>Ga0256829_1002572_pt1 | contig 13420 bp, 9 predicted proteins | sample 131447metaG_FD_185979 | JGI IMG/M metagenome (GOLD analysis project Ga0256829, IMG submission 185979) | Hydrothermal vent microbial communities from Lau Basin, Pacific Ocean - 131-447 | ecosystem: Environmental > Aquatic > Marine > Hydrothermal vents | place: Pacific Ocean: Lau Basin | collected...
TCACGTAACTCTGCAAACTCAAAGCCTTCGCCTTGAAATAAAGAAGCATTGTTACCCAGCATATCTCCATAGACTTGCTTTTTGGTTTTAAGGACAATCTTTTTAACAGCTTTGTTCATCTATACAACCCTATGGAATTGGAACAGCAGCTAAGATTTTTTCTATCATTTCATCTGTTGTTATCTCTTCAGCCTGTGCTTCATACGATAAAATAATACGGTGACGTAAAATCTCTTTGGCAATATACGCTATCTCAATAGGACTTACAAAATCTTGCCCCTTTAAGTAGGCAATCGCACGTGCCGCTTTATACATATCGATACTCGCTCTTGGACTTGCTCCAAACTCTATGTAGGCTTCAAGCTCTTCAAGACCATACGCTTTAGGATCACGTGTTGCTGCGACGAGTTCGATAATATATTTCTCTATCTCTTCATCCATATGCACAGCCAGTGCTTCTTCACGGATGGTATTGAGGTCATCTATGGTTGCAACTTGTTGGATGTTTTCAAAGCTGTTGTTTGCTACACGACGAGCGATTTCAAGCTCTTCTTCTTTCGTGTTGTAACCCACAACGATTTTCATCATAAACCTGTCTAACTGTGCTTCAGGAAGTTCATACGCACCTTCCTGTTCTACAGGGTTTTGTGTTGCCATAACCAAGAAAGGAAGGTCAATCTTAAATGTCTCATCCCCAATGGTCACCTGACGCTCCTGCATCACTTCGAGTAGTGCAGACTGTACCTTTGCCGGTGCACGGTTTATCTCATCTGCTAGCAGTAAGTTTGTGAAAATAGGCCCTTGTTTAATCTTAAAGGCATTGTTAGAAGGGTCATAAATTTCAGTCCCAATAATGTCTGAAGGTAAAAGGTCTGGGGTAAACTGTACACGTTTAAAGTCCAATCCCAGTGTTTTAGCCAATGCATTAACAGCGGTTGTTTTAGCCAATCCTGGTACACCTTCAAGTAAAATGTGACCACGACAAAGCAAACCTGCAAGTAAACCTTCGACCATTTTATCTTGACCGACAAGTACTTTAGATATTTCTGTTTTAATATTTTGAACGATTTGACTCAAGGCTCTCTCCTAAGTAGTTTGTTAGGAGAAGTTTACTTGATAGAGGTTAATGGGAGTTAAACATCTAAAAGGCACCGCTGTGATGTCTTATACTAACAAAGAAAACTTATAGCCAAGTCCATAAATATTTTGTATGCATGCTTCTGGTATTTTTCTGCGCAATTTAAAAATAAGATTTCTGACATTACGTTCACTTATGTCAATGCCCTGTTCATAAAAAATATTGACAATATCATCACTGCTACAGATATATCCCTCTTTTTCTACAAAGAATTCCAGTGCAACAATTTCATGTTTGGTAAGTTCTACCACCGTACCCTGATATGTTAAAATATGCGTCTGCCTATTCCACACATATCCTTGTGCAAACTCTATTGCATCGCTCACACTCTTAACATTTGATGTTTCTAATTTTTGACCCTCATGATATAAAATCGAGAGTAATGTATCATAATCAATAGGTTTAGTAATAAATTTTGCAATATGAAGATTGATAAGATCCAGCAAATAGACTTTATCTGTATAGGCCGAGAGAATGTAGATCACTTGATTTTCATCTACTTCACGTATTTTTTTCGTCAATTGTACACCATCCATATGGGGCATTTGTATATCTGAAATGACCATATCATAGCTGTTGTTTTCTTGGTGTGCTTTCATGTACAAAGCGAATGCTTCTTTCCCATCTGATGCACCAGTCACCGTATGAACCAAATCTTCCAGTGCCTCCATAAGTTCTTGACGTAATGGCGCATAATCTTCTACAAGTAAAATACGCATTTTTTGTGTTAACGCATACAATTTTTTATAATCAACCATCTCTTTCCCCTTTATCTGATTGAGTTACTAGCATATACCCTATTTTACTCTGTGAAATAATAGGAAGTTCTGGTAACAATTTACGTAATGAATAGACCAATGTACGTAAAGCAGAATCTGCTATCTTGTTTCCACCCCATATCTTGTTGACAAGCAATTCACAAGAGATGGGATGGTTGGGATGTGATGCCAATGCTGACAATAAAAGAGTTTGTTTGTGATTGAGTTTTACACGTTTGTTGTTTTCAAACAATTCATGTGTCTGTCTGTCATAGCGATATATATTGCTAATAATCAATTGGGTTGTCTCTATTACTTTAACATGAGAAGTTGATATATGGGTCAAATAACGCGTGTAGGCAACCTGCAATGTTACCAATACATCTTTACTTGAAAAAGGTTTTCCTATAAATCCATATGGAGCTACTTCAAGTAACTCTTCTAAAGTATCGTCATCATTATGCGCGGTAATAAACACTATTGGCAAAGCAAGCGTACGCAAAATTTCTCGTGCCAACTGTATGCCATCCATAACACCTTTAATATTTATATCCATCAACAATAAATCACAAGATAGGTGTTTAAGTTGTGCTAAAGTATCTTTTGCATTATCAAAACATGCAGAGACTGCAATGTTGTATTGAGACAAAATATCTTGCAGATAGCGTTGCGTAATCACTTCATCTTCAACAATAACAACATTTTTAGGTAAAGCCATTATGCATACTCCTCTACATTAAAATAGATTTTAATAAGTGTACCCTTACTACTCTTAATCATCAGACTACTGTTCATTAAAGTACCTGCTAAATCTTTAATAAGCGTCATTCCAAGAGAGTGATAGTCTGGCGATTTTTTAAAGCCTTTTCCATTGTCCTGAATAATAAAAACACATCGCTCCCCTACATGTCTCAATGCCACATTAATCTCACCCACTTCTCCCTCATTGAATGCATGTTCTATGGCATTGGTAACAGCTTCATTAAAAATAAGTCCTATATTCATTGCAATCTTCATATCAACCATCATCGAATCAATCGCTGTCACAATCTTATGTTCAGTATAAAGTCGTAAACTTTGTGCTATCTCATTTAAATATTCTTCTATATCTACAGCTTCATAGGAATGGTTGCTATAGAGATTTTTATGCATAAGGCTCATTGCTTTTAACCTATCTACATGGGTTAGAAACATTTTTTTATATTTTGGATTATCGATTTTGAATGCCTGTGTCTCAAGCAAACCCATGATAACCTGTAGATTGTTTTTTGTACGATGGTGTACTTCTTTAAAAAGCATTTGGTTCTCTTCGAGTGCTACAGCCAACTTCTCTTCATAAGAGCTTCTCTCACTCTCAATAATATACAGCATATACGAAACAACCAAATATCCTAACACAATTTGAGATAAAAGTGACCACTTATATACAAACTGAATACCTGTAAAAAAAGAGACAAGAGGGATAAAAAGCAAAATAAAAAACATATTAGTACTCCACCTTATACCTTTTTCGACACCCAAAAAGAAAAATACAAAAATAGGCAACGCAGCCAACCAAAAAAGTGAGAGTTCGGGATCTTTGTCTGGCACAACAAAAGAGATGGAAAGCAAAAAGGTAAATGCACCAAGTATCATATAGGATGTAGTATTGATACTGACATAATGAGGAAATACAAGATAGGCAACCATTAAAGTAAAGACAATGGACAACTCCACTATCAACATAATATAGTAACCCTGTTGCAGATTTTCATAGGCATATAATAAGATAATAAACACGCCAATCAGAATAAAGAGATTGACCATTGTAGCACGAAGTCTTTCACGACTTTTAGGCGGAAAATATTTACCTTTTAAGATTTCTGCTTCAAAAAAGTTCATCTATCCCTACCTTTCATACACGCTAGGAATCTCTTATATATCCAGATACAAACGCATAAAAATTCTTATATTTAAAGTATATACTCCTTACGTTTAGCCTATGCTGATAGATTACTTTTTCAAATATTTCATCGCTGTAGCAATAATGTCATCATCATCTTTTGAAGGTGATTTGAGTACGACCCGATCTTTGCTCTCATCTCTAAATTCAATAAAGACATTCTCACCATAAGAAGAGACTTTAGCAATGCCTTTTTGGCGTGCAAGCACTTTCATAACAATCACATCGATAAACTGCCGTGTAATCGTATCTAGCTTCCCAAATCTGTCTGCTATCTCTGTCTCTATCTCATAGACTTCACCTGTACTCTCACAAAGAGAAAGTCGTCTGTAAAGTTCGAGTCTCAACCTGTCTTCTTCTATGAGTTCTTCATTAAGATATGCGTCAACTGAGAGTTTCATATCGATGTTATGGGCAACTTCTTTGTCTTGTCCTGAGAGTTCCTTAATAGCATCTTCAAGCATACGCAGGTAAAGCGAGTACCCTATCTGTTTAATGTGTCCAGACTGTGCTTCACCGATGATATTCCCTCCTCCCCGTATCTCCAAATCATGAAAGGCCAGCACTGCTCCGCTTCCTAAGTCTGAGTGAGATTCTAGTGCCAGCAGACGGCGTTTGGCATTATCTGTCAAACGCTCTTTGTCTGTCACCATAAAATAACAATACCCCTCTTTTCCTCCACGCCCTACACGCCCACGAAGCTGATGTAAGTCGGCTATACCAAAGTTATCTGCGCCATCGACTATCATGGTATTAGCATGAGGCATGTGGATGCCTGACTCTACGATGGAAGTAGAGAGCAGTACATCATATTCTCCATCTTCAAATTTCATCATCTCATCTTCTGTCTCTTTGGCAGAGATTTTGGAGTGAAGTACCGCGATACGAAGCTTTGGAAGTATCTCTAAAAGCACTTTTTTCTTCTCTTCTATGCCTGCAATGGAGTTAAAGACATAAAATATCTGTCCACCACGTCTTAATTCTCGAAGTATTGCCTCTTTAATAACCTTATCATCATAACTTTTCACAAAAGTACGTACCCCTTGACGCTCTACTGGTGGCGTAAGTATTTCAGAAAAACTCTTCACCTGTGACATCGCCATATTGAGTGATCTTGGTATAGGTGTAGCAGACATAGAAAGTAGATGCACATCAATGGCTATCTCTTTAAGTGCCTCTTTTTGTTTCACCCCAAACTTATGCTCTTCATCGATAACAACTAAGGCCAGATTTTTAAACTTAGCTTTAAGAAGTGCATGGGTACCTACCACAACATCAAGTGAACCATCTGCCAAACCTTCAAGTATGCCTTTCTTCTCTTTGGTACTAGTAAACCTGTCAAGCTTTGCTACCTTTATATTATGATCATAAAAACGCTCTTTGAGTGATTTGTAATGCTGAGAAGAGAGCAGTGTGGTAGGGGCTATCATCATCGCTTGATAGCCATTTTTAACTGCTACAAACATCCCATTCATCGCCACTTCTGTTTTACCAAAGCCTACATCTGCCGAGAGGAGTCTATCCATCATCTTACCCGATGCCATATCATCCAACATAGCGTTTATGGCACGCTCTTGGTCTTCGGTATGCACAAACCCCGCTTGGGACATAAAAATTTTGTGTTCAATAGCTATTTGCCGTCCAAATTCTCTCTCTTCACTGCTACTTCCTACTTGCTCACTACTCACTAATTTTATGCCTTTTTTCAAATGACGCTGTGCAGAGAGGTTGATAATTTGTGAAGCAATGGCAAACAGTTTCTCTTTGACTTTGGCTTTAAGCTTTTTAAAACTGGCTTTGCCCATACGGTCAAGTACAGGCAAAGCACCACCTTCAGCCACATAGCGGTCAATGACTTCAAGATTTGAGACAGGAATGAGCAAGGCATCTTCATTCTGATAATGCATCACCACAAACTCTGAGAGAGAGCCTAGTATCTCACGTTTTTCTATCCCTTTAAAAATCCCCACACCATAGTTCTCATGCACTACATAATCCCCAGGTTTCAGCTCATCTAGTATGATGGAGACTTTTTTGACTTTTTTACGTTTGAGTGGTTTATTGAGAGAGAGGATGAGCCTGTCAGAGCCAAGAAGATTAACAATCCCCTCTTGATAGACAAATTCTATATTTGCAAATGAGTGTAATTCAGAACCTCTGACAATACTCTCATTTTTAGCAATGATAATAATCTTTTTATCTTGATGTGACTCTAAAAGTTTGTTAGGATTGACTACTTCAAGGTCACGATATTTGGAGCCTTCAGGAATAACAGGAAGCAAAAAAGATTTACGAGGCACTAGAGGTTCTGTGAGTTCATATACCTCTTTAAGTTCCTCATCCAAATTGTTTGCCCATACACCAGAAAACTGTTCTAAAGCACTCTGCCCCAACTCTTCTAGGTGCCAAAGTCCTAAAGAGTCTATATCTTTGACAAAAGTATCATAGGCACTGCCTTCACATCTGTTTCTAAGTGCTTCATATGCCGCTTGATCTAAAGCTAAAAAAGCAGGAGTAAAACTAAATGCTTCCACTTCTTCGCTCACACGTTTTTGTGTGCCTTCATCATAGTGCTGTATCGTCTCTACTTCTTCATCAAAAAGAGAGATGCGATAAGGTTTTTGAGCATCTATAGGATAAATGTCTATAATATCCCCACGAAAAGAGACTTCTCCTGGCACAGAAGCTATATCTGTAAAATGGTAGCCCCATTGATAGAGTCGGTCTTTAAGTGCTTGGAGATTAAGTGTCTCTCCAAATTCTATAGTTTGTAAGGAAAAATACTCTGGTTTAGGAAAAGGAATAAGCAGGGTTCGTAGTGGAGAGATAAGTACTTTTTTCTCAGTGCTTTGATGGAAAGAAGCCAGTTGTAAAAAAAGCAACTGTACATCTTCAGCATACGCACGCAGGTCTTCACCCACAGCAACACGCAAGTCGGGTAAGACAAAGGTATCAAATCCAAGTAGCACTGCAACATCTCGTACTTGTATTGCCTCTTTATCATCATTACAGATAAGAAGTTTTTCTTCATTTAGTGTCTCTAGGTATTCGTAAATATTACTTTGGTACATTTATTTTATTTGTGTAGGGTGGGTTTTCCAACCCACCCTACATATTCCTTTGCTTTAAAAATTCTTCAACCACATAAAAAGAACCAAAAACAAGATAATTCTCATCTTCTTCTATTTTGTTGTTAAAATAACTATATTCCAAACCTACTGTCTGCAACGCTTTTTCAATCTCTTCTAACGTTGTCGCACGCTGTGAATGAATATTAATAATCTCAACACGCTTAACTTTAGCTTTAAGCGTTCTTAACACCGCTTCATAGTCTTTATCGTCCAAAGAGTTGTAAATAAGTACAACCTTTTTATCTAAAGCTTTTTCTATGGCACGGGCCGCTAAAGGATTGTGCCCTACATCAATACGGATATTGTCTGTCAAGGCATAAAAACGTCCAAAAAGTGTTAAGGTCCTTAAATCGTTGATGTCATACTCAATACCTAAAATATCTAAAGCTTGTAAGGCTACAGTGGTATTGTCTATGAGGTAATCACCCCAGCCTTTAGCTTTGGCTATTTCCTCAACTGTAGGGTGGGCATTCCTGCCCACCCTACATATGTATAATTTTGCATGTTTTTCTGTTGTAATTTCTTTTGCCACCTCAACCACCACCTCATAAGGCTGTGGTGCTAATAGTGCTCTCTTTTGAATGCTACGTATCTTTGTAGAAGCTATCTCTTCTATACTCTCACCCAAAAACGCCTGATGGTCTATGCCAATAGGGGTGATAATGCTGAGCTCCTTGTCACAGACATTAGTCGCATCAAACTCACCCCCAAGCCCTGCTTCAAGCACCATCAAATCGCACTTTTCAAAAACAACAAAAGCTAAGAGTGTCGTGTATTCAAAATAGCTCAAGGCATCAGACATCTCTTTGCCCAAAATGGCAAAAAGCCGTTGATGTGCACTTTCTAGCACTTTATCAGAAGCATCACTGCCATCTATCCAAATACGTTCATTGAATTTCAAGATATGCGGTGAAGTATAATGCCCTACATGCATCCCAGATTTATATGCCAAATGTGCTACCATGCGCCCCGTTGAGCCTTTAGCATTGGTACCAACAATATGTACTGTCATAGGATGAGTAATGTGTGATTTCAGTAACACATAAGCGTCATGTACACGCTTATGGTCTATCTCTTTATAATAAAGAGGCTTCGTATCTAAAAAAACATTGAATGACATCTTTAGTGTGCTTTTAATGCCTTATTGTTTTTCTCTTCTTGCAAACCTCTGGCACTCACATACCCGATAAATTCATCCAATGCTTTTGCCAAACCTACACGAATGGCTTCTGTTCTAAGTGTTGAAGAGGTGAGTGATGATGCTTGAATATCAGATTCAACCCTACTGTGTATGGCTTTATTTATGATACCTTCTTTGGTTTCCATCTTAAAGTTTACATGTACATCCGCACGGTAACGAGTCACATATCCATCTTCATATGCAAGTGGGGTGTAACTTGTCCCTTTATAATCCACATAAATTTTACTCTCTGCTAGTGCTTTGGAAGTTACATGTCCTTTAAAACGCGTATAGACCAGACGATTCATTTCATCTTTGATAAATGGTGCATTTTCAGGCTCTACTGTATCAACCTTTACCTCAACATAGACACTATCGGCAAAAATCTCTTTTACATATTGAGAAGAAGGCTTATAGCCACAAGCAGTCAATACCAAAATACTTAAAATCATGAAAAGCAATTTCATATTTGTCCTTTATTAGGCTGGTTTTACAGCCAAGTTCACCAATTTATTTGGTACAACAATCTCTTTGACTACTATCATACCCTCTAGCCACTTAGCCCCTGCTTCTTTGGCAGCAGTTAGGATTTCATCATTGCTCGCTGTTGGACTCATCTCAATCTCTGTACGTTTTTTACCCCCAATCATCACCATATAGGCAATACTATCTTGCACAAAGACTTCCTCTTTTACTTCCAACTTCGCACCCAAGTTTGCTCTTGCAAACAACATTTCAGAAAGCTCTGATGTCACATGAGGGATAATAGGTTCCAAGAGGTTCAACATAATGTACATCCCCTCTGTCCACACATCCCCATTATCTTGTTTATCAAGCGCGTTGAGTGCTTCCATACAAGCAGCTATGAGTGTATTGAATGCAAATGTCTTTTCATAGACATCTGTGGACTTTTGCAAAGCTTCATACACTTTTACACGGGCAAGTTTAGACACTTTGCTTAGTGTACTCTGATCTATCTCTGGTAAGCTACTTCCCGTAACTTTCTCTTTTCTGTCATAGAGTTTTTTAATGAACCTAAACGCACCTTCAACAGCAGAGTCATTCCACTCAAGCTCCTTAGCAGGAGGAGCAGCAAAAAGGATAAACAAACGCGCAGTATCAGCACCATACTTCTCTACCAATGCATCGGGGTCAACTGTATTTCCCTTTGATTTTGACATCTTCGCACCATCCATAAGTACCATACCCTGCGTAAGTAGTTTTTCAAAAGGTTCATCAATATCGTGGTATCCAAGGTCACGAAGCACCTTGGTAAAAAAACGTGCATAGAGCAAGTGTAAAATAGCATGCTCTATCCCACCGATGTACTGATCCACTCCTAACCAATAGTTTGCCTCTTCTTTGTCTATGCCCACTTCACGCCACTTCTTAGGATTTGTTGCATAACGAAACTGATACCAGCTAGACTGCACAAAAGTATCAAGTGTATCTGTCTCACGCTTTGCATCTTTACCACACTTTGGACAAACACACGCTTTCCATGTCGGGTGTTTTTCCAAAGGATTTCCTTCACCTGTTATCTCTACATCATCAGGTAGAGCAATCGGTAAATTTTCCACTTTTTCAGCCACTAATCCACAGCTGTCACAATGCACTAAAGGAATAGGTGCTCCCCAGTAACGCTGACGAGAAATACCCCAGTTTCTAAGCTTATAGTTGGTAGTGCCTCTACCCACTTTCTTAGTTTCAAACAATGCAACAATCTCTTTTTTTGCCTCTGTGTTTAACAAGCCTGTAAACGATTCAGAGTTCTCCAAAGTACCCTCTTGTGTATAAGGTAACGCTTCACCTCCAGCTATCACACGTTTTATCGGTAAGTCATACTTCGTAGCAAACTCATAATCTCTTTCATCATGGGCAGGAACAGACATGACTGCACCACCACCATACGAAGCCAATACAAAATTTGCAGTCCATACAGGTATCTCTTCACCTGTGAGCGGATGAATGACACTTAGCCCCAAATCATACCCCTCTTTGCCCTCTTTGGCACGTTCTATCTCTGTCATATTTGTAATTTCTGTAATTCTGGCACTTACTTTAGTATCTAACAAATCATGTGCTATCAAATATTTTGTAATAGCATGTTCAGGTGCCAAAGCGGAGTATGTCACCCCATAAATCGTATCTGGTCGTGTTGTAAACACTGTATATTTCTCAAATTTTCCACCAAGTTTTGCTTTGCTCTCTGGGCTTAATTCAAACTCAAACTCAAGCCCTTGTGATTTTCCTATCCAGTTCTCCTGCATCGTAAGTACTTGCTTTGGCCATTGCCCCTCAAGCTGTTTCAAATCCCCTAACAAATCATCTGCATACTTAATAATGTCTAGGTAATACCCAGGCATCTCTTTTAGTTCAACTGGGTTGTCACAACGCCAACAACACCCCTCTTCTACCTGTTCATTTGCAAGTACGGTATGACATGCTTCACACCAATTGACAGTTGTAGATTCACGAAAAAGCAGACCCTCTTCAAACATCTTAATGATGAACTCTTGTTCCCACTTTGTATAAAGAGTATCACAGGTAGCAAACTCACGTGTTTTAGAAAAACTTAGACCCAGTGCATTAAGCTCTTTTCTCATATAGTCTATATTTGAGTATGTCCAATCCTTTGGATGTCTGCCATGCTTAATCGCAGCATTTTCAGCAGGCATACCAAAAGCATCCCACCCAATAGGATGCAGTACATTAAAGTCTTGCTTTCTATAGTAACGTGCAAAGGCATCACCAATGGCATAGTTGCGCACATGCCCCATATGTAGCCTGCCACTAGGAAAAGGGAACATAGAGAGGATATATTTTTTCTTTCTCTCTAGCGTATCATCTGGCTCAAAAGCCTTCTCTTTATCCCAAATTTTTTGCCATTTAGCTTCAATCTGCTTTGGATTGTAACTCATATTTTCTCGTCCTTCTCACACCACTCGTTCCGAACATCCTCTTTGGGAATGTATATTTTAACTATGATATGGTGGTTAATTTAATTGAAAGGATTATATCGAAGATGGGGTTAGGGGGAGTTTGGAGGAAGCAATAGCTTACCCAAACGTATTACACTGTCTCATATCACCACTCTCAAGTCCCCGTTTTAACCACTCTAGGCGTTGTTGTGAACTTCCGTGTGTAAAAGCATCAGGACGTACAGCTCTTCCTGCTTCTTTTTGTAAGGTGTCATCTCCTATGGAACTTGCTGCTCTGAGTGCTTCTTCCACATCACCAGGTTCAAGTATATGAAACTGTCTGTGTGCCAGATTGGCCCATACCCCAGCATAACAGTCTGCCTGAAGTTCTACTCTTACCTGTAGTGCATTGGCTTTTCTGGAACTTCCTCCCCACCCCTGCTTCATACGCTGTACTTTATCAAGCGTACCTTGCATATTTTGAATATGATGCCCTATCTCATGGGCAAGTACATAAGCCTGTGCAAAATCTCCAGGAGCACCATGTCTTTTTGCCAACTCATCAAAAAAACCTAAATCAAGATAAACTTTTTGATCTACAGGACAATAAAAGGGTCCCATCTGTGCGGAAGCATGTCCACAGCCACTTCGTGTACTTCCACGATACAGTACCATGATAGGGGCTCTATACCCACGTAAATGTTTACTCCACACATCTTCCGTACTTGCTAAAACTTTTTTAATAAATACAGCCTCTTTTTCATCTTTAACCGTATCAACATGGCCAGAGGCAATACCACCTCCCATACCAAGTAACGCCAAGGGATTATAACCCATCATATAAGCAACAACCCCTGCACCGATAATAAACATACCAAATTTGGAACGAAGTAATGGTTTAATAAGAGGCCAAAACATCATCATTGTCCCCATAGAGGGCATACCACCACTATATCCTGAACTAGCACGCCTATCATCTACATTTGCACTTTCGCGTTCATCATCCATTCGCATTTTTACTCCTTCTTTTCCCAATATTTATTTTGTCAATTATACCAACCAAAAGTAAAAATCTACTACAATATTGGTACTTATTTATAGAGGAGATGACGTGTCATTAGCTTTAGCAAGAAAATACAGACCTGCCACTTTTGATGACCTTATAGGTCAAGAAGCAGTCTCTCAAACCTTATCGCTTGCACTCGATGGCAACAGACTCTCTCATGCCTATCTTTTTTCTGGACTTCGTGGTTCAGGAAAAACTTCTACTGCACGTATCTTTGCAAAAGCACTGCTCTGTGAACAAGGCGCAAGTTCCCATCCTTGTGGTTCATGTATCCATTGTACTATGGCAAACGATAACAGCCATATGGATATTATCGAAATGGATGCCGCAAGTAACCGTGGTATAGAAGATATAAAAGACCTTATAGAACATACCAAATACAAACCCAGTGCCGCACGTTACAAAATCTTCATCATCGATGAAGTCCATATGTTGACTAACCAAGCCTTTAATGCATTGCTTAAAACACTGGAAGAACCCCCTAATTTTGTCAAATTTATTCTAGCAACTACAGACCCTTTAAAACTCCCTGCGACTATTCTTTCAAGGACACAACATTTTAGATTTAAAAAAATACCACAAAACCTTGTGCTCAAACACTTAGAACATATATTAGACCTTGAAAACATAGGATATGAAAAAGAGGCACTGGACATCATCGCACGTTCTGGTGCAGGGAGTTTAAGAGACTCTCTTACACTTACAGACCAAGCCATTGTTTACTCTAAAAATTTTGTAGATGTAGCAACAGTCACAGGAATGCTTGGTATCATAGAACCTAGCCACCTAGAAACGCTGCTACACGACATAATGGCAAAAAATACAAACAAGGTGTTAGACTTTATCAATATGGCACGAGATTATGAAGCAGAGATGATTCTTGATGAGCTGACACTTTACCTCAAAGACTTACTTCTTTCAAATCAAGGGAAACTCACTCCTATGATTATTGAGCGTTTTTTTAGAGTCATTGCAGAATCAAAAACCTTACTTGCCTTAGGAAGTGATGGAGAATTTGTCCTCTCACTGGCGCTGTTTAAAATGATGGAATCTTTACAAATCAAAGATATAGACACCATGATACGCGGTCTTGAAAATGAACTCAAAGGTGTTGAAGTTTCTGAAATTATGGTCACTTCACCTACCCCTGATGTTTCAGCCCCTGCGGAAGTCATAACCATTACGCAAGATGAGATAGATGCAACATTACCAAAAGTAAAAGTACAAAAATCCGTGGAGACACAAGAAGAAAATACTCTTGCGTCAACGAGTACAAGTACAGAA
>Ga0256829_1002573_pt1 | contig 13416 bp, 14 predicted proteins | sample 131447metaG_FD_185979 | JGI IMG/M metagenome (GOLD analysis project Ga0256829, IMG submission 185979) | Hydrothermal vent microbial communities from Lau Basin, Pacific Ocean - 131-447 | ecosystem: Environmental > Aquatic > Marine > Hydrothermal vents | place: Pacific Ocean: Lau Basin | collected...
TCCTTGAGCTATAGTGTTGTTGATTTTATGAGCACCAGTATGGTTTAAATCTTCTCTTTTAAGATAAATTTTTGCTCCAAGTTCATCAGATATATTTTTAGCATAATACAAGGGAGAAGGGCGACCTACATACTCATTAAAATAATAATTTACCTCTGCCCAAAAGTCTTTGTCAAATCTTACTTTTTCATACTCTTTATTTAACTCAATTAGAGTTGGCATCAAGGTTTCAGGAACATACCTGCCACCATAGCTAAAACCATCTTTTTCAAACTCTCCAAAATGTCCATTTGAATTTGGATCAAATTTAGATTTTTTAGGTATATACATCAATCTATCTCTAAAACAGAGTAAACAGGAGTGATTTTTTTAATACCTTCATCCCCATTTAAAAATTTTAAATTTACCACAAAACAAGCTTCTTTGCAATTTGCACCAGCTTTGTTTATAAGTGTAACTGCAGCTTTTGCAGTTCCTCCTGTTGCTATTAAGTCATCTATCAAAAGAACGCTTGGATTTTCTTTTTCGCATTTGAAAGCATCTATATGAATTTCAATTTCATCAACACCATATTCTAAAGAATACTTTTCGCTAATAGTTGTGTATGGTAGTTTCCCTGGTTTTCTAATCGGTACAAATTTTACACCAAGCATAGTAGCAAGCGATGCTCCAAATATAAATCCTCTGCTTTCAATGCCAGCTATATAGTCGATGTCTTGATTTTCATATCTTGCTTTTAAGTGATTCATCAAAAAAGTATAAGCTTTTTCATCTCCTAAAAGAGTAGTTATATCTTTAAAACTGATTCCTGGTTTTGGGAAATCTTCTACTGTTCTTATAGATTTTAATAAAAAATCCTTGTCACTTTTATTTAATATTTTCATGTCTATTCCTGATTTATTTAAAGAGTTTCACTTTTGCATATAAAACTACAGCTGTTATGGTGATAACTAGTGAGTAGGCTATTATGCTTGAGCCCATTATAAAAGTGCCTCGATTTTACCTTTAAGTTCTTTTATTGTTTGTCGCAATTTCTCGCTCTCCATTCTGTATTGTGAATTTCTGGTTCTTAGGGATTTTAAATCGTTTTTTATCTTTCCTAGTTCATCACTTAAAATATCTATATTGCCCAAAGACCTTTGAAGTTGAACTTGATATTTTCTTATAACTACTTCAGCATCGCCTAGAGTTTCTTTGACGATTATATTACCTTTTTTCTCTTTTTTCAAAAGAGTTCTGTAGTAAAAAACCATAACCAAAAGATAAATACTGATAGACAATAATACAGTAGTTAAAAGCCAAGTTGTCATTTAAATCTCTATCTTCTCAACTCTTTGTGCATGTCTGCCGCCCTCAAAGTTAGTTTTGCACCATCCCTCTAGTATAGACTCGGCAACACCAAGTCCAACAACTCTCTCGCCAAAACAAAGTACATTTGCATCATTGTGAGCTCTTGCCATTATGGCTGTATAGGCATCATGGCAAAGTGCCGCCCTTATGCCTTTGTGCTTATTTGCAGCAAGGCTCATGCCTATTCCAGTACCGCAAATCAAGACTCCTTGGCTTCCTTCATTTGCTAAAACTTCATAACAAAGTTTATGTGCAAAATCAGGATAGTCAACTCTGTTGGCGTCTTTTGGGCCTAAATCTGTCACTTCATGCCCCATTTTTATAAGCATCTCTATGATATTAGGCTTGATTGCCACGCCAGCGTGGTCAGTTGCAATAAAAAATCTCAATTATTTTCTCCATTTATAAAGTAGTATGATTATATCATAATGAAGTTTAGAAAAGCTGTAATTAAAATAAATTACTATATCATTATGAAAATTTTACAAGGAATTTATATGAATTTGATGGTATTTGGCGCTCCTGGGGCTGGAAAAGGAACACAGGCAAAATTTTTAGTGGAAAAGTACAATATCCCACAAATTTCAACGGGAGATATGCTTAGAGCTGCGATAGTTGATAAAACTACGATGGGCATGGAAGCTAAAAAGTTTATGGACGCTGGTGAATTGGTGCCAGATTCTACGATTATAGGAATCATAAAAGACAGATTAGACAAAGATGATTGTCAAAATGGCTTTATATTAGACGGTTTTCCAAGAACGCTTGCTCAAGCAGAGGCGTTAGATGATTTGATGAGCAAGAGTGGCAAAAAATTAGATAAAGTTTTATCTTTTGATGTGCCAGATGAATTGATAATCCAAAGAATTGCAGGAAGAAGAGTGTGTCCAAAATGTGGAGCATCTTATCATACGAAATTTAATTGCCCAAGTACACAAGGAGTTTGTGATTGCTGTAATGATGCACTTATAGTTCGAAAAGATGACAATGCAGATACAGTCAAAAACAGACTACAAAATTATCACAATCAAACAGCACCTCTTATAGATTTTTATAAAAATATGGATGTCTTTGCCCAGATTGATGGCTCGCAAGAGTTGAGTAAAGTAACAAAAGATATGTTTGCAGTGCTAGGGTAAGTTACCCTAGCAAATAATTTACTATATACCCAATTGGGGCAAAAAAGTAATTTGACAGTGGGGTTGCAATAAACACCAATAATATAATCATTCCATACTTTTGAATAGAATCAAAAAAGTTCATAATTCCATACCAACCATTTGATGCTGCTAGATAGGCTAGTGCATGTGAGCCATCGAGTGGTGGGATTGGGTATAGATTAAAAATTCCTAAAACGACATTGTATATAAGTGATTGTACGACAAGATATAAAAAGAATAAGCCCACATATGTTGTAGGTTCATTTAAAGATTTGAAAATCATAGTGAAAACTATAGCCAAAGTGAAATTATATGCAATACCTGCCAATGAAACAAAAATAGCAGCTTTATATCCACCATTTCTCATGACCTCTCTCATATTTATAGGAACTGGTTTTGCCCAACCAAATAAAAATGGTGCATGAGAGAAAAACAAAAGAGCTGGTAGTATAATAGTTCCGACCAAATCCACATGTTTTATAGGATTTATGCTCAATCTTCCTGCATTTTTAGCCGTATTGTCACCATATTTATATGCTACGAAGCCATGCATTATCTCATGACCTATTATGGCTATCATTAAGGCTAAAATTTCTGCTACTATTTTTATGATTTTTTCATTTTCCATCTAGATAACTCTTGTCTTTTTGTAAGTCATCTATGAATCTGCCGATTCGATTCCATCTTATATTATAATTTTTATCCCATGAGAAGTATATGAACCATGGTTTTCCAACTATAAGAGAGTAGGGTACACTTCCCCAAAATCTACTGTCATTTGAGTGGTCTCGGTTATCCCCCATCATAAAATATTCGTCTTTTGGTACTTTTTTGTAAAATGCATTAAATATCAAGCCTTGTTTTTTTGGAAATTCTTTTACGACAACAGGCTGCATAGCTAGCTGATTTGCTTGCATGTAAAGATTCATCTGTTCAAAGATATCAACATTTTTGTCATAATGAATTCCTGGAAATTTATAAAGAAAAGGATTTTTTACCCACAATCTATCAGCTATCACGGTTAGCTGTCCTGGTTGAAAGTTTTTCTTCATATATTTATCACCTTCGCGAAATCTGATATATAAAGTTTCATTTGAATAAAGAATTTCATCTCCTCCAAGAGCAACACATCTTTTAACATAATGAACTTTGACATTTCCAGGATATCTAAAGACCACTATATCTCCTCTTTGTGGACCTTGTGCATCTATAAGATGACCATTTCCTCTAAAATCAGGTAAAATAGGAACTTCTATCCAAGGGATATGCGGGACGGGAATACCATAAGAGAACTTTTTTACAAAGAGATGGTCGCCGATAAGAAGAGTTTTTTTCATACTGCCACTTGGAATCACAAAGGCTTGCGCTACAAAAAATATAACAAGCAAAACTATGACAACGGTGCCAGTCCAACTGTTTGAGAATTTATATAATTTATTTAATCTATTTTTCATCTCTTCCCTTTGCTGCTTTTAGAGTATTTGATAAAAGCATGGCGATTGTCATAGGACCAACGCCTCCTGGAACTGGGGTTATGTGTGAACATTTAGGAGCTACATTTTCAAAATCAACATCGCCTACGAGCTTGCCATTGTCTAGCCTATTTGTGCCAATATCGATGATTTTTGCCCCATCTTTTACCATGTCCTTTGTTATAAGTGCAGGTTTGCCAACACCCACAACAATCAAGTCAGCCTTCAAAGTATGTGCTTTTAAATCTTTTGTAAAAATATGACAGATATCCACGGTAGCACCAGCATTTAAAAGTAAATTTAACATAGGTTTTCCAACTATATTGCTAGCCCCAACTATACAAACATCAAGTCCTTTGGGGTCTATCTTGTACTCTTTCAGAATTTCCATTACCCCAAGAGGCGTGCAAGAAGCAAAACAATCTAATCCAGAAACTAATCTACCAACATTGAAAGGATGAAAACCATCTACATCTTTTTTAGGATCAATCGCTTCTATGATTTTTGTTGTATTTATTTGAGCCGGAAGTGGAAGTTGAACTAAAACGCCATCTATGTAGTCGTTATGGTTAATCATGTCTATTATCTCAAGTATCTTTTTTTCAGATATGGAAGAGGGCATCTTGTGAACTATTGAGTACATTCCTGCCTCTCCACAAGCTTTTTCTTTCATACCGACATATGTTTTACTAGCAGGGTCATCTCCTACAAGTATAACTGCAAGTGCAGGTGTGATACCATTTTCTTCTAATTTCTCTATCTCTAATTTTACATTGTTTCTGATTTTTTGTGCTAATACTTTTCCATCTAATATGTTCATTTTTACTCTACCTTTATTGTTTATACGATATTATAACAAATAAGTATTTAAAGTGAGTTTTATGAAAGTATTTTTTATCGTTTTATTGTTCTTGTCTTCCATTTTTGCTGAGGATTTTATAACCAAGATGGAGTATGCAAAGATGCTCTATGCAAACCCAAGAGGAATAGGGTGCAATAAATGCCACGGAGATACAGGTAAAGGTTCATTGATAGCCCGTTATAAAGTTAAAGGTAAAAAGATAGATCTAAGAGCACCCGCTATAAACGATATGAAAAAAGAAGACTTTTTTAATGCTTTAAGCAAAACACATAAGGTGATGCCAACTTACTTTTTGACAGGCAGAGAGATAGATATATTGTATTTCTTTGTTACGAGTGAAGTTGGCAAGAAGTAAGCTGCTCCCTTGAAATTATAAACTAATCTATAAACTATCTATAGCTTTTTGCATTCTTTTTAAAATCTCTTTTAGATTTTTTTTGGTTGTGGCAAAATTTAATCTTGTGAAATCATTGTCTCCAAATCTTCCACCTTCGCTTAAACCTATGCCATATTTCAGAAAAAACTCATATGGGTCTTGCACTTTTAGATTGCTACAATCTATCCAAGCTAGGTAAGTTGCATCACATGTGAGCATTTTTAGCTTTTTATTTTTTTTGACGAAATCTTCTACGAGTCTTAGGTTTTGGGCAAGATATAGCTTTAACTCTTTTAGCCAAGTATCGCTATCTTTGTATGCGGCTTTTGTAGCTGTGATTGCCAAAAGATTTATATCATCACCCATGCCTCTTAATTTTTTTCTAAAATCTGTTCTTAGTCTTCTATTTGGAATGATGGCAAATGAGCTTTGTAAACCTGCTATGTTAAATGTTTTGCTCGGTGCCATCAAGGTAAAAGTTCTGTTTTTCAAATCATCATTTAGTGAGGCTATTGGAATATGTTTTGCATTTGGATTGATTACCAAGTCAGCATGGATTTCGTCTGAACATATCAATACATCGTGTTTTTTGCAGATTTTACCTATTTTTAATAACTCCTCTTTTGTGAAAACAGTTCCGCCAGGATTGTATGGGTTACATAGTAAAAATAGCTTACATGTAGGAGTGATTTTGTTTTCAAATTCATCAAAATCTATACTCCATCTGCCATTAATCTCTCGCATGGGAACTTGGGTTAAGTTTTTATTTGTGTTCTTCGTAGCCCTTACAAAATTAGGGTAAATAGGAGTATTTGTGATAACTTCTTCGTTGTCTTTTAGGGTTTTACAGGCTAGATTTATTCCTGGAATAACGCCATTCATCCAAACAATCCACTCTTTTTGGATTTCCCAATTGTGATGCCTTTTTATGAAATTAATCACAGCTTCATAGGTTTCATCATCCATAGCAGTATATCCAAAAATCCCGTGTTCTACTCTCTTGCCCAGTGCCTCGATAACTGGCAAAGGAGCTTTAAAATCCATATCCGCTACCCATGCCGGTATAACATCTTCACCTTTGTATTTATCCCATTTTTCACAGTGTGTATCTCGTCTATCTATCTCTTCATTAAAAAAACTCATAATTTTATCCTTATTGAAACTGCAATATTATATAATAATTTTTTAAATAGTTTGGTAAAAAATGTAAATTTCTCTCGCCAAAGGCGTAGCTTTAGTCGAGAGGAATTTTTATTAGGCTTTGCCTAAAAAAAAGGACATAAGATGAGAGCATTGATAAGTGTTAGTGACAAGACAGGTGTAGTTGAGTTTGCTCGTGATTTAGAAGAGCTTGGATATGAGATAATCTCAACTGGTGGAACATATAAACTTCTAAGCGATAAAGGCATAAAAGCTATTGAGATAAGCGAAGTTACAAAATTTCCAGAGATGTTTGATGGAAGAGTCAAGACTCTAAATCCTCTTATCCACGGAGGAATTTTACATAGAAGAGATTTACCTCTACATGTAGAGACAGCAAAAGAACATGATATAGTCGGAATTGACTTAGTTTGTGTAAATCTATATCCATTTAAAGAAACTATTGCTAGGACTGATGATTTTGATGAGATTATAGAAAATATCGATATTGGTGGACCCGCTATGGTTAGAAGTGCTGCTAAAAATTTCAATGATGTTTTAATAGTAACTGATGTGAACGATTTCGACGGAGTTATAGATGCTTTGAAAAGTGATAAAAATACGCTTGAATTTAGAAGAGATTTGATGATAAAAGCATTTGAGCATACTGCTAGCTATGATAGTATGATTGCTAATTACATGAATAAAAGATTTAATGATGGCTTTGGTGCTATGCAGTTTATCACAGGAACAAAAGCATTTGACACAAGATATGGTGAAAATCCTCATCAAAAAGGTGCCCTTTATGAGTTTGATTACTTCTTTTCAAATAACTTCAAAACTCTAAAAGGAGAAGCGAGCTTTAACAATATGACAGATATAAATGGAGCTTTAAAGATAGCAGCTTCTTTTGGGGATGAGCCAGCAGTTTCTATCATAAAACATGCCAATCCTTGCGGTTTTGCCATAGGAGAAAACTTACTAGATGCTTATGAAAAAGCACTTAAATGTGACCCTATCTCTGCTTATGGTGGAGTGGTCGCGATAAATGGAACACTTGACTTTGCTTTGGCAACTAAGATAAATGAAATATTTGTTGAAGTTATAATCGCTGCAAATGTTGATGATGATGCCTTGAGCGTTTTTGAAAAGAAAAAAAGAATTAAAATTTTTACTCAGGAGAGCAAATTTTTAGTTTTGAGCAATGATGAGTATGACTTTAAACATGTGGATGGTGGATTTGTATATCAAAACAGCGATAAAGTGGGTGCTGATGAGGTTAAAAATGCAAAATGTGTTAGCAAAAGAGAAGCTATAAGGATTAGGGAAAAAGATTTGGATATCGCATATAAGATAGCAAGTTTAACTAAGTCAAATTGTGTAGTTTATGTAAAAGATGAAGCTATGGTAGCTATAGGCATGGGAATGACAAGCCGAGTCGATGCTGGAAAATGTGCACTTGCTAAAGCAAAAGAGATGGGACTTGATGTTTATGGCTGTGCTATGGCAAGTGAAGCATTTTTCCCTTTTAGAGATTCGATAGATGCAGCAGCCCATGCAGGTGTTAGGTGTATTATAGAGCCAGGCGGTAGCATAAGAGATGATGAAGTCATAAAAGCTGCAAACGAACACGATATAGCACTATATTTTAGTGGAGTGAGACACTTTTTACATTAGCATTGTTTGATTTGGGTTTAATTTTACTAATTTAACCCTCTTTATTTTTGATATCTTCAGCTTTTTCTTCAAGCTGAAGATATCTCTCTATCAAAGGCTCTAGCATACTTTCTTTTTCTTCTAATGATTTACTTAATTTTGTCAAACCGATCTCTTGATAGCATTTTGGATTTTGTAGGCATAAATTTATCTCACTTATTTCGTCTTCAAGTTTTTCTATTTCTTCTGGCAGAGATTTGTAATCCATCTCTTCTTTGTAGCTAAATTTTTGAATCTTTGAGTCTTTTGATTTAGCTTTTTTATTAGTATCTTTTTTCTCTACAGTGCTAAAGTTTTCTATGGACTTTATCTCTTTTTCTATCTCTAGATATTGTGTATAATCTTGCCAGCTTTCTTCAACTTTTCCTTCCCCTTTAAAGATAAAAAGCTTTTTTGCAATCTTATCTACAAAATACCTATCATGACTGACAAATATAACAGCCCCTTGAAAACTTTGTATGTACTCTTCAAGTATATTTATAGTGGGAATATCTAAGTCATTTGTTGGCTCATCAAGTATAAGGCAATCTACATCTTTGGTAAACAAAAGTGCGAGGGCAACTCTATTTTTTTCGCCACCACTTAAAATCCCAATTTTTTTATTTATATCTTCTTTTGGAAATAAGAAATTTTTCATATACCCATAGACATGCATATTTCTACCACGCACATCAACCCTATCGCCGCCATTTGGACAAAAAGTTTCTATGATGGTTTTATTTTCGTCTATTATCTCTCTTTGTTGGTCAAAATATCCTATCTTGAAGTCACCCTTTTTAAAAATCCCACTATCTACTTTCAAAATTCCTTGTAAAATCTTTAGAAATGTAGATTTGCCAGACCCATTTTTACCTACTATCGCGATTCTGTCTTTTTGCAAGATCCTCATAGAAAAATTTTCTATAAGATTTTTGTTGCCTAAAGATTTGCATATGTCATACATTTCAAAGAGCATTTTTTGTCTGTTTGTAGATTTTTCTTGATTGAAATTTTTTTGCTCTCTTTGCAGTTCTAGTTTCATCTTTGCTATCAATGCAGGGTTTGTCTTAGCTTTATCTTTTAACTCAAATACTCTTTGCTTTCGCCCTTCATTTCTTTTAAGCCTAGCCTTTACACCTCTGTTTAACCATGCTTCTTCTCTTTTTAAAAGTCTTAGTAAGTTATGGTGTTCTTGAGCCATGGATTGCAACAACATCTCTTTTGCATTGAGATAATCTTGATATCCCCCATTGAAATTTCTTATCTTGCAATTATCTATCTCGATAGTCTTAGTCGCAAGCCTATCGATAAAATACCTATCATGTGATATAAAAACCAAAGTAAACTGTTCTTTTAAAAGCATATCTTCTAAAAACTCAACCATATATACATCGAGATGATTTGTAGGCTCATCTAGTAGGAGGATATCTGGTTTTTTAAGAATAAGTCCAGCTAAAGTAACACGCCTTTGTTCACCACCGCTAAGCATATTGATAGGCTTGTTTTCATACTCTTTTAAATCAAATTTTTGCAAAACTCTTTGTACTTTATCATCTAGATTCCAAGCATCATGCGTATCTAAAAAATTTATTAATCTTTCTTGTTTTTTCAATAGGCTTTGATTTTCAAAATCTTCTGCTAGTTGCTTTGAGATTTGTTCATATTCTGTTTTGGCATCTTTTAACTCTTTTAGTTCATTTTCAATTGCATCTTTTACGCTAAAATCTTCTGTAAAAGTTGGAGTTTGGTCAAGCATATTTACTTTAGTAAATTTTTGTATAACCCTTCTTCCATCATCACATTTTAGTGAGCCATTTATGATTTTCATAAGAGTAGATTTACCACCACCGTTTTTACCGATGATACAGATTCGTTCACCCCTATGTACTGAAAAATCAATATGATTGAGAATATGTTGTGATTCGTAAGCTTTGCTGATATCTAGTAAGTCTAATAATGCCAAGTATATCCTTGTGATGTATTAATGTTTTATTTTAGCATAAAATCTCTTTTTAAAACATTTTAGGTACAATTGCATAAAAAAATAAGGATTTATATGTTGACTATTAGTGTTGTATATACGCTTTATGTATTAGTAAAATTTTATGCTACTATTATGGAGATTGGTTTTGTTGTAAAAGCTAAAAAAACGAAACCGATTATTTTAACCCCTGCAAATTTTTTAAAAGCGGCGAATTATAAAATCGATACTTCAAAGATGGAATTAGTTACTATATTATATGATTTGCTACTATTCTTTTGGTGGATTGGTTATGGTTTAAATATGCTAGATGCTAGTATTTCTACGCAAAATGAAATCATCAGATCTGTGATTTTTGTAGATTTATTTATCGTTATAAACTACTTTTTTTCTCTTCCTTTTGATTTGTATAAAACTTTTTCGCTAGATAAACAATATGGTTTTTCAAAGATAGATATGAAAACATATCTTATCGACACTATAAAATCAGGCTTATTATTTATGATTTTTGGCTCAGCTATTATTACTTTGATTTCTTGGATTATGCTTTCATTTTCATCTTGGTGGATATGGGGATTTGGTGCAGTTTTTATCATAATTTTATTTGTAAATATGATTTATCCTACGCTAATAGCTCCTATATTTAACAAATTTACACCTTTAGATAATGATGATTTAAGAAATTCTATAGAAGATTTACTTCAAAAAGCAGGTTTAAAAAGTAGTGGTGTATTTAGTTTGGATGCCAGCAAAAGAGACAGCAGATTAAATGCCTATTTTGGAGGACTTGGAAAATCTAAAAGAGTTGTTTTGTTTGATACTTTGATAGAAAAATTAGACAAGCATGAGCTTTTGGCAGTCTTAGGACATGAACTTGGACACTTTAAGCATAAAGATATCATCAAAAACATCTTTTCAAGTGGCTTGATGCTCTTTATCATGTTTGCAATATTTGGAAATCTTCCCAAAGATATATTTTTACAACTTGGCATTAGTGATGGAATTTATATGAATATTATACTCTTTTTGATGCTCTCACCTGTTCTTTCGTTTTTGTTTATGCCAATCTTTGGAATGATAAGCAGAAAAAATGAATATGCAGCTGATGAATATGGAAGTGAATGTGAAAGCAAAGAAGCTTTAAGTTCCGCTTTGATGAAGTTAGCTGACGAAAATAAAAGCTTCCCTCTATCTCACCCTTTGAGCATATTTCTGTATTTCACACATCCACCTTTGGTACAAAGATTGCAAAAATTGGGAGTTGATATAGAAGCAAGTAGTGAGTGCATGGAAGAGTCTTGCCCAGCATAAAAGAGATACTTAGCAAGAGTGCAAATCGTTTAAGAAAAGTGGTTAGAAGCCCCATAAAAGAGGTTTCAACTTTGCTTGCTCACTCTTTACAAGTGAGCGATATTTGGCTTATAAGTCACGATGATGAGATTATAGAGATTCCAAAAGATTTTGAAAAATTTATAAAAAAAAGAGAAGCATCATATCCGTTAGAATACATACTAAAACAAACATCATTTTATGGTAAAGAATTTTACACAGATGATAGGGTTCTGATTCCAAGACCTGAAACCGAGATACTTGTTGAAAAAGTGGTTTCCATTTGTAAAAATATGCAAAATATAACAATAGTCGAAATAGGGACAGGAAGTGGGGTTATCTCTGTTATGCTGGCTATTTTATTGCCAAGTGCTCAAATAATAGCCACAGACATAAGCGAAGATGCACTAAAAGTTGCTATAATAAACGCAAAAAGATACAATGTTCAAGACAAAATAGAGTTTGTAAGATGCAATTTGCTAGATGATGTTAGCGAAAAGATAGATGTTTTGGTCTCAAATCCACCATACATCAAAAAAGATGAAAAATTAGATAAAAATCTCTCATATGAGCCAAGATGTGCACTCTTTGGCGGTGAAAAGGGAGACGAGATTTTAAAACAAATCATAGATGAAGTAGTACAAAGAGATATAAAGATTTTAGCATGCGAGATGGGATACGACCAAAAAGAGAAGATAGAAAATTATCTTGTAAACTACAATTTAAATGCTGAGTTTTATAAGGATTTAGCAGGCATAGATAGAGGTTTTGTTATAAAAAATAGGAATAAAAATGCAACTATACAACCACCGATTTAAATCAAGAGAAGATTTAGAGCAGTTCATAGATAAGTATATTTATCAAGCCAAGTCTGTTTTAATTCAACTGTTTTGTGGTGATTTAAATACCCAAAATGTCCAACATGTCTTAGGTATTTTAAAAGAAAAGCTACCAAATGCCAAAGTTATAGGCTCTTCAACGACTGGTGAAATCATCGAGGGACATATATATGAAGATACTATTTCCCTATCTTTTTCTATTTTTAAAAAAACAGATATCCGCATAGCTTACTATCCTAGGGCAGATTATGAAACGGGAAAAAATATAGCAAATAATTTTCTAGTCTCAAATACAAAGGCGATCATAGCTTTTAGTGAAACTCTCAAACAAGATTCGGAGCTTTTTTTAGAAGGTTTTTGCTCAATTAACAATATCATACCGATAGCAGGTGGAAATGCTGGCGATAACTATAGGTTTAAAGAGACATTTGTCATCTTTGAAGATAAGATTAGCTTTGAAGGTTTGGTAGTTTGTGCATTAGATAGCGATGTATTAAATGTTCATACAAACTATTCGCTAGAGTGGAATACTATCGGCAGTGACATGACAATCACAAAGGCAGATGCAAATACAATTTATGAGATAGACTATATGCCAGTAGAAGAGGTGTATAGATACTATTTAGGTGATGAAATCACAGATAACTTTCCATCAAGCGTGATAGAGTTTCCTTTGGTTAAAGTTGAAGATGGTGTACAAGTAGCTAGATCAGTTGTAACTAAAAATGAAAAAGGTGGATATATCTATGCAGGGCATTTCAAAAATGGCGATAAGGTAAAGTTTGCCATAGGCAATATAGAGAGTATCCTCTCCAAATCAAACAATTTACAAAACAATATAGCAAAAAATCCCACAGAAGCTACTTTCATATACTCTTGTTCTGTTAGAAAGATGTTTATAGGAGAGCAGTTGAATTATGAGTTTGGATTGATAGAACAGATGGCGCCAACAGCAGGATTTTTTACATATGGTGAATTTTACCATGGTAAGACAAAAAATCAACTCTTAAATATAACTACTACAACTTTGAGCCTGTCTGAGTCAAATAAAGTTAAATTAAAAAAGATGCTACCTCCTAAAAAGTACAATCGTACTATGTTAACTGTTTTTTTTGATAAAAATTGACCCACTTTTTTGAAAACTTTTGACCCACCCAAAGTAGAGTAAAATTATAACATAGATTTATCTAAAATCTATTCTTCTTGTAGTTT
>Ga0256829_1002574_pt1 | contig 13412 bp, 2 predicted proteins | sample 131447metaG_FD_185979 | JGI IMG/M metagenome (GOLD analysis project Ga0256829, IMG submission 185979) | Hydrothermal vent microbial communities from Lau Basin, Pacific Ocean - 131-447 | ecosystem: Environmental > Aquatic > Marine > Hydrothermal vents | place: Pacific Ocean: Lau Basin | collected...
GAACGTTGTCAGGCCGTTGGCGGGGTTGGTGATTTTTATCAGCCTGTTCAGAGTATCGTATTGATAAGACCAGGTCATCCCATTTGGACCTACCATAGTTGACACATTTCCATTCAAATCATAGGTATAGGAAGGGTCTACGCCATTCGCGTCATGGTTTTCAGGCTTTGATTTTGCTGTCTCCTTTTTCATACCATCAGGAAGTTGAGGTAAGACATCCGCCATATGCCCTGCGGTTCCCGGCATAAGCGATGCCAACATCACAGGCACAATAGCGGGCAGGGCTGCTTTTGCCTGATCTTTAACATCGGGTATTAGAGCATTAGATGCGGGTTGTTTTGTATCTGCTGCCAATGACCCGGCCTGCCCCTGTCGGGGAAGAACAGTAAGCTTGTTTTCAGGGATCATATTTTTTCGGCCAGCAGCCTGCATGCCCGTATTGGATTTCAGCTTATGTATGAGTCCGATGAGATTTTGATTATTTGCAGTAATCGACCCACCAACAAAATTGAGTATGCCGAATTGATTAATATTATCAGTCGTAAATAGCGAAGCACCATTGATTACTGTCAAATTATCAAAGCGATGATCACCGATATAACTGCCACCAGGTGCCGATACTATGGTCATATCGCCATCAGCAAGAGCAGTGGTAATGCTGTTGGCTGTATTGGTAACAATCGTATAGACCGTTCCCTGCAGGGTATTAGGGTTGAGGTAGAGTCCGACCAGGCTACCCGGTTGCCAGGTGGCAGTACTGTCGCCCAGCAACGTGGCTGTCAGGCCGGTGGAGACACCAACACCGACCGATGGCAATGGCGTACTGTTCGTACTGCTCAGCTTGCCACCATTATCAACAATCAGGTCACCGTAGGTCTGTAAGGCCGTCTTGAGGAAAATGGTACCGGCACCGCCATTTGATGTGGCTGAACCAGGCACTGAACCGCCCCCCATTGCATGGATATTATTGCGATTAAAGACCGTGATATCACCATAGATCGCAATCCGGCCGCCGCCACCCTGATAATAAGCGCCATCTCCATTGGCATTTATACTACCAATACCCGACAGAGTACCAACATCCAGACGAATGCCACCACCGGAACCGCCACCACTATTGCCAGAACAACAACTATAAGAGCCCGGTCCGCCATTGGCGATAATCATACCATTGAGCAGCATGGTGGTAGCATGAATACGTACCAGACCACCTCCATTGCCACCATAATTGCGGCTGCTGTCCGTACCTGCCCCGCCCGACCCCGGATTATCGGGATTACGATAATTGCCATAGGTGGCGGCATTGGTTGAGAACCTCCCGCGACCACCATATGAACCGCCTGCGGATTCATAAATACCAAAAATATTGAGGACGGCTCTGGCTCCACCTGTGGTTGTATTACCCATTGTGCGACCCGTTGATGAAGTATTACCTCCCTGATTACCACCCAGATAGCCTTTGGCGGTTACATCAATGGTACTGGTGGCATCAATAGTAATGCTGGTGGCATTGATCACCAGGCGATGTGCTATGCTTGAAGTAGCCGCAGTATAGGTCATGCTGCTGCTGTTAATCAGGCTCAGGCTACCTGCATTAATCGGCGAATTTACTGTCAAGCTGCTATTATCAAGAGTGAGTGTACTTATCGCACCCTGTGTTATCAGTTCACCACTAAAACTGCCATTGAATATTCGGAGCGATGGGGTGACACCGAGATCCAGAGTCGGGGTGTTCAATGTGCCGATGATCTCATAGAGACCTGTAACCGGATTGGTTACCGGAGTTATGACCTTAATGGTATCCGGGGTTGAGACATTGGCACTGCCCTGAACAAACAGATGATCAAATATCTGCTGTCCACGGTAGGTATTCCCAACAGCGGCCACAGTCGTCATATCACCACTGGCAATATCCGTAGTTATGCTGGTTGCCGTATTGGCAATAATCTTGTTGGCCGTTCCCTGCAGTGTATTGGGGTTGAGGTAGAGTCCGACCAGGCTACCCGGTTGCCAGTTGGCAGTACTGTCGCCCAGCAACGTGGCTGTCAGGCCGGTGGAGACACCAACACCTACCGATGGCAATGGCGTACTGTTCGTACTGCTCAGCTTTCCACCATTATCAACAATCAGATCGCCGTAGGTCTGTAAGGCCGTCTTGAGGAAAATGGTACCGGCACCGCCATTTGATGCTGCTGAACCAGGCACTGAACCGCCACCCATTGCATGGATATTATTGCGATTAAAGACCGTGATATCACCATAGATCGCAATCCGACCGCCACCACCTATACCGGCACCTAAATTGTCTCCATTCGCATTTATGCTACCGGTGCCAGACAGGGCGCCGACATCCAGACGAATACCGCCACCGGAACCACTGCCACCGCGATCACAACAACCACCGATACCAGGACCGCCATTGGCGAGAACCGTGCCATTAAGTTGCATGGTGGTAGCGCTAATACGTACAAGCCCTCCACCATTGCCGCCCGGGTGAACTATGCGCGAACCTGCCCCGCCTGACCCCAGATCATCGGGATTACGGTAGCTGCCATAGGTGGCATTTGTTGCATTTCCCCCGCGACCGGTGGCTCCGCGACCGCCATAAGAGCCGCCTGCGAAGTTAAAGGCACCACCACTTCCAGCTGCACCACCTATCGTTGTATTGCCGACAGTGCGTCCCGTTGCTGAGGCATTATCCCCCTGATAGCCACCCAGATAGCCTTTGGCACTGACATCAATGGTACTGGTGGCATCAATTGTAATGCTGGTGGCATTGATCACCAAACGGTATTCAGTGGTCGATGTAGCAGCTGCATGGGTGATGTTACTGCTATTAATCAGGCTCAGGCTACCCACATTAATCGGTTGGTTAGACACCAACTGACTGTTATCAAGAGTGAGTGTACTTATCGCACCCTGTGTTATCAGTTCACCACTAAAACTGCCATTGCGGATTCGGAGTGATGGGGTGACACCGAGATCCAGAGCCGGGGTGTTCAATGTGCCGATGATCTCATAGAGACCTGAAACCGGATTGGTCACCGGATTCATCACCTTAATGGTATCCGGGGTTGAAACATTGGCGCTGCCCTGAACAAACAGATGATCAAATATCTGCTGTCCACGATAGGTGTTACCAACAGCGGCCACAGTCGTCATATCACCACTGGCAATATCCGTAGTTATGCTGGTTGCCGTATTGGCAATAATCTTGTTGGCCGTTCCCTGCAGGGTATTGGGGTTGAGGTAGAGTCCGACCAGGCTACCCGGTTGCCAGTTGGCTGTGCTGTCATCCAGTATCGTTGCTGTCAGGCCGGTGGAGACACCGCTTCCTACCGATGGCAATGGCGTACTGTTCGTACTGCTCAGCTTTCCACCATTATCAACAATCAGATCGCCGTAGGTCTGTAAGGCAGTCTTGAGGAAAATGGTACCGGCACCGCCATTTGATGCTGCTGAACCAGGCACTGAACCGCCACCCATCGCATGGATATTATTGCGGTTAAAGGCCGTGATATCACCATAGATCGCAATCCGACCGCCACCACCTATACCGGCACCTAAATTGTCTCCATTCGCATTGATGCTACCGGTGCCAGACAGGGCGCCGACATCCAGACGAATACCGCCACCGGAACCACTGCCACCGCGATCACAACAACCACCGATACCAGGACCGCCATTGGCGAGAACCGTGCCATTAAGTTGCATGGTGGTAGCGCTAATACGTACAAGCCCTCCACCATTGCCGCCCGGGTGAACTATGCGCGAACCTGCCCCGCCTGACCCCAGATCATCGGGATTACGGTAGCTGCCATAGGTGGCATTTGTTGCATTGCCCCCGCGACCGGTGGCTCCGCGACCGTTGGCTCCGCGACCGCCATAAGAGCCGCCTGCGAAGTTATAGCCACTACCACTTCCAACTGCACCCCCGGTAGTTGTATTTCCTAGAGTGCGTCCCGTTGCTGAGGCATTATCTCCCTGATAGCCACCCAGATAGCCTTTGGCGGTTACATCAATGGTACTGGTGACATCAATATTCATGCTGGTGGCATTGATCACCAAACGGTGTTCAGTGGTCGATGTAGCGGCTGCATGGGTGATGCTGCTGCTATTGATTAATGTAATTATATTGGCATTAATGGTGCCATCAACACTGACCAGTATGGCATTGTTTTTCAGTGTCAGATCTTTAAACGTATGTGTCCCGATCACTGTTAATATGGCACCATCAACCGTCAGGGTACGGTTTTCAAAAGCAAGATTGTTTGCGGCAATCGTATAATTGCTGTTGATCACTGGCACCGGCAGACCGGTTAAATTTTCTATTGCCAGTCGACCTTGCAGATTATAACCACGGAAAACCTGACTGTCTGCATCCTTGACGCTACTCAAGCTACCAACCGCATCATAGGTGTAGTGAACCGTGTCGGCGGGCAAGGTTTTCTGGATTAACTGCCCTGCTGCATCGTACTGATAGGCACTGACCTTGCCATTGGCATCGGTTTTACTGGTCAGCTTTCTGTTCAGGTCATAACCATAGCTGGTTGCCAGCCCTGCGGTATCGGTTATTTTTGTCACCTGGCCAATCGGGTTATAGGTAAAAGCCGTGGCATGCCCGCTGGCATCGGTGATTGAAGCGAGTAAATCCGCGCCACCCGCCGCACCGCACAGGGGGCAGCGTTCACCGGCAGAATGTAACCATGTGGTGACAGCACCATCGGCAGCAATCACTTTGCTGATATTGTTTGCCATATCGTATTGCATTCGGGTGGTTTTGCTTTCTGCATCCGTAGCGGTAATCAGGTTGCCGGCGGCATCATAATTGAACGTAGTGATATTGCCGAGAGAATCAGTCGCCGTATGCAGGTTGCCAACAGCATCATAGGCCAGCGTACTCACATTCCCCAGCGGGTCGGTCATGCTGGTCAGTAATCCTTTGGTGTCATAGGCCATGGTACGTATATTGCCCAGCGCATCGGTGAAACCGGTCAGGTTTCCGTGGACATCGTAACGCATGGTTGAGGTGTTTCCCAGCGGATCGGTTATGCTGGTGATTTGATTAAAAACAGGCTCATAGGTGTAGTGATAGCTTGCACCGTTTTGTGTTGTTGTCACGCTTAACAGGTTGGCTTTTGCATCATAGGTCATACTTTTTTCATCGCCATTCGGCTTTCTAACCAGTATAAGATTCCGGTTTGGATCCCGTGTATAAACGGTTGACCGTCCCAGTGGGTCGGTGGCTTCGGTCATGTAACCGTTCAGATCGATCTTTTTACTGCTGATATTGCCCAGTGTGTCGGTAAAAGTATTGGCCAGTGTGGATATATCGGTTAACGCAGGAAACACGGAATTCGGCGTATTCGGTGTAATTGCGACATCCGGGATATTATTGATAATATCCACCATTTTACCGGCCTGATACTGGCGCACTTCACCCGTAGGTGATTGCGTTTTGATTATTCGGTGATATTGATCGTAGACATACCGGTAAATGCTGCCGGACGGCACGGTTTTGGATATTAACAGATGGTTATTGTAGCCATAGGTGGTGACGGCGCCATCCGGATCCGTGACAGAAATCAGGTCTCCACTCGCGTTATGCGCAAAACTCGTGGTTCGCCCCGCAGGGTCAATAATACGTTCAATCTTTCCATTGTTGTAGTTCAGTGTGGTGACCTTGCCGACCGGGTCGGTAATCATTTGCAATTTGCCATTACCATCATAGGTATAGGTGGTGGCATTGCCATTTCGATCGGCTTTTGAGGTGAGCCATCCCTTTGCATTGAACTGGCTAACCCGTCCATCTCGAGTGGTCAGGGTATAGCTTTTATCAACATTTTCCACCAGCTTGGTATAATCCCCGAGTTGTGGTGCAAATGGCTGTTGCTGAATACGATAGAGTTGATTTTTGATTGACCCGGCAATGGCAACACCACCGTTATGCCAGGCAATGCCGTGGTGCATCTCGCCCAGTAAGTAATTGGGATCACTGCCAAAATGGGCGGGATTGAATAACTGAATGGCCCCAGTTTTATCGACCACATAAACCCGAAAATCATTGCTGGCGTTACAGCTGTTTTCAACCATATACATCGCCCCATTGGGATCAAAAGTGAGGCCGGAGGGTGAATTCAAATTATCAATAACGGTTCTCAGACCCTGTGGGGTATATTTTGCAATAAAGGAAGTGCCGCAATGGGTAAACCCGCTCTGGTTATAGCTGAGGTAGAGTTGATCATCCGGTGAGACTGCCATATCTGTGACATTTAATTGATCTCTACCTGATAGCAACGATGTTTCCTGCAAATTAATATCGATTTTATGCAGGAACATATTGTGCAAACCCTGATTATAGACATACAAATTTCCCAGGCTGTCGAGAGCGATTTTCTGGGTTGAAAGGCCAGGTCCTGGTGGTTGCAATGTATAATAAACAACCAGTTGTCCGCTGGCTTTGGTGAGTTTATAGAGCACCCCGCTCAGTGTGGAAATATACAGATCATCATTGCTTGCTATAGCCAGACTGGTGGGGGCAGTCAGTGTCGCCTCGATTGTGGTGGTACCATCCGCTTTCACCCGCAGTACGCGGTTGTTATCACGATCAGATAGTAGAATATCCCCGCTACTGTCATACACGATATCCGTTGGATGATTCAGCGTGGTCGCAGCACCCGTAAGCGGCATCACCTCAAGAAATGAGCGACGACCCGACAACTGATAATTGACCGTACTGCTGTCCCCTTTAACCAGTAAGGCATCGCCCCAATGGACCGGGTCTGGATACAGACGGTCAATGCCGCTCATATTCCAACCCGCGCCGAACACACTGTCTATCTGGTTATTGATGGTCAGAGGTTTAATGGTATTGTTTGAATAAAAAAACAGTGCGGGCACATAGGGTTTTGGTGGATACCCGACAGGCTTTCCAACTAGATAAGTGAAACCTGTTGGTTTTATTGGTGTACAAGGTTGAGTAGCCCCCAGCAGCACTGCAAAAGACATATTAGGATTAAGGCCGGGGTCACAACTATTCCCTCTGTAACCATTACTGACGCTAAACTCACTTTTGTAGAGTCCGGTTGTTAGGTTATTACCTGTAATATTTTTTCCATCGAAATAATAGCCCACGGAAAATTGGCCGTGCCTGCCATTGAAGTTCCGTGTTTGATGCACGCCTTCAATACTGACTTCAAATTGTATTTTTGCTGGTAAATCTACTCGCCGAGTATCTATTGGTATATCCAGTATGCGACCGGTATCGGCAGTATCCGAGCGATAAACCAGAGACAGTGGTCTGGTTGTGCCCAGCGATTTGTAGGCAATCATATCGTGTGATTCTTTCAGCACCCCTTTACTGCAGTAGATAATGGATGATCCGGATGAGCAGTCATCTCCATCATCATTCTGGCTTTCGGAACCATCGCCCAGGTCTGGCGGCCTTTGGCCTGAAGAATGCGTTGGTGGCAAAAGAAATGTCGGACAGGAAAAATGTGGCAGCTGAGCCTCCAACCACTTACCGTCTGCCGATATTTTTCCATTACCATGGTCATAAAACGGTTCAGCCGGGGAAGGATCCTGCGGGTCATGGGATGAATAGGCATAAGGTACATTGGTGCCTGCCGGCAGGCCAAAGGTATTGGCAATACGCATGGTGACATTCTGATTAAATGTAATGTGTTCAGGAAATGCCTGCACACTGGCGATAAAAACCTGCCCCTTGGGTATAATCCCCGGAAAACTCGTTTTATCAAACTGGGTTAATGATACACTGACATTTCGAGGCAAAGCTCCGGCCGGAAAAACCACCTCGACCGATCCACTGGCGTTGATGGCTGTTCCTCCTGTCACCGCATTGATCGCTGTAGTTTTTACATCAAAGGGTGTCAGGCTTACCACCCCGGAAGACTTGATTTTGCTGGAATCGACAACGATTTCTTTTTTTACAGTCACATAACCCGGCTTGGAAATAAATACAGTATATGCACCTCCCTGAGGAACGGTGTAAACAAAGTTTCCTAAGGCATCTGTCGTTGCAACTGTCGTGAGATTGAGCTCGGTAACCTGGGCGCCTGCCACTGGCTGGCCTGTTGCATGGTTCAGCACCTTCCCACTGATAACAGCAGAAAGTGTGACAACTGGGTTCGTCAATATGGACACGGTGATCGCCACCTGTGTGCTCACTGCCCCGTTAGAAATTGTCACGGTGGTTAATCCGTTACTATTGGCAACCAAGGCACCTTCGGCAGATACCGACGCTATAGCAGCGCTACCTGTAGAATAACGTGTTCCACTGCCAGATGCGGTGAGATTTTTCGTACTGCCATCGGAGTACAGCCCCGTGATCGCCAGTTGATAGGTTTCACCCTGTGCAGTTAAAGTTTCTTGTGATGCCAGAGCATGAAGCGATGTTAGCTGTGGAGCAGTTACATTGACTCTGCGTGTAACCGTTGCCGCCGTATTGCCGGCGGTATCGCTGACATTGTAAGTGATCTTGTATGTGCCCACTTTGGCTGTATTGACTGCGCCTGTCACTTTAGCGATCAGACCTTTATCCACATTATCTGTCACTGTGCTGCCCGGATCGGTAAATGTGGAGCCTTGCGCCACAGTCATCGGATTGGCCCCTTTCAGCGTAATCACTGGCGCGGTTTGGTCGGTGACATTCACGGTACGCGTCACCGGGGTCGCTGCATTTCCAGCAGCATCCTTGACATTATAAGTGAGTTTGTAGATGCCCACTTTGGCTGTATTGACTGCGCCCGTTACGGTGGCGACCAAACCTTTATCCACGTTATCTGTCACCGTGCTGCCCGGATCGGTAAACGTGGAGCCTTGCGCCACAGTCATCGGATTGGCCCCTTTCAGCGTAATCACTGGCGCGGTTTGGTCGGCGACATTCACAGTACGCGTCACCGGGGTCGCTGCATTGCCAGCAGCATCCTTGACGTTATAAGTGAGCTTGTAGATGCCCACTTTGGCTGTATTGACTGCGCCTGTCACTTTAGCGACCAGACCTTTATCCACATTATCTGTCACTGTGCTGCCCGGATCGGTAAAAGTGGAACCTTGCGCCACAGTCATCGGGTTGGCCCCTTTCAGGGTGATCAGAGGAGCAACTTTGTCAATAAGCATCACATTGACTGTGCGCGTCACCGAGATCCCCGCATTACCGGCGGTATCCTTGACGTTATAAGTGAGCTTGTAGATGCCCACTTTGCCTGTATTGACTGCGCCCGTTACTTTAGCGACCAGACCTTTATCCACATTATCTGTCACTGTGCTGCCCGGATCGGTAAAAGTGGAGCCTTGCGCCACAGTCATTGGATTCGTGCCTTTCAGAACAATCACAGGTCTGGCAGAGGACCTGGCATTGATGGACGTTGCTGTTGTGGCCGGATTAATACTGGCAGCTGTGATTGCTGTACCTGTGGTCGCACTTGCCTGGGCAGCAATGGCGCTGAGGAGTGAATTCGAAGGCAGCACATGCATCACCGCACCGGTGAGCGGATCTATCTGATGAACAACCACATTGCCAGCTGCCACTTCATCAAATACTTTTGCAATTAAATTGCCCTTAATACCACCAGCAGTGGCAACCGGCACGAGGATTGGCACACCGGCCGGCGCTGCGCCATCGAGTGCGCCATCCGTCAGATCAGCAGCAAATGATGCGATAATATTCGCTGCTGAAGCGCCGCCGGGCGTTGCAGTCGCCGAGCGCTTGATCAGCTCTGAAACCGCTTCGCATGCCACCACCAAATTCGTGATATCCGCCACAGTCTTAAATACGCCCGTGACTGGATTGGGGAACGATGTACTCAGACCAAAAACCCGCAAAACAGTCGCTACGGCAGTATTCAGATCAGCCTGCGTGATTGCCCCGCCGCCAACCCTGGCCGCTTTGGCTGTTGCGACTGCCAGAGTGGAAACCGGTGTTGCATTGATTGCTGTTTGCGTGGCATCCATCACCATGGTCGAGAGATCGAAATCCTGAGTTGCGCCGGTGATGGTGTCCATACAACCCGATACCGTCACCGTAACGGGAAATGTTAAACCGGTCATATCTACCGTAAAACTACCCACTGACGGTGTTGAGCCTGTCGCTGTTTTACCACCTGCCCCGGTTGCAATCACGCTGCCCTGCGCACTGCAATCCAATGGCCCTTTCACTGCGCCACCACCTGTTGTTACGCCTGTAGCAACTGCAGCCCCACCGCCACCGCCGCCACACCCGCTAAGCACCAGAGCGGCGCATATTGAGAGCAAGCCCAGACTCTGTTTCCACTTTTGATTCCAGCGCCGCCGAGCGAGACTGCAATGCGAAGCTACAGATGTATCCTTCATGGCATGATTGTTACGAATGTGATGACGATAAAATAATTGCATGACAGATTTCCTTTCCTCACCTTGAAGACTATGCGATTCTTAACTACCACGTGCACCACGTGCAGCTGCTTGTCATACACATCATAGTTGAATTTTTTGACCTGCATATACCCAGAACTGGGTATGGATAGAGCTCATTTCATGACTTCTTCAAGCGTCGCACCATTTGCCGGCAGACGCCCTCAATTTGACGCCTGAATATTTTCATCCGGTACTGCAGACTGCCGGTCGGCTCATTGTACCAGTGCACTTTGATTGCCCCGCAGCGGCTGCATCCTCTGGCTGGCAGTGCAACGAACTGCGCCTCGGCAAAGCGTTTTTTATCATAAATAATTTCTGCATGATCGAATCGTTGGCCGACATTTCCGCAGGTTGGCGGATGATTGATGACCTTGAATATATCCTCGCCTTTGTCCCCGATGCCCAGCTGGTGAGCTCTAGACTCGCCATGACCGCCGGATCGGATATCAGGCCTGATTGTAACTCGAACAGAGTTGCTGTACTGCCTTCCCTTCACTACGCGCAGTTGCGGCGTCAGGCTTTTTCCCAGATCGGGGATGCGCAGGCGAATCGTACGGTCGTTCCAGTCCGAATACTTCAGCGTATAGAAAAAGCCGTGCCCGTAATCGGCGACCACCTCCGAAGCAGCCGATGCCGCGCCGAAACCGGAACCGGTCAGCGATATCTCCGCACCTGCCGGCAGCAGCGCCGGAACTGCAGCCGTGATGGCAGGCGCAGCGCTCACCTCACCCGACAGCAACAGCGCTACGGTAAGCAGCGTCCACGCCAGTGGTTTTTCGATACATAAGCATTTCACACCGGCACTTTATGTGACTTTTCAGGCGCGTATATCCCCAGAACTGGGTATGGCGGCGGCTAGCCTGGACTATTCACGAATAGTCCAGGCTGAACTTTCCGGTGACTGAGACTATAGCTCCGGCAGGCGAATACGTACGCAGGCGCCCTGATCCCGATTGAAGCATGCAACATCGACGCCGATATCTGCAGCCCGGCGTTGCATATTGCTTAAGCCACGCCCCGCTTTCGACAATGTGGCGGGAAAGCCTTTGCCATCATCGCAAATTGAAATATGGGTGAAGTCGCCATCCGCATCCGATTGTGATGAAATCTCGACATCGATCCGGGTCGCTTCTGCATGCTTGAGGATATTGGTGAAGGCCTCCTGAATCATGCGTAGCAGTTGTAAACTGTGCTCGGGAGAAAAGGCGTCCAGCGCAGGCGACTCCGCCTGAAGCCACCGCAAAGTGACGCCGTGCCCTTTCAGCCTGGGTTCGTAGCGATATTTCAGCATGGTGAGCAGCGATGGCAATCCCCCCTCATCGGGCGAGAGCGAATCAATCACCAGCCTGAGATCTTCAAGCGCGAAATTCAGCGTTTCGGATACTTCCTGATTGGCGTTGTCATCGCTCTCCATGATAGCCAGGGCCGAAACCAGCTGGCCGCCGACACCATCATGAATATCCCGCATAATGCGTTCCCGTTCCGCTTTCAGGGTCTTCTGTTTTTCCAGACTCTGGATGGTTTCAAAGGCATGTTGAAGCTCCGACTCCCGCTTCGACACCCTCTCTTCCAGTTCCCGATTCAGCGTGTCCGCCTCATGAATCGCATGCGAAAAGCGCCTGACCAGCGCCCAGCCGATCAACAAAAAAATAAATGGCGCGGAATAGTGCATCAGATAGGGGTGTTGCAGATGGAAAGCAAGATTCAACCAGTCATGCGTGCCCAGCCCTACAATCGGCGCAATGGAGAGAAACAATACCACGGTGTCAAAGGTGGGGTATTTCACCCGATGCCTGGCCAGCAGAAACAGCATCCAGCCTCCCAGCATCGTCAGCGGCAGGTAGGCCAGCACCAGTCCGTCAAACAGATGACGTTCAGGCAGCAGAAACATCACGATGGTCGATAGCATGCAGTATGTAAGCGTGATGCGCCGGGTCTTGCTAAATTCAAGGCCGACATAGGTGCCGACAAATATCCACATGCAGGCGATCATCCAGAAGCTACTGCTGAAGGTGAGCGCAATCCAGTGCGGCAGTGTCAACGGCATCGTTCTGACAAAAAACCAGCATGTATACACGGCCCAGAACAGCGAGCCCAGCGTAAACCAGCCATATACGGCCTCGCGCCTGATCAACCAGATCAGTCCGATACAGAGCCCCATGGTCAGGGCGAATGCACCAACCAGCTGACTGAGCGTGATACGAAAAAAATAATGCCGCTCAAATGTCGGCCTTAGCAGTTGATCAGCCCCCATATAAAACGGCAGCAACCGCCCCCGGCAGTGTTCGGCAGCCTCCAGACGGATATAGAGCAGATTCTCACCCGCTGTTAACAAACCGTTGGGAATCGTGAAATATAACGGATAGTTCCACGAATTGGCGCGCCTGTTTTCAACCGGCACATCGGCGCCAATCAGCACGCCGTTGAGAAACACCGCCGCATTGCGATTGATGCGGGGCAGGTAAATCCCCCATAAACGATTGGGCGGCACATTGAGGTGGATTTTTAGCCGATACCAGCCAAATCCTCCGGCATCAGGGTGGGTAAAATCCCACAGGTCGGGTAGCTGCACCTGTTGCCACGGCAGGTTGTCGCCCTGCGGCGGTTTTTGCTGATTCCTGAGCAGAAAATCGGCATGATCAAACGATAGATACAGCGAGTTGCTATCGCCTGGGAGCGTACATCCGGCTAAGACGACGCACAACAGCGCAAAAAGAGTATTCCTAACTGAAGCCCTATTCACGAATATGGATCAGCCCCAGTTGTTCTGCTTCATACACTGCTTCGGATCGGGAAGAGACTTGCAGCTTACGGTAAACACGTTTGATATGGGTGGAAACCGTATGATAAGAAATATTCAGAACAGTAGAGATTTCTTCGTAATTCAGCCCTTTGGAGATGTGAATCAGCACTTCCAGCTCCCGCGCTGTCAGGCCGGGCAGGGACTGTTGCTGCACGGCAGCCGTTTTTTTCTCAGCCCGAAAGTGTTGCAGCAGATA
>Ga0256829_1002575_pt1 | contig 13409 bp, 11 predicted proteins | sample 131447metaG_FD_185979 | JGI IMG/M metagenome (GOLD analysis project Ga0256829, IMG submission 185979) | Hydrothermal vent microbial communities from Lau Basin, Pacific Ocean - 131-447 | ecosystem: Environmental > Aquatic > Marine > Hydrothermal vents | place: Pacific Ocean: Lau Basin | collected...
CTAAAAGCAGAGACTGCTTACTCTTGAATATGGATAATAAGTTCATTATAACTTGCTCCTTTAGTATTGAGTAGGTCTGTAAGTATCTTTGTTCCAGCCTTGATACCACCACTTTTCTCAGCCTCTAGCATCTCTTTATAAAGTGGTTTTATGATCTCAAGTGCTTTGTCATTTGGGCGTCTACGCACTGAGTAATAACCGATGATATTGCCTTTTGCATCTAGTGAAGGAGTGACATTTGCATAAACCCAGTACTCATCTCCATGCTTTGTTTTGTTAAGAACATAAGCGAAGATCTCCTCTCTATTTTGTATCATGTCCCAGAGAAGTTTAAAGACTGCCTTGGGCATATCAGGGTGCCGAATAATATTATGCGGTTTGCCCAAGAGCTCTTCTTCTGTATAGTCTGCCATGGTCATGAAAATCTTATTTACATAAGTAATACGACCTTTTGTATCTGTCTTAGAAACAATAAAGTCATTTTTCCCCATCTCTTTCATCATGAGATTCTTTTCCTTCTTAATATATTTTCATGATTGTACTTGAATTGTCCTTTTAACTACTTTAGATACGTTTTGGTTATAATGCCGATATGAATATCTTACTCTCTTCTTTTTACTTTTTTTACTTTGGGGTTGTTGGTATCTATATCATCTTTATGCCAAAAGTACTAGCAACATTAGGCTACTCTGCTCAAGATATAGGTGTCATCTTTGCCGCAAGTCCACTTGTTCGTTTTATACTTCCTATGCTTTTTATACGAGGTCTTGAGCTCAACACTAAAATGTTTAACAGTGCTCTAGTTGTTCTCTCTCTAAGTGCAATAAGTTTTTATTTTTCTGTCTATAACTTTTATACACTCCTTCTCTCTAATATCGCACTAGGAATAGGATTAAGCCTTATTATGCCCTATGTAGAAGTAATCTCGCTTAAGCATGTAGGCAAAGAACATTATGGAAAGATACGCCTCTTTGGTTCTCTTGGTTTTGTCTTAGTGGCATTAGTGTTAGTAAAAGTACTTAGTAGTGAGCAGACAGCACTACTCTTTTTGCTTGTTTTAACACAGATAACGGTAGTGGTGGCATTTTTTGTGGTTTACTTCTCAGACAAAAAAGAACCGAAGAAACCAGATAAAATTTCTTCAGATATTAGTGTTCTAAGTGACTATAAACTCTGGATTGGATTGACTTTGATGCAGGTGAGTTTTGGAGCTTTTTATAACTTTTTTACCATCTATGAAACAGCACATGGTATCTCTATGCAAACGACTATATATCTTTGGAGTTTTGGAGTTTTAGCTGAGATAGTCATGCTCTATTTTCAAGGAGCATTTCTTAAAAACAACCTACTTTTACTCTTACAGCTCACCACTTTTATCACTAGCCTGCGATGGTTTTTGGTCTTTATGTTTCCTGAGAATCTAATCGTTTTATACTTTTCACAATCCCTACATGCCTTTAGTTTTGCACTCTTTCACTCTTCAGCTATCGCTTACCTTTATGATATCTACAAGCATAAGGCACTCGCTCAACAGTTTTTTTCAGGTATCACTTATGGACTAGGGGGACTTAGCGGGGCACTTCTTTCTGGGTTTATTTATGAGCACTATCCCGAGTATCTCTTTTTGAGTTCTGCATTTATCGCGTTTGGGGCATTTGTATTTGTGAGTTTATGGAGAAAAGAGAGAGAACACCTAGGCTAGTCGCCTAAGTGCTAGGGTGTTTTAGTAGTCGAGGCTAATGAATGCCGTGAGAGTATTATCTTGTTTCTCTTTACCCGGTGCTATATTTGTATAGTCTATCTTATAGCTCATACCTGCTGAGAATACATCAGAGATTTTACTAGAGAGTGAAGAATTTGAGAAGATAAAGTAGTTGTTAGCATCCTCAAATGAAGATCTGTAGGATAATCCTTGCTTAAACTTGAGGTTTTCAAAGATATTAAGCTCATAAGCAAGTTTTGCTTGGTAAGAACTATATGTATTGGTATCATCTGCTGGAGCTATAACACTCTGTAAAACATCTTGAGAGTAGAGTAGTGATGCTTCTAAGTCAAGTTTTTGTCTGTCAGACTTGTATGTAGCCCACTTCATACCAGGACCAGTATAGGCTTGGTAGTTATAGGAAGAAAATTTATCATTTTTATATCCTACTAGATAAGTAAAAGAGAGTGTATCTGTAAAAAGATAAGCATACTGAAGTTCTACAAAATATTTGTTCTTTGTTTCTGCCCCATCAGCATTTCCATACTGACCATCAAAGATGATAGAGCCACTATTATTTCCCCATGCTTTTTTGAATGAACCATCAAGGGAGAAAGTCTCTGTTTTAGTATTACCATCAGTTTTGATGTATCCTAACTGCATATGTGTGATGATATCTTGGTTTTGAGGAAGTTGTGCCTCAAGTGCTTTGAGCTTCTCTTCTGCTGCACTTTTCTCAGCCTTTGCTGCTGTTATATCTGTTGCAAGTTTTGTCTGGTCTACTGCTACATCTGCAGCCATCATAAGTGATGAGGCAAGTACCAAACTTAGTGTGATTTTTTCCATTTTTTATTCTCCTATTTGTTGTTGGTTTAAATGTACATCCATTTGAGGATAAGGAAAAGAGATCCCTTTCTCATCAAATGTAAGTTTTACTTTCTCTATAGTGTCGAAGTGTACATCCCAGTAGTCTGCTGTATCTACCCATGCACGAAAAACAAAGTTTACAGAGTTGTCTCCAAGCTCACTCACTGCTACAAAAGGGGCAGGATCGCTCAGTATTCGTGAATCTGCTTTGATGATCTCCATAAGAGTCTCTTTTGCAAGTTTAAGGTCATCATCATAACCGATACCAAAAACATGATCAACTCTACGTTGTGCTTTTTTAGAGAAGTTAGTAATGTTCCCCCCGATGATAGATGCATTTGGCACGATGATAGTACGGTTATCTACGGGTGCTATAACAGTTGAGAAAAGATTGACATCCTCTACCGTTCCAGTCGCCCCACCAGCTTGTACAAAGTCACCCACTTTAAAAGGGCGGAAGATGATTATGAGTACTGCAGCTCCTACATTTGCTAAAGAGCCTTGCAGTGCAAGACCTATAGCAAGAGAAGCCGCTCCAAAAACTGCTAAGAATGAAGTAGTGTTAATACCTAAAGCATTGAGTGAAGCAAGAACCACCATCAGAAGAAGAACGAAATAGATAAGACTTTCAGCAAACTCCACAAGAGTTCTATCTATCTTCGCTTTTTGCATAAGTTTTTTTGTAAGTTGTGTGAGCTTATGTACTGCCCACTTTCCTATGATGAAGATAAGAAGAGCAGAGAGTATCTTGAGTCCATACTCTGTAGAGTAGTTGATTGCTAAGTTAATGTACTTGTCAGTGTAAGAGCTTAAATCCATAAAGGGCCTTTAAAATAATTTGTGAAATTATAGCAAATTTTAATCATAAATTTTATGTTTTAAGTAGTGAGTCTTGATATGAAGAGTCTCTAGGTGGCGTGCAAGTTTGTGAAGATCATTCAGATAAAGTGAATCGGTTTTAAAAAAGAGCTGTCGGTACTTTAGATAGTTCATCCAGACTTTTTTGCTCTGCTTGGCTCGACCACGTTTAAGCAGTTCAAAACTTACTGCTGCATTTATAAGAGCTTTCAGGTACATCACCTCATTAGAGTTCTCAAAACGGCGTGGAAACCAGAGCTCTTCAAGTACTTCATGGGCATCATAAAAACGCTCTTCATCTATGCAGAGCCGAAACTCCTCTATATGTTTAGTCATCCGAAGGCTCTAAAAGTTGCATATTTACTCGCCAGTAACCACGACCACCTTTAAGGGAGATACAGTGCATAGTAGGAAACTTCTCTCTGTACTCTTGGAGGCGGTTTTTTGTGGCTTTCCCACTGTCGCAGTAGAAAACAAAGAGACTTCCATCAGGATAGTTTTTTAGCTCATAAGGGTTATAGACTACCGTCTCTGCTTTTTCTATAGGGGAGAGAATAGTATCTATAAGTACTACCTCCACACCCTCTTTTTCTAAGTCGCGTTTATGTTCTAAGAACTCTTTTTGAGTCCATTCATCAGGATATTTCATAAGAGCATTATATAATATTATTCAAAACATTATCTTAAGCTATACTTAAATATATCTGGCATATAATAATTTAATACAAGGAGAGATTATGAATAAGATATTTAAAGTATTAGTAATTGTCTTTTCAACTTTGTTGTTAGTTAGTTGTAGTGGGAGTAATAATAATTCTACAAGTTCTGGAGTAGGTGATGGTTCTAGCAATTTTATAGTAACAAAAAAGCATAGTATACCTATCTCTGTAGATAATCTAGAAGCCACTTATGAAAAAGCAAAAATCAAGTTCTCAAGCAATGATATAGAGACAGCAGAAGTAGTGAGTATCCAAAAAATGATACCAAAGTCAATGTCGCTGGGAGGGGAAGTCGGAACTAATTACAAAGCTTTGGTTTATGACTTCTCAGTAGAGGGAAAAACTGATTTCACTGATTTAATTCAAATTACTCTTGGTTACGATAGTGATTTTGTAGATGCGATAGGAGACGAGAAAGCCAGTATTGTCGCTAAATATTACAATCCTCAAACGGGAGCTTATGAACCTGTAGATTATGAAGTTGATACATCTAAAAATGAAGTAACAATTTTAACTAATCATCTCTCTACATATGCACTAATATCTATCCCTAAATCTGAAAGTTATGGAGCTTTTAAAGTTATTAATAATAACTCAAGGAAGGCATATATTACTGATGTAGATCCTTATTATAAATTTATTAATTCATATACCGCTTCAGATATTATAAATGAGTCTCTTGATAATGATATGGTTTCAGGCACTCAAGCATATGAAGCTGGTTTTAATGCTGCAAATGAATGGTTAGGTTTAACGGCAGCTAGTAATGGTCTCGCTTCAGCACCTTTTTCAAGCACCTTTTTAAAAAGCCTTAGTAACTCTTTTAATCACCTTGGCTTGGGTGCTTCTGTTTTACAAGCTGCTTTTGATTTCTCTAAAGGAGATATAGTATCTTTATATGCTAATCTAAGTAAGAATGTAGTTTATAACTCAGTTAATTATTTTGGTACTAGTGCATTACAGCTTGCTTTTGTTGGAGTATTTGCGATTGATTATAGTCTTACAGCTTTTGCAAATGAAGCATGGGATGGAAGTAATGAAAAATGGTATAAAACATATAATCAATGCTATAAAAAGCATTTTGCTAAAAAACAGCCTCAATGGTATAAAGTCTTTTATTGGATATGGCATGATACACAGGATATAAAACAAGCAAAAGAAAAAATAGATAAAGCTATTTGGGATAATGCTTTCGCAGTTTGGGATAAGCTAAGTGAATCAGATAGAGTAGAGTGTATGGATGATTTGGGATATGTAGATTTGGGAGGAGCTAGTAGTTCTTTAGAAATAATGTTAGCAATGTCTAAAAAATCAGAACTTGTGGCTGAACTACAGCCTACATTTAATAGACTTGAAAAAGTGATTATATTAGATATGAGAGCTAAATATAAAATAGAACTTAAAAAACTACAAGATCAATTAAATCAAATAATTAAGGTTAAAATCCAAGAAACAATACCAGAGGGAAGCTCTTCTAAATATGCTGGATATAGATTTCGATTTGCACCATTAAATGACAAAGCAAAAAAATCTGAGTGGACAGGAATATTAGACTCTGATGGTTCAGCTTCTGGTGCATGGAGAGTATTAGGCTATATGCAAGCTGGATCACCAAATCGACTGGAACTCTTTAAGCCTACTGATGATCCAGATATAGCAACACCGGTTAAAACTGTTGAATTTACAACTGATCCACCTAATTTAGTGATTAATTTAAAAGATGAAAAATCATATGTGGCATTTAGTTACTCTTATGACTGTTATTATACAGATGGCGAATATACTGGTAGTGGTAACAATGTGGGTTTTCCTGAATTAACATATGTAGTAGCAATAACACCTTCTGGACTCAAATATATGAATAATAGTACATATATTTCACTTGATGGTTCTATAAGTAATAATAGTGTTGATTTTACTCACTATCCTGATTCAGTTCCTGGTGTGCCTATGTCTTTTTCAGGTGCAGTGTCATCAGGGCTTCTTTCAGGAAATGAGAGCGAAGATATAATCTGCAAAGGAAGTTATAAAGGTAAATATATAACAGAAGAAGAGGCAAATAAACTCAATAATTAAGAGATATCTCTTCTATAAACCAAATTAAAATTTTAATATCGCTATAATTAAGCGAATAAATAAGTATGGAGTGTTGATATGGAGTTAAAGTATGTGGGAGATTTTCCACTTATCTCAAAACATGGGGTGAGTTTTGATCATACCCAGCCAGATAAATACATCTATTTACAAGCTACTGTTTCACTTCTTGAAGCTTTAAGTTATGAACCTTCAGAGACAACTGAACACCTTTATAAGATAAAGGGAAGAAAACTTTCTTCACATTCTCTTTTAGAAAAGCTTAAAAAATATGTCAAAACAATAGAGAATGCTTTTTTAGAACGCGATAAAAAAGCACATGATTATGTTCATGACCTTGTAAATCGTGCAAGAAAAAATAGCGATCTTCTTATGGATGAAAGAGTGGCACTACTAGAAAATATTAAACTTATGCGTGCTTACTTTTATCAGTATATCACAAATGAGGCAGTCTATGATGAAGCGATAAAAGCGATAGGTGATGAGATACACTATGGCAAAATAAAAAAGATAAAAGTACCGCTCTTTAAGTATTATGAGATTATTCTTACTAAGCTTATGGAGACATTAGAGAGAAGAAAGCAACCTATAGATTCAAAGATGACTATAGAAGAGAAAGATGGCAAGTTTATTGTTATACTAAATATTACACATTATTAGAGGGATTTATGGCTAAAAAAACTAGAAAAAAAACTAAAATCAACCAACATATTCGTAAATTCTTCGGGGATGACCCTTTTGATGTGGGGATAGAGCGAGTACCTGCGGATACTTTGAGTGAACTTTTTAGTGCACTTGGTATCTATGATATTGAGCATAATAAAAAGCTAATGGTAAAGACACTTCGTATGATTTGGAGTGAAGCAGATGGGGGCTATAGACAAGATATACTGAAGTTCTTTGAGAACAACGATGAGATCTATAGGGGTGATAAAAAAGTGCATCCTAGCTTTGATAGAGATGATAAAATAGAGATGCTTTTGGGTGAACTTGATGTAAGTAGGGATGAGGCAGTTGCTCTCTATGAAGCATTTGCTACTATGCGGAGTAAGAAGATAACAATAGCAAAGATGGAGTCAAAACTTCGCCATATCCGTTATGAGGCGAAGCGAGAGGCACTGGAGCGAGAGCTTGAGGGGAAGTTTGACATAGATGAGAGTTTTGAGTTTAATGCTTCTCTCAAATACGAACTCTATGGACAATCTTTTCACAAGATACTCACACTCAACACAAAGCCCTATGATTATGAGCAACTAGATGCACTAAGTTTTGAAGAGATAGTGGTGATGATAGGTAATGATAAATTAGAGACTGTACAAGCAAAACAAGAGAGTATAAACAGGTTTATTAAAGGACTTAAGATACCGCACTCTTACCTCACAACTGATCAGATCGTAACTGCTCTTCGTGCTTCCCCTCCAAAAACAGGATTAAATTATCCTCTCATTGGGCAGAAGGTTCTTAAAAACATTATTCACAAAAAGATAGAGACCTCAGAGCTAGAACTTCATGAAAAAGAGCTCTTCTTCAAGGTTGAAGAGCAGATAGAACTACCTCACTCTGAGGTGATGTTCTCGTATAACTTAGAGTTACACATAGAACTTGACGGACTTCTAAAAGAGATATGGACTTCTCAGCGTTTTAATTTTGATCGTATAAGAGAGGAGCTTAAGTCTGAGGTTGAAGGCGAATTTTTAAAAGAGCTTTCTGATCTTGTGGGTGAGTGCCAAAAGTATGCGACACTCCTGCATCTGAGTGATGAAGATTTACACTCTCGCGTTTATGAGTTCTTGCATGACTTATTGCCATACTCGCTTAATATTACATCAAAGATTAAGCGAAAAGTTATTCGCCGTTTTGTGCACTCTATTTCTGATTTACTTATTAAAAAACAGAGACATGAACTCTTGGCACGTACTATTCGAGACTTTAAAAACCTTTTTCCTCTTGCACGAGAGATGCGAAGAAAACTTACTCTTCATATAGGACCTACAAATAGTGGAAAGACCTATACTGCTATGCAAAAACTCCGTGAAGCAGATACAGGTTACTATCTTGCACCTCTGCGTTTACTCGCCCTTGAAGGATACGAGACACTTCAAGAACAGGGTATAGATAGTTCACTTATAACTGGTGAAGAGCAGATACTTGATGATGATGCAACACATATTAGTTCGACTATAGAGATGATGAACTATGAGGTCGATGTAGATGTCTGTGTCATCGATGAGGTACAGATGATAGATGACCGTGACCGCGGTTGGGCATGGGCAAATGCCATCATAGGTGCCCCTGCAAAAGAGATTATTATGACAGGATCTACGAACTGTAAAGGGGCGATCATTGCTCTAGCTGAGTATCTTGGTGAAGAGCTTGAAATAGTTGAGTTTGAGCGTATGAATCCACTCACTCTCCTTGACTCTCCCACTGATCCGAAAGATGTAGAGGAGGGGAGTGCTATCATCGCATTTAGTCGAAAAGATGTATTGAGACTCAAGCAGAACTTCTCAAAGAACTTTAGTGTGAGTGTAGTCTATGGAAATCTCTCTCCTGAAGTAAGACGTGAGGAAGCTCGACGCTTTCGTGCTGGTGAGACACAGATACTCATAGCAACAGATGCCATTGCTATGGGAATGAACCTCCCCATAAAAACTATACTCTTCTCTAAAGCAGAGAAGTTTGATGGGGTGATGCAGAGACATCTAATGCCTTCAGAAGTGCATCAGATAGCAGGACGTGCTGGACGATATGGCCTGAGTGAAGAGGGCCATGTAGGTGCACTTAATCCTGAGGCTCTTAAGATAGTGAGGAAGAACTTCACTAAAGAGGCAAAAGAGATCACTATACCTTTTAAAGTAATGGCAAATTTAGAACATATCAAACTAGTTGCGAAGATTTTAGAGGAGAATTCTCTTGAGGTGATACTCAGTTTTTTTGTAAAAAATATGGAGTTCAATGGTCCATTTTATGCCTCCTCTCTCGATGATATGCTCGGAGCATCAAAGATAGTTGATTCGTATGACTTAGATATAGCGACGAAATATCATCTCGCCTGCGCTCCACTCACTCTGAAGTCACCGTATATCATTCAGGCTTACGAGTCTTACATCTATGCCTTAGAACAGAAGCTAAGTGTGCATTATAATCCACCTGTTCTTATGGATGATCATGCTCGCACAACGGATGAGCTCCTTCATGCAGAGGATATGGTAAAAGAGATTTCACTCTATCTCTGGTTATCTTATAGATTTGGTGAGTATTTTGTGGATGAGAGAAAAGCTCGTGAGTATCGTGGTGTACTTAATCGCTACATAGAAAAAACACTGCACCAAACACAACTCGCACAGATGTGTAAAATCTGTGGTGCACCACTCCCTCCAAACTCAAAGTATGCTATCTGTGAGAGCTGTTTTAAGAAAAACTATACCCATCAAAGAGGGCGAAGAAAAAGCCATCGTTAAAACAGGAGAGGCTTTTTACTACATCATATACATGATAAGCTCAATCGCCTCTAACACTTCCTTGTTAGTAAGTTTGTTAGTGTTAGCATAGGCCAGTGCTGCTCCCGCACCTACTCCCTCTTTTGCTTCACCCTCATCGTACATCTTCAGTACTGGTATCTCTGCATTTACAAAAGAGAACTCTGTGTAGATGGCATGTGGGGTGTAGCTGAGTTGCTCTAAAATGTGTTTGATGTTTGAGTTCTTATCTTTAGCTACCCATGCAGTTGTTGCAAGAGTAATGTTCTCTGACTTTAAACGCATAAGTACATCTTCTCTGAGTTTATCTGCTATGAGTAAGCAAGCGGCCATCTGCGTCCCGCCTGCAAGTACAACATGAAAACGGCGACTCGCTTCAAGTAAAAATCCAGCACAAAATATAAGCATATTATCACTTATTATTGAGAGTTTTTCAAAGTTACTCATCTTATCATTTATAAGTGCTAAACTCGCGTTTATAGTCTGTTCTCTCACACTATTTGGAACATTTAAAAAGCTAGAAGAGAAGTCCTCTTTTACATCATAGCCAAGTGCTAAAGCTGAAGCTGTGGCAGTTGTCGTACCACTTGGAGTCGATTCACCTAGGATAAGATAAGAACCTTTGAGCTCGTAAGAGCGACCAAACGCCATTCCTTTAGCAAACACTTCTTTGGCATCTATGTTAGCTCCTGTAGTGATGGAGTCTGAAGGAGCAATACTAAAGTTGTGTAGCTGTGTTTGCTCAGGTTTTATCTCAAGTCCTAAGTCTAAAATCTCTACTGTACTAAAGGGCTGAAGATTATGTACTGCTCGCGTTATAAGTGCAGGTGTTGGCACACCACTAGGAGTCTCAGCTATCTCTGGCATAGAAAAAAGTTTTTGTGTTGTGATGAACTCTGCATCAAGTGTAGGAGTGTAAGGGATTTTTCCGGGGATACCCGCTTGAGTGATTCCTTCTATCTCACATGTTTTTGTGACAGAAGCCGCAAGTAAAAAGTCTGCAATACCCTCTGGTAAACTATCTGGTTTGTCTGTAAATATATTAAATGTATTCATAAAAGAAGTGTATCGAAAATCTCCTCAAAAAAGTCTAATTTTATTTTCTCTAAGAACTTTTTGTTACAATAGAACCATGAAAACTTATACACTACTCTTTGGCATGCTTGCATTTTTAGGCTGTACACAAACTGGAGGAGAAGATCTTTCTTTTTCTCCATCAAAGTATAAAGCCCATGAAAATATCACTGTCACCTACTTTTGGGTTGGTGAGACGGCTACATCTGAGAATGGTTTTATCTCAAATTTAGCAAGTGCATGGGATGCAAACTGGAAACTACATTATGGTGGAGAAGATACTCCAAACAGTAGAACAGACTACTACCCTGCATCATTTATTCCTAAGCAAAACTCTTTTTACGTTGCCTTGCCTTATAATGATTTAGATGCAGAGGGAAAAGTAAAAACTGATAGGGACTCGCTTATCCCTTGGGCAAAGTCTAGCAATGATGTTAATGGTTCTATCTGTAAAGATAGGTGGATTAAAATTACGAAAGGAACATCTGTCGCCTATGCTCAGTGGGAAGATGTTGGACCTTTTGGGGAAGATGATAGTGCTTATGTTTTTGGAAGCTCACAACCAGAGAGTAGTACAAATAGTCATGCAGGAATCGATGTTTCTCCTGCTCTAAGAGATTATCTCTCTTTATCCGATATAGATACGGTTTCTTGGGAGTTTGTAGATGATAGTGATGTCCCTTATGGTCCATGGAAAACTATTACAAAGGCAGAGACTATTCCTTGGAAAGATTGGTACAGACCTCTGAAAGGTACAAGTTGGCAGTGGCAACTTAATGGTGTGATCAATAGCACTTATAATGCAAAGATTTATGATATTGATCTTTTTGAGTCGAGTAGCTTACTGATACACTCTCTACAAGAAAACGGAAAAAAAGTTATATGTTACTTTAGTGCAGGGAGCTATGAGAGTTGGCGAGCAGATAGTAGTGATTTTTCTGCATCACTCTTAGGGAATGAAATTGATGGATGGGAAAAGGAGCGATGGCTTGATATATCAAATCCAGCACTCAAACCTATTATGCTCTCTCGACTGGATTTAGCACATTCTAAAGGATGTGATGGAGTAGAGCCAGATAATGTTGATGCTTATGAGAATAGCAGTGGTTTTTTCTTAACTGCGCAAGAACAACTAGTGTATAATAAGTTTATTGCCAACGAAGCAAGAAAACGTGGTTTAAGTGTAGGACTAAAAAATGATCTCGAACAGCTTGATAGTCTTAAAGATTTTTTTGATTTTTCTGTCAATGAAGAGTGTCATGAGTTTCATGAGTGCCAAGCTCTCTCTCCTTTTATAGAACAAAACAAAGCAGTACTTAATGCCGAATATAGCAGTGAGTATGTAAGGAACACAAATGGGGCGAGAGATATTCTCTGTCAAGAAGCACTAGATGCTGGTTTGAGTACTTTAGTATTGCATATAGAGTTAGATGATAGTTTTCGTTTTAGCTGTAATTAGGTAGGGCGTTACTTCTTCCCTTTTTTATTTTTTCGACCAAGTCTATCTTTGAGTTTTTCTATCTTCCCTTTTTCATACTCTTCAAGGGAGATGTTCATATCTTCTATCTCCTCACCTAACTTCACTTGGAGCATTTCTGACTTTTTCATAGCAAGGATTTGGGAAGAGAAGATACTTCTGTGTCCAGAGATAAGAAAGCTTATGACTGCTCCAAGTGCGGCATAGTGAGCGATATCTATACCGAAAAGCTCTACTGCCATGATAGTTGAAGCGATAGGAGTGTTTGTAGTAGCTGAGAGTACACTCACAAAACCAAGTGCAGCAAAGAGAGTGATATGCTCAGGCGAGATGATACTCCCAAAAAAGTGCCCACTTGTCGCCCCAATGTAAAAAATAGGAGTGATAATCCCACCACTTCCACCAATACCAAGTGTAATAGATGTAAAAAGTGTCTTGAGCACAAAGGTGTACCAGTGTATATCTGTGAGGTGGGCGAGATTTGGGTTGAGTGCATCAGAAATAGTACCTAGCCCTAGACCAATATACTGTTCTCCTACTACTAGAGTCATAAGAACAATAATAACACCACCACCAAAAGCTTTGAGATAAACACTTACAGGGATTGACTTGATAAATTTAGCAGTTTGAGAGACAGAAGTGATAACAAAGTCGGAGATAAAACCAAAGAAAAGAGCGGCTAAAACGACCTTAGCGATAAGTCCAATATCTAAAGAGACATCTTGAAAAAAGTGTAAATCATAGTAAGTGTATTGAATTCCTAAAAACTGAGCTGTAGTAAATGCAGCAAATCCAGCTATAAAAGAGGGAAGCAGTACATCATACATAATTACTCCGATGATAAGTACTTCTACTCCAAAAATAGCCCCGGCAATAGGTGTCCCAAAAACGGTTGCAAATCCTGCACTTATTCCACAAATAACGAGTTTTTTTCTATCCTCTTTACGAAATTTTAATATGGTAGAGAGCAAAGAAGCTACACCTGCTCCTATCTGTGCACCTGGCCCCTCTTTTCCTACTGAACCACCAGTGAAGATAGTAAGCACTGTCGCGAGAGTTTTGATGGGAATAACGGCTACATTTATTTTCCCATAGTCTTTATGTACGGCAGAGATGACTTTTTCTGTTCCATGTCCTTC
>Ga0256829_1002576_pt1 | contig 13408 bp, 8 predicted proteins | sample 131447metaG_FD_185979 | JGI IMG/M metagenome (GOLD analysis project Ga0256829, IMG submission 185979) | Hydrothermal vent microbial communities from Lau Basin, Pacific Ocean - 131-447 | ecosystem: Environmental > Aquatic > Marine > Hydrothermal vents | place: Pacific Ocean: Lau Basin | collected...
CTCACTGGCTATCTGGAGCCGAGCGCCGGCTCGATCACCATTGATGGCTTGAGGATGGGCGAGGATACGGCGGCGATCCAGCGGCGGATCGGTTATCTGCCGGAGAATTGCCCGGTCTGGCCGGAGATGCGCGTGGTGGAGTATCTGCAGTACCAAGGGCGGCTGCACGGCATTGCGGCGGATGCGCTCGATGCGGCCGTGGCGCGCGCGATCCGGCGCACGGCGCTGAAGGAGAAGGCGCTGCAGCCGATTCAGACACTCTCGCGCGGCTATCGCCAGCGTGTCGGCGTGGCGCAGGCGATTCTGCATGATCCGGAGATCATTATTCTCGACGAGCCGACCAACGGCCTCGATCCGACGCAGATCCGCCAGATGCGCACGCTGATCAGCGATCTGGCGCAGCATGCGACGGTGATTGTCTCCACCCATATTTTGCAGGAGGTGCAGGCGGTCTGTGAGCGGGTGCTGATTCTCTCAGCCGGTCGGTTGGTGGTCGATTCCACGCTCGCTGCACTGCAGTCCGATCACAAGTTGCGCTTGCAGTTGGCGCATGGTGATGCGAGCCGTGGCGATGCTTCGGACTACCTGCGCGCCATCGATGGCGTGGCATCGGTCACGCGGCTGGATGCGGGCGCGCAGGCCACCTATCTGCTCGATGCGGCCGCCGATGTCGCGCCGGCGGTGGCTGCCGCAGTGCAGGCGCATGGCGATCAGCTCTACGCGCTGCAGCCGGTGGTGCGCGATCTGGAGAGCGTCTTTGCTGAAGTCAATCATCTGGGTGAAACATCTGAATCTGCGGAGGTGAGCAAGCAATGAAGGCAGTCATGGACGTGTGTCGCAAAGAGTTCAACAGCTTTTTCGCCTCACCGGCGGCGTGGCTGTTTCTGGCCGCATTTTTGGCGGTCAATCTATTCATCTTCTTCTGGGCGGAGGCGTTTTTCGCCCGCAATATCGCCGATGTGAAGCCGCTGTTTCAGTGGATGCCGATTCTGCTGATCTTTCTGGTGGCGGCGTTGACCATGCGTAGCTGGTCGGAAGAGCGGCGCGCCGGCACGCTGGAGAGCTTGATCACCGCGCCGATCTCGCCGAGCAGCCTGATTCTCGGCAAGTTTATCGCCGGTCTCGTGCTGGTGGCGTTGGCCTTGGCGTTGACGCTGCCGATTCCGGTGACCGTCGCACTGCTCGGGCCGCTTGACTGGGGGCCGGTGTGGGGCGGTTATCTGGCCAGCCTGTTTCTGGCGGCAGCCTACCTGTCGATCGGCCTCTATATGAGCGGGCGCACCGATAATCCGATCGTCGCCCTGATCCTCACCTCGGCAGTGGCTGCGCTCTTCTATCTGATCGGCTCGGATCTGGTGACCACACTGTTCGGACGCGATGTGGGTAGTGTGCTGGCGCTGCTCGGCAGTGGTTCGCGTTTCGACTCCATCACCCGCGGCGTGCTCGATCTGCGCGATCTGCTCTACTACATCTCGATTGTGGCGATCTTTCTGATGCTCAATCGGTACGGGCTGGAGCGCTTGCGTTGGGCGGGTAATCCGGCCAACAGCCAGCACCGCCGCTGGGCACTGCTGACGTTGTTGGTGGCACTCAATGCGCTGCTCGTCAATCTCTGGATGCAGCCGGTCGGCGTGCTGCGCGCCGATCTCACCGACGGCAAGATCTACTCGCTCTCCGAGGCGACCAAGCATGATCTGAGCACCCTGCAGGAGCCGCTGCTGATTCGCGGTTATTTCTCCGCCAAAAGCCATCCGCTGCTGGAGCCGCTGGTGCCGCAGCTGGAGGATCTGCTCAAGGAGTATCAGGTGGCCGGCGGCAAGCGGGTGCGGGTGGAGTTTGTCGATCCCAAGCGCGATGCCGATGTCGAGCGCGAAGCGGCGGAGAAGTACAACATCCGGCCGGTGCCGTTCCGCATGGCCAGCCGCTATCAGTCGGGCGTGGTCAACGCCTACTTCAATCTGCTCATCGCCTATGGTGACCAGTTCGAGACGCTCGGCTTTCAGGATCTGATCGAGATCAAGGGCAGTGGCGGCGAGCCGGAGGTGGTGCTGAAGAATCCCGAATATGCGATCACCAGCGCCATCCGCAAGGTGACTCAGGCGTGGCAGAGCGGGGGTGATCCGCTGGCCGCCTTAAATGCGCCGGTCACCTTCCACGGCTATATGTCGCCGCCGGATAAGCTGCCCAAGGCGCTGAAAGAGCTGCGCCAGTCGCTGAAGACGATGCTGACCACGATGCAGCAGCAGTCGCACGGCAAGCTGAAGATCGATTTCAGCGATCCGGAGGCGGGCAATGGCGAGTTGGCCAAGCGGCTCAAGCAGCAGTTCGGCTTCGGCCCGCAGATCGCCAGTCTCTTCGATCCGAAACCGTTCTGGTTCTACATGGTGCTGGAGCAGGGCAAGCAGCAGGTGCAGATCCCGCTGCCGGCGGAGCTGAACAAGGAGAGCCTCAAGCGCGCCATCGACTCGGCACTGCAGCGGCTGGCACCGGGCTACATGAAGACGGTGGTGATGGTGACTCCGGCCGCGCCGCGACCGGCATCGCCCTACATGCCGCCACCGCGCGGCAAGCAGTATCAGCTGTTGCGCGCCATGCTGGAGAAGAATGAGCGGGTCATCACCGCCGATCTGAAGGATGGCCATGTGCCGGCCGATGCCGATCTGTTGCTGCTGCTGGCGCCCGATCAACTGGATCAGAAGCAACTGTTTGCCGTCGATCAGTTCCTGATGCAGGGCGGCGCGGTGGTGGTGGCGACCTCACCATTTGATGTCGATATCAGCAACACCCTGCGCGCTAAGACGCACCAATCGGGGCTGGAGGCTTGGCTCAAGCAGCAGGGTGTGACGATCGACAAAACGCTGGTGTTTGATCCGCAGAGCGCATCGCTGCCGATTCCGGTGCAGCGGCAGCTGGGTGGTATTACGCTGAACGAGATTCGCATGATGCCCTATCCGCTGTTCGCCGACCTGCGCGAGGATGGGCTGAATGCGAAGCATCCGATGACCGCATCGCTGCAGCAGCTGCTGGTCAGCTGGCCGTCGCCGCTGCATGTCGATGCGCAGCAGAACAGCCACCGGCAGGTGGATGAGCTGCTGCACAGCTCGCCGGAGAGCTGGGTCTCCGATCAGGTCAATGTGATGCCCAACTACAGCCTCTATCCGGAGGGCGGGTTCCGGCCGGCCGATCAGCGCGGCAGTCAGCTGCTGGCGGTGGCGTTGACCGGGCAGTTCGACTCCTTCTTCAAGGGGAAGGCGTCGCCGCTGCTGGACAAACAGGGCGCGCAGAAAAAAGGCGATGCGCAGCAGGCAAAAGAGGATGCTGATAAGCAGCCGGTGGTCGGCAGTGTGATTGGTCGCTCCTCCGATTCCGCCCGACTGGTGGTGATTGCGGCCAACGATTTCGCTCGCGATGTGGTGGTCAATCTCATTTCGCAGGCGCTGGGCACGCAGTACACGCGCCAGCTGGAGCTGATCCAGAATGCGGTGGACTGGTCGCTGCAGGATGCGGCGCTATTGTCGATCCGCAGCCGCGCCAGCTTTGCCCGCACGCTGACGCCGATGTCGCACGAGATGCAGCTCTTCTGGGAGTATCTCAACTACGGTCTGGCGCTCGTCGGGCTGGCGCTGGTCTGGCTCTGGCGCTGGCTCTATCAGCGGCGCCGGCGTGCGCACCATCTCAATATTCTGGCGGAGGTGTAAGTGATGAATCAGAGCAAGATGATACGTCTGCTGGCGGTAGTGGCGGTGGTGCAGCTGGGGCTGGTGGCGCTGAACTGGAGCGCCGGCAGTGGGCTGGAGTCTGCGCCGCAGCGCGCCGAGCTGCTTGCCTTTGACCCTGCTGCGGTCGATGCGTTGGTGATCGAAGGCGATGGTCAGACGCTGATACTGAAGAAGCAGAAACAGTGGCAGACGCCCTCCGGTTTCCCTGCCGATCAGAGCAAGGTGACGCAGGTGGTGACGCAGCTGGCGCATCTCAAGCACGGCTTGGCGGTGGCGACATCGGAGACGGCGTGGTCCCGTTTCCAGCTGGGGCAGGATCACTTCGAGCGCCATGTGCGCCTGAAGCAGGGCGACAAGGTGATCGCCGAGCTCTATCTCGGCAAGGGGGCGGGTGCGCGTCAGAGCTATGCCCGCCGGGCGGATGATCCGGTCACCTACCGCGTGAATTTCGGCAGTTATCAGCTGCCGCTGGCGGCGGGCGATTGGCAGGATAAAGCGCTGCTGCAGGTGCCCTCCGAGCAGGTGAAGCGTTTGCAGGTCGGCAAGGTGCAGCTGAGCAGACAGGGCGCCGCCAAGCATGGAGGCAAGGTGCAGTGGGTCGCCACGCCGACACCGGCCGGCAAACAGCTCGATCAGCCGGCGCTGGATGCGGCGCTCGGGCTGTTCGATACGCTGCGCTTCACCAAGGTAATCGGCAGCGCGGCGCCGAAAGGGGTGACGCTCGACAAGCCGGCACTGCGCGTGCGTGTGCAGTGGGGGGATAAGCAGCGTGAATATCGCTTCTTCAAGGCGCCTGCGCAGGGTGATGCCGGCGATGGGGCGGTGTTGCAGGTCTCCGATCGGCCGGAGTTTTTCGCGATCGCCAGCTACACCTTCAAGGCGTGGCAGGAGAAGATGAATAGCGCCAAGTGGTTTGTCGATCCGCCGGCTGCTGCTGACTCCACGGGCGCAGCGTCCAAGGCTACGGGCTCGGGCTCGACGACGGCGGGCGGGCAGGCCAAGATTCCGCCCACCATCGCCAAGCCGCACGCCAGCAGTGCGGCCAAGGAGCCTGCATCCAAACCCTGAACTTAGCGCGTCCCAGCCCTGTTTCGCCGGATCTCAATTATCTGATCCAGCTGCAACGACCGGCCGCCACACTGCGGCTGCGCGAGGGGTATCCGCGCGCGCTGCTGGCCGGCGGCCATCTCTCCCGTTTTCAGGGGCGTGGTGTGGAGTTCGATGAGGTGCGTCCCTATCAGGCGGGCGATGAGATTCGCAATATGGATTGGCGGGTGACCGCCCGCACTGGCAAACCGCACACCAAACTCTTCCGCGAGGAGCGCGAACGGCCGGCGCTGCTGCTGGTCGATCTGCGTCCGGCGATGTTTTTTGCCACGCGCGGGGCGCTCAAGGCGGTGGTGGCGGCGGAGTGTGCGGCGCTGCTGGCGTGGAGTGTGGTGCATCAGGGGGATCGCGTCGGCGGCATGCTGTTTGATGACGGCGCGGATGGTGCGATGCGGCAGGTGATTCGCCCCGGGCGCGGCAAGCGGCCGGTGATGCGCCTGCTCGGCGAGGTGGTTCACCACCCCCACTGGCAGCAGCGGCGCATGGAGCGCGGTGATGCGCAACAGCGTCTGCGCGATGCGCTACAGCGCGCCCTGCATGCGGCGCGGGCGGGCAGCCTGCTGATAGTGGTTAGCGATGGGCGCGGGCTCGATGCCGAGTGTGCACTGCTGCTGCGTCAGGCGCTGAAGCATCATCAACTGCTCTTTGTCGCCATCCATGACCCCTTTGAAGCTGCGCTGCCCGATGCCGGCATGTTGCCGCTGTTCGATGGCCGGCGGGTGCAGCTGTTGGCCAGCTCCGATCGTGCGCTGCGCGAGCAGCATCAGGCGCAGTTTGCCGCCCGTCAGCAGCGGTTGTGTGACTTGAATCAGCTGCCCGGCTTTTTTCATATCCCCTGCGCCACCACCGATGTGCCGCTGACGGCGCTGCAGCGGGTGTTGGGGGTGGTGCGATGACGCCTGCCCACGATCCACTCGCTGCGCTGCGCGATATTCATCTGCCGCCGCCGATCTCGTGGTGGCCGCCGGCGCCCGGCTGGTGGTTGCTGTCTGGTGGGGTGATTGTGGCGGCGCTGCTGCTCTGGTGGTGGCGTAGCCGGCGTCGGCAACAGGGTGCTGCGCAGCAAGGCGCGCCGTTGACGCGGGGTGAGGTGGTGCGCTTGGCGCTGGCCGAGCTGGATCAGCTATCTGCTGCCGGCGATCCATCGGCACGGGCGCAGGCGCTCTCGGCACTGCTGCGCCGTGTGGTGTTGCAGTTGGCGGACCGAGAAGCGCAGGTGGCCGGCTTGACCGGCGAGGCGTGGCTGGCGTGGCTCGATGGACAGTGGGATCGGGATGATTTCAGTGCCGGCGATGGGCGGCTGTTGATCGAAGCACCCTATCGGCCGGTGGCGGAGGCGGATGTGGCGGCGTTGCAGCCGTTGGTGCGCGACTGGATTGCGCGGTGGCAGGCGTGTCATGAGTGAGCTGTGGCAGGCGCCGTGGGTGTGGTTGCTGCTGCCGTTGCCGTGGCTGGTGCGGCGCTGGTTGGCGCCGGTTGAGGCGCAGCAGCGCCCCGCCTTTGTGCCGTTTGCTGCCGAGTTGATGGGTGTGGCCGGGCGTGGCATGCCGCGGGATCGTCGCAACTTTCGGCTCTGGCTGGCGTTGTTGGCGTGGTTGCTGCTGGTCGCGGCGGCGGCGCGGCCGCAGTGGATCGGTGCGGCGGTAGAGCTGCCGGTGAGCGGCCGCGATCTGATGTTGGCGGTCGATATCTCCGGTTCGATGCAGATCAAAGATTTCGAGATGCATGGTCGGGCGGTGGATCGTTTGACGGCGACCAAGTCGGTGGCCGATGCCTTTATTCGCCGCCGCGAGGGGGATCGCATCGGGCTGATTCTCTTCGGCTCCAATGCCTATGTGCAGGCGCCGCTCACCTTCGATCGGCAGACGGTGATCAAACTGCTCGATGAGGCGGTGGTCGGGCTGGCCGGTAAGGCGACGGCGATCGGCGATGCGATCGGTCTGGCGGTGAAGCGGATGGTGCAGGGGGGCGGCAGTGGCGATCATCAGGTGTTGATTCTGTTGACCGACGGTGTCAATACGGCCGGTGCGATCTCGCCGCAGCAGGCGACAGAGCTGGCCAAGGCGAAGGGGCTGGTGATCTATACGATCGGCATCGGTGCCGATGAGATGATGGTGCAATCCTTTTTCGGCGTACAGCGGGTCAATCCGTCGGCCGATCTCGATGAGGGGCAGCTGCGGCGTATCGCGAGGGAGACGGGCGGCCGTTATTTCCGCGCGCACGACCGTGGCGAACTGCAGCAGATCTATCATTTGATCGATCAGCTGGAGCCGGTGGCGCGTGAATCGCATCTCTATCGGCCGCACCACGCGCTGTTTGTCTGGCCGCTGGCAGTCGGGATGCTGTTGCTGCTGTTGATCATGGCGTCGATGCTGCCGGCGCTGCAGCGACGGGTGGCCGGCTTAGGGGTGAAGTGGTGATGGCGTGGCTGCATCAGTTCCATTTTTTGCGCCCGCTCTGGCTGTTGGCGCTACCGTTTTGGGGCGCATTCGTGTTCTATTTCTGGCGTCAGCGCGGGCAGGCGAGCGGCTGGCAGCAGATTGCTGATCCGGCGCTGTTTCGCTACTTGACCGGCGCTGCTGGCGAGATGGGGGCGCCACGCAGTTGGCCGCGCTGGGCGTTGCTGGTCGGTGGCGCGCTGCTCTGGCTGGCGCTGGCCGGACCGGTCTTTCAACAGCTGCCGCAGCCGCTGTTTCGGGCGCAGTCGGGCGCGGTGATTGTGCTCGATCTGTCGCAATCGATGCGCGCCGCCGATCTGAAACCGAGCCGACTGGTGCGCGCCAAGCAGAAGTTGCAGGATATTCTGCAGCTGCGCCGCGAGGGGCAGACGGGGCTGATTGTCTTTGCCGGCAGCGCCTTTGATGTGGTGCCGATGACCAGCGATTACCGCGCCATCGTCGCCATGCTCGATGCGCTGACGCCGTCGATCATGCCGGCGCAGGGGAGTATGGCGTCGCTGGCGCTGCAGCGGGCGGGTGCGATGTTGCAGCGCAACAGGGTGCGCCACGGGACGGTGCTGCTGCTGACTGACGGAGTGGATGCGGCGGCGGTCTCTGCGGCAGAAAGGTTGCGGGCGGCGGGGCAGCGGGTGCATGTGATCGGCATCGGTACAGCTGCCGGCGCGCCGATTCCGCTGGATTCAGATCGCGGGTCTGGGTTTGTGCAGGATGATGCGGGCAATATTGTGATTGCCAAGCTGCAGGCGGATCGGCTGCGGGCGGTGGCTGAGGCTGGCGGCGGGGTCTATCGGCCGATCAGTTTCGATGATCGCGACATTCAGGCGCTGCCGGGTCTGAAGCCGGACCGACTGGCGACGCAACTGCAGAAAGAGAAGATGGAGAAGATGCACACCGACCTCTGGCGCGAGGAGGGGCCGTGGCTGGTGCTGCTGGTCTTGCCGCTGCTGAGTTTGATTTTCCGGCGCGGGGTGCTGTTGCTGCTGATCGTGCCGTGGCTCTGCCCCGACCCCTCCTATGCGATGCAGTGGCAGGATCTCTGGCAGCGGCCGGATCAGCAGGCGGCGGCGTTGATGGCGCACGATCCGGCCAAGGCGGCGGCGCGCTTTAGCGACCGGCAGTGGCAGGGGGCAGCCTACTATCGCGCCGGCAAATACGCGCAGGCGGCCAAGGCATTCGGCACGCCGCATAGCGCCGATGGCTGGTACAATAAGGGTAATGCTCTGGCCAAGGCGGGCAAGCTCAAAGCGGCGCTGGATGCCTATAATCACGCCTTGAAGATCGATCCGCAGCATGCCGATGCCGCCTTTAATCGCGATCTGGTCAACAAGGCGCTGCAGCAGCAGCAACAACGGAAACAGCAGCCATCCTCCGGCAAGCAAGCGCAGCAGCAGTCGGATCAACACAAGCCAGCGCAGGAAAAAAAACCATCACAGGGCGGCAAGCCATCCGCATCACCGGATCGCAAGCCGGGTAAACAGGGCAAGCAGCAGAACGATCGACGATCATCTGCAAAGCAGCAGCGGCAGGGTGGCCAGCAGAAACAACAATCGAAGCAGTCAGCACAGCAATCTCAGGCAGAGCAATCCAAAGCGCAGCCTAAATCACAGCGTCTGGATCAGCGCCAACAGATCGCTTCGGGCAAGCAGTCAGAGGGGCAGCGGGGCGGCAAGCAGGGAGAAAAGCGCGCCGCTATGCCGAAGGATGGCAAGCAGCGCGAGCAGCCCGAGGCGATGCAGCAGTGGTTGCGCCGCATCCCCGATGACCCCGGCGGTCTGCTGCGCCGCAAGTTTCAGTACCAGTATCAGCAGCAGACGCCGAGCAGTAGCGGGCAGGCGTGGTAGCGAGGTGGTGGGCGTGCTCACGGCGATCGCATCTCTATCGGGGAAGCAGGGTCGCTTGGATTCCCGATAAAACCCTCGAGAATGACGGCTTTATTTTGCATTTCCTTAGCGTGTAAGAAATCTGTTCATTCTTTGCCCGCAAACGCGCCCGGCGTCTGACCGCCCCGCGGCGAGGAAAAACGGGCGCGACTGCGCTGCTTTATCCCGTTTTTCCGCATGTCTCGGTAGTCAGCCAGTCGGGGCATGCATTAGGGGCTGTTCAAGATGATGCGATCATGATCCAAGTAGAATAGATATGCTGCATTGGTAAAATTGTTCGCCGGCGATTTCTACTCCTATTATGGGAGAAATCAACGCTCGCAATATGTTGCTTCGATGGGGCGTTACAAGTGGAGTGAGCATGAGCGGGTGTTGCTGGAGTTGCTGCGGGAAGTGCGGCGGGAGGCGGGGCTTTCTGGGCCGGCGGTGCAGCGGATGTTGAAGCGGCCGAACTCCTATGTCGCCAAAGTCGAGGCGGGTGAAAAGCGGCTGGATATTCTCGAACTGCGCGAACTCTGCACAGTCTATGGCATCACAATCGTCGATTTCACCGCACGGCTCGAGCAGCGCTTGCAGAGTGCCAAGCTGACCAAATCGTAAGCATCACCCTGTCCACGTTTTTTCAGATGTTCACCGCAGAGGCGTGGAAAAAATGTCGGATGGGCAATTGCGTCCACTGCCGATTGTCTCTTCTGGCGGCGCGCGTCTATAGTGCGGCAATGATTCGACGTCTTGCCCTCACCGTTGCACTGCTCTGCATGCTGCCATCCATACTCGCTGCCGCGCCTGCGCATCGGCCGCCGAAATTGATTGTGCAGATCACCATCGATGCGTTACGCGGTGATCTGGTGGATCGTTTCTCTTCTGTGCTTGGCAAGGGCGGCTTCGGCTATCTGATCCATCATGGCCTTCACTTTGACAACGCCCACTACCAGCACGCCAACACCGAAACCATTGTCGGCCACACCTCGCTGGCCACCGGCGCGCTGCCGTCGGCGCATGGGATGGTTGCCAATGTCTGGTTCGATCGCGAGCGGGGGCGACTGGTCTATAACATCGAGGACAGCCGCTACCACCTGCTCACCGCCGATGCCGATGTCGATCAGCAGCGCGAGATCGACCCGACCCAGAAGACCGCCAGAGTCGATGGCCGCTCGCCGGCCAATATCCTCACCTCCACCTTCAGCGACGAGCTGGCGATCCACACCAACGGCGGCGCCAAAATCTTTGCCGTGTCGGTCAAAGATCGCGCCGCTGTCTCCATGGCCGGGCATGCCGGCAAGGCGTTCTGGTTCTCCAAGGCCAAGGGGGCGTTTGTCACCAGTAGTTACTACTACCGCGCTATGCCGTCCTGGGCGCAGCACTGGAACAGTCGTCACCTGCCCAAGCGATACGCCGGCAAATCGTGGCAGCTGCTCTATCAGCCGGCGCGTTATCAATTTGGCCAGCAGGATGATCAACCCTTCGAGACCGCGCTGCCCGGCTTCGGTCGCACCTTTCCCCACCCCTATGGCCAGCCGACGGACAAATATTTCACCACGTTCCTCACCCTCAGCCCCGCCGGCGATGCGCTGACGCTCGATTTTGCCAAGGCGCTGATCCACGCCGAGCAGCTCGGGCAGGATGATGTCACCGACTACCTCTCGATCAGCTTCTCCTCGACCGATTATGTCGGCCACATCTTCTCCGCCTCCAGCCTCGAAAGCGAAGATAATCTCGCCCATCTCGACCGCACGCTGGCCGATCTCTTCGCCTACCTCGATCGCACGGTCGGGCTCGATCGCACGCTGATTGTGCTCTCCGCCGATCACGGCCAACCGGAGGCGCCGGGCTATCTGCAGTCGCTCGGCATGGGCAATGCCCGCTATTTCGATCTCGCCGGCCTCGACAAATCGACGGCGATCAGCGCCATCAAGCGCCGCTTTCATCTCAACAAGCCGCTGATCAAAGCCTATTTTCACCCCTACATCTATCTCGATCACCAGCTGATCCGCAAACACGGCCTCGCACTCGCCGAGGTGGAGGATGCGGTGGCCGCCGAGCTGTTGAAGTTTGATGGCATCGCCTACGCCGTGTCGAGTCAGCGGCGCGGACAGCTGCCGGATGACCGCATCAGCCGGCTGGTGCGCAATAATTTCCACGCCAATCGTTCCGGCGATATTTATGTCGTCTTCGCGCCGAATGTGTTCATCAACCACTTCGATCACCTGACGGTCAGCTCGGTGCACGGCTCGCCGTGGCGTTACGACACCTTCGTGCCGATCTATTTCGCCGGCAACGGCTTGACGGCTGCCGTCATCCACCGGCCGGTCACCCCCTACGCCATCGCGCCGACCCTCTCCGCCCTGATCCACGCCGCTCCACCCTCCGCCGCCATCGGCGAGCCGCTGGTGGAAGTGTTGCGGTGAGGTGTTGCTACGCTTTTCAGGGTGATCGCAGAAACATTGTTCGCACCCCTTTAGAAAAAACGATCACGTCATCCCCGAGTGCCTTCATCGGGGATCCATTGTTGCGTGGATTCCCGATAGAATCCTCGGGAATGACTGCTTTTTTGATGCGATGGCTCTGTCTCGCCTTTGCCTCGGCGCTGATGAGCCTGCTCGTTGCATCCTCCATCGCCCATGGGGCGCAAAACGCTGCACAAACCGCCGCGCAACGGAAGCCGCTCACCTTTGTCGATGAGCAGCAGTGCGCCAGCTGTCACGCGCAGCAGGTGCGTGACTGGCACGGCTCACACCACGACAAAGCGATGGATCACGCCACCGCCGATACCGTGCTCGGCGACTTCAACCACGCCCACTTCACCCACCGCGGCGTGACCACCACTTTCTACAAAAAGGGCAAACAGTTCTTCGTTCGCACCGACGGCAAAGATGGTAAGCTGCACGACTATCCCGTGCGCTACGTCTTCGGCTTCACACCGCTGCAGCAGTATCTCATCCCCTTCCCCGATGGGCGGCTGCAGGCGCTCGATATTGCTTGGGACAGCCGCCCTGAAGCCGCCGGCGGCCAGCGCTGGTTTCACCTCCATCCCGATGAGCCGATCACCGCCAAGCACCCGTTTCACTGGACGCGCCGCTTCCTCAACTGGAACTACATGTGCGCCTCCTGCCACAGCACGAACGTCAACAAACATTTCGATCTGAAGCAGAATCGTTTCCGCACCACCTGGTCGAAGATCGATGTCGGTTGTCAGGCCTGCCATGGCCCGGCCTCGCGCCACCTACAGTGGGCAACGGCCAAAAAACAGCCGGCATGGCCGCAGCATGGGTTCCCCGTCGATCTCGCCGCCGCCGATAGCCATATCCAGATCGAGACCTGCGCCCGCTGCCATGCCCGACGCAGCATTGTCAGCAACGACTACCGCCACGGCCAGCCGTTCATGGATTTCTTCAAGCCGCAGCTGCTGCGCGAACCCTTTTACCACCCCGATGGGCAGATCAAGGATGAGGATTACGTCTATGGCTCGTTTGTGCAGTCGAAGATGTATGCCGCCGGCGTGCGCTGCACCGACTGCCACAACGCGCACACCGCCCGCCTGCGCCTGCGCGGCAATAACCTCTGCATCAGCTGCCACAGCAGCGCGCCCAACCCGCGTTTTTCGATGTTGAAACGCAAGGCATACGACGCGCCCGCCCACCATCACCACAAAATGGGCAGCCGTGGCGCGCAGTGCATCAGCTGCCACATGCCGAGCAAAATCTATATGGGCGTCGATCGCCGGCGCGATCACAGCTTCCGCATCCCGCGCCCCGATCTCTCGGCTCAGATCGGCACGCCCAACGCCTGTACGCAGTGCCACACCGACAAAAGCGCCACATGGGCAGCGGTCGCCTTCCACCGCTGGTTCCCCGATGCGGCAGCGACACATGCGCGCCAGAGCCAATTTGCGACCACCTTCGCCCACGCGCAACAGCATGCGCAACAAACGTCGCAGCCCAACACCGCCGCCTCACTGCGCCAGATCGCCGCCGACCGGGGGCAGCCGATCATTGTGCGTGCCACCGCCGTCAGCCTGCTGGCTGGCTACCCGAGCCGCGCCACCCTCGATGCGCTGCAACCGCTGCTGCAGCACACCGATCCGCTGATCCGTTATCACGCCATCCGCAGCCTCGATCGTCTGCTGCCGCCGGCCGCCGGCGCGGCCATGCAGCAGCGCAAGGTGCGCATGATCGTGCCGCTGTTGGATGACCCGATCCGCGCGGTACGCAGTGAGGCGGCGCGGGCGCTCAGTGATGTGCCG
>Ga0256829_1002577_pt1 | contig 13408 bp, 8 predicted proteins | sample 131447metaG_FD_185979 | JGI IMG/M metagenome (GOLD analysis project Ga0256829, IMG submission 185979) | Hydrothermal vent microbial communities from Lau Basin, Pacific Ocean - 131-447 | ecosystem: Environmental > Aquatic > Marine > Hydrothermal vents | place: Pacific Ocean: Lau Basin | collected...
GTTACGGCAATATGGAAAGACTTCTCCGGCAGCAGCGTTCGAGCATCTCGCCATTGCGGACATCCGCGACGCAGCCGATGTGCTACAGCCTGTGTATAAAGCTTCCCGACGGCGGGATGGCTACGTTTCGCTGGAGGTATCACCAAAACTGGCGCATGACAGCGAAGCCACGATAATGGAGGCACGGAGGCTGTGGCGCGAGGTAGGACGAGAGAACCTGATGATCAAGGTGCCCGTGACCGATGCCGGGATTCCTGCTATTCGGCAGCTGATCAGCGAAGGGATTAACGTGAATGCCACACTGTTATTTTCACGGAGTATGTATCAGCGCACCGCCGAGGCATTCATTTCCGGGCTGGAACAAAGGATGCAACATGGCGCCGCACTGGCGGGCGTGGCGAGCGTCGCCAGCTTCTTCGTCAGCCGCATTGATACGGTCGTGGACGCCCTTCTCAACAAGCGCCTGGAGACAGCGGTAAGCCATGGAGAAAGCGAGATGCTGCGTGGCATGCTCGGCAAGATAGCAATTGCCAATGCCAAGCTTGCCTACCAGCATTACAAGACCGTCTTCTTCACGCCGCGCTGGCAAGCGCTTGCCACCCACGGCGCCCAGAGCCAGCGCTTGCTATGGGCCAGCACTGGCACCAAAAATCCTGCCTACTCCGACATTCTCTATATCGAGGAGCTGATCGGCCCGGATACGGTGAACACCGCGCCACCCGCAACACTGGAGGCATTCAGGCAACATGGGCGCATCCGCGCCAGCCTGGAAGAGGATGTCGCTGGCGCGATCCTCGTCATCAGTCGACTTGAAACGCTCAAGACGCTCGGCGTATCACTGGACGAAATGACCGATAAACTGCTCGACGATGGCATCAGGTTGTTCGACGAGGCCTACGATAAACTACTTGACGTTATCATTGTATCCGCGCGGTCATCGTGGTAACTGTTCATCCGCGAGAGGCTGTAACGGAGAAATACCTCATGTTAAACAGGATTACCAGAAACGAGGCTGAGAGCGGTCACAACCGGAGTGTCCCATGACGGGGGGGCGAAAAAACAGCCTCATACATGGATGTGCGGCTAAACCCGAATCCATGCCCGCCTCAAAAATAATCCCGGCGATGAGTACGCCGCTGGCCTCTATTTTCGGCAGCGGCTTTCTGGTGATCGTCCCCATTCTGGCCAGCAGCGTGGGACCCTATTCCGTGTTGGCCATGCTTGTGGTGGCTTTTGTCGCTTTCCACACGGGCGCGGTCGTGCGCCATAATATTCTATGCGCCGAGCCTGCGCTGGCGGCGGGACGAAAGCGCATAACCATGGTACTGGAAAGGGTATCAGATGCTGCCCTCGTTGCGGCTTATGTCGTATCGGTATGCCTCTATATTCACATCATGAGCGCTTTTGTTCTTAGTGCTTTTTCCATGAGCTCAAGCTTCAACAAGAGCCTCTTCACCACGTTGGTGATAGGGCTTATTACCGCCATTGGCGTCATGGGTGGCTTGAAGCCACTGGAGAAAATGGAGAGCTGGGCCTTATACGCGACGATGCTTGTTTTGCTCATGCTATTGGGTGGGTTCGCCCTTTATGACATCAACAGCTTTCTGGGTGCGGGGCATTTCGTGTTGCCAGCCATGCCGCAACGTTCCGTCTGGCAAATGGTGACTATCGTGGCAGGCACTCTGATCGTCGTACAGGGTTTCGAAACTCCCCGCTATCTCGGCCAGCGTTTCGATACATGGACGCGGATACGGGCCTCGCGATGGTCGCAATACATTTCCCTCGCGGTCTACGTCATCTTTGTAGCTTTGGCGCTACCCGTTGTGCATGTCCTCAACGGAGAATATGCGGATAACAGCCTGATTCGACTGGCTGCAGCGGTATCCGTGCTATTGTCGGCGCCACTCATTGTCGCGGCTGCACTATCACAGTTTTCCGCGGCGGTAGCGGATAGCATCGCGGCTGCGGCAAACATCATGGAGGTCACGCACAGCCGTGTAAGCCAACGCCTGGGCTACCTGTTCGTCGGTGGTTCAGCCATGGTGCTTGCCTGGTCGGGATCAACATTTGCAATCATTACTCTGGCATCGCGGGCTTTTGCGCTGTATTATCTGTTGCAATGCTTCGTCGGTTTTACGGTGTGTCAAAACCACCGCGAGCGAGCGAGGTTTATCCTCGTATCGCTGGCGTTACTCTTTATCCTCGTGTTCGCCGTCCCGGCCGGATAAGGCCGACCACCGCATGGTACTAAAGCTGACAACAGGCGTTCCCCTGCCACTGGGCGCGTATCGGGGCTGCGCCGGAGCCAATTTCGCCATTTTCAGTCGTCATGCCACAAATATCAGTCTACTACTGTTCGACCACCCGCAGGATGAGGCTCCGGCCCGGACCATCGCGCTTGACCCAAAGCATAACCGCACGGGAGATGTCTGGCATGTATGCGTGGATGGCCTTGGCTGGGATGTGCTCTACGCCTGGCGGGCAGATGGCCCCTATGCACCGCAACGCGGGCTCCGTTTCAACAAGCACAAAATCCTGCTCGACCCTTATACCACGGCCCTCGCCGGTACCGATTGCCAGGACTTCTCCTGTGTATGCGACCCCATGGCCAGGGCAGGTGCAAACGATGCCGGAGTTAAGGCCAAGTGCCTGCTACCGGACGGTGAGTTCGACTGGCGAAAAGATCGTCCTCCCTCCCACCCATGGAGTGAAACAATCATCTATGAAACTCACGTACGCGGACTCACCATGCACCCCTCATCCGGCGTCCATCATCCCGGCACCTTTTCCGGCATGGTGGAAAAAATACCTTATTTGCAGTCGCTGGGCGTAACCGCTGTTGAACTGATGCCGGTGCAGGAATTCCATGAGAACGAACTGACACGACGTAACCCGCTCACCAACGAGCGGCTGCGCAACTACTGGGGGTATAGTACGGTGGCTTTTTTCGCCCCCAAGGAAAGCTACGGCAGCCGTTCTCATACAGGCTGCCAGGTGAGCGAGTTCAAGGCCATGGTGCGGGAATTGCACCTGGCCGACATTGAGGTGATCCTCGATATCGTTTTCAATCACACGGCGGAAGGCAATCATCTCGGGCCAACGCTCAACTTGCGAGGTCTGGATAATCCCGTTTATTACCTGCTGGAGGAAGATCAGCGTTTCTATAAAAACTATTCCGGCACCGGCAATACCCTGAACTGCAACCACCCGGTGGTGCGTGATTACATCCTTGATTGTCTGCGCCACTGGGTCATCGAAATGCATGTGGACGGTTTCCGCTTCGATCTGGCCTCCGTGCTGGGTCGCGACGAGGGCGGCGATTTACTGCCCAATCCACCGCTATTGGAGCGTATCGCCGAAGACCCGATCCTGAGCGGCGTCAAACTCATCGCCGAAGCCTGGGATGCGGGCGGCGCCTATCAGGTGGGTAGCTTTCCGGGTATACGCTGGTCGGAGTGGAATGGTCGCTATCGGGATGATGTGCGTCGTTTCTGGCGTGGCGATGCGGGCATGACCGGTACGCTGGCCAACCGCCTGTGCGGTAGCGCCGATATTTACCGGCACAGCGGCAAATCGCCGCTGCACAGTATCAATTATGTAAGCTGTCACGATGGTTTCACGCTGAACGATCTGGTGAGTTATGCACAAAAACACAACGATGCCAACGGCGAAGGCAATGCCGACGGAACCAGCGACAACTACAGCAGCAACTACGGTATCGAAGGCCACACCGGCAAGCAGACGGTGGAGGCGGTACGCCTACGCCAGATCAAAAATATGCTGGCAACGCTGCTTCTCTCGCGCGGCGTACCCATGCTGCTCGGTGGCGACGAGTTCCGCCGCAGTCAGGGCGGCAATAACAACGCCTATTGCCAGGACAACGAGGCCAGTTGGTACGACTGGGACTTGTTGCGACGCCATGCGGAATTGTACCGCTTTGTACGCATCCTGATTGACCTCCGTCGGCGCTTTCCAGTGCTACGGGAAGAACATTTCTACGCGGCGGAAGAAATCCGATGGTTCGGACCCGATCTGGCGGAGCCCGACTGGGACGGACCGCGCGGCCTGCTCGGTTGCATGATTCACACCGACCGGAATGCGAGCGGCGCGCTCTGCCTGCTGTTTAATGCCACCACCGAAGCCGTGGACTTCCAGCTGCCCGAATCGCCATCAGGGCAGGGTTGGCAGATGTTGCTGGACACCTCACAGCCCACGCCGAAGCATGGCGGTAATGCCCGCATCGGACAGCAACAGGTGAAACACGCTTGCTGGCGTGCGCAGACACGATCACTGGCCATATTTTTTTAAGTTTTGCGAGAGGCTCAGTTGCATGATGAAGATTAAAAAATACATCCCACCAGACCGGAAGGAGTAAACCATGCTCAAAGAATTTATCCGTAAGGAGCGAATCGCCTACTTTTCAATGGAGATCGCATTGCAAAACGACATCCCCACCTACAGCGGCGGTCTCGGTGTGCTGGCTGGCGACGTCCTTCGTTCAACCGCCGATCTGGAAATGCCCATGGTGGCCGTCACCCTCGTCAGTCGTCTGGGTTATTTCCGTCAGACGATTGATGACCGGGGTCGACAAAGTGAAAGTCCCGACCCCTGGGATCCGATACAATATGCCAGTCCCCTGCCCGCGAAAGTGACCGTCTCTATTGAAGGCCGAGATGTGTGGGTAAGCGGCTGGCTTTATGTACTGCAAGGTCATATGGGAGGAACACAACCAGTGCTCCTGCTCGACACCGACCTTGATGAAAATAACGAGGAAGACCGCCGGATCACGGATTGTCTCTACGGCGGCGATGCCGCCTATCGTCTTAAGCAGGAAATCGTGCTCGGAATCGGAGGCGCGGGCCTACTAAACGCTCTCGGCTTCAATGTGCGCCAGTACCATTTGAATGAAGGGCATTCCGCTCTTCTCACTCTCGAACTTCTGCGCCGATACGCCTACCCTGTGGCTGATCTGCGACCGGGAGAAACTCCGTATGATGTGCCCAGGGTGCGCGAAATGTGCAACTTTACTACGCACACACCGGTAGAAGCCGGGCAGGACAAGTTCCCGCACGATCTCGTGCAGCGCGTCATGGGTGAAATGATTGATCCGCAGACCTTAAAACTGTTGGCTGGCGGCGACGGCCTCAATATGACCCGGCTGGCGCTGAATGTAAGCGACTATGTGAATGGCGTGGCCAAACGGCACGCCGAGGTCTCGCGCAAGATGTTTCCCGGCTACCGCGTGCGCGCCATTACCAACGGCGTTCACGCTTATACCTGGGCATCACCGCCTTTTCGCAAGCTCTACGATGAGCATCTCCCCGGCTGGTGCCATGAGCCCGAGCAACTGTTACGCGTCGATTGCTGTATCGACGATGACGCTGTCTGGCAAGCCCATGTCCAGGCCAAACAAAACTTGATCGACAAGGTTCACACGCTCACCGGCGCCGAACTCAACACGGAACTTCCCATTATTGGCTTTGCCCGTCGCATGACCGCCTACAAGCGCACGGACCTGCTATTCAGCGACATGGCGCGCTTGAAGGGTATCGCTGAAGAACACCCCTTCCAGGTCGTACTCTCCGGCAAGGCTCACCCCATGGATGAGGCAGGTCATCATCTGATTGAGGAGCTGCATCAGCACATACGCGAACTTTCGGGCATCATCCCCATGGCTTACATCCCGAATTACGATATGAACATCGCACTGTCCATGGTCTCGGGTGTGGATATGTGGTTGAACACGCCCCTCAAACCGATGGAGGCTTCTGGCACCAGCGGTATGAAGGCCTCCTTTAATGGCGTACCCAACCTGTCCGTACTTGATGGCTGGTGGATTGAGGGTTGCATTGAAGGGGTCACGGGCTGGGCTATCGGCGAACACGGAAAAACGGACAACGATGGTGATGCATGTTCACTCTATGAGAAGCTGGAAAAGGTCGTGCTACCGCTTTATGATGGAAACAGGGCTGGCTGGATCGCCGTGATGAAGGGCGCCATCAGTAAAAACGCCTCAATATTCAACAGCCACCACATGATGCGCCGTTATGCCGCCGATGCCTATGTACGATAAGAAAAATGTGCATTGAAGGAAGGATGAGAACCCATGAATGATCAAGCCACGAATAACCCGCGCGCGTCATTGCAAGGGGTAGATATGAATAAACCCATGGCCCAGCCTTCGCCGTTAATACAAGGCGACCCCTGCGTCGTCATTATCTTCGGCGCCGACGGCGATCTCACCCGGCGCAAGCTCGTGCCGGCACTGTTCCATCTGGCCTGCAAAGGGTGCCTTTGCGAGACATTCAGGGTGCTTGGCGTGGACCGTGAAACGAAGGATGTTGAAGCGTTTCGCGCGGATATGCGCACCGCGGCGGATATGTCGCAGGAAATCTCCAGCTTCAGTGATCGCGAATGGGATACATTCACAACGCGTCTGGATTACCTGGCTGGTGATTTCGCCGACCCGGACACCTACAAGCGCCTGGCTAATCAGCTTAGCAATATTTCCGCCCCGGTGGGCAGCAACAGGCTCTTCTACCTCGCCACACCGCCTTCCGTCGCACCCATGATCATCGATGGCCTTGCCGGAGCCGGACTGAACCGCGAGACGAACGGATGGTCCCGCATCATCCTCGAAAAGCCGTTCGGTCGGGACCTCACCTCGGCCCGCGCACTTAACCGCGCCGTAGCACAGGCCTTCGATGAACAGCAAATCTACCGCATCGATCATTATCTGGGCAAGGAAACGGTACAGAATATCCTGTTCTTCCGCTTTGGTAACACCCTGTTTGAACCTGTGTGGAACCGCAGCCATGTCGATCATGTTGAAATCACCGCCGCCGAGCCTCTGGGCATCGGCCACCGTGCCGGTTATTACGAGGAAGCCGGTGCGCTACGCGACATGGTCGCCAACCACCTCATGCAACTGCTGGCACTGACCGCGATGGAGCCACCGGTCGCTTTCGATGCGGACTCGATAAGGGACAGAAAGGCTGATGTCTGGCGCTCGATCCGGGTGATGAAGCCTGATGATGTGGCAACACATACGGTGCGCGCCCAATATACGTCCGGCACCATTGATGGCGCGTCCGTCGTGCCAGGATACAGGGAAGAGCAAGGCGTGGCCCCCGGATCAACGACTGAAACATATACGGCGCTGACCTTCTTCATCGACAGTTGGCGCTGGGCGGGTGTGCCGTTCTACCTGCGTACGGGTAAACGCTTGGCCTGCCAACTTACGGAAATCTCCGTACATTTACGCCGCCCCCCGCTCAGCATCTTCCCCGGGGAGGATGATTTTGAACCGAATGTCATCACCCTACGGCTTCAGCCCGACGAGGGTATCAGCGTAACCTTCGGAGCTAAGCAGCCGGGCGTAAGAAAGACAGGTCCGGTGCGAATGGACTTCCGCCACCAGTCAGAATTTGGTCGCCATCCGCCTTCCGCCTATGCCACCCTGCTTCTGGATGCCATGCGTGGCGATGCCACCCTGTTTACCAGACGAGATGGCGTGGAAGCGCAATGGCGCGTCATTACACCCATTGAGGAAGCCTGGGCAGCGGATAAGGTTTCACTCCCCACCTACGCCGCTGGCAGCGATGGTCCTGTTGAAGCGGATGCCTTGCTGGCGGAAAATGGACACAAGTGGCGCTCGCTCGCCAAGGCCGCTGCCTGGAATGTCCATGGCAAGGAATAAACCCAGGAGGAAAAACAATGAATATTGATCCGGTTTGTGGCATGGATGTCAAAAAGGACTCACCCCATAGCGCGGAACATGATGGGCATACATGGTATTTTTGCAGTGCCCATTGCGTGGAAAAATTCAAATCCGAGCCTGAACAGTTCACCATTGATCCGGTATGTGGTATGCACGTTAAGCCCGGATCTCCCCATCGCACCAAACATGGCAAAAAAAGCTACCGTTTTTGCAGCAAAAATTGTTTGGACAAGTTTTCGGCGAACCCGCTGGTTTACACGAAGAAGGATCAGGTTTGTGAGCACCATCATGCCACTGAAGCCCATCATCCAACCAATGATCCCGAAGCCATGTACTTCTGCCCGATGTGTCCCGGGCAGGAGCAGAAGGACCCCGGCATCTGTAAACAATGCGGCATGGCGCTGGAACCAATGGCGGCGCCTCAACTGGCCCGGAAAACCGAATACTTCTGTCCCATGCATCAGGAGGTTGTCAGCGATGTGCCGGGGAATTGCCCGAAATGCGGCATGACGCTGGAAGCGCGCACGGTGACCGGTGAAGAAAAAAATCCGGAACTCATCGATATGACAAGACGTTTCAGGGTCAGCACGGCGCTGGCCGCGCCCCTCTTTCTGCTGGCCATGGTCGCCGACCTTGCCCCCGGTTGGCTACCGGGAGGATTTTCCATGCATGCGGTGCAATGGACTGAATTTGTATTGGCAACGCCAGTGGTACTATGGGGCGGCTGGCCGTTCTTCGAGCGCTTTGCCCTGTCCATCAAAACATGGAATCTGAATATGTTTACGCTGGTTGGCCTCGGCGTGGGCGTGTCCTGGATCTACAGCGTGGTTGCGCTGCTGCTGCCGGAAATTTTTCCGCCGTTGATGCAGATGAAGAGCGGGCTTGTCGATGTCTACTTCGAGGCTGCCGCAGTGATCACCACGCTGGTACTGCTCGGCCAGGTGCTGGAACTGCGCGCCCGCTCCCGCACCAATGAAGCCATCAAACTACTGCTTGGCATGGCGCCGAAAACAGCCCGGCGCGTCCACGCCGACGGCTCTGAAGCCGATGTCCCCATGGAAGAGGTGCAGGCGGGCGATATCCTGCGTGTTCGCCCCGGTGAAAAGGTGCCCGTAGACGGAGTTGTGACCGGGGGTGAGGGCTATGTCGATGAATCCATGGTGACCGGTGAGCCAATTCCCGTAGAAAAGTTTACCGGGGAAAAGCTGATCGGCGCTACGGTCAATGGTAATGGTTCACTACTGATGCGGGCTGAGAAGGTGGGCGCGGACACGCTGCTGTCACGAATCGTAAACATGGTCGCCGAGGCCCAGCGCTCGCGAGCGCCGATCCAGAAGATGGCCGATACCGTCGCAGGCTATTTTGTGCCAGCCGTGGTCAGCGCTGCCCTGATCGCTTTTGTCGTATGGTTCTTTATTGGTCCGGAGCCGAGATTGGCACATGCCATCATTAATGCGGTGGCGGTGTTGATTGTCGCCTGCCCTTGCGCTTTGGGTCTGGCTACGCCGATCTCCATCATGGTGGGAACGGGTCGTGGTGCCACCGCTGGTGTGCTAATCAGGAATGCTGAAGCGTTGGAAATCATGGAAAAAGTGACTATGGTCGTAGTAGACAAGACCGGCACCGTAACCGAGGGCAAACCTGCCTTAACCACTGTCCGGGCAACAGGGAATATGACTGAAGACGAGCTATTGCGTCTGGCAGCCAGTATTGAACGGGCCAGTGAACACCCTCTGGCCGAGGCCATTGTGCGTGCGGCAACAGTACAGGCGTTGGAGCTGCAACGGGTTGAAACTTTTTCGGCGGCTATCGGTAAGGGCGTGCGCGCCACAGTGCAAGGACGCGCCATCTTACTGGGCAATGCGAAACTGATGCAGGATAATGCTATTGAAATAGGTGTTTTCGGCGCTGAAGTCGAGGAGCACCAACGTGGTGGCGAAACGGTCATGTATGTTGCCGTAGACGGACAGCTTGCGGGCCTGCTGGGGGTTTCCGATCCAATCAAGGCATCCACGCCTGAGGCCATCAAGGCATTACACGGAGAGGGTATCGAAGTGATGATGCTGACTGGAGACAATCACAATACCGCAGCCGCCGTAGCCGCGAAGCTGGGCATTGACCGCTTTGAGGCAGATGTTCTGCCCGACCAGAAGGCGGAGGTCATCAAGCAATTGCAGGATGAAGGCAAAATCGTGGCTATGGCGGGCGACGGCATTAACGATGCGCCAGCCCTGGCGCAAGCGCACATTGGCATTGCCATGGGCACAGGCACGGATGCGGCCATGGAGTCGGCGGGAGTCACCCTGGTCAAGGGCGATTTGACCGGCATTGTGCGTGCTCGCCGCCTCTCTCGCGCCACAATGAAAAATATCCGCCAGAATCTGTTTTTCGCCTTCATCTACAACTCGGCTGGCGTGCCGATTGCCGCTGGCGTGCTCTATCCTGTGTTCGGCTTGCTGCTGTCGCCGGTTATCGCTGCGGCTGCGATGAGTTTTTCATCGGTATCGGTGATCACCAATGCACTCAGACTACGCAACACCAAATTGTGATGCATGCAGGTGTATAAATACTGCCAATGTCTGTTATTCGTGACCGTAGAGGAGCTGTCGATCACTGAAGATCTGTCCGAGAGTCACGAAGACCGGGATGCCTGTGGTGAAGTAAAGGGTCCGACGCCGGGTTTGGGCTGCCTGCTCAAGCATCATGCGAATGAGCGCGAAGAAGAGCGTTTGAGTCGTCCGAGTTTAGCGATTTCAGCATGAACCCTTTTCGTACATTTGCCCTGCATGGCTTGGTTGGTGCGATCATCGGCATTGTAATGCTACACCCGTTAACAAAAGCAGTCTATTGGTTTGAATTTCGAGATCAACTGGTGATGGATGGTGATAGCCTGTGGTTGTATCTGTTGCAAAGCTATAAGGTGGCATTTTCGTTGGCCATGGTGCCCATGACGCTTTTCTTTGCCTTGATCGGGAGTGCAATTGGCATTGCCTTTGCGTATTATCACCTGAGATTGCTTCGTCAGCATCAAACCATTGAGAATCTTGAACATGAACTGACACTGGATCTGCCCGACTTAATCCGTTCGGGTGAAAGCGAACGGCTGGAATTCAAATCATCCGTGCGCTGGGACTTTCGCCTGGAGCGGGTTAACAAGGCGCTGGAGTCGGTGATCGTCAAATCAATCGCGGGTTTTATGAACCATCATGGCGGCAGCTTACTGGTTGGCGTATCCGACAGTGGTGAGGTCAGGGGACTGGGATATGATTATAAAACACTGAAACTCAAAAATAGGGATGGCTTTGAGCTGTTCATTAACGATCTCGTGAAAGTCCGTATAGGGGGCGAGTATTGTTCACTGGTTCATTGCTCATTTCATATGATTAATGATCAGGAAATATGTCGAATTTTTGTCGATTCATCGGATCCGCCGGCATATGTCCAGGATGGGCAGGTGTCGCGCTACTTTTTACGCACGGGCAATGGCACGCGGGAGCTGGATGCAAGGGAAGCGCATGCTCATATTGTCCAAGATTTTCGGCACTGAAGCGCACCTGAGCGCACTTTCACCAGCTCAACCCGCCTCCGGTTTGATACTCGGTGACACGCGTTTCAAAGAAGTTTTTCTCCTTGCGCATATTGGCCTGCTCATCCAGCCACGGCAGGGCGTTTTCCGCCCCTGCGAACGGTTCCGCGCAGCCCAGCTGTTTGGCGCGCCGGTTGGCGATAAAGCGGAACTGGGCAATATGATTATCAGCTGAATAGCCGAGGATCGGTTCGGGCAACAGATAACGGGCATAATCGGCTTCGGCTGCCTCGGCCTCGACCCACATCTTGCGCAGCGCCTGTTCATCGAGCGTGATCTGCTCCTCGCGCATGATCTGACGCGCCACCCGGATACCGAACGCAGCATGCATGACTTCATCGCGCATGATGTATTGCAATTGCTCAGCCGTGCCCTTCATCAGGCCGCGCCGCTGCAGCGAAAAGATCGGTGAGAATCCGTTGTAGAACCAGCATCCCTCGAATACGGCGGCGAAAAACAGATACGACATGACAAAATTGTTTAGCTCTGCCGGATCCTTCATATCTATATCCGAGCGCAGTACCGACTGCATACGTCGGTTGGCGATATCGATCTTGTGATGAATCGCCGGGACCACGCGGTAGCGGTTATAGATTTCGCCCTGATCCAGCCCGATCGATTCAATGCAGTGCTGGTAGGTCCAGGTGTGCAGTGCCTCCTCATAGACCTGTCTGGCCTGATAAATCTGCAATTCCGGAGCGGTCATCTTTTCCATCACGGCCAGGCCGATATTGCGCATGGCCAGAATATCGGAGGTGGTCAGGTAGGCCAGTACATTTTCATACACATGCTTTTCTTCCAGTGTCAGCTTGTGATGATAATCGTGCACATCCTGATTCATGTTGATATCCAGCGGCGTCCAGTGGTTCTTGTTGGCATTGAGGAAATACTGCCAGGCCCACGGGTAGCGGAACGGAGCCAGCTGATTGATATCGGCCATGCCGCCGATCACACGTTTATCTTCGGCCCGTACCGGGTTCAGATTGGCTGTTGCTGTATCCATACCGCTGACCGGTGCCGTGTTATTGTCCATGCCGATGTCGGCCTGCATCTCAGGGGCGGGATTACGCTGTGTTGTCAGAGGGTCATCCCAGTTGAGTGATTTCATCGTATCCCCGCTCACTGACATGCTTCGCAATCGGGATCAAGGATGGAACAGACAGACGGCGTTTCATCGATGGCTGCGACATAGTTATCCGTATTTTTTTCCACATGCGATGCGCCTACCGAGCGCAGGTAATAGGTGGTTTTCAAGCCTCTGACCCAGGCCAGTTTGTAGAGGTTGTCGAGTTGCTTGCCGGAGGGTTCGGCCATATAGAGGTTCAGGCTTTGGGCCTGATCGATCCATTTTTGCCGGCGGGCTGCAGCCTCGATCAGCCAGCGCGAATCAATCTCAAAGGCTGTGGCGTATTTACCTTTCAGTGGCTCCGGGATACGATCGATTTGCTGCACTGATCCATCGTAATACTTCAGATCGTTGATCATCACATCATCCCACAGATCCAGTGCTTTCAGATCTGCGACCAGCCATGGGTTGATCACGATAAATTCACCCGACAGGTTCGATTTGACATACAGATTCTGATAGACTGGCTCAATGCCCTGTGAAACGCCGCAGATATTGGCGATGGTCGCTGTCGGTGCGACGGCCAACACATTGGAATTACGCATGCCGTGCTGTTTAACGGTTTCGCGTAATGTGTCCCAGTCCAGCCTGCGTGTGTCATCAATCTGCAGGTAGTCGCCACGGGCTTCGCGTAGCAGTTGCAGCGAATCGATCGGCAGAATCCCCCGGCTCCATAATGAACCGTCATAACTGGCATAGACGCCGCGTTCCTTCGCCAGCGCGGATGATGCGCTAATGGCATAGTAGCTGATCAGCTCCATGCTCAGATCAGCGAATGTAGCCGCCTCATCCGAGGCATAGGACATATTGCACTGACAGAGCGCATCGGCAAAACCCATGATGCCGAGTCCGACCGGCCGATGGCGCATATTCGAGCGCCGCGCCTGCGGCACGCTGTAGTAGTTATAATCGATGACATTATCGAGCATGCGCATGGCTGCGGTCACGGTCTGTTCAAGGCGGTCGCGATCGATTA
>Ga0256829_1002578_pt1 | contig 13402 bp, 11 predicted proteins | sample 131447metaG_FD_185979 | JGI IMG/M metagenome (GOLD analysis project Ga0256829, IMG submission 185979) | Hydrothermal vent microbial communities from Lau Basin, Pacific Ocean - 131-447 | ecosystem: Environmental > Aquatic > Marine > Hydrothermal vents | place: Pacific Ocean: Lau Basin | collected...
AGGTTAAGCCTTTCCCAGGCAGAAAAATTGTTGCATCCGGTCTGTTTTGACCCCAACCATCTCTCCGAAAAGCAGGGGTTGCAAATGGGTTTGACTATGCGTCAAATAAAAACCATTCACCATTATCTTGCCAAAGGAGGATGTTTTCGCAAAAAGGAAGACCTGAAAAAAATAAGGGGTTTGTCAGCCACAGAATACGTTATCCTGGCACCGTATATCCGAATTCATTCCACCTGTTCTGTTGCTAAGAAGAAAAACAGAAAAACCAGGCAGCATCTACGTCAAAAGGTGGAAATAAATTCAGCTGATACAACTGTTTTGCAACAGAAATTGTTACTTCCTTCCTGGCTGGCCGCCAGGATAGTAAAATATCGTAACCTGCTCGGCGGTTTTTATTCGTGTGCCCAGTTGCGTGAAGTATATGGTATGAAGCCCGCTGTATATCATGCTGTCAGGGGTTTTGTGGAGATAGATACCACTTATATCAGAAAAATAAACCTGAACACGGCTGTTTTTAAGCAGCTTTTACATCATCCGTATTTCAATTATGAGACTACAAAAAAACTGATCCGTGCCCGGGAAGAATTACATGGTTTCAGTTCTATCCTGCAGGCAAAGGAACTATCGGGCCTTCCTGACAGTACCTGGGACAAAATTCGGCATTATTTGTATCTTCGCCGCTTAAAAATTAACCTGAGTAGAGATGAATAGAATCGCGACGACCTTTAAAAAATTTCCACGGACATTTTGGGTAGCCAACAGTATCGAGCTGATCGAGCGTTGGGCTTGGTATGGCTTTTTTATGCTTTTTGCCAATTATCTGACCAAGTCGACGGATTTGGGAGGGTTACAGTTTTCACAGACGGAAAAAGGAATGATTATGGGAATAGGCACGGGGATACTTTATTTCCTGCCTATTATTACCGGAGCCATTGCCGATAAATACGGCTATAAAAAAGTCCTTTATATTGCTTTTTCGGTTTATACGACAGCTTTTATTTTCCTGCCAATGTTCCATAGTTTCACAGGCGTTTTTATAATGTATTTGTACCTGGCCCTGGGGGCAGCATTGTTTAAACCGGTAGTTTCTGCTACGGTGGCCAAGACCACGGATGATGAGACTGCTTCCATCGGATTTGGTATTTTTTATATGATGGTTAATCTCGGGGCATTTTTCGGCCCCATGGTGACATTGCTTTTCCAAAATACCTCCTACAACATGGTTTTCCGTATTTCAGCCGGCATTATTGCATTGAACTTTATTCTTCTTTTCTTTTATAAAGAACCCGGAACGCGCGTGAAGACAGGGGAAACGCTTGGTGAGTCGGTAGGAAAGGTATTTAAAAATATCGGCCTGGTACTGAAAGATTTTAAGTTTGTTATTTTCCTTTTGATTGTAGCGGGTTTCTGGACCATGTACAATCAGTTGTTTTTTACCTTGCCGGTTTTTATTGAGCAATGGGTAGACACCCAGGCACTTTATCATTTTTTCAGTCAGTTTGTTCCTTTTATTTCTGCCAATTATAGTCATGGCCATCAAATTGATCCCGAATTTATCACTAATCTCGATGCTTTCTTTATTATTGTGTTTCAGATTGTCATATCTTCCGTGGTAATGCGTTGGAAACCGCTGGGAACCATGGTAACCGGTTTTATTGTCAGTTCTATTGGTATGGCACTTTCCCTTCTCACGCAAAATGTTATGTTTACCGTTTTGGCTATTTTCATTTTTTCCATTGGTGAGATGACTGCTTCCCCGAAGATCACGGAATATATTGGCCGCATAGCCCCTCACGACAAAAAGGCGTTGTATATGGGGTATTCGTTCATTCCGGTATTCCTTGGTAATATTTTTGCCGGGGTTATTTCGGGACCGGTATACCAGACTATGTCTGACAAACACACGTTGCTCGTACGGGAGGTTGCTGCACGCGGGTTGCATTTGCCTGAAAACCTGAGCCATCATCAGTATTTTTTACATGCTGCCGCGAAAATGCACCTGACCCCAGCTGCTTTGACAAACCAGCTTTGGTCTCAATACCATCCTTCTCACATTTGGTATGTGATTTTTTTAATAGGATTAGGAGCAGCCCTGTTGCTGTGGCTTTATAACCGTTTTATTGTTTGAAACAGTGCGAAGCATAAATTTTCTTCCCCGTGTGATGGTTGTGTTTTATAAAACCGGAAAGTTTTTTAAAAAGTTTATTTTTGCGCTGAAAAGTTTTCCCACAGGGCAATTCGGTATGTTTTTTCCCGTTGATGAGCTTGTGATAGCTTTTCCTTTCATATTAAAACAATTCGCATGACAAAAATCAGTACGGTCTTTAAAAAATTTCCGAGAACATTCTGGGTTGCCAACACCATGGAGCTTTTTGAACGCTGGGCATGGTATGGCCTGTTTGCTGTTTTGGCTTTATATCTGACCCAGTCAACCGATACGGGTGCTTTGGGATTTACCCAGTCACAGAAAGGCACCATGATGGGGACAGTGACAGCTATTTTGTACCTTTTGCCATTGATTACCGGGGCACTGGCCGACCGGTTCGGGTACAAAAGAATGCTTATCATTGCTTTCGTTGTTTATTCATTGAGTTATTTGCTCATGGGACAGGCCAGAAGTTATACTGCTGTTTATCTTACTTTTTTGTTGGTGGCTTTAGGGGCAGCTCTTTTTAAGCCCATTGTTTCTGCTACTGTTGCCAAAACCACGGATGAGACAACTTCTTCCATCGGTTTCGGTATTTTTTATATGATTGTCAATATTGGAGGTTTTATAGGCCCTGTTTTTTCTTCAAAATTAAGGCACATATACGGCTGGCACATTGTTTTTTTCATGGCAGCTTCAGCGATTGCCGTTAATATTTTACTGGCTTTGATTTTTTATAAAGAACCGGGGCGTGAAAAAAACCCAGATCCTTTTTGGCTTTCTATCTGGAAATCGCTGAAACAAATCTTCACCGCTTTGTCAGACATAAAACTGGTTGTTTTTCTTGTTATTATGATTGGTTTCTGGACCATGTTCAACCAACTGTTTTATACGTTGCCTAATTTTATTTTCCAGTGGGTTGACACGAGCATGATATATCACTGGATACAAGGATTTTCGCCAGCTATTGCGGCCGCTGTAGGTACCAAAAAAGACATGATTGCACCGGAAATGATGGTGAACCTGGATGCCGGGTTTATCATTCTTTTTCAAATATTTATTTCCTCGCTGGTTATGCGATTGAAACCTGTCAATGCAATTATTTCAGGAATTATGGTGGTTTCCATTGGGATTGGGATTGCTTTTGGAACCGACAATGGTTTTTATGTAATCCTTGGTATTTTTATCTTTTCCATTGGAGAGATGGCCAGCTCACCAAAGTTTACGGAATACATCGGCCGGATTGCCCCCAAAAACAAAGAAGGACTTTACATGGGAACTTCCTTTTTGCCGGTAGCTGTCGGGAATTACCTCGCTGGTATTTTATCGGGCCCTGTTTATCAGTCCATGTCCGATAAAGTAAGTCTGCTCGAACACGAAGTAGCCAAACGAGGGTTACACATTCCGGCTATCAGCGAAAAGTTTACCCAGGATAATTATTTTAAACGTGCAGCAGAATTGATGCATACTAATCAGCAGGGGTTGACCCAAATGCTTTGGAATACTTATCATCCTTATCGCATCTGGATACTGTTCAGTGCCATTGGTATCGTTACCATTTTTGCCTTGGTCTTGTATAATATTTTTGTCCTTGGCAGGGTGAAAAAAGCAAATGTTTAACAGGACAGCTCAGTCATCCGTATAATTATTTTTCCAGGTAGAATCTGATTCTTTCCAATAAGCATCCCTGTCATCATCTTCCTCTTCTTGCTCTTCTTCCAGTTCCCAGGAATATTTTTTACGTTGCGGACCTGACTTGCGGTAATAAAAAGCCATTACCAAACCTGAGAACAAACCTCCCAGATGAGATTCCCATGAAATATGCTCTTTTGGAAAAAATCCCGGAATAGCACCCCAGATCAGGCTGCCGTACAGAAAAACGACCACCAGTGCCAGCGCTGCCAGTCCGTTATTTTTCCTAATGAGCCCGCTGAAAAACAAAAAAGAAGCCATACCGTATATGATTCCGCTGGCGCCAATATGCCAGGCATCACGACCGCCAAACCAAACAAAGATACCGGTCATAATCCAGATAAATGCTAAAACCTTCAGAGCGAGCTGGCGGTAAAAATAGAAAAGTGCTACCCCCAATACCAGAAATGGAATAGTATTGGCGGCAATATGTTTGTAACTGGCATGGATAAAAGGAGCGAGGATAATTCCGGGCAGGCCGTTGGCATGTAGCGGATGAACGCCCAGGAAAGCCAGGTCAATGCCAAAAGCAGATTCCACAAACCGGATGAACCACATGAGTATCAGCAGTACAACGGGAATGGTGGAAGCGGCAATTAATTTGTTTTTTTCCTGGGTCAAAATCTTTTGTTTTGAAAGCTATGTGTCCTGTTTTTGTTTAAAAATATTTTTCAAAAAGCATGATAACCATAGCAAATATACAAAGGTAAAAGTAGTAAAATCCTGTTTTACTTAACCCGCGAAATTTTTTCTATTCCCTTAATCTGTTTCAGCTTGTGAATGAGCTGGTCGAGGTGGTCGTGGTTGTGGATCATCAGGCTCACACGGCCTTCAAATTTTCTGCCTTTGGTGGAGAAATGGATGGAACGCATGTTCACACGAAGGTCTCCGGTGATGGCCTTGGTGATAGTTTCAACAATGCCCAGCTCATCATTGCCGTTTATCTTCAAATTGACACGGTAATAGGGTTTTTCTTCAGAACTGCTCCATTTCACATCAATCACACGGTAGGGATAACGTTCGGACAACCGTTTGGCATTGGGGCAGTTGCGTCGATGAATAGAAATTCCCCCGAGCGTGGTAATGAAACCAAATACATCATCGCCGGGAATGGGATTGCAGCACTTGGCAAAACGGTAATTGATGTTTTTGACATGGTCGCCAATATAAAGTACATCTCCCTGTTTCTCTTCCGTTTTTGGAAGTGCTGCGGGTATTTGTTTTTCCTCCTGGCCCGGTTCGTCATGTTCTTCGCTCAGATAATCGTTCAGGACCGTTTTGACGAGTGCCAGGTCAATTTTTTCGGTAGCAAGCAGATAGTACAGGTCAATGGCAGAGTCCAGTTTGAAATACTTCACCAGAACGTTGATCAGGTCTTCGCTGCTTTTTAGTTTCCAGTTTTTAAATTTTCGGAGCAACAGCTCTTTTCCGGCCTCAGCATCTTTGTATTTTTCTTCTTTCAGTTGCCTTTTGATGTGGTTGCGCGCTTTGGCAGTTCTTACAAAACCGATCCAGTCGGGTTTGGGTTTTTGGTTTTTTGAGGTAATAATTTCTACTTTATCGCCATTTTGCAACACATAACGGATGGGAACCAGTTTGTTGTTGACACGTGCCCCGCTGCATTGATTACCGACATTGGTATGGATATCGTAAGCAAAATCAAGGATGGTAGCGCCGGCAGGCAGTCTTTTCAGGTCACTTTTGGGTGTAAAAATGAAAACATACTCTTTGGCGTTTTTGGGTTTGTATGCATATTCTGAACCAATGGCTTCGGGATGTTCCAGGACATCGCGCACCTGCAGGAGCCAGTCATCTACCTCTTTCGATTTCATGAGGCCTTTGTATACCCAATGGGCAGCCTGCCCCTTTTCGGCTATTTCGTCCATGCGGACGGTCCTGATCTGTACTTCCACCCATTTTTTGTTGGGACCCATAACGGTAGTGTGCAACGACTCGTATCCCGAAGCTTTCGGGGTAGATATCCAGTCGCGCAACCGTTTAGGATTGGGTTGATAAATGTTGGTCACGATGGAATAAACCATCCAGCAGTCTTCTTTTTCTTTTTTGGGCGTTTTGCTGTTGATGATTATTCGGACGGCAAAAATGTCATAAACCTGTTCAAAATCTACATTCTGACGCTTCATTTTTGCCCAGATAGAAGCTACGGATTTCGTCCGCCATTTTATTTCGAAGTCAAAACCGGCCGCGATAAGTTCTTTTTCTATTGGATCGATGAAGTCTTTGATGTAAACTTCCCTTTTGCTTTTGGTAGCCTGGATTTTGTTTGTTATGGTTTTAAAAATGGCCGGATGTTCAAAACGCATCAGGTCATTTTCCATTTCACTTTTAATGTTGTATAATCCCAGTCGGTGGGCTATGGGAATGTAAATGTATTTTATTTCGTTAAAGAATTTTGTTTTTTGTTTTTTTGTCAGTAATTCGGGACTTCTGACATCATGCAGGCGGTGTGCCATACGGATAAGAATGACCCGTATGTCGTTGACCAGCGACAGGAACATGTTGCGGAAAGCATCGGACTGGAATGATACCCGTTCGGTTTGTAATGCAGATACTTCCTTAAAACCTTCTATAATTTCCAGAACGTCCCGGCCAAAAGTTTTCTCTATTTTTTTTCTGACTTCTGGCTGGTCCGGATCGAGGCTGTGGAGTAAGGCACATACTGCTGATGTAGGTCCCAGGTTTATCTCTTTCATGGCAATTTTTGCCACGTCCAAATGATGCAGGATAAACGGGGAACCGTTGGGCATGATCCGGCCCTCATAGGCTTCATACGCTATGTCAAAAGCTTTTTGTATCAAACGGCGCGATTCGCCATTGGATTTTTCATCGATGAGATCAAGGAGTTCTTCCAGTTTTTCGCGTACTAATTTATCCTGATTTGTCATGTGTGCTTTTCGTTATCCTGTTTTCGGGAACTTGTCTGTTCCCGATAGGGAAATGGTTGCCATCGAAAAAGGCATGGATGCATTTGTTGTTTATTGAATTTCTACAGTTAATTTCCTTAATATCATTTCATTGTAGTAATACTTCAGGTCTTCTAAGGTCCCTTTTTTTACGATACATTTTCCTTTGAAATGAGCAATAAGTGCACAATTTTCGGCTTGGAACGGATCATGGCCACAGACTTCCATCAGTGTCTTAATGACAAACTCAAAGGTATTCACATTGTCATTAAAAAGAACCAGTTTTTTGCTGGATCCAAGGTTGGTTTCAACGCTTGTATCCTGCAATTTTTTCTGTTTTGTCGTCATGGCTTCTTTCAAATGATATTTGTACAAATGTAATGAAAAATAAATTAATTTGTCAAAAATCTGTGCTAAAGTTTGTTAATTGTCAAAGGATGACTTTCGTTGGAAGAGTTAAAAAACTTTCGGGAAAAGGCTGTGGTGCCTTTTACTCGTAACGAAGGGCCCTGGCAGGTTGGATACGCATTATGTAAAATGAGGGAATAATAAGTATGAGCAGGCAAAGTACAAAAGTGCCGGCATTGAGCAACAGAAAATGGAAAAGGGAAAGTTTGACGGGAACATACGAAACATAATAACTGGCCGGGTTAAGGTGAAAGAGGTGAAAGTGAAGCTGGATATAGTAGAAAAGCAGACCGAGGAAATTGCCCAATAGCATGCCAATCCCAATGATATAAGCAGCTTTGTAAAGAAATATCTTTTGAATAATTCGGTTGCCTGCGCCAAGGGTTTTTAGTATGCCTACCATCGATGTGCGTTCTATGATCAAAATAAACAGGGTTGAAATCATGGTAACACCGGCCACCAGTATCAAGAGTACCAGTATAACGACTACATTGGTATTGAGCAGGTTAAGCCAGTTGAAAATTTCGGGATAGTTGTCATAAATCGTATTGATGTTCAGGTTGTAAGGGATGCTGTTGTAAATATTCCGGGCAATGGATTTCAGCTTTTTGAAATCACGGACCTCTAATTCCACACTGCCCACCTGGTCAGGTTTCCATCCGTTGAGTTGCTGAATTTGCCGGAGGTCGCCAATGAGAAACCGGTTGTCAAATTCTTCTATGCCGGTGTTGTAAATGCCGCTGATGATCAGTTTTCGGCCGAGTGCTGCTGTGGCGTCTTTTCCGATAAACCAAATGCGTACAGCATCCCCGGGTTGAAGGCGAAGCCGGGAGGCAAGCTTTTTGGATATGAGGATTTGCCGGCTGGCACGGGGTGTTTTCAGGTCGGGCAAATGCCCTGCTGTCAGGTTCTGTTTCAGAAAATGCCAGTCATAATTTGCCCCTACGCCCTTGAGGATAATACCCTGGATCTGGTCGCTGGTTTTTAGTACGCCTCCTTTTTGGGCTGTATATTGGATATGGGTGATCTCAGGATTGTGCCGTAGTTCTTTCAGAAATTTTGTTCCTACTGTTAAAGGACTTTCTTCCAGCGATTCATTACGGGTGAAAGCCACTACCTGTAAGGGGGCGGAAAATCCTACTACTTTGTTGCTTATGGATTGTTTGAAACCAATGACAATGGCCACTGAGGCAATCATAAGTGCCAGACCCAGCGCAATACTGATAATAGCAATACGAATGACAGGGCGCGCATGGGTTTCGGTGCGACCGGGTGCAATGTGCCTGGCAATGAAGTAAGCGACGTTCAAAACATAAATTTTTACAAAATTATCATTTCCTGCTTTACCACCGCAGACTTTTATATATTTGTGAAGTTTAAACTTATTTCCATGAAACGGATTGCCATCTTTTTTGTTTTGTTGCTTTTTGCCGGAAGTATTTCTTTTGCACAAAAGCGACTACCCGTGCTGACCGACTATCATCAAATTGTTACCGGTGACGAACAGACAAATGTTTACTTCCCCCTATTACGGGGGAAACGAGTAGCTGTGGTAGCAAACCAGAGCTCAATAATTGGAAAAACCCAGTTGGTCGACTCGCTTTTGTCGGCAGGCATTCATGTGGTGAAGATTTTCAGTCCCGAGCATGGTTTCCGCGGCAACAAAAGCGCCGGAGCACACATCAACAACGGGATAGATGCACAAACCGGCCTGCCCATTGTTTCGTTGTACGGTAAACATCGCAAACCCACACCGGAAGACCTGAAAGGTGTGGATGTGGTTTTGTTCGACCTGCAGGATGTGGGAACACGGTTTTATACCTATATTTCTACCATGTCGTTGATGATGGAAGCCTGTGCGGAACAACATATCCCCATGATCGTTCTGGACCGTCCCAACCCCAACGGATTTTATGTGGATGGCCCTGTGTTGAAACCGGAATTCAAATCGTTTGTGGGCATGCACCCGGTTCCGGTGGTGTACGGCATGACCATTGGTGAATATGCCCGTATGGTGAACGGTGAACACTGGCTGAAAAACGGGGTGCAATGCAACCTGACAGTAATCCCCATGAAAAAATACCGGCGGAACATGATTGTGAAGCTTCCTGTAAAACCCTCGCCCAACCTGCCCGACTGGCAAGCTGTTTATTTGTATCCGTCGCTTTGTTTCCTGGAAGGAACAGTGGTGAGCGTGGGCCGCGGTACCGATAAACCGTTTCAGATATACGGGTATCCTGGCATGAAAGGCAATTATGTTTTTACACCAAGGAGTATTCCGGGCGCCAGCCTGCATCCCAAATTTCAGGGCAAGACCTGCCGGGGGAAAGACCTGACTGCTTATGCGGATAACTATCGTCACCATCCACAACGGATTCAATTAAAATGGCTTTTGAATGCTTATCATCAATTAAAGGCCATGCATGTACATCCTTTCTTCAGAAAGTCTTTCGACCTGCTGGCCGGTACCGACAGCTTGCGCCTGCAAATAGAAAAAGGATATACGGCAAAACAAATCCGTCAGAGTTGGCAACAGGATTTGAAGAAATTTAAAAAAATAAGAGCGAAATATTTGCTGTATAAATAAAAAGATTGTTTTCGACAGGAAACAATTGTTCTTTTTACAAAAGTACCGTTCGCAATAAGAATCTGTTTGCTATTTTTTTATCAACCCGTACAACATTTCAATTTCCTGCGGCCAAAGGTTGGTATCGGGGGTTTCAAGAATCAGCGGCATATTGTCAAAGCGGGGATCGTTCATGATGCGGCGGAAAGTTTGTAACCCGATAAATCCCTTGCCGATGTTGTCGTGCCGGTCAACGCGCGAAGCCAGCTCCTTTTTGGAATCGTTCAGGTGCATGCCTTTTAAATACTGAAAGCCGACAATAGCATTGAAGTCGGCAAAAGTTTTTAAATAACCTGCATCTGTTTTAATGTCGTAGCCCGAAGTGTACGCATGGCAGGTGTCGATGCAAACACCTACACGGCTTTTGTCTTCTACCCTGTCAATAATGTAAGCCAATTGTTCAAAACGAAAACCCAGGTTTGTTCCCTGTCCTGCCGTATTCTCAATAACAGCGGTAACTCCGATTGTTTTCTCTAATGCTCTGTTGATGGATTCGGCAATGGTATTTAGACAAGCATCTTCCGTTGTTTTCTTCAGGTGTGAGCCCGGATGAAAATTAAGGCGATCAAGTCCGAGTTGTTCGCAACGGTGCATTTCATCCAGAAAAGCGGCACGTGATTTTTCCAGTGCTTCTTTTTCGGGATGTCCCAGGTTTATGAGGTAACTGTCGTGCGGCAGGATCTGATGAGGTTCATATCCGTATTTCTCGCAGTTTTCCCGAAAGAGGGCGATGCTCTTTCCGCTCAGCGGTTTCGAAAACCACTGTCTCTGGTTTTTGGTAAAAAGGGCAAAAGCTTTTGCCCCAATGGCATGGGCATTGACCGGAGCGTTTTCCACACCTCCGGAAGCACTGACGTGGGCACCTACATATTTCATGGCTTTGTTTTTTAGTTCGTTCTTCCCGGATATACTTTCAAGGCTTCCGCCAGTACTTTCACGGAGCTTTTCAGGTCTTTCACTTTCAGCACATAGCTGATGCGGACTTCATCTTTTCCCTTGCCGGGCGTGGAATAAAATCCGGAGGCCGGTGCCAGCATAACCGTTTGGTTCTCATATTCAAAATCCTCGAGCAGCCAGCGGCAAAACCGGTCCGAGTCGTCGATGGGCAGCCGGGCCACCACATAAAATGCACCGGCAGGATTGGGACAAAAAGCACCTTCGATCCCGTTAATGCCTTCCACCACGGCATTGCGCCGGGCAATGTATTCCTGTACGACCGCGTCAAAATATTCATCGGGGGTATCCACGGCGGCTTCGGCAGCAACTTGTCCGAAAGTGGGCGGACTGAGGCGTGCCTGGGCAAACTTTAACGCAGTGGAAACCACCTCTTTGTTGCGGGATATCATCCAACCGATACGCACGCCGCATGCACTGTATCGTTTTGAAACGGAATCGATTAAAATGACATTGTTGTCAATGCCATCGAGGTACATGGCTGAATAATGGATTTTACCATCATAAACAAACTCGCGGTACACTTCGTCGGCAATGAGGTACAGGTCGTACTTTTTTACCAGGTCGCGAAGCGTTTCCATTTCCTCTTTCGAGTAAAGGTATCCGGTGGGGTTGTTGGGATTACACACCAGGATAGCTTTTGTTTTAGGGGTGATGGCTTTTTCAAAATTTTCCATGGGCGGCAGCGCAAAACCACTTTCAATATCTGAAACAATAGGGGTTACGTTGATCCCGGCATTGGTGGCAAAACCATTGTAGTTGGCATAAAAAGGCTCGGGAATAATTACTTCATCGTCGGGGTCCATGATGCTTTGAAAAGCAAAAAGTAATGCTTCGGATGCCCCGGCACCTATGATGATCTGGTCGGGCGAAACATCAATGTTCACCGTTTTGTAATAATCGGTAAGCCGTTTCCTCAGCGAAGGCATGCCCGCCGAATGACTGTATTCGATTACTTTGTGGTCGTAATTCCTGACGGCGTTCAGGGCGACTTCCGGTGTTTCGATGTCGGGCTGGCCTATGTTTAAATGATATACCTTCCGGCCCTTCTTTTTGGCTTCTTCGGCAAACGGGACCAGTTTCCTAATGGGGGATTCGGGCATCTTTTGCCCTTTGAATGAAATCTTTGGCATGATATTGTTTTTATTTATTTCTTGATGGGAGATACTTCTTTATCGGTTTGTTTCACCGGTAACATGGGCTTTGGGCGGGGAATGACCTCGCCGTGAATATGTAAAACCACGGGGTGGGCTGCGTTTGAATAAACAGTGACCGTTTTGTTAAACCTGCCTATGATATAAGTATTGTATGTAACTTTAATGGATCCGGAATCACCAGGAAGAATGGGTGCTTTTGGCCATGTGGGCACAGTGCATCCGCAGGAAGATTGTAGCCTGGACAACAACAAAGGCTCTTTGCCGGTATTTACAAATTTAAAAATATGCGATCCATCTGACCGGTAAAAAATCTTACCGAAGTTGTACTCTGTTTTGTTGAATTTTAAAATTGCACGGCTGGCATTTTGAGTTCTTTTTTGTGCCAGAACGGGCCATGTTATAAAAGCCAATAATATTATAATTCCTGTTTTTCTAACCATGGGATAAGCTGTTTTATACAGTACAAAATTAGCAATAAAAACTTTTCTTTTTCGCTGGTTTTTTATGAGATTGCTCTTTTTTTTACTGCCAGTATTTAAAAGGATGTTTTTTCAGCATGGAATTGTAATACCGTTTGTCATTGGTAACTTCTTTTCCCAACCAGTCAGGTTTTTCAAAAGGGAAATCTTCGCTGGGGAGTTCAATCTCTGCGACGACAAGTCCCTGGTTTTCCCCATGAAATTCATCCACTTCAAAAAACAGTCTCCGGTTCACCGGAACAATCTGCCGGGTTTTGTCTATAATGCCTGGTTCACAGAGCTTGAGCAATTCTTCTGCTTCTTTTTTGGGAATTTCCCTTTCCCACTCATAACGGCTGGTCCCGTTTTTGTTCATCTGCCCTTTTATGGTAAGAAATCCTTTTTCGTTTTTGATGCGGATTCTTACGGTTCTTTCCGGTATAGAGGATAAATATCCCTGTACAATATGAAATTCTTTGACAACAAATGGTTTATAATTTCCTTTCACCAAAAATTTTCGTTCAATCTCCTGTGGCATAATTTTAAGTTTTTGCAAAAATAATTTAATCGGGTGACAATGGAGGAAAACTTCCAAAGCAAAAGGCTGGCGTAACTGAATGAATTTTAAAAAATATTTGCAAAATCATTTAATTTTTTAATTTTGCAGCCTCAAAACGGCGAGGTAGCTCAGCAGGTTAGAGCGTCGGATTCATAACCCGGAGGTCCCGAGTTCAATTCTCGGCCTCGCTACTTCTTAAGCCTCTTAGCATATTGTTGCTAAGGGGCTTATTATTTTACCGGGTACAAATGGATATAAAAAGTATTCAAATAAGGATAAAAAAGTCTTTTTCCCTGCAGGAAGTCATTGCCATGTCTTTTTCTTTATTTTTGAATTTTTCATAAAAACTATGGCGAGAAAAAATATTGTGCTCATTTTAAGCCTTTTACTATTGAGCATTTCTATCAGGGGGGTTGCGCAGACAAGAAAGATATATCCTTTTATGCCAAAAGAAGATTTACGGTTTCAGGTTTTTTAC
>Ga0256829_1002579_pt1 | contig 13394 bp, 13 predicted proteins | sample 131447metaG_FD_185979 | JGI IMG/M metagenome (GOLD analysis project Ga0256829, IMG submission 185979) | Hydrothermal vent microbial communities from Lau Basin, Pacific Ocean - 131-447 | ecosystem: Environmental > Aquatic > Marine > Hydrothermal vents | place: Pacific Ocean: Lau Basin | collected...
AGCGGTAACCTTCCAAATCAAAATATTTTAAGTCCTCCACCTGCTCAATGCGGTTCACTGCCGCATACCGAGCCATCAAGCCACGCGCTTTTTTGGCGTAGAAGCTAATGATTTTATATTGCCCGTTTTTCCAATCTTTAAAGACAGGCGTAACCACCTCTCCCTTTAAAAGCTTGGGTTGTACTGCTTTAAAGTACTCATTGGAAGCCAAGTTCACCAAGGCTCTTTCACCCCCCTTTTCTGCTTCCACATCCAGAGCCTGATTGAGCTTTTGCGTGATCAAATCTCCCCAAAAAGCATACAGATCCTTGCCTCGCTCATTCGATAATTTGGTGCCCATTTCCAAACGGTAAGGGAGCATTTCATCTAATGGACGCAAAAGCCCATACAACCCCGACAAAATCCGCAGATGATTCTGCAAATAAAGTATCGACTCCGTATTTAAATGCTCCGCATCTAAACCTTGATACACATCCCCCTTGAACATAAACAGTGCAGGCTTAGCTTTATCCTCAGGAAAAGGGACTTGCCAAGCTTGAAAACGCTCATAATTAAGTTCTGCCAGCTTTTCACTGAGGTGCATGAGCTGAGCAATCTCCTCAGGCCCAATCTGTTTCAAAGCTTGAATCAACTTTTCAGCCTCCGCCAACAGTTCAGGACAGGTCGTTTTCAATCGCTCATCCTGAGGCTGCCAAGGCGATTCATCTAACTTTTTGGCAGGTGAGACAACCATCAACATCTTCCAATCCTCTTTTCATTCAAGTAGCGGAAATTATGACACAAAAAAAGGGCCGAAGCCCTTTTGTAACGACTCAGTTGACACCGTAACTGCTCAGATTGTCCCCTGAAATTCGTCAATTCAAGACGGAAGTGGTGGATTTCAGGGGTGAGCTGAGTCGTTACACAGTTAAATCCGTTTAACAGTCACCATCTTCATCTTTTGTTGGATCATACCCTTCAGATGCAGCTGGTGCTTGCTTAACTTCACCCGCTGGGGCTTTAGCATGCTCAACTTGGGTTTGTACCCCTTGGCTTTCGCTGCCTTTATCAGAACAAGCGGTTAATGACAATGCCAAAAAGGCGGCTGAAAATAGTGCAACTAACTTCATTTTAAACTCCTTATAATGAAGCAGGTGTTAAACCCGCTTCCTCTAAAAAATGACGAATCGTCACAATCTCTTCCTTGGAATCGATTTCGTGACCATGATGAGGCAGCCCAAATACTGCTTCTTTATCATTCAAAATGACCTTAGCTTTATTGGCTTTAGTAATCTCCACTTCTGCACCATAATGCTCTAAAGCGTGCTGCAAAGCTTTCCAGTCAATGTTGCTTGAAACGGGATGAGCAAAGACTTGCTCAATAACTTTTTTATGTTTCATCAGATACTCTCACACATTAGAATTCTATTAAATAACTCACCCATTCTATAACCTTCATTTACAAACATCAACCTTGATTCACGCTTTCTAACCGTTCCAGCGTCCCCACATCTGTCCAAGCCCCATAATAACACTCTCCACTCACTTGTCCTGCCAACATTGCTTGACGCAAAAAAGGCGCAAGCTTTAAGAATGCCAATGGCGTATTCGCCAATAAATCTTTATGCAACAGACTCACCCCCGAAAAAGTCAAATCGCCTTGTGGCAGCACACGCCCATTTTCCAATCCAAAATCGCCTTTTGCCTGATACTCGGGCTTCGACACCAATACGAGATGTGCCAAATCCCCTTCCTGCAAACCCTGCTGTATTAACATCTCAAATGGGTAATCTGTCCACACATCACCATTGACCACCAAAAAATCCTCTCTTTGCTCGGTCAAAATCGGCAATGCCTGAATAATTCCACCAGCCGTTTCATAACCGCCTGGTGGTTCAGGCGAATACACAATCTTTACCCCCCATGTTGGGCCATCACCCAGTGCTGCTTCTAATTTTTCGCCCAACCAAGCATGGTTAATCACCACCTCTTCCACCCCTGCTTTCGCCAACCTTTCAAGGTGGTAAACAATCAATGGTTTGCCATGCACTTCAACCAATGGTTTGGGCAGTGAGTCCGTTAAAGGTCGCAGACGATTGCCTCGTCCCGCCGCTAAAATCATCGCTTTCATTTTGGGTTCAGTCATGAGACGACTCCAAAGCAGGCATCACTCTGTTTTCCAATAAACGCACTAAAGGGAAAAATTCACGATATTGCTGCCCCACCTCATACAGATACTGCACTGTATTCGGAATATCTGCCAAATACCCCGCTTTGCCATCACGATGATACAGACGCGCAAAAATCCCCGCTGCCTTTAAATGCCGCTGCATCCCCATCCAATCCATCATTTTTTGAAACGCAAACCAATCTTTTTTCTCAAAATCCCCAGTCCTGCGCTCAATCAAGGCCAAAAAATAGAACCTTTGCCACTCCACCACCTGTTCTGCAGGCCAGCGTTGATAACAGTCTCGTAATAACGAAATGGCATCATAGGTCAAGGCACCCTGCACCGCATCTTGAAAATCAATCACGCCGAGTGAACCATCGGATAGCACCATCAAATTTCGAGAGTGGTAATCTCGTAAAACAAAGGTTTGAGGCTGTTGTAAGGCATTCTGCACTAGCAACTGTGTCATCTGTTGCCAAGCGACTTGTTCTTGATCATTTAGCGATAGTTGCAGATGTTCTTTCAATAACCAATCGGTAAACAATGCCATCTCTTGTTGTAATAGCGCCGCATCATATTGAGGTAAACTGACCGTATCCTGTGGTTTGGCTTGGCGCTGTAAATCCACCAAAATCCTCAATGCCTGGCGATAAAACGCATCCACCTCTGTTTCTGTGGCTTGCTGCAAACGGTCTGCTAGAGTCTCTTTGCCAAGATCTTCTAACAATAAAAAACCTTGGGACAAATCCTGTGCCTCAATCTCAGGCACCCGCACCCCTAAAGCCCGTAGCTGCCGATCCACCTTGACAAAAGGACGGCAATCTTCCTTATCAGGCGGCGCATCCATCACAATTCTGCTCTTGTCTTCACAATGCAAACGAAAATATTGTCGAAAACTCGCATCACTCGATGCAGGTTCTGGCGTTGAGCAGGCTTGCTGCGACAACGACGGCAAAGTGTGCAGCCAAGACTGCATCTGTTCAAATCTTTTATCCAAAACCTTATCCACTAAAAATAGTAAAATGTGAATTTTAAACGCAACTGAAATACCGATAAAGGCAGAATGTCCATTAAAGCCGTTTTTTCCTCCATTTTCCCAGTCCCGATGCAATCCATCCTCTTGGTACTATTAGGATTCACGCTACTCAACACCACAAAAGCGGCACCCATTTTGCAAGATCAAGCGGGCAATATTCTATTTTGCCGTCCAGAGTGTCAACCACAACTGATTACGCCCATCCAACCCACGCCGCCAAAACAGCCTGTGCAGTATGATCTTTATGGTGACACCCTGAAACAATGGGCACCCAAAACCTTTTCTCTAACAGGCAACACCCAGCTACTCGCCCCTAACAGAGTGGTATTGGCAGACAGGCTCCATTTCAATCAAGCTGCGAAACTGGCACAGGCTTTTGGTCATGTTCGCCTCATTCAGCCCGACCTTCTGCTCACCGCTGATACGCTTACGCTTGATCAACGCCGTCAAAAAGCCCTTTTCTCGAAAGCCCTCTATCAACTACTGCCCAGCCGTGGTTATGGGCAAGCGGCAAAAATCCAGATTGATCAACACCGCCAAATCTCTATTCTCACCGATGCCAGCTTTACCACCTGCCCCCTTCAAGGCGGCGTCCCCATTAAAAATGGTACCCTCTATCAACCGCAATACACCCATCAAGTGGCATGGGAACTGCATAGTAAACAGATCAAATTAGATAGTAAAAAACGCCGAGTCTATGGTCGCCATACTTGGCTTAGCTTCTACGGTGTTCCCATTTTCTACACCCCCTACTTTAACTTTTCGCTCGAAGACCGAGACAGTGGACTGCTTTTCCCTCACTTTGGTGTCATGCGTTCCATCAACAAAGACTCCCCCATCGCCTACTGGCAACAACCCTACTACTTCAACCTCGCCCCCAATTACGATGACACCTTGAGCCTGCTTGCCATGCAAGAAAGGGGGCTACTGCTGGATAATGAATTCCGCTACCTTAACCGCATTCACCAAGCCACCCTAACGCTTTCGGGTATCCACGATAACCTCGTTGCCAAAGAAGGATTACTCTATGCCCTTAGCAATGGGCAAATACTTCAAGGCGAAAAACAGCCGCAACGCTGGCGAGCAAAACTGGAGGCGACCCAACACTGGAATGCCCATTGGCAGAGTGAAATCAACTGGCAAAAAACCTCAGATGTCGCCTTTTACAGCGACTACCCGATTGAAAGCGGTCTCACCACCGCCACCGATGTTGAGCGACACGCCAAACTGCATTACAGCGAAAACTTTTTTAAAGGTCAGCTCGATGGCAGCCTCACTGTTTCCGACCACCTTCGCCTTCGCAAAGATGCCCCCTACAACTATGAAAGAAAACCCAGCCTCACTTTAAACTACGCCCAACTGCTCACCCCCCACACCCAAGGCAATCTGCTAGCGGATATTACTGAGTTTCAACTCAGCCACCCCGCCCTCAATCGCCCTGAAGGGATTCGTCAAGCCTTGCAACCGACGCTGCATTATCGCCTTGCCAAACCCTACGGCTACCTTGAGCCACAGCTCAAACTCAATGCCCTACAATACCAACTGGAAAACCAACAAGACCCAGACCCCATTTTTGTGCCGCAATATGCCTTAAAAGGCGGACTTACATTTGAACGCACTCTGAATTGGCAAGACACCCCCCTCACCCAGACCCTCGTACCAGAACTGCAGTGGCTTTATGTCCCTTATATCGACCAACAGCAAAATCCCCTGTTTGATACCCAGCCGCTCAGTCTCAACTTCTCCAACCTCTATGCCTTAAACCGCTTCAGCGGTTTTGACCGCATTGGCGACACCCACCAACTCACCGCCACCCTCACCTCCGAAATCTACAACCGCACCCACAGCCACCAATTTAAAGTCGCCCTAGGGCAGATTTTCTATTTTGCCGACCGCAAAGTGACACTGAACAACACCCCACCTGAAACCGCCCCTCTTTCCGATTACTACACCCAACTCAGCTACTTCACCCCCTTTTGGCAACTCAGCAATACCAGCCAGTGGCAAAGAGACACCGCTGCCTTGGATGCCAGCAATACCCGTTTACAACTCCAACTGCCACCCAAACTCACCCTACTCTTGAGCAATCAAGCCGCTAACCTCACCCGTCCGAGCCAGAAAACCGAATCACTCTCAGGCGGCCTCCTTTGGCAACCCCTTGACCAGTGGCGATTTGGCATTTACCAACAATATAACTTCACCGACAACCTCAAAACCGACAATGAGTATGCCGTGCAGTACAATAACTGCTGCTGGTCGGCCGAACTCTCACTTCACGAGCAACAACTGCAAAATGGCGTGTATAATTACGGCTTTAAACTGGTCGTCGAATTTAAAGGGCTTAGCACCCTTGGTACCCCATTTAATAAACGCCTACAACAAAAACTCAACTTTTAAAGATGCGAACTTCTATGAAAAAACCTGCTTCCGCCCTGCTTCTCCTCTCCCTTTTTTGGCTTCAGCCCGCCCTGTCCAAAGAGACGCATCATCTTGACAAAGTCCCCGCCGATGCACAGTTACTCGACCGCATTGCCGCCATCGTGAACGACGATGTCATCTTGTTCAGCGACCTGAAAGCAGCCTTGGCCAAAACCCAAGCTGAATTAGCGACCAAAGGGATTGCCATCCAAGACCCGCTGGCACTTGAAAGAAAAGTCCTCGATAGTTTAATTCTGCAGAAACTTGAGCTGCAAAAAGCCAAACAGCTTGGCATCACTGTCACCGATGATGAAGTGGCAGAAGCGCTCGCAAAAATTGCCAAACAGAATGGTCTCACCCTTGAACAACTCCAAGCCACCCTCAATCGCCAAACACCTCATGGCTTTATCACCTTCCGTGATCAAATTCGCCAACAGCTGCTGCTTGAAAAACTACAACAAAAAGTCGCCCTCTCCCAAGCTCAAGTGACCGAAGAAGAGATTGATAACTACCTTCAAAGAAGCCAACTTCAACAGAATCACTGGACCTATCATCTCGGTCACATCATGCTCGCCCTGCCAGAATCGGCCAATGCGGAGCAACGCAAACAGCTGAAAAGACAAATGGAAGTCATTCGCCAAAAACTCCTTGCAGGTGAAGATTTTAGTCAAATTGCCGTACGCTTCTCTCAAGGCAGCAAAGCGCTTCAGGGTGGAGATTTAGGCTGGCTCGACTATGAACAGATGCCCACCTTCTTTGCCAAAGAAGTCACCCAACTGCAACCAGGCGAGATTAGTCCCATTATTCGCAGCCCCGTGGGCTTCCACATCATTAAGCTGCTCGGTAAAAAAGCCAAAGACGCTCAAGCTAATACCAACTCTCGTGAAGCCGCCCTGCAAACCCTCCGCTTGCAAAAAGCCAATGAAGTGTTAGAACTCTGGCTCAAACAGCTACGAGATGAAGCCTTTGTCGACATCAAACTCCCCGAACTTAAAAAATCGACCACCGAGAAAAAATAAATGCAAAATGCTCAAAATTCCCAGTCCTGCCCCCTTGATTCGATTGCTCGTTTTGTCATAACCTCGGGTGAACCTGCAGGCGTGGGACCTGATTTAGTCTTGGCACTCAGCCAACAAGCTTGGTCGCAACAACTGGTAATCATTGGCAATGAAGCCCTTCTAAAAGAGAGAGCCGAACAACTCAATCTGCCAATTCAAATTCGTCCCTATGACCCAAGCCAACCTGCTCAACCCAGCCAAGCGGGTGAACTCACTCTGCTCGACCTCCCTTTAAACGCCCCCGTCACCGCTGGACATTTAAATGTGCAGAATGCAGATTATGTGATTCAGATGCTGCATCGGGCGATTGAGGGTTGTCTGCAAAACGAATTTCAAGCGATGGTCACCGGCCCGATTCACAAAGGTATTATCAATGAAGCAGGGCTTCCCTTTAGCGGGCATACCGAACTGCTGGCAGAACGCAGTGGCGCTGAGCAGGTCGTCATGATGCTCGCCACACCAGGTTTAAGAGTCCCACTGGTCACCACCCACCTTCCCCTGCGTGAAGTGCCTGATGCAATTACTCAACCACTACTCACTTCTGTCATTCGCACACTCCACCAAAGCCTCACTCAACAATTTGGTATTGCCCATCCCACCATTTTTGTGGCAGGCTTAAACCCTCACGCAGGTGAAGGCGGCCACATGGGGCGAGAAGAGATTGAGGTGATCGACCCTGTACTAGCACAACTCCGAGCAGAAGGCATGCACTTAATCGGCAGCCTGCCTGCCGACACCCTGTTTACCCCAAAATATATGGACAAAGCGGATGCCATTTTGGCAATGTACCATGACCAAGGTCTGCCTACACTGAAACATGTCGGCTTTGGCAAGGCGGTCAATGTCACGCTGGGTTTACCTTTTGTACGCACCTCCGTTGACCACGGCACCGCTTTAGATATTGCAGGCACAGGCAAGGCCGATGTGAATAGCTTTCTCTATGCCATAGAAGTGGCACAACAGATGACCGTTGGAGGCACAGCACAATGAGCCATCAACATAAAAAACGCTTTGGACAGAACTTCCTCAATAACCAACAGATTATCGACTGCATTGTACGAGCCATTCATCCCAAGCCCACCGATCACATGGTGGAAATCGGACCAGGTGAAGCCGCTCTGACCGCACCCTTACTCAAGCAGGTTCGTAAACTCGATATTATAGAAATCGACAATGACCTGATTGCTCCTTTAACCCAAAAGTTCGGCCACCTTCCCGCCTTTCATTTACATCATACCGATGCCCTGTCGTTTGATTACGCCAGCTTGCTAGAGGCTCCTAATGAAAAAGTACGCGTGGTCGGCAATCTGCCCTACAATATTTCCAGCCCGCTGATTTTTCATCTACTCACCTATGCTGAACGGATTCAGGATATGCACTTTATGTTGCAAAAAGAGGTGGTGGATCGAATGACTGCTGAACCAGGCACCAAAACCTATGGGCGATTAAGTGTCATGCTGCAATACCGCTGCCAAGTGCAGTTCCTGTTTAAAGTGGGACCGAAAAACTTTACCCCACCGCCCAAAGTCGATTCAGCCATTGTCCGTCTCATTCCTTATGATACCTTGCCCTATCCTGCTGAAAACGCCGAACACTTTGCCCAACTGGTTAAAGCCGCCTTTGCCCACAAACGCAAAACACTGCGCAATAACCTAAAAGGCTTACTGACGGCTGAGCAGATTGAAGCCGTCGGCATTGACCCAGGCGGTCGTGCCGAACAGCTACCCGTTGCCGACTTTGTTACCCTTGCCAATGCATATACTGCCTATAAACAGCAGGAGCAAACTTAATGGCGACTTACTTAATCGGCGACCTGCAAGGCTGTTTTGATCCATTGCAACAGCTGCTCGAACAACTCGATTATGACGAGGAGAAAGACCAGCTCTGGTTTGCGGGTGATATTGTGAATCGAGGCCCCCAGTCACTTGAGTGTTTGCGTTTTGTCAAACAGACCGTTGAAGCGGGAAAAGGCAAAATGGTGCTAGGCAATCATGATTTCCATCTGCTTGCCACCTATGCAGGCTTTCACCGCTTTCACTCCAAATCCGACACACTCGATCAAGTCCTAGAAGCCCCCGACTGTGATAAACTGGTCGATTGGCTGAGACAACAGCCCTTGATGGTAACCCATGAACTGCTACACGCAGTGATGGTGCATGCAGGCATCCCGCCTCAATGGAGCATTACCCAAGCCCAAAACTATGCCAAAGAGGTGGAAAAAGCACTGCATAAAGACGATTGGCAAATCTATGTTAAAAATGAACTCTGGGGCAGTGAACCTCGCACTTGGTCGGACACCCTACAAGGCTACGATCGCTTACGGTATATCGTCAATGCCTTTGTCAGAATGCGTTACTGCGATGCCCAAGGCACCTTAGACTTTGAACTCAAATCCAGCCCAGACAGTGAAACGGCTCAACAAAGCCCTTACAAACCTTGGTTTGTCTTTCCCAACCGTAAAAACAAAGATTATGAAATCTTCTTTGGACACTGGTCAACCCTCGGGGCGGTTGATGCCTATCATGTGCATGCACTGGATACAGGGTGCCTCTGGGGCGGACAACTGACCGCCTACCAACTTGAAACCCAACAGCGACACACCGTAAAATGCCAAGCTTATAAAAAACCCAAAAAAGCTCAAAAAAACAAAAAAGAAAAATTAAAGAAGAAATAGTCTATGAGTGATACGCCTGAAGCCATCCAAATGGAACTGACAGAGGAAGAAAAACAGAAAGCCAAAAACCTGATTCCTTCTGCCGAGGAGATGTTAGAGCGGCTTTATGCAGTGGATATTGAAGCGTTTGACTTAAAAACCGTAACCTTAGAAATGATGGGCAATAAAGCTTGGATATTCGTTTCCATTCTGCCTATTTCAGCGATTCTACTCGCACTCTTTACCTTTCTTGGGAGCTACTTCAGCGGTCACATCATTATCAGCTTTATCTTCTCCGCCATGCTAGTCTACACCTTTGGGCTGGTCATGGGACATTATGAGCGCCACTATAAACAGCTCGCCTTTGCCGAAATCATGCGTCGCATTGCCGAAACCGAGGGCGAATTTGGACTGCTGATTCACTTTAAAGATTTCCTACCGCCTAAATATCGATACCTGATTCACTGCCTAAAAAAAGGCGTTTACACCTATATCAAACAGTACCAAAACGCCATTCTGCTACTCCAAACCAAGCTTGATCCAGATAAATTTACCCGCATCTGGTATCTGAAATATCCAGACATTGCCCCTGAAGAGCAGAAAGAAGAGGGGGAAGACGAAGAGATAAGCTAATCTCTTCTGTTCATCTCTGCTGGCTTACCCTTTTGTTTACCCTTTTGTTTACCCTTTTATTTACCCTTTATTCACGCCCGCACACTTAGGCGAAGCAGGCGCCTGCTCCACCGCCTGCCATTCATCAGGCGTATAGGTATGCAATCCCAATGCATGAAACTGCTGCATCAACTCCCCTAAAGCTCGATAAACTGCCTGCTGGCGTTTGACCTTAGACAAGCCATCAAACTGACTAGAAACCAGCACGACCTTAAAATGACTCTCAGTCGCAGGCCCCGCATGCATATGGCTCTCATTTTCCACCAGTAGTTCTTCTGGCTGAAAATTGTCTTGTAAAATTTGTTCGATTTGCTGATGTATGCTCACTTTTCACTGTTTCCTTTTGCTAGAATGAGCGCTTTGCATGAGTGAGTCATGAGATAAAAGAGGTAAAATTGCTCGAATCGAGACGAAAAACGGATAGCCAGTGCCAAGTTTTTCAATGAAGAATTAGAGAATTTTAGCCTTGTTTATCCGCGTAGCCACCTCATGCAATACGCTCAGAATAAATAGTTTTTTAAATCAATCAAGGAGAACCCTCTATGGCAAAAATTACGGTATTAGGGCAAGGCGAATGTGAGTTTGATGGACAATTTTCAATGCTCGAAGCATTGGATGAATGCGGCTTTGATATGCCTTATAGCTGCCGAGGCGGAAGTTGTGGTGCCTGTGCGGTACGACTCGTATCTGGCGAAGTAGAAAAAATCCAAGACACCGCTTACGAAACCCAACCTGGCGAAATCCTCACCTGCAGCACCATCCCACTCACCGATGTCACCATCGAATTGATCTAAACACAACAACCTTTGAAAGCGAAAAGCGCCAAAAAACCTAAAATCCCCAGTCCTGCATGACTTAACTGCTTGCAGGACTGGGGATTTTAGAAAAATAGCTGGAAAAGTGTTTTAAAACCTCTAAAACTTTCGTCACTGCTCAGATTACCTCTGAAATTCGTCAATTCAAGGCGGAAAATGTTCATTCCGTAAATGACCATTTTCCAACGCAGAAGTGTCGGATTTCAGGGGTAGGTGAGCTGAGGAGTGACAAATTTTAGCCTTTGAGTTTGGCTTTTAACAACTCATTCACTTGTGCAGGGTTAGCTTGACCTTTGGAGGCTTTCATCACCTGCCCGACAAAGTAGCCAAACAACTTCTCTTGCCCATTGCGATAGGCTTCAACCTGCTGGGCATTATTTGCCAAGACTTCATCCACCATTGCTTCAATCGCACCGCTATCGGTAATCTGCTTCAAGCCTTTGGCTTCAATAATCTCATCGGCACTGCCTTCACCTTGCCAAATTGCTTCAAAGACCTGTTTCGCCAATTTGCCTGAAAGCGTGTTATCCACCAATCGCTGGAGCAGCTCTCCCAACTGTTGCGGTGAAACTGGACTTTGTGCCACTTCTAGCTCCGCTTGGTTCAAGGCTTTAGACAACTCACCCATCACCCAGTTGGCACAGAGCTTGGCGTGTTCTTTACCCACACAGCTGACTACCGCTTCAAAATAGTCACCCATAGGACGAGAAGCCGCTAAGAATTCGGCATCATAGGTAGAAAGACCATATTCGGTTTCAAATCGTCCTCGTTTCTGATCAGCCAATTCAGGCATTTCCGCCCGCACTCGTTCAATCTGTTCATCGGTGATTTTAACGGGCAGCAGGTCGGGATCAGGGAAGTAGCGGTAATCGTTCGCTTCCTCTTTGGCACGCATGGAACGAGTCACCCCTTCATCTGCATTAAACAGACGGGTCTCCTGCACCACTTGACCACCACTTTCTAGTACCTCTATCTGACGCTCGATTTCATACTCGATGGCCTGCTCAATAAAGCGGAAGGAGTTGATATTTTTCAGCTCTGCTCGAGTTCCTAGAGGATCACCTGGACGGCGAATCGAGACATTGCTGTCCACACGGAAAGAGCCTTCTTGCATATTGCCGTCACAAATATCTAGATACTGCACCAGCTCATGAATCTTTTTCGCATAGGCCACCGCTTCCTGTGCTGAACGCATATCGGGTTCAGACACAATCTCCAATAACGGCGTGCCTGCACGGTTCAAATCAATCCCTGTCATCCCAGGCACAATATCATGCATCGATTTCCCCGCATCCTCTTCCAAATGCGCACGGGTCACTCGAATGATTTTGGTTTCGCCATCGACTTCAATCTCAACCTTGCCGCCTTTGTCCACGATAGGCAGGTCAAATTGTGAAATCTGATAACCTTTCGGTAAGTCGGGATAAAAATAGTTTTTGCGGGCAAAGACAGAGGCTTGTCCAATTTCTGCCCCAATCGCCAAACCAAAACGAATCGCCATATCGACCACGCCATGATTCAACACTGGCAAAGCCCCTGGCATGGCGGCATCGACGATGCTGACCTGCGTATTCGGTTCTGCACCATAAGCCGTTGAGCTACCAGAGAAAATCTTAGACTGAGTTTTTAACTGGGCATGAATTTCTAGCCCGATTACCACTTCCCAACTCATGCGTTTTCCTCCTCTGCGTCGGCTCCATAACCTGCTGGCATCTTAGTGTGCCAATCGGTGGCTTGCTGATATTGATATGCCACATTTAATAATTTTGCCTCACTAAAGTAAGGTCCCACCAAGTGCAAGCCAACAGGTCGCCCATCCACAAACCCCGCAGGAACAGACATGGCAGGCAAGCCTGCTAAATTTACAGGAATGGTGTAGAGGTCTGCCAGATACATACTCACAGGGTCATCGCTCTTCTCACCCAAATTAAAAGCAGGTGTCGGTGCTACAGGCCCCACAATCACATCACACTGTTCAAAGGCGTTAATAAAGTCATCTCGCACAATACGACGCAGTTTTTGAGCTTTTAAGTAATAAGCATCGTAATAACCCGCGGATAAGGCGTAGGCGCCTACCATAATCCGCCGCTGTACTTCCGCCCCAAAGCCTTCCGTACGGCTACGGCGATATAAATCTTCTAAATCTTGTGGATTCTCGCAACGGTGTCCATAACGCACGCCATCAAAGCGAGATAGGTTGGAAGAGGCTTCTGCAGGGGCTAAAACATAATAACAAGGTACCGCCAAATCCTTATTTGGCAGGCTGACTTCAACAATCTCTGCTCCTTGCTTTTCTAGTTCAGCAATGGCAGCTTTCACCACTTCTGCCACGCCTGCATCCAAACCTTCTGCAAAATATTCTGCAGGCACACCGACTTTTAAGCCCTGAATCGGCTTATCCAGTTCTGTGGCGTAATCCACATCATCCTGCTCATAAGAGGTGGAATCTCGCTGATCAAAGCCTGCCATCGCATTTAATAGCCAAGCAGCCTCCTCCGCTGAACGGGTCATGGGGCCGCCTTGATCAAAACTGGAAGCATAGGCAATCATGCCATAACGAGAGACAGCACCATAGGTCGGTTTAATCCCCGTA
>Ga0256829_1002580_pt1 | contig 13392 bp, 13 predicted proteins | sample 131447metaG_FD_185979 | JGI IMG/M metagenome (GOLD analysis project Ga0256829, IMG submission 185979) | Hydrothermal vent microbial communities from Lau Basin, Pacific Ocean - 131-447 | ecosystem: Environmental > Aquatic > Marine > Hydrothermal vents | place: Pacific Ocean: Lau Basin | collected...
ACAGGTGTTTGAGTTTTTTCAGCGTCCATTCGTCATCATCGTGCCAGTGCGTACCGTCCAGCACGAACACCACCACATCGACATCTTTCAGGCCATCGGTCGCCGCACGGTTGAGATAACGGTTCATGGCGCGCGGCTGCTTTGCATGCAGGCCCGGCGTGTCGACAAACACAATCTGTACATCCTCGTCTGTCTTGATACCCAGTATGCGGTGCCGGGTTGTCTGCGGGCGTCGTGAGGTAATGCTGATTTTTTGCCCGATCATCCGGTTCATGATGGTCGACTTGCCGACGTTCGGGCGACCGACCAGGGCCACGTAACCACTCCGGAAATCAGACACGGGCTTCCACCTGGTCCAGCATGCGTCGCGCCGAGGCCTGTTCTGCGCCACGCCGGTTGCTTCCTTCACCGGTCACCGACAGGTCAAGATCCACTACCCGGCAGGCCACGACAAAATGCTGCCGGTGCGCCTTGCCGGTCACCGAGGTCACCTCGTAGACCGGCAAGCCCAGGTGACGGGACTGGAGCAGTTCCTGGAGCAGGGTTTTCGGATCTTTCAGTTCATCGGCGGACGACAGCCTGGCGAGCTTGTCGGTAAACAGACGATGGATACAGGCGTGACAGGCTTCATATCCCCGATCCAGCAGGATAGCACCGAGTATCGCCTCCAGTGCATCGGCAAGAATCGAATCGCGCCGGAAACCGCCACTTTTCAACTCGCCGGAACCCAGCCGCAGGTAATCGCCCAGATCCAGTTCGCGGGCCACCTCCGCCAGCGTTTCACGCTTCACCAGGCTGGCGCGCAGGCGGCTTAACTGGCCTTCACTGGCCTCGGGAAATTTCTCGAACAGGCATTCGGCGATCACGAACCCCAGCACCGCATCGCCGAGGAATTCGAGGCGTTCATTATTGCGGCTACCGGCGCTGCGATGGGTGACCGCCGCTTCCAGCAACGCCGGCTGCCGGAATTCACAACCCAGCGAACGGACCAGGCCGTCCAGCGTACGTTTCAATGGCTCGGCACCTCAACCTGTTTATTGAAACTGGCGACGATATCGAGATTGGCCATCAGGTGCTCCCGACGTTCGTACTTGATCGAAATCCGCGTGACACCCTTGTCCTTGCTGATCTTCAGCAGCCTGGGGGAAACCCGGCGCACATCGTTGATATCAAAACGCTTGGTGACGACACTGATAATGGCGGCACGTGACTTTGAGCCAATCCCCGGCTCATGGGTCAGTGACTCAAAAACAGATGCTACCTTGGAATACTCCAGGTAGATGGGGACCAGGCGCAGGGTGATCAGGGTGAAAAATGCGATCAGGCCCATCACCAGCAACCAGCCGATTGCGGTCATGCCCCGTTGGTGATGCCATGTCTTCATCGTTGTTCTCCACACACTAGTTAATGGAGTCACCGATACGATCCCAGGCGATACCGCCCGCCGCAGAATCCCAGTTCATCCAGATCATGAATGCCTTGCCGACCAGGTTCCGGTCAGGCACAAAGCCCCAGTAGCGACTGTCGTTACTGTTGTCACGGTTATCGCCCATCACAAAGTAGTGTCCCGGCGGGACCACCACATCCGCGCCAATACCGCTGACACGTGGCAACACCAGAATATCATGCTCCACCTTTCCAAGGATTTCGCGGCGCAGGCTGGCGCCGGACATGGACAGGCCGGAACCCTTGCCAATATAGGTACCCTCGGGAATCTGCGCAACTTTCTTGCCATTGATAAACAGGGTCTTGTTCCGGTACACGATATGATCGCCGGGCACACCGACCAGGCGCTTGATGTAATCAACGCTCGGGTTCTTGGGAAAACGGAATACCACCACATCGCCACGCTGTGGCTCACCGATATCAATCACCTTGCGGTTCAATACCGGCAGGCGAATGCCGTAGGCATATTTGTTGACCAGGATAAAGTCACCGACCAGCAGGGTCGGCATCATGGAACCGGACGGGATACGGAAGGGTTCGACCAGGAACGACCGCAGCAACAGAACCGCCAGGATGACCGGGAAGAAAGATTTGGCGTACTCGACGACAGTGGGTTCCCTCGCCTCCCCGCCTTCCGCTTCCGCCCGCTGCCGGCGCTTCGGCGCCCACAACACGGCATCGGCCAGCCAGATTAACCCGGTGATGAATGTCGCCGCGACCAGTATGGCCGGAAAATCAAGATTCATGTTATTTTTTCCCTACTTGTAGCACGGCGAGGAAGGCCTCCTGCGGAATCTCTACCTTGCCGAATTGTTTCATACGTTTTTTACCGGCTTTCTGCTTCTCCAGCAACTTGCGCTTGCGGGTAATGTCGCCCCCGTAACACTTCGCGGTCACGTTCTTGCGCAAGGCCTTTACCGTGGTACGCGCAATAATCTGTGAGCCAATCGCCGCCTGGATAGCTACATCGAACATCTGCCGGGGGATGATTTCTTTCATCCGTTCGGCGAGATCACGTCCCCGGCTGTTGGCAAACTCACGATGCACGATCACCGACAGGGCATCGACACGCTCACCATTGATCAGCACGTCCAGTTTGACCAGCGAGGCCTGCTGGAAACGCTCAAAGGTATAGTCAAAGGAGGCAAAGCCCCGGCTCACTGATTTGAGTCGATCGAAGAAATCCAGCACCACCTCGCTGAGCGGCAACTCGTAGTTCAGCGACACCTGGCTGCCGAGGTATTGCATATTGCGTTGCACACCGCGTTTTTCCACGCACAGCCCGATGACGGCGCCGAGATAATCCTGCGGGACAAGGATATTGGCCAGGATAATGGGTTCGCGGATTTCATCGATCTGGTTGACCGGCGGCAGACTGGCGGGATTGTCGATTTCCAGCACTTCACCTTTGGTATTCAGCACCTGGTAGATCACCGTGGGCGCTGTGGTGATCAGGTCGATATCGTATTCGCGCTCCAGCCGCTCCTGGACGATTTCCATGTGCAGCATACCGAGGAAGCCGCAACGGAAACCGAAGCCCAGCGCCGTCGATGTCTCCGGTTCGAAGTGCAACGAGGCGTCATTCAGCCGCAACTTCCGCAGCGCCTCACGCAGGTCTTCGTAGTCGTCGGACACCACGGGGTACAAACCGGCAAACACGCGGGGCTGGACCTTCTGGAAGCCCGGCAGGACCTCATCGGACGGCCGATCCGTCAGGGTGATCGTGTCACCCACCGGCGCACCATCGATTTCCTTGATGCCGGCAATCACGTAACCCACATCACCGGCTGTCAACGCCTCTCTGTCAGCACGGTGCGGGGTAAACACCCCGACCTTTTCCGCCAGGTGATCACGGCCGGTTGACATGATGCGGATTTTTTTACGCCGTGGCAGCGTCCCCTGCATGACGCGCACCAGCGAGATCACGCCGACGTAGCTGTCAAACCAGGAATCGATAATCAGCGCCTGCAGTGGTGCGTCCACATCACCCTGCGGCGGTGGAATCCGTTCAATCAACTGCTCCAGCAGTTCGTCGATGCCCAGGCCGGTCTTGGCGCTGACCTCGATGGCATCGGTCGCGTCGAGGCCGATCACATCCTCGATCTCCTGCTTGACGCGGTCCGGCTCCGCCGAGGGCAGGTCGATCTTGTTCAGCACGGGCACCACTTCCAGCCCCTGCTCGATCGCCGTGTAGCAATTCGCCACACTCTGCGCCTCCACACCCTGCGCCGCATCGACGACCAGCAGCGCACCTTCGCAGGCCGCCAGTGAACGCGAGACCTCGTAGGAGAAATCCACGTGACCCGGCGTATCGATAAAGTTCAGCACATACGCTTTACCATCCTTCGTCCGGTAAGGCAGCGACACACTCTGTGCCTTGATGGTAATGCCGCGTTCACGCTCCAGGTCCATGGAGTCCAGCACCTGCGCTTCCATCTCGCGCTCGCTCAGACCGCCACAAATCTGGATAAAGCGATCTGCCAGCGTGGATTTGCCGTGGTCGATATGCGCGATGATGGAAAAATTCCGGATATGGGACAGATCTGTCATGTATAACCTGGTTTATAAAACAGAATGGCGCCAAATGTGGCGCCATTCAGTCATTGCGAGCGGAGCGCGGCAATCTCATGCAATGGAATCCGTCTGTTAGAGATTCCTTAAATGTTGGCAGTATACACGCTATTGACGCGGCGACCCACTGGATCCCGCGCCCAGAAAGGCTTCCAGGGCGGGCTGATCCAGGTGATAGTGGCAAATCTCCTGCTCCCCGCCCACCAGCACCGGCACCCATTCGTCATAGCGCTGTGCCAGTTGAGGGTCGCGATCGATATCCTCCAGCCGTAACGCGAAGTCCAGACCGGTTTGCAGGCCCCGCAGGGCCTGCAACATGGTTTCACACAGGTGACAGCCTTCGCGGTAGTACAGCGTCAGCGTCGGTCTGCCCGACATGGCGGTCAGTCGTCCTTCGGCACTCTGAGTGCGAGGAAAATCGGGCCGCCGCGCCGCTGGACCAGTATCGGCACCGACTTGCCCGCCGGCAGCTTCTTGATCATGGACTCGAACTGTCTCACATCCTTGATCGATACCCCGTTGATCCGCAGGATAATATCGCCCTGACGCACACCGGCATCAGCCGCCGCGCCGGCATCGATCGCATCCACCAGCACACCGTTTTCCAGGCCCAGTTCCTTGCGCTGTTCCGCCGTCAGATCGGCCACCTTGACGCCCAGCCGGTTATCGCTGGTCACCTTGCTCTCGGCCGCCTTGGCAATCTCCTTGTCCTTGTCCGGCAACTCGGCCAGTGTGACCCAGAGCGTCTGGGTCCGCTTGTTGCGTATCACCTTGACGGGTACGCGCTTGTTCACCGGCGTACTGCCCACGATCGGCGGCAGACTGGACGAACGTTCAATCTCCTTGCCGTTGAACGACAGCACCACATCACCCACCTGCAGGTGCGCCTTCTCCGCCGGGCTGTCCGGCATGACCTTGGCGATCAGTGCACCCTGCGGCTTGCTCATACCAAAGGATTCCGCCAGTTCACGCGTCACATCCTGGATCAGCACACCCAGCCAGCCACGGCTGACCTTGCCATGTTCCTTGAGCTGGTCGGCGACATCCATGGCGACATCTATCGGGATGGAAAAGGACAGGCCCATATAGCCACCGGTGCGGCTGTAGATCTGCGAATTGACCCCGACAACCTCACCATCCATGTTGAACAGCGGACCACCCGAGTTACCCGGGTTGATGGCGACATCGGTCTGAATGAAGGGCACGTAATTCTCGCGCGGTAACGCACGACCCTTGGCGCTGACAATACCGGCGGTCGCCGAGTGATCGAAGCCGAAGGGCGAACCAATGGCCAGCACCCATTCACCCACTTTCAGCTGTTCCGACTTGCCGATCCTGACCACGGGCAGGTCATCGGCCTTGATTTTCAACAGGGCGATATCGCTGCGTTCGTCGGTGCCGACAATTTCAGCCTTGAGTTCGCGACGGTCGGCCAGCCGGACAATCACCTCGTCGGCATCCTTGACCACGTGATTATTGGTCAGAATATAACCGTCTTTTGAGATAATAAACCCGGAACCCAGTGACTTGGCCTCGTGGTACGGCGGCGGCGCCGCGCCCCCGCCACCCGGCTGACCAAAGAAATGCTTGAATAAATCATTAAAGGGAGAATCCTTGGGCAGGTTGGGTATTTCGATACCCTCGGGCAACTGCATGCCACCCGATTTCACCTTTTGGGTGGTACTGATGTTGACCACCGCACTACTGGTCTGTTCGACCAGATCGGTAAAGTCCGGCAAGCCCCGCGCCTGCAAGGGACCGACAAACGCCAGCACCAGAACAAAAACTGATCCCACTCTCTTCAACAAGGTCATAGTGACTCCTGAACTACTGTGTCGTAATCATGATTGCCGGTCGCCCGGACAATTTTCGTAAAACCACGGGTTGATAATCGGCGTCATGGCGGATACGCCGGGTAAAACGCCGTAACCAGAATAATCCACCGATGAAGCCCGAAACCCCCAGTATGAGGCTCGCCGCTTCGGCACTTTGCCACAGAAAACGCTGTGCACCCAAATCGCCCAGCAAAGCCCCCAGCAAAAGCAGCACGATCGGCACGGCATAAACCGCCAGCGAACCCTTGATCAGCGCCCGCTCGCGAATCCCGATAACCACCTCGTCACCGGCCTTTAACGGCATGTCGGCCAGAACCCGGACAACCGTGCGGCGCTTGCCCAGCGCGCGGGAAATCGCGGCCGTGCCACACGCCTTGTTGGCCGAACAGGAACCGCAGGTAGAACGACGCTGCGTCTCCACCCAGACAGTCTGGTGATCGACTTCAACAACACGGGCTGTTTCTTCCAGCATGGGTTTCAACGAATCCGCACGGATTTCCCGATCAGTTCGACGGTCTGCATGGGTACCTCGCCAACCACCGTCACATAATAGCCGCCGACCATGGTGCCGTATGCATTCAGCGCGCCCCGATGCGTCACCCCCTGGTAGCTTTCATGGCCATGGGGCGCCTTTTCGATATAGACCGACACGCTGGCGAGACCGTCACTATACACCCAGTGTTCAACTTCCGGCTTATGGGCCGACATCCGGCGCCGTCCGTGGTCCGTCAGGGTAAAGCCCTCCGGCACGTGGATCACCTTCCATTTCGTGTCCGCCACATCGTTGCCCGGTTCCTCCACGGAGACATCGTCCGGCTCAAGTTGCCATGAATAGTCGGCGCCACTGAGATCGGGCAACAGTTCCTGATCGCTGATTCGTTTGGGAAACGACACCGACGTAAACATCATCTGTTCAACCGGCTCGCCTTTGGGGCCGGTCAACTCGGAACGCAGCAACAATTGGGTATCGGTATGGATGCACAGACGGCGACCGTAGCGATAGGCGTCGTGCGGTCTGAGTTCAACCATACGGCAGGCCAGGCCGGCAACACGATCCTCTTTACCGATACTGAAGTCATAATACTGCCCGATCGAGGGAAGACTGCCGGAAAAACTGGTAGGAAACGGGGAGCGTGGACGGCTCCGGTTCACCAGCACAGACTCGCGGTCCCCGAGGATACAGGTAACCACCTGGTTATCCCTCAGGATTTCACGCTTGGGACCGGTCAGTGACATCAGGCGTTCACGTTCACCCTCACTGCCGGCGGCGTGGATAATCTGCATGGCCTCCAGCTGGCCGCCGTGCTGGTACACAAAGGTACCGGAATAGTTCAGCGTGCGAGAGGCCATGGTCATGCGTTCAAGCCAGCCGCGTGCATTCAAATCAGCCCTTGCCGTTGTAATACCGGCAAGGGCTGTTACAAAAACTGCCAGGAAAGCGACTGGCGTCCGATTCATCGCTGACGGGTGTCAGACACGACGCGGGCGTAGGGCATGACCCCCAACACACCACGACTGGCTGCGTACTCGCTATGGTTGACCAGGTAGCCCGACAGGCGCTTTTCCACCTGCGGTTCAATACGATCCCAGCGTTGTTCGCTGACCTGTGTGACCGGCGGCGCCGTGTCGGTGATCGCAATCATGGGAGCCCCGGCTCCACCACCCTGGCGCCCGCTGGTCACAGCCAGTACGGCAACCAGCGCCACCGAAGCCGCAACGGCAAGACCGGCCAGCGGTTTCCACCAGTTCTGCGTTGGCGCCTGCGACACCGCGGCCGGTGCATCATCCGCCAGCGCATGCTGCACGCGTCGGGCAATGCCCATACCCGCTGAAGCACCGGCGCCGCGCATCACTTCACCAATCAACTGGTAGCGTCCGAGACACTCGCGAAGCGCGGTATCGCGCTGCAACCGCCCCAGCAACAGCGGGCGTTCCAGTTCGTTCAGCTCGTCATCGGCCAGTGCCGATAACTGCTCGCGGATTTCATCATTCATCATTCATCACCTGTTTCTGCATCGCTCAACAGCGGGCGGATGCGGGTATCGATCGCATCGCGCGCCCTGAAAATTCGGGATCGAACCGTACCAATGGGGCAGTCCATGGCAGAGGCTATCTCCTCATAACTCAGCCCATCCAGCTCACGCAGTACAATCGCCGTACGCAACTCTTCCGGCAAATCATCGATGGCTGACTGAATCGTGCTGGCCAGTTCACTCTGTAATGCCATGCGTTCCGGCGTGGCGTACTCCTTGAGACCCGAGCCTGACTCGAATTGTTCCGCATCCTGGGCATCAATATCGTCTTTTGGCGGGCGGCGATTCGAGGCCACCAGGTGGTTCTTCGCCGTATTGATGGCGATACGGTACAGCCAGGTATAAAAGGCGCTGTCACCACGAAAATTCGGCAGCGCGCGGTAAGCCTTGATGAAAGCCTCCTGCGATACATCGAGGACTTCGCTCGAATCACGGATATAACGGCTGATTACATTGGCAAGCTTGTGCTCGTATTTCCGCACCAGGATGTCAAACGCCGCTTTTTCGCCGTTCTGCACCCGCCTGACCAGTTCCTGGTCGAGATTTTTATCGCCCATCCGGGCTAACCTCTCTGTTTCCCGGATAGCATGCATAGCTGCTGTAGACCCGGGAAAGCCGCAAGAGTTCGCCTGAAACCCGTATTTAGGATAAAATAGCTGTACAAAGCGCTTTAATCTGAATGAGTTAAACGGGCTAACCATACCCGATTACGGCACAGGCGGCCACCAGCCATGCATACCCAGCACCAGTATGATGTCCTCATTATCGGCAGCGGCGCTGCCGGTCTCACGCTGGCCCTGCGCCTGCCCACCCGGGCGCGGGTCGCCGTGCTGTCCAAGGGCCCGGTGCAGGAAGGGAATACCTGGTACGCCCAGGGCGGTATCTCGGCCGTACTCGACCAGGGCGACTCGATCGAGTCACACGTCGCCGACACCATGGACGCTGGCGCCGGCCTGTGTGACCCGCAAGCGGTACGCTTCACCGTGGAGAACGGCCCGGAAGCCGTGCAATGGCTGGTTGACCTGGGCGTTGCCTTTACCCGCGAGCACACCAACCCGGAAAACGGCTTTCACCTGACCCGTGAAGGCGGCCACCAGCACCGCCGCATCATCCACGCCGCCGACGCCACCGGCAAGGCAGTCGAGAAAAGTCTGATCAGTGAAGTGCGCGCCCGCGACAATATTGACCTGTTCGAGCAGCACATTGCCGTTGACCTGATCACCTCGGACCGTATCGGCCAGCCGGCCAATCGCTGCCTTGGCGCCTATGTACTGGATCGCCGCAGTGGCCGCGTCGAGGTGTTCCGGGCAAAATCCGTGGCGCTGGCCACCGGCGGCGCCAGCAAGGTATACCTGTACACCAGCAACCCGGATACCTCCACGGGCGATGGCATCGCCATGGCCTGGCGCGCCGGCTGCCGGGTGACCAACATGGAATTCAACCAGTTCCACCCGACCTGCCTGTACCACCCGCAGGCCAAGTCGTTTCTGATTACCGAGGCGGTACGCGGCGAAGGCGGGAAACTGCTGCTGCCCGATGGCAAACCCTTTATGCAGCGTTTCGATACGCGCTGCGAACTGGCGCCGCGCGATATCGTCGCACGCGCCATCGATCATGAAATGAAGCGTCTGGGTATCGACCATGTGCTGCTGGATATCTCGCACAAACCGGCCGACTTCATCCACGAACACTTCCCCACCGTGCAGCAACGCTGCCTGGAACTGGGTATCGACATCACCCGTGAACCAATACCCGTCGTGCCTGCCGCCCACTACACCTGTGGGGGCATTCCCACCGACCTGAAGGGACACAGCGACGTCGAGAACCTGTACGTGGTAGGCGAATCTGCCTGCACCGGTCTGCACGGCGCCAACCGCATGGCCAGTAATTCATTACTGGAATGCCTGGTGTTCGCCACGGCCGCCGCCGCAGACATCGAGGCAAAACTGGCGACACTGTCCATGCCGCCGGAACTGCCGGAGTGGGATGAATCGAAAGTCACCGACTCCGACGAGGAAGTCGTTGTCAGCCACAACTGGGATGAACTGCGCCGTTTCATGTGGGACTACGTCGGCATCGTCCGCACCGACAAGCGCCTGGAACGCGCCCTGCGCCGCGTTGCCACACTACAACTGGAAATCGAGGAATACTACGGCAACTTCCGCGTGACCAACGACCTGCTGGAACTGCGCAACCTGGTGCAGGTCGCCGAACTCATCATCCGCTCCGCACAGCGGCGCAAGGAAAGCCGCGGCCTGCACTATACGCTGGATTACCCGAAGCCCGACGACCGGCAGCCACCACGCGACACCATCCTGGTCCCGCAACAGACCCACCGGGAACCCGGCCACAATGTCGCCGTGGGTAAAATCGAACAACTCCAGATCGCCCCACGGCATTAAGGGGAAAGATACTTAATTTCTCCCTCGTATTTTCAGTTCCGGAAAACCGGGGTCGAAAACCGGGGTCAGAACACAAATTTTCCTAATATTAGCAATAATTGTGTTCTGACCCCGGTTTTCGGTCACCTATCGACTCGCACAGTACCGCCCGTGACGATTTCAACCACCAGTTTTTTGAAAATGGGCAGCAGTCTTACAGTGCCTTTTCGAGCGCCTCAAGAAAGCGGGTGTTTTCTTCCGGCGTGCCCACGGTTACCCGCAGGCAGTCCTGCAGGCGGCCACCGGCGGGGTTCAGGTTCTTGATCAGCACACCCTGTTCACACAGTGACTTGAACACCGCATCGGCAGTCCCCTGCGCGGTGCGGAAGAGGATAAAGTTGGCTTCGCTCGGGTAGGCCGTTACAGCACTGAAACCTGACAAGGCCTCCAGCAGGCGGCCGCGTTCACGACGGATCAGGCCGGCCTGTTCGTCCAGCATGGCCTTGTGTTCCAGTGCAAAGATCGCACTGGCCTGGGTCAGCACATTGATGTTGTAAGGCAGTCGCGTCTTGTCGATCTGGCCCAGCCATTGCGGTGAACCGGCCAACAGGCCAAGGCGCAGGCCGGCCAGGCCCATTTTCGACACCGTACGCAACACCAGCAGGTTGGGAAATTCCTCCAGCCGCGGCATAAAACTGGCATCGGTAAACGGTGCATACGCCTCGTCGACAACCACCAGCCCCGGGGAACGCTCGATAATCCGCTCGATGTCAGCCGCGTTGAACAGGGTGCCCGTGGGGTTATTCGGGTAGGCCAGGAACACGATGGCCGGCTGGTGCAGATCGATGGCATGCAGCATGGCGTCGACGTCCAGCGAGAAGTCATCCGCCAGCGGCACCCCCTCGTAACACAGCCCCGCCACCTCGGCGATCAACCGGTACATCACAAAGGTCGGATCGGGCGACAGGATGGTGCGGTCTGGTTGCGCCACCGCCAGCGCCAGCATCTGGATGAGTTCATCCGACCCGTTGCCGAGTACGATCTGCGCACTGTCCGGCACCTGCATGGCGGCACGCAGGCCATCCGTCAGGGCGCGTGCGCCGGGGTCCGGGTAGCGATTCAGTTCCACCTCGCGCAACACCTCCAGCCAGGCATCGACCAGCGGCTCCGGCCAGGGATAGGGGTTCTCCATGGCGTCCAGCTTGATGCTGTCTCCAGGGTCCGGCACGTGGTAGGCCTTCAGCGCCTGGATTTCCGGGCGGATCCAGAACTGTGGCGATTTGCGTTCCGCGCTCATGCGTCGTCTACGACACGGTATTCCGCCGAACGGGCGTGCGCTTCCAGGCCCTCGCCACGCGCCAGCGTAGAAGCGGTACGTCCAAGGTCGTTGGCGCCCTGCGCTGAACAGAAAATGATGCTGGAACGCTTCTGGAAATCGTACACGCCCAGCGGTGACGAGAAGCGTGCGGTACGCGAGGTCGGCAGCACGTGATTCGGCCCGGCGCAATAATCACCCAGCGCCTCGGCGGTGTAACGGCCCATGAAGATGGCGCCGGCATGGCGGATACGCGTCGCCATGGCCTGCGGATCGGCGACCGACAGTTCCAGATGCTCGGGCGCAATGTGGTTGGCCACCTCCACAGCCTCATCGAGATCTTTCACCTTCACCAGGGCGCCACGGCCCTGCAGGGACTGGCGGATAATCGATGCCCGCTGCATGTTGGGCAATAATTTTTCGATACTGTCGGCCACGCGATCGAGGAAATCACCATCCGGGCTGACCAGGATCGCCTGCGCATCCTCGTCGTGCTCGGCCTGCGAGAACAGGTCCATGGCAATCCAGTCCGGGCGGGTGTCGCCGTCGCACACCACCAGGATTTCCGAAGGCCCGGCGATCATATCGATACCGACCTGGCCAAACACCATGCCCTTGGCAGTCGCCACGTAGATATTGCCCGGGCCAACAATCTTGTCGACGCGCGGAATGGTTTCCGTGCCATAGGCCAGCGCCGCAATCGCCTGCGCGCCGCCAATGGCAAACACCCGGTCGACACCGGCGACAGCCGCCGCCGCGAGCACCAGTTCGTTGACCACGCCGTCCGGCGTTGGCACGACCATAATCAGTTCGTCCACCCCGGCCACCTTGGCAGGCACCGCGTTCATCAACACCGAGGAAGGATAGGCAGCCTTGCCGCCCGGCACGTACAGGCCGGCGCGATCCAGCGGCGCCACCTGCTGCCCGAGCACCGTGCCATCGTCTTCGGTGTAGGACCAGGAGGCCATTTTCTGCTGTTCCGCGTAGGCGCGCACGCGTGACGCGGCGCATTCCAGCGCCTCACGCTGGTCCGTCGGGATGGCGTTCAGCGCCTGTTGCAGGCGCGCCGGGGGAATCTCCAGCTCCGCCGCGCGGGCGACCTCGACGCGGTCGAATTGCGCCGTGTATTCCAGCAGCGCCGCATCGCCGCGATGACGGATGGCGGCGATAATACCGCGCACGGTTTTCTCCACGGCTTCGTCGGACGAGGCATCCCAGGCCAGCACCTTGTCGAGCGCGGCGTAGAAATCGCTGTCGCGGCTGTCGAGTCGGGTGATATCCACCATGCTCAGGCCGCCTGCTGCCGTTCCACCGCTTCGGCAACACGGTCGATGAATGCCTGCACGCGCGCGTGCTTGCGCTTCATGGAAGCCTTGTTCACCACCAGCCGGGAACTGATATCCGCAATGTGATCCAGGGGTTTCAGGCCATTGGCCTTGAGCGTGTTGCCGGTGTCCACCACGTCGACAATCAGGTCCGACAGGCCGACCAGCGGCGCCAGCTCCATGGAGCCGTACAGCTTGATAATTTCCACCTGCTGCCCCTGTTCGGCAAAGTAGTGACGCGCACTGTTGACGTACTTGCTGGCGATACGCAGCCGGCGCGATTGCGGCGTCCAGGCTTCACGCCCGGCCACCATCAGACGGCAGCGCGCAATGCGCAGGTCCAGCGGTTCGTACAGGCCTGCGCCACCGTGTTCCATCAACACATCCTTGCCCGCCACGCCCAGGTCGGCGGCGCCGTACTGGACATAGGTCGGCACATCCGAGGCGCGGATAATCACCAGCTTTACGTCAGCCTGGTTGGTATCC
>Ga0256829_1002581_pt1 | contig 13382 bp, 10 predicted proteins | sample 131447metaG_FD_185979 | JGI IMG/M metagenome (GOLD analysis project Ga0256829, IMG submission 185979) | Hydrothermal vent microbial communities from Lau Basin, Pacific Ocean - 131-447 | ecosystem: Environmental > Aquatic > Marine > Hydrothermal vents | place: Pacific Ocean: Lau Basin | collected...
CGCCGGTTTCGTCTGGCCGCAATGCTGCCTCGTTTGATGCGTGCGATGATGCTCTGCAGCCCTTGGCCTGACCCGAGGCTGCGCGCAGTTGGCAATTTTCATGGCTGAGGAAGAGGGCTAATCAGGTCGTGGCATGTTCAGAGGTAATCCAGCGATGAAGCAATGCCTCCGCACACGCGGGACCATTTCCCGGGCTCGCTTATGCCGGGCTACGAAAGCCGGAAATCATCATCGAGTGCCATTCTGGCCTGTTGCTGCAACTGTTTCCAGGATGCTGACCACCCCTCCTTACGCGGTTTCGCACGCGTCAAGCGGACCAGCAACATGCGCAAGGCATCTATTCGTTGTTGCGCTCGTTCAAGTTCGCTCAACACGTCCTGATAGGCTTCGGCTCCCACCAGCTCGATCTTGCGGTCCTGACAAACGCCAAGACAGGGCTGGGGTGCCTCTACCTTTCCGCAACCGATACATTGCCAAGCTTGGATACGCACCACTGACCGCTTACCCTGAAAACCTGACTTGTTCACCATGGGTTTCATATCACACGCGAAAAACGTGCCTGGTTTCCGGATTGGTGCAGATACCGGTCAAAGCACATGGCCACGTGTCGCACCAGTAGCCAGCCACGCTCGGTGACCTTGATCTTGCGTGTATCGATCTCAACCAGACCGTCTCTGGCCAACATTTCCAGACGTTCCAGATCATCGGAAAAATAGGCGTCGAAAAGTAGGCGGTGGCGGTGTGCGAACCTGATTTTGTCGATTTTTCCATGACACATCAGCATATTGATGAGTTCACGACGGATCTGATCGTCTTCATCCAGTTCCATGCCACGCACTACAGGCAAGCGTCCACCATCGATCATGTTGTAATACGTCTTCAGATCGCGTGTATTCTGACTGTATACCGGACCGATACTACTAATGGAGCTTACGCCCAATCCGACAATGTCGCAGTCTCGGTGGGTGGAGTAACCCTGAAAATTGCGCTGCAGTGTCCCCGCGCGTTGTGCAAACGCCAGTTCATTATCAGCTCTGGCAAAATGATCCATGCCGATATAGACATACCCGGCTGAAGTCAGCATCTCCAGGGTTCGCCCAAACAGCGCCAGTTTGGTTGCCGCATCGGGCAGTGCGGCCGCTTCAAGCTGTCGTTGTGCTTTGAACATCTGTGGTAGATGTGCATAGCTGTAAGCAGCAATGCGGTCCGGATTCAGTAAAATCACCTGCTCCAGCGTACGCGTAAACGTATCCACGTTCTGGTAAGGCAGGCCATAAATCAAGTCGACGCTTATGGATCTGAAACCACATGCGCGTGCGCCACGCATGATTTCTTCTACCCTTTCAATATTTTGTACGCGATTGACGGCCTGCTGCACTCGTGGATCGAAATCCTGGATACCAAGCGACAATCGGTTCATGCCGGCTTCGGCAAGTCCCCTCACATACTCGGCATCGGCATGTCGCGGGTCCAGCTCGATACCAAATTCACGCTCCGCATGCGTGCTCATATTGAAATGCCGGCGCAGGCTTCCGAGTAATTTCCGCATGCGTGGCAGATCTAGGAAATTTGGTGTGCCCCCACCAAAATGCAACTGATGAACTTCACGGTCAGGGTCAAACAACGGAGCAACCCGTTCAAACTCGCGACGAAGATATCCCAGGTATGTGTCGGCCTTGCCTACATCACGTGTTATGACCCGGTTGCATCCGCAGTAGAAGCACGGGCTTAAGCAGAACGGAACATGTACGTAAATTGACAAAGCACTCGGTATGGGTTCTTCGTTGCTGGATGCAATGGCAGCACGAAGAGAGCGTTCATCGAAGACATCAGAAAACTGTGGAGCGGTCGGGTAGCTGGTATAACGCGGACCGGTAGTGTCATAGCGCGCGAGCAGCTCGGCATCGAATTGTGGTGCGGAAATGACATTAGCCATGCCCCCAAGTTTGCACCGAATTTACAAGAATTCTCTTGATCTCGATCAATCCGGGGGCATGCTGTTGCATGCACTTCTGAAATTCAACGCAGCGCGGCGATGGCCTGGTCGATGGCACCGAAGATGCTGCGCCCCTCGGCGTCCGTGATCTCGATGCGCACCCGGTCACCGAACTTCAGGAACGGAGTGGTCGGCTCGCCGTCGCGCAGCTTTTCGACCGTGCGCTGCTCGGCCAGGCAGGAGGCACCGCGGGCCGTGTCCTGATTGGCAATGGTGCCCGAACCGACGAGTGTGCCGGCAGTCAGTGGCCGGGTCCGGGCCGCGTGGGCGACGAGCTGGGCAAAGCTGAACTGCATGTCCTGGCCACACTCGGCCTGGCCGAACCACTTGCCGTTGATCCAGGTGCGCATGGGAAGGTGCAGCTTGCTGTCGTGCCAGGCATCACCGAGCTCATCGGGTGTCACGAACACCGGCGACAGCGCCGAGCGCGGCTTGGACTGCAGGAAGCCGAAACCCTTGGCCAGCTCGGCCGGAATCAGGCCACGCAGGGAGACGTCATTGACCAGGCCGATGAGCTGGATGTGACCGGCGGCCTGTTCCGGCGTCACCGCCATCGGCACATCGTCGGTCATCACCACCACCTCGGCTTCCAGGTCGATGCCGTAGTCCTCGGACGGCACCACCACGTCGTCGTGCGGGCCGAGAAATCCGGCGCTGGTGGCCTGGTACATCAGCGGGTCGGTGTAGAAGGTTTCCGGCACTTCGGCTCCACGTGCCTTGCGTACCCGCTCCACGTGCGGGAGATAGGCCGAACCGTCGACAAATTCGTAGCCGCGGGGCAACGGCGCGGCCAGCTGGTTCTCGTCCAGGTCGAAGGCGCCATCGGCACGCCCGGCATGAAGGTCTTCGTACAGCGCATTGAGTCGCGGCGCTGCATTGGCCCAGTTGTCCATCGCCGCCTGCAGGGTCGCGGCGATGCCTTGCGCCGTGACGGCGCGCTTGAGGTCGCGGCTGACCACGATCAGGCTGCCGTCACGGCCGCCGGTTTTCAGGGATCCCAGTTTCATGCCTATGCCTTGTTGCAGGGTTTGCGTGGGACGCTCACGGCGCCTTGAAGTGTTTTTCCAGATCCTGCCAGCAGCGGTAATAGTCCGCCTGCCGTTGCGGTGCTTCCATGGCCTGACGCGTCGGGTGCAGCACCGCGCGGGTCTCGAACATGAACGCCATGGTGTCGACGATGTGCTGCGGCCTGCTCGTGTCGCTGGCCGAGGCCTTCGCGAAACTGGCCGCATCCGGCCCGTGCCCGGTCATGCAGTTGTGCAATGAGGAACCGCCGGGCACGAATCCGTCATGCTCGTCGCCGGCCTGCTTGGCATCGTACTCGCCGTGGATCAGGCCCATGAACTCGCTGGCGATGTTGCGGTGGTACCAGGGCGGCCGGAAGGTGTCCTCGGCCACCAGCCAGCGCGGGCCGAAGATGGCGAAATCCATGTTGGCGGTACCCGGCGTGTCGCTGGGCGAGGTCAGCACGGTGAAGATCGACGGGTCCGGGTGGTCGTGGCTGATCGAGCCGATGGTGTTGAAGCGGTGAAGATCGTAGCGATACGGCGCGTAGTTGCCATGCCAGGCCACCACGTCCAGCGGGCTGTGGCCGATCCTTGCGCGCCACAGCTGGCCCTGGAACTTGGCGACCAGCTCGAAGTCGCCCTCGACGTCCTCGTAGGCGGCCACCGGCGTCTCGAAATCGCGCGCGTTGGCCAGGCCGTTGGAACCGATCGGACCCAGCTCCGGCAGGCGCAGGAAGGCACCGAAGTTCTCGCACACGTAGCCACGCGAAGTGCCGTCGGGCAGCTCCACGCGAAAGCGCACGCCGCGCGGAATCACCGCGATCTGCTGCGGTTCGATGTCCAGCACACCCAGCTCGGTGGCGATACGCAATCGCCCCTGCTGGGGGACGATCAGCAGCTCGCCGTCGGCATCGTAGAAAAACCTCCCGTCCATGTCTGCGTTGGCACCGTACAGGTGGATCCCGACCCCATCCTGCGCGGCCGCGCTGCCGTTGCCGGCCATGGTGAACAAGCCGTCGATGAAGTCGAACCGTCCGCCGGGCAGGGGACGCGGCCCCCAGCGCAAGGGGTTGGGCGTGGGCGGAACCTGTCCGAAGTCATTGTGCAGCGTGGCATGCGCCAGCGGCTCGAACGGCTCATGTACCGCAGCCGGACGAATGCGGTACAGCCAGCTGCGCCGGTTCACCGCGCGCGGGGCCGTGAAGGCGGTACCCGTCAGTTGTTCGGCATACAGGCCGTGCGCCACGCGCTGCGGTGAATTGCGACCCGCAGGCAAGGTGCCGGGCAAGGCCTCGGTGGCGAACTCGTTGCCGAAACCGCTCTGATACTTGGCATCAGTCATATGCATTTCCGTTTCGCCGCTGTGCCGGATGGGAGCAGTGCGGCAAGCAGGGTTTCAGAGCACCCCGCGCTTCATCTGGTCGCGTTCGATGGATTCGAACAGGGCCTGGAAATTGCCCTCGCCGAAGCCCTCGTTGCCCTTGCGCTGGATGATCTCGAAGAAGATCGGGCCGATGCAGTTCTGGGTGAATATCTGCAGCAGCAGGCGCTTTTTTGTCTCCGGATCAGCGTCGATCAGGATCCTGTTTTTCGCCAACCTGGGCACGTCCTCGCCATGGCCGGGAATACGCTGGTCGATCACCTCGAAATAGGTGTCGGGGGTATCCAGGAACGCCACACCCGCCGCGCGCATCTTCTCGACCGTGCTGTAGATGTCGTCGGTGAAGCAGGCGATGTGCTGGATGCCTTCACCATGGTAGGCGTCCAGATACTCGTTGATCTGCGACTTGGGGTTGTCCGACTCGTTGAGCGGAATGCGCACGATGCCATCGGGAGCGGTCATGGCCTTGGATACCAGGCCGGTCTTGGCGCCCTTGATGTCGAAGTACTTGATCTCGCGGAAGTTGAACAGTTTCTCGTAGTAGTTCGACCACTTTTCCATGTTGCCAAAGTGCAGGTTGTGCGTGAGGTGGTCGATGAAAGTCAGGCCGAATCCCTCCGGGTTCGGATCGGCACCCTCCACCGGCTCGTAGTCGCCGTCGTAGATGCTGCCGGCATCACCGTAGCGGTCGACCAGATACAGCATGCAGTCGCCGATGCCCTTGATCACCGGCGCGCTCACCGCCTTGCTCGCCTCTTTCGCTTCGATCGCCTCACCACCCTGGGACAACACCCTGTCATACACCTCGCCGGCGGCCTTGCGGAAACGGATGGCGAACCCGCAGGCGCACGGACCGTGCTTTTCGGCGAAATCGGCGGCGAACGAATCGGGGGCCTCGTTGACCAGGAAATTGACGCCACCCTGCCGGTAGACCGTGATGGCACGTCGGGCATGGCGCAGTACGGCCGTAAAGCCCATGCGCCGGAACAGGTCATGCAACTCGCCACCGCGGCCTTGCGGGGCGGCAAATTCGACGAATTCGAATCCGTCGATGCCCATCGGATTCTCGAACGTGGTGACCTGCATGCCGAGGTTGGGTTGCGCACTCATGGGCCGGCTCCTTCGTGGACGTGGGTCGCGGCAGCAGGCACGCAAGAATCCGTGCTTGCGCCACGCAGGCCACCGTTATAGTTTCATCTGTAACCATTTGCAAGACGCAGCGCCGCATGCCCAACCACGCCCCCCTGCACCTGGAACGCTTCCTGCCTTACCGCCTGTCGATCCTGGCCAACACCGTCAGCGAGGCCATTGCCCGCGAATACCGGCAGGCCTGGCGGCTATCGACCACCGAATGGCGGGTCATCGCGGTGCTGGCGCGCTTCCAGCCCTTGTCCGCCCGTGAAGTGGCCGAGCACACGGCGATGGACAAGGTCGCGGTCAGCCGGGCGCTGGCACGCCTGGTAGCCGACGGCCGCGTCCTGCGCGACCGTCATGATGGCGACCGACGGCGATCGGTGCTGGAACTGAGCGAGGAGGGCTGGCGCGTGCACGATGCGGTGGCCCCACGCGCGCGATGGCACGAGCAACGCCTGCTGGCTCAGTTGAGCAAAGCGGAAATCGACACCCTGGCCGGCATCCTGGACAAGCTCGCGCCGGTGTAGGCTTTCGGGAACGGGGCATGCCCGGCCGAGCCCTCCAGCCGCATTTGCGAAACCCACTGCCCTGCATGGTCTCCGGGCCTACCGCACCCCGTGCATCAGGCGCCGGATCCACGGCGCCGCCAGCAGGAAGAGGACCGCCATGACTGTTCCCCACACGAACAGTTGCGTGTACACCCGGCCATATTCGGCCATACCGGCCAGCGCGCTGGCAGTGCCCGACGCCGTCAGGGTCGCCACCCAGCCGGCCAGCTGGTAGGCCAGCGCCACGCCGAAGAACCAGCCGCCCATCGCCAGAGAAACTTCCTCCGGCGCGGCCAGTTGCCCCACCAGCGCATAGCCGATCGGCGAAAGCGCCAGTTCGCCCACGGTCTGCAGCAGGTAGCACAGTGCCAGCGGCCACCAGGCAATGCGGTCACCCCCGGCATGGTCGATGCTCCAGGCCATCACGCCGTAGCTAAGCGCTACCAACAGCAGGCCGATGCCGAACTTGCGCGGGGTCGACGGGTCACGGCCCTTGCGGTCCAGCCATGGCCAGAGCATGGCCATGAACGGGGCGAACAGCAGGATGTACAGCGGGTTGGCCGACTGGAACAGGGTGTAGTGGAATGGTGCCCGGACATGGTCGCGGGCAAAGAAATTCAGTGAAGTCACGCCCTGCAGGCTCAAGGCCCAGAACACCACCAGCGCGATGAACAGCAGCAGCAGCGCCAGATAGCGATGGGTCTGCACGCGCTCCCCGCGACGCACGCAACCGACCACGAAATACAGCACCAGCAGGCCCATCAGCACGTACATTGCCCAGCGCAGCACCAGCGGAAAGGCCAGCAACTCGGCCACCGGCCAGGTCAGTGCGGCCATCGCCAGCAAGGTCCAGACCGTGGCCGCGCGCCCATGCAGGTGATCGCCCTTCGGCAACACCGGTTCAAGCTTGTGCTTGCGCCACTGGAACAGCACCGCGGCGGCCAGCATGCCCGCAGCCGCAGCCACGAAGCCCCAGCGCAGGCCGAAGCGCTGGCCGATGTGGTCGGCGCAGACAAACGGCGTGATGAAGGCGCCGAGATTGATGGCCAGATAGAACAGCGTGTAGCCACCTTCGCGGCGCGGGTCGCCGGCCGCGTAGTTGCGGCCGATCAGCACGGTGAGCGGAATGCCCAGCCCGGCCGACAGCGCGAACAGCGACAAGCCCAGCTCAAACCCGGCCAGCGATGGCGCCGCCATCAGCAGCAGGGACAGCACCCCCAGCCACAGCGAGATCCCCAGCGCCCGGGTCTCGCCCAGGATCTTGTCGGCCACGTAGCCGCCGAGAATCGGCGTGGCATACATCAAGGCCAGGAAGCCACTGGCCAGCAGGTCCGCCTGGCGCTGGGCCGCCGCGCCGCCCAGATGCGCGAAAAACTGTTCGGCGATGTACGGCGTGAGGTAGGAACGAAACCCGTAGAAGGCGAAATTGAGCCCCACGGTCACCCCGAGCAGCATCCACAAGGTTCGTGGATGGCCCCAGCGTTGCGGGAGTTCGGGCAGGTTCGCGGGTGCCGCAGCGGATTCATGCATGGCCAAAGTCTCGCGATCAGTAAGGGTTTGGGGCCGCGTGCCGCCTCAGCCCAGGCGGGTGCGCACGTCCAGCAGTTCGGGAAAAAAGCGCAACGCCAGCGCCTTCTGGAGAAAGTCCACACCGGACGATCCGCCCGTGCCGGTCCGGTGCCCGATGATGCGTTCGACCGTCTTCATGTGCCGGAACCGCCACTGCTGGAATCGCTGCTCGATATCCACCAGGGTCTCGCACAGGTGGTACTCGGGCCAGTGCGTCTCCGGCTCGCGGTAGATCGTCTCGAACACCGGCAACAGCGCATCAACGTGCGCATGGGGGCAAGACCAGTCGCGCTCCAGCAAGACCTCCGGCACCGCATGCCCAAGACGCGCCAGCCAGCGCAACGATTCGTCGTACAGGCTCGGCGCCTCGAGTGCCGCGCGCAGCCTCTGCTGGCCACCTGGATCGTGGGCGAACACCTCCAGCATGTCGCCCTGCTTGTTGCCGAGCAGGAATTCAAGCAGCCGGTACTGCAGCGACTGGAAGCCCGAGGCTGGCCCGAGCTGGTCGCGGAACTTCAGGTACTCGTACGGCGTCATGGTTTCCAGCACACCCCACTGCTCGTAGAGCTGATGCTGGATCTGCTTGACCCGCGCCAGCCCCTTCAGCACCGGGCCGATCCGGTCTTCACGCAACAGGCGCAGGGCGGCCTCGATTTCATGGATGGCCAGTTTCATCCACAACTCGGCCACCTGATGCTGGATGATGAACAGCATCTCGTCGTGGTAGGCCGGTTGCGACACCGGACGCTGGGCCGAGAGCAGGGTCTCCAGTTGCAGGTAACCGGCATAGGTCAGGCACCCGTCCAGATCGCGTTCGATTCCCTCTTCCAGCTCACGGCGATTGTGCTCGGCCATGGATGCACGTAGGTCCGTTGGAAAGACGCAAAGCGTATCAGCAAGCGCTGCCGATGGTTCGGTTCCGGCAGGCCACTTTCCGCATGCGCATGCACGGCATTGTATTTCATGTGTTTTTACCGCCGATTGCTGCATACCACTTGCCGGACATGCTGCGGCGTACCTTGCGGGAAAGCATCGATCTTGCTATCAAGACGGGCTGAAAAGGGCGCCCCTGGCAACATCGGGCGTTCCCGCCGGGCATGTCCCGCGCCGGCTCCGCTGGATGGGCCGCCGACCTGCCTTCCAACCCTGTGCCCTCGGGCATGGGATAATCGTCCGTCTTCACCACAACCCGGCAGGCCACGCGGCTGCGTCTTTCGTGTTCCGCGCTTGTCCGGTCAGCGCCTGCGCCGACCGTACCCGGCCTGATCGTCACGGCTAGATCCGGAGGTCCATTCGTGTCCATCGCCGCATCGTTTGAAATCCAGCACCTGCGCTATCTCGACCCCGAGGGCAAGCTGCTCGTCAAGGAGAAGGACCTTCCCGCCTTCGCCCGGGACCTGGACCACATGGTCGAGCTGTACAAGCTGATGGTCTCCACGCGGGTGTTCGACACCAAGTCGATCGCCCTGCAACGCACCGGCAAGCTCGGCACCTACGCCTCATGCCTGGGCCACGAGGCCGCACACGTAGGCATCGGCAGCGCCATGCAACCCGAAGATGTGCTGGCCGTGAGCTATCGCGAATACGGCGCCCAGCTCTACCGCGGCGTGCAACCGCGCGAGGTCTACACCTACTGGGGCGGCGACGAGCGCGGCAACGACTACCAGAAGGAACCGGCGCGCCATGACTTTGCCTGGTCGGTGCCGATCGCCACCCAGTGCCTGCACGCTGCGGGCAGCGCGCTGGCCTTCAAGATACGCGGCGAGAAACGCGTGGCGGTGTGCACCGTCGGCGACGGCGGATCGTCCAAGGCCGACTTCTACGGCGCCATCAATCTCGCCGGCGCGCAGCAGCTGCCGCTGGTGGCGGTGATCGTCAACAACCAGTGGGCGATTTCGGTGCCGCGCAGTATCCAGACCGGCGCCGAGACCCTGGCACAGAAGGCCATCGCGGCCGGCCTGCCGACCATCCAGGTCGACGGCAATGACATCATTGCCGTGCGCAAGGCCATGGAGGACGCACTCGAACGCGCCCGCAAGGGCGAGGGTGCCAGTGTCATCGAGGCGGTCACCTACCGCCTGGGCGACCACACCACTGCCGACGACGCCCGCCGCTACCGCGACCATGCCGAAGTCGAGCAAGCCCGCGCCAGGGAGCCGGTCAAGCGCCTGCGCGCGTTCCTGGAGTCGAAGAAGGCCTGGGACCAGAAGAAGGAAGACGCCTGGCTGTCCGAGTGCGACGACTGGATGGACAACGAGGTCAACGCCTACCTGGAGACAAAGACCCAGCCGGTGACCGCGATGTTCGACTACACCTTTGCCGAACTGCCCGAAGACCTGGCGCGCCAGCGCGCCGAGGCCGTGGCACTGGAATCGGGGGAGCACTGAGACATGGCACAGATCACCCTCATTGAAGCCGTCACCCAGGCCATGGCATGGGAAATGGCCCACGACGACTCGGTCGTGGTGCTGGGCGAGGACGTTGGCGTCAACGGTGGCGTGTTCCGCGCCACCCAGGGTCTGCAGGAAAAGTTCGGCCCGTTGCGCGTGCTCGATACCCCGCTGGACGAGACCACCATCGCCGGCGCCACAGTCGGCCTGGCCGTCCAGGGCATGAAACCGATCGCCGAGGCGCAGTTCGAGGGCTTCATCTACCCGATGATGGAGCATATCAACTGCCACGCGGCGCGCATGCGCAACCGTACCCGCGGTCGCCTCAGCGTACCGGCCGTGTTCCGCGCGCCGTGGGGCGGCGGTATCCGCGCGCCCGAGCATCACTCGGAGGCCAACGAGCACCTTTTCACCAACGTGCCGGGACTGCGCGTGGTGCTGCCGACTTCCCCGGCGCGCGCCTACGGCCTGCTGCTGGCCGCGATCCGCGATCCCGACCCGGTCATCTTTCTCGAACCCAAGCGCATCTATCGCCAGTACAAGGAAGAAGTGCCCGACGACGGCGAGGCGCTGCCGCTGGACGTGTGCTTCGTGCTGCGCGACGGCACCGACGTGACCCTGGTGACCTGGGGCGCGCAGGTCAAGGAATGCCTGGAGGCTGCCGATGAGATGGCCGAGGAAGGCATCAGCGCCGAGGTCATCGACGTGGCCACCCTGACACCGCTGGACTTTGACACCATCGCCGAATCGGTCGGCAAGACCGGGCGCTGCGTGATCGTGCACGAGGCACCCAGGACCGCAGGCTTCGGCGCCGAAATCGCCGCACGCCTGGCCGAGGAATGCCTGTTCGACCTGCTGGCACCGGTGCAGCGCGTGACCGGCTACGACACGCACATCCCGCTGTTCCAGATGGAGATGAAGTACCTGCCCAGCGTGGAACGCATCGTCGCCGCGGCGAAGAAGACGCTGGCGGTGAGTTGATGCCAGCGGCAGAGGGACACCGGTGTCCGCCCTGCCTTAAGCTTTGCGCAGCGGCGGACTGTGCCCGCCCTACCGATTCAATATTCTACGGATCAAGATCATGGCCGACATCAAGACGTTCAACCTGCCCGACCTCGGCGAAGGCCTGCCCGACGCCACCGTCGTCGAGTGGCACGTCAAGGAAGGCGACGACATCAAGCTCGATGCGCCGCTGTGTTCGATGGAGACCGCCAAGGCGGTGGTCGACGTGCCCTCGCCGTATACCGGCAAGGTCGTCAAACTGCACGGCGCACCCGGTGACGTGATCGAGACCGGCGCCGCGCTGGCCGACTTCGAGCCGGACCCGAACGCCCGGCAGCGCGCCGAATCGCAGGATACCGGCCACAGCCACGGCCCGAAAAAGAAGAAAGCTGCCGAGCCGGCCCCGGCGCCCGCGACGGCCGCTACAGCCGATCGCGAGGACGAGGGCACCGTGGTCGGCGCCATGGCCAGCAGCAATGCCGTGCACGTGGAGCAGGTCTCCAGTGCCGGCGGCGTCAAGGCCGTACCCGCCGTGCGTGCCATGGCGAAGAAGCTCAAGGTCGACCTGTCCCGCGTGCAACCGAGCGGCGAGGGTGGCGTGGTCACGCTCAAGGACGTCAAACAGGCCGCCGCCAACGGCAGCGCGCCACTCGGCGCCGCGCCGGCCCGCGCTGCAGCGCCCGTGCCTGCCGCAACGACTCCGCCAGGCACCGGCCAGCGCACCACCGTGTCGCAGGCGGGCAAACCGGTGCGCACATCCCCGCCAGGCGTGGCCGCCAGCGGCCAGCCCGAACAGCTCAAGGGCGTGCGTCGCAACATGGCCCGCGTGATGGCCGACGCCCACGCCAACGTGGTACCGACCACCCTGGCCGATGATGCCGACCTCAACGCCTGGATCGGCAAGCAGGACATCACCGCGCGCCTGATCCGCGCCATCGTCGCCGCCTGCAAGGCAGTGCCGGCACTCAATGCCTGGTTCGACGGCGACAACCTGACCCGCACGCTGCACCCGCACGTGGACATCGGCATCGCCGTGGACACCGACGATGGCCTGTTCGTACCGGCCCTGCGCAACGCCGACATGCTCGACGCCCATGGCGTGCGCCAGGGCATCAACCGCCTGCGCAGCCAGGTCATGGACCGCTCGATCCCGTCCTCGGAGCTGTCCGGCTACACCATCAGCCTGTCCAACTTCGGCATGTTCGCCGGCCGCTACGCGACGCCGGTCGTGGTGCCGCCGTGCGTGGCCATCATCGGCGCCGGCAAGCTCAGCCACGACGTGGTCGCGGTCATGGGCGGCATCGAAGTGCATCGGCGCATGCCGATCAGCGTGACCTTCGACCACCGCGCCGCCACCGGCGGCGAGGCGGCGCGTTTCCTGAAGGCGCTGCTGGACGACCTGGCGATGCCGCAGTAAGCCTCCCGGCTTTCCGGTACGAAAAAGGGGCGCTCCGGCGCCCCTTTTTCATGTTCACGCAGTCCGATTCCCGGAATATCCTGCATAGGCCCATCGAGATTTTTTATGGCAGGCGACTGTCTTGGGCTGCGATATCGTTTCATCGAACCCGTTGGATTCCGCCCGGCTGGCGCCCTCCGCGCCTGCGGCGCTGCGGGTGCGTGAGCGGCTTACGGGAGTTTGTCGACAGGCCATCCCTGGTCTGACGACAAACCGGCCGCCCTGCGGGTCTTTCCTCCAGCCGCCCACCGTCATCCACGGCATGGGGTGGCAGGTCACACCTTTCGGTTGCTTTGTCCTGTTTCGCACATCATCGGCATTCGATCCACCAGCGCTCGCCAGCGAGCGCAGCGCGCTTCATGTCCCCTTCGGGAGTGGCGGAGGGTGGATCCGTATTCAGCACGTCCGAAGCCGTCCGGGATCGTTCGTCGGCTTTCGGATTGAGTGTTGTATCTACCTGTTATTGCTTCATATTCTAGCGCGTATACATCCGTAAACATTCGCCGCCGCCCGTCTACAGCGGGTATACTCCGTAGGGACGAAAGTAGGGACGGACCCTACAGCGGGGAACGGAGGCAAGAACCATGCGCAATCGACTGACAGCGGTCGCGGTAAAGAGAAGTGGACCCCAAAAATTGGACAGCGCGATAAGTGCATCCTCGGGTCAAGCCGCCAGCCTGGCAGCGTCTTGGTAGTACACATTGTCCGGCGTGTGCCGGTCAAGCGATTGATGCCGTCGTTCGGCGTTGTAGAAGGCGAAGTACCGGCCCAGTGACTGGCGGGCGTCGAGGATGCTGTCATAGGCCCTGAGGTAGACCTCCTCGTACTTCACGCTGCGCCACAGGCGTTCGACAAACACGTTGTCGACCCAGCGGCCCTTGCCGTCCATGGAGATGCCG
>Ga0256829_1002582_pt1 | contig 13381 bp, 8 predicted proteins | sample 131447metaG_FD_185979 | JGI IMG/M metagenome (GOLD analysis project Ga0256829, IMG submission 185979) | Hydrothermal vent microbial communities from Lau Basin, Pacific Ocean - 131-447 | ecosystem: Environmental > Aquatic > Marine > Hydrothermal vents | place: Pacific Ocean: Lau Basin | collected...
GCGGCTACGAGATGACCATCGCGCTGATGGTGTCGATCTCCATCGCCACCGCCCTGACTCAGGGCCTGTTGGGCAAGAGCTTCTTCCAGTGGCAGCTGGAGCGCCGCGGCCTCAACCTCTATGGCGGCCCGAGGTGGCAGATCCTGCAGACCGTGCTAGTGCAGGACTTCATGCGCCGGGTGACCGAAGACCCCAACACCCCGCTGCAGACCCTCGACGAAGACGACGAGCGCCTGTTCACCGGCGACAGCCTGGAAAAAACCCTGGCGCTGTTCGAGTCGTCCCAGCACGAGACGCTGCCCGTGGTGCAACCCTCCGAGACACTGGAAATCGTCGGCACCGTCCATCATACCGATGCCCTGCGCGCCTATAACGAGGCACTGGTGGAAGCATCGCGGGAAGAGCACAGCTGAGCCTGCTGCCGGGTGGCGAGTCTGTGCGGCTGGTGTGCCGGGCACCGCCCACCCCCTCACCCTCCCACCGCTCACGCGGCGGGCCCCTCCCTCTCCCGCAAGGGGAGAGGGGGATGTAAAGCCCGGCCCCCTCGACCGCTTTCCCTCCGGCTTGACCGGAGGGTCTGTCTGAGGCGGCGGGCACTGTTCTTCTGTGAGGCAGGTGGTCAGGCATATGACCGTCGCATCCGCCATGCGTCCGGCAACCTCCCATGGGCCCTCCGGTCAAGCCGGAGGGAAAGCGGATTTGTATGCGGCCCCAGGAAAAGTCACCTCTCCCCTGGAGGGAGAGGTCGGTGCGCAGCACCGGGTGAGGGGGACAGCGCTTGCGGGCCTGTGCGGATGGTGTGATGAGCCCCGTCCACCCCCTCACCCTCCAACCGCTCACGCGGCGGGCCCCTCCCTCTCCCGCGAGGGGAGAGGGAATGAAAGCCCCGCCCCCTCCACCGCTGTCCCTCCGGCTTGACCGGAGGGTCTATCTGAGGCGGCGGGCACGGGTCGCCCCTGAGGCAGCCCCGTCACCCCGCTTCAAATTGACCCTCAAATCCCGCAGCCTTTCCCATGGCGTGCGTGCATGTTCATGCTAAGTTCCCGATTCTGATGAGCGATCCATTCGACCTTGGCGACATTCCTGAAGAGGAAGCAGCGCGCGGGCCCTCTATTTCCGAACGGGCGGCGGCGGGCGTGGCTGCGCCTGCGCCTTACCTTGAAAACCTGAACGAGCCTCAGCGGGAAGCTGTGGAGGCGCTTGATGGCCCCGTGCTCGTGCTGGCCGGCGCCGGCACCGGCAAGACGCGGGTGCTGACCACGCGGCTGGCGCATCTGCTCAACACCCGCCGCGCCTGGCCGAGCCAGGTGCTGGCTGTGACCTTCACCAACAAGGCCGCCCGCGAGATGAAGCAGCGCATCGGCGCGCTGATCGGCGGCACGGTGGAGGGCATGCAGTGGCTCGGCACCTTCCACGCGCTGGGCGCCAAGATATTGCGCCGCCATGCCGAGCTTGCCGGGCTGCGATCCGACTTCACCATTCTGGACACGGACGACCAGATCCGCCTGATGAAGCAGGTGATCCAGGCCGCCGACATCGACGAAAAGCGCTGGCCGGCCCGCCAGCTGGCAAGCCTCATCGACGGCTGGAAGAACAAGGCCCTTGGCCCTGACCAGGTGCCCAAGGGTGAGGGCTTTACCTTCGCCAACGGCAAGGGCGCGGAACTCTACGCCGCCTATCAGGAGCGCCTCAAAACGCTCAACGCGGTCGATTTCGGCGACCTCTTGGTGGAAAACCTGCGCATCTTCCAGGAGCACCCGGAGGTGCTGGAGGATTTCCAGAACCGCTTCAAATACATCCTGGTGGACGAATACCAGGACACCAACGTGGCGCAATATCTGTGGCTGCGGCTTTTGGCACGCGGACACAAGAACATCTGCTGCGTGGGCGATGACGACCAGTCGATCTATGGCTGGCGCGGCGCCGAGGTGGACAACATCCTGAAATTCGAAACGGATTTCCCCGGCGCCAAGGTCATCCGCCTCGAACAGAATTACCGGTCGACGCCGCATATCCTGCAGGCGGCCTCCGGTCTCATCACCGCCAATCAGGGCCGCCTCGGCAAGACCCTGTGGACGCAGATGAATGAGGGCGAGAAGGTCACCGTCAAGGGCGTGTGGGACGGCGAGGAAGAAGCGCGCGCCATCGGCGAGGACATCGAGCAGTTCCAGCGCAAGGACCACAGCCTGAGCGAGATCGCCATCCTCGTGCGCGCCTCATTCCAGATGCGCGAATTCGAAGACCGCTTCATTAATCTCGGCCTGCCCTATCGCGTGATCGGCGGCCCGCGCTTCTATGAGCGCATGGAGATCCGCGACGCCAACGCCTTTTTCCGCCTCGTCGCGCAGCCCGATGATGACCTGGCGTTTGAGCGCATCATCAACAAGCCCAAGCGCGGGCTGGGCAATGTGGCCGTGCAGACCCTGCACCAGGCCGCCCGCGCGCAGGGCACCAGCATGTGGCGCGCTGCCCGGGCGCTGATCGACTCAGAAGAGCTGAAGCCCCAGGCCCGCCGCGCGCTGACCACCTTCGTTGAAAGCGTCGAGCGCTGGCGCAAGCTGCTGCCGGCGCTGCCACATACGGAGCTTGCCGAACAGATACTCGATGAATCCGGCTACACGGAGATGTGGCAGAACGACAAGACCGCCGAAGCGCCCGGCCGCCTCGACAACCTCAAGGAGCTCGTCCGCTCCATGGAGCAGTTCGAGAACATGGCAGGCTATCTCGAGCATGTGTCCCTGGTGATGGACAAGGATGATCAGGAGACGGACGACAAGGTCAACCTGATGACCCTGCACGCGGCCAAGGGGCTGGAGTTCGACACCGTGTTTCTGCCCGGCTGGGAGGAAGGGCTGTTTCCGCACCAACGGGCGCTCGATGAAAGCGGGCTGGCGGGGTTGGAAGAAGAACGCCGCCTTGCCTATGTGGGCATCACCCGCGCCAAGAAGCGCGCCAAGATTTCCTTCGCCGCCAACCGCCGCATCCACAATCTGTGGCAGAACTCCCTGCCCTCCCGCTTCATCGACGAATTGCCGGAAGCCAATGTGGAAGTCGAGCAGCAGGGCGACACCTATTCCTACGGGCCCTCGCGCTTTGATGAAGGCGGCTTTGCCGGCAGCGACTATGACAGCCCCGGCTGGCGCCGTGCCCGCGCCAATGCGGGCAGCACGTCAACGCCGCCGCGCCGCGCGCCGATGATCGACGCCCAGGCCACCCTGATCGCCACCTCCGCCCCGGACGCGGAGGGCTTCGCGCGCGGCGAGCGGGTGTTCCACCAGAAATTCGGCTATGGCCGCATCGAATCCATCGAAGGCACCAAGCTGACCGTGGCGTTCGAAAAGGCCGGCACCAAGAAAGTCATCTCAAGTTTCGTGGAACGGACATGACCACCGACCCCAATCTCTGGCAGGCGGTGTTCCGCGTGCCCCAGGCCGATGCCGACAGCGCCACGAACTGGCTGACCGAAACCCACCCGGACGTGCTCTCGGTCTCAGCCTTCGAGGAAATCGGCGGCGACTATGCCCTGACCGTGCTGTTCGGCGATGAGCCGAGCCGCGAGTCGATCGACGCGGTGCTGGCCGAAGCGCTGGACGACGTGCCCGGCTACAGCCTCGAACAGCTGCGCAACGAGGACTGGGTGAAGCGCGGGCTGGAGGACCTGAAGCCCGTGCGCGCGGGCCGCTTCCACATCCATGGCAGCCACGACGCCCCCGCCCCCGGCGGCGCCCACTCGCTGCTGATCGAAGCCGGGGAAGCCTTCGGCACCGGCCAGCACCCGACCACTACGGGCTGCCTGCTGGCGCTGGATGACCTTCTGAAACGCGGGCTCGACGGCCCGGTCTTTGATCTCGGCTGCGGCACCGGCATTCTCTCCATCGCCTATGCGCGCGCCACCCGCCTGCCGGTGATCGGTGGCGACATTGATGCGCCGTCAGTGGACTTCGCCAACGCCGCCGCCCGCGCCAATGGTGTCGGGCCGCTGGTGGACGCGGTGGAGGCCACGGGCTTCCAGCACAACGCGATCCGTGAGCAGGCCCCCTTCGGCCTCGTCATGGCCAATGTGCTGGCGGGCCCGCTGATCAGCCTTGCCCCCGACATGCGCCGGTTCACCCGCGGCGGCGGGCCGGGCTTCGGCAGCCATGTGATCCTGTCCGGCCTGCTGCGCCACCAGTCCCGCGCCGTGGAGGCCACCTATCGCGGCCAGGGTTTCTGCGTCGTTCAGCGCTACCCCATCGGCGAATGGATGACCCTGCTGCTGGGGCGCTGACCGGCTTGGCGATCCCGCCCATTGCGCCTAAATAGGATGCATGGACAAAGCACTCGGTTTTCAGATCTTCTCCGACAATCCGGACCCCACCGTGGGCGCCCCGCGCGTGGCCAGGCTGCGCGAGGAAATGGCGCGCCGGGGGCTGGACGGCTTCATCATTCCCCGTGCCGATGAGCATCAGGGCGAATATGTGCCGCCGCATGCCGAGCGCCTGAAATGGCTGACAGGCTTCGGCGGGTCCGCGGGCATGGCCATCGTCTTGAAGGACAAGGCCGCGATCTTCATCGACGGGCGCTACACCCTGCAGGTGCGTGACCAGGTGGACATGGCGATCTTCGAGCCGCAGCATTTGGTGGACGAACCGGCAACCCGCTGGATCGAGGAAAACCTGGTGCATGGCGCGCGGCTGGGGTTTGACCCGTGGCTGCACACGGCAGCCGCCGCCGCCCGCCTGCGCAAGGCCTGCGAACGGGCGGGCGCGGAGCTTGTTCCCTGCACGGATAATCTTGTTGATGCGATCTGGGACGACCAGCCGCAGCCCCCCTTCGGCGCCGTTGTGCCGCATCCGCTGGATCATGCGGGCGAAGACCACGAGGCCAAGCTCGCCCGCGTGTCGGACACGCTGGAACATGACGACGTGCATGCCGCCATCCTCACCCAGCCCGATTCGATCGCCTGGCTGTTCAACATCCGCGGCAGCGATGTGAGCCACACGCCCCTGCCGCTGTCGTTTGCGATCCTGCACGAAGACGGCCACGCGGATATGTTCATCGACGACCGCAAGATCACAGCCGAAACCCGCGCCCATCTCGGCAACAAGGTGACCCTGCACGCCCCCGGCCGCCTAAAGGAAGCGCTGGAGGAACTAGGCGCGGCCAAAAAGGAAGTGCGGCTGGATATCGCCAGTGCCGCGGAATGGATCCATGAGCGCCTGAAGGACGCAGGCGCCGTCATCCGCGCGGGCGATGACCCCTGCGTGCTGCCCAAGGCCCGCAAGAACGACGCTGAACTTGCGGGCATGCGCGCAGCCCATATCCGCGACGGCGCCGCCGTGACGCGCTTTCTGGCCTGGCTCGACCGCGAAGGCCCCAAAGGCGGTGTGACCGAAATCTCGGCCGCCCGTGCGCTGGAAGGCTTCCGCGCTGACACCGGCGCGCTCAAGGATCTGTCCTTCGACACGATTTCCGGCGCAGGGCCGAACGGTGCCATCGTGCATTACCGCGTCACCGAAGCCACAGACCGGCCGCTCAATCCGGGCGACATCTACCTGGTGGATTCAGGTGCGCAGTATCTTGATGGCACCACTGACATCACCCGCACCGTGGCAATCGGCGAACCGGCCACCACGCCGGACATCGCCGATGTGCGCGACCGCTTCACCCGCGTGCTCAAGGGCCATATCTCGCTCGCCATGGCGCGCTTCCCCAAGGGCACGTCCGGCTCGCAGCTCGACGTGCTGGCGCGCAATGCCCTGTGGCAAGCGGGGCTTGATTTCGATCACGGCACCGGCCATGGCGTCGGCAGCTACCTGTCAGTCCATGAAGGCCCGCAGCGCATCTCCAAGCTGCCGCATAACGTGCCGCTCGACCCGGGCATGGTGGTGTCCAACGAGCCGGGTTTCTACAAGACCGGTGCCTATGGCATCCGCATCGAAAACCTGGTGGCGGTGACGCAGCCCGACGAGATCGACGGCGGCGAACGGCCGATGCAGGGCTTCGAGACGCTGACCCTGGCCCCGATTGACCGCATGCTGATTATCGCAGACCTGCTGTCAGCCGAAGAACGCGCCTGGCTCAACGCGTACCACGCCCGCGTCCGCGACACGCTGATGCCCCTGCTGCCGCCGGAGGACCAGGCATGGCTGGAGCAGGCCACGAAGGCAGTTTAGGCAGAACCCTATTTTAAGAGGTGGCCTAGCTAAGCATCCCGCCGCCGCCCCGGGCTCGACCCGGGGCCCACTCGCCGACGCCCAAGCCCACAGCAGATGCGAGTGGACCCCGGATCAAGTCCGGGGATACGGGAGATTGAGCGTCCTGCTGCGCGCGCAGCATGCATCCGATCCTCCCATGGGTCCTCCGGTCAAGCCGGAGGAAGAGCGGGAGGGAGAGGGCGAGACATCAATCACACGCACTCCGTCACCCCGGACTTGATCCGGGGTCCAGGGGCAGCACGGGTGCCTTAAGAAACTGCCTGCCACCCCTTCCCCCACGTCCCGCATCCCTCCGGCTTGACCGGAGGGCCCACTCGCTTCGGCTGTTGGGAACGGAGCGTGCGGCGGGTGCATGGCCACAGCCACGCGCACGTCGACAAGAGGTTATGAGAGTAGTCCCTCCGGTCAAGCCGGAGGGCTACGGAGAAATGGGCGGCTGTCGGAGAGCAGAATGCGAACCGGCGTCAGGAGTTCGCCATTTCGACCCAAGCGTCCTCGTCAATGACCTCGACGCCCAGGGATTCTGCTTTTTTGAGCTTGGAGCCGGCGCCGGGGCCAGCGATCAAAAGGTCAGTCTTCGACGATACGGAGCCGGCCACCTTGGCGCCCATGGCTTCGGCGCGGGCCTTGGCTTCGGCGCGGGTCATTTTTTCAAGCGTGCCGGTGAAGACCAGCGTCTTGCCGGCAACCGGTGAGCCTGATGTGTCTGCCTGCTCCACGGTCTGCGGCGTGACGAAGGACATGAGGTCATCCACCACCTCGCGATTATGCGGTTCACGGAAGAACTCGACCACCGCGTCCGCCACCACACTGCCGATGCCGTCAATCGCCACCAGCTCCTGATAGGCGGTGCTGTCAGCCCCCTCGCCCGCCGCTTCCATGGCGGTGCGGAACGCCTCGAAGCTGCCATAGCTGCGGGCCAGCAGTCGCCCGGTCGTCTCGCCCACATGGCGGATACCGAGCCCGAAGATCAGGCGGCCGAGATCCGGCTGACGGCGGTCCTCAATGGCATCAAGCAGATTGGACACAGACGTCTCGCCCCAGCCGTCCTTCTGCTTCAGTTCGTCCGCATGCGCGCTGATGCGGTAGATGTCCGCCGGGCTCTTGAGCCAGCCGAACGCGTGGAAAGCTTCGACCTGTTTGGCGCCGAGCCCGTCAATATCCAGCGCCGTGCGGCCGACGAAATGCTTGAGCCGCTGGACAAGCTGCGCCTCGCAAATGAGGCCGCCCGTGCAGCGGCGCACGGCGTCGGCCTTGCCGGTCTTCTCATTGACGTCACGCACCGCATGGCTGCCGCAGACAGGGCACGTCTCGAGCGGTTCGAACGCCTTTTCGCTGCCGGTGCGCTTGTCGTCCAGCACCCGCACCACCTGAGGGATCACGTCGCCCGCGCGCTGCACCACCACCATGTCGCCGATGCGGATGTCCTTGCGGGCGATCTCGTCTTCATTGTGCAGGGTGGCGTTGGAAACGACTACGCCGCCCACGGTCACCGGCTCCAGCTTGGCAACGGGCGTGAGCGCGCCGGTGCGGCCCACCTGGATCTCGATGTCATTGAGGCGGGTGATCGCCTGCTCGGCAGGGAATTTATGCGCCGTGGCCCAGCGCGGGCTGCGCGACACGAAGCCCAGCCGCTGCTGCCAGTCCAGCCTGTCCACCTTGTAGACCACGCCGTCAATGTCATAGCCGAGATCAGCCCGCTGCTCCTCGATGGCGTGATAATGCGCGATCATCTCGTTGATGCTTGTGCAGCGCTTCATCAGCGGGTTGATCTTGAAACCGAACGTGCCCAGCCGCGCGACCGCCTCCATCTGCGTGGTGGCCCCAAGCTCGGACACCTCGCCCCACGCATAGGCGAAGAATTGCAGCGGCCGCCTGGCGGTGATGGACGGATCAAGCTGGCGCAGACTGCCTGCCGCCGCATTGCGCGGATTGGCAAACGGGTCCTTGCCCGCCTCTTCCTGCTGTGCATTGAGGGCTGAAAAGGCGGCGTGGCTCATATAGATCTCGCCGCGCACCTCGAAGATGTCGGGCAGAGCCTTGCCCTTCAACTTGTGCGGCACGTCCTTGATGGTGCGCACATTGGCGGTGACGTTCTCGCCCTCTTGCCCGTCGCCACGGGTGGCGGCCATGACGAGTTCACCCTTCTCGTAGCGCAGGGAACAGGACAGGCCATCGATCTTGGGTTCCGCCGTGAATGCCAGCTCTTCCTCAGGCTTGAGATTGAGGAAGCGGCTGATGCGCAGACCGAACTCACGCACGTCCTCATCGTCAAACGCATTGGACAGCGACAGCATGGGGACCGCATGCTTCACCTTGTCGAACTTTTCAGACGGCGCGGACCCGACGCGGCCGGACGGTGAATCCTCCCGGATCAGTTTCGGGAAGCGCGCCTCGATCTGGGTATTCCGCTTGCGGAGCTTGTCATAGGCAGCATCGGATATGACCGGCTTGTCCTCGCCGTGATAGGCCGCGTCATGCCGGGCAATCTCTGTGGCCAGGCGTTCAAGCTCAGCGGCTGCCTGGTCCTCGGTGAGGTCCCACACATCCACGGACGAGACATCTTCCGGCGCGGGTTTCTTCTTGCCGCTCATGATCCGGCCCCGATCAGCTGGTCAGCGGCAGCGCGCGCGGCATCGGTGACAGTGGCCCCCGCCAGCATGCGGGCGATTTCCTCGCGCCGTGCGTCGCTTTCAAGCGGCGTCACATGGGTGGCCGGCAGATCGCTCTTCGCCTTGCCCTTCACGCGCTTTTCGATCTTGAGGTGATTGTCGGCGCGGGCGGCCACCTGCGGGCTGTGGGTCACCACCAGCACCTGCACCGCCTGGGCGAGCTTCGCCAGCCGTTCCCCCACGGCCTGCGCGACGGCCCCGCCGACGCCCGCATCCACCTCGTCGAAGATCAGTACCGGGGCACCGCCACGGGCAGCCAGCGACACCTTGAGCGCCAGCATGAAGCGGGCGAGCTCACCGCCCGACGCGATCTTGGCAAGCGGCGCAAAGGGCGCGCCGGGATTGGTGGCGACTTCAAAGCGCACCCGGTCAAGCCCGTCCGGGCCGCCATCCGCATCCGCCACGATGTCGATCTCGGTGTGGAAGCGCGCCTTGTCGAGCTTGAGCGGCGGCAGTTCCTTCGCCACCGCCTTGTCGAGCTTGCGGGCGGCTGTGGCCCGCGCGTCCGACAGCTTGCGGGCGCTGGCGAGATAGGCCTCATGCGCTTGTGCGGCAGCCGCTGTCAGTTCCGAAAGACGGCCCTCGCCGCCTTCAATGTCCTCAAGCCGGGCCGCCAGACGCTCCGTGACCTGAGGAAGATCATCCACCGTGCAGCTGTGCTTGCGCGCCGCCGCCCGCAGGGCGAAGAGACGGCCTTCCACCTGCTCAAGCCGGTCCGCGTCGAATTCAAGGCCGTCCAGCACGGCAGCCACCTGCGCGCGCGCCTCCCCGGCCTCGACGACGGCACGGTCGAGCGCGGAGACAGCGGCATCAAGCCGGCCTGCCGCCGCGTCCTGACGGGCTTCGAGCCTGCCCAACGCTGCGGCCAGCCGCGCCTCCACGCCGCCATCATCCTCAAGGGTGGCCAGCGCATCGGTGAGGTCCGCGGAGATTTTCTCGGCGCTCATCATCAGCGTGCGCTCGCCTGCCAGCGCGTCTTCCTCGCCCGGCTCAGGCGCCAGCTCGCGCAACTCGCCGACGGCGACACGGAGATAGTCCGCATCCGCCCGGGCGCGCTCGATCTCTTCCGTCTCGGCGGCAAGCTCTGCCTGCGCGGCCTTCCAGGCGCTGTGCAGATCAGCCAGGGCGCGCACATCCTTTTCGAGGCCGCCAAAGGCATCGAGCAGGCCGCGATGGGTGGCGGCATCAAGCAGGCCGTGGGTGTCGTGCTGGCCATGAACCTCGACAAGCATGTCGCCGATCTGCCGCAACAGCGCGACCGACACCGGCTGATCGTTGACGAAAGCGCGGGTGCGCCCATCCGCCGACTGCACCCGGCGCAGGATGAGTTCGCCTTCTTCCTCGATGCCGGACTCTTCCAGCAGCGCCTTGAGCGCACGGTGGGACGGTGTTTCGAAGATCGCGGTGGCTGTGCCCTTCTCCGCCCCGCTGCGCACAAGGCCCGCGTCCGCGCGCGCACCCGTGGCAAGGCCGAGACTGTCGAGAAGGATGGACTTGCCCGCGCCGGTCTCGCCGGTAAGCGCGCTCAGGCCTTCGTCCAGCGCAAGGTCGAGCGCCTCGATGAGGACGATGTCGCGAATGGAAAGGGCCGTCAGCATGCCCGCGACTGCCTAAAAGACGCTCTGCCAGGCCCGGCTGATCCACGAGCCTTCGTCTTCGAAGGGCTGCAGGCCGTCATTGGCCAGCAGCGCATAGGAATATTCGTACCACTCCGAGCCCGGATAATTGTAGCCGAGCACGGCCGCGGCCGTCTGCGCCTCATGCTGCACACCAAGCGCCATATAGGCCTCGGACAGACGATGCAGGGCTTCAGCCGTATGCGTTGTTGTCTGGTAACGGGTGATCACCGTGCGGAAACGGTTGATCGCCGCCACATACTGACCGCGATTGAGATACCAGCGGCCGATATGCATTTCCTTGCCGGCCAGATGGTCATAGGTGAGGTCTACCTTGAGCCGCGCGTCGCGCGCATATTCACTGTCCGGGAAGCGGCGCACCACTTCTTCAAGCGCCCGCAGCGCCCGCTCGGTGGTGCGCTGGTCACGCGCCACATCGGTGATCTGCTCATAAAAGGACAGCGCCACCAGGTAATAGGCATAGCCCACATCCGGATTGCCCGGATGCAGGGCGATGAAGCGCTGGGCGCCGATGATGGCGCTGTCATATTCATTGACCTGGTACTGGCAGAAGGCACCCATCAGGATCGCCCGGCGGGCCCACACCGAATAGGGATGCTGGCGCTCCACCTCGTCGAACAGCGGGACGGCGGCGCGGTAATTGCCGTCTTCCAGCTCGTTGACGGCGTTGTTGTAGAGCTCCTCGACGGGGGTCTCGACATATTCCAGCTCGTCCGCGTCATCGCCGGAACAGGCGGCAAGCACCAGCGCGGCGGCAAGGGCGGCGCTGCGGACAAGAGCGGCGGGAAACTGGAAATGAAGCATGGTCGAACCGGATTTGTGATGACGCCGGACGAGTCATCCCGCCCAGAGCGTCAGGACCCGCACAATAGCCGCTTCCGCCCATGCGCGGCAATGCGTGTGGACGCACCGCCGGGCATCAAACTGCCGTCAGAGGCAGGAGATTGGGAAATCGGATGCGAGGCTGATCAGGCAGGGGCCGCAACGGCCTGGCCGACCGGTGCGGAGGCGCCGGAAACCGCCCCGCCCGTCACCGCCGGCAACGCCGTGGCCGGTGCCTCGGTGGTGATCTCGAAGGCATCGGGCTCCGCCAGCAGCGCCTGCACGAGCTGGTAGTTGAAGGCGTGGCCCGAGCGGACACCGCGATAGCGGCCGATCACCGGCGCTCCGAGCACGAAGAGGTCGCCGATGGCGTCCAGCATCTTGTGGCGCACGAACTCGTCGTCATGGCGCAGGCCTTCCTCGTTGAGGATGGCGTCGTCCTGGATGGCGACGGAATTCTCAAGCGAGGAGCCGCGCGCCAGGCCGAGGCTGCGCAGGAACTCCACGTCCTTCACGAAACCGAAGGTGCGGGCATCGGCGATGTCGCTCTTGAAGGCGCCCGCCGCCAGCTCGACTTCCAGCTCCTGCTGGCCGATTACCGGGGTGTCGAAATCGATGGAGAAGAAGAAGGACTGGCCGTCGAACGGCTCAAGCGACGCCACCTTCTGGCCGTCCACCACTTCCACCTTGCGCAGAATGCGCAGATAGCGGCGCGGGGCGGCCTGCTGCTCGATGCCGGCGCACTCGATCAGGCGCACGAAGGGCGCGGACGAGCCGTCCATGACAGGCGCCTCACCGGCGTCCACGTCGATGATGAGATTGTCGATGCCGCACCCCGCCAGCGCTGCCATCACATGTTCGATGGTGGAGACCGTGGCCTTGCCCTTGAAGGCGCCATCGGCGCTGATGGTGGTGCCGAGCTGCGTGTCGATCACGCTGCCGGCGACGGCGGGAATGTCCGCACCCCCGCCCTCTGCGGGCGACAGGTCGGTGCGGCGGAAAACGATACCGGTATTGGGAGCGGCGGGACGGAAGGTCATCGTGACCATGGCGCCGGTATGAACACCGACCCCGGTACAGCTGATGGCGGTCTTCAGGGTCTGCTGCGGTTTACTCTTGGCCATGTTTGCCCTGAGGGCCTTTCCATTCTGAACAGTCACGTCTCGGTCCCCCTTCATGGCGCCGCCCCCCGCGTTGCGGGATGGAAGGCGCCTGCCCCCGGTTGATGCGCGCTCTGCGTGTGTGCAGAGCCATGCCCGGCCGGACAATCGCCCCTCTTCCCCAAGAAGGCCGCGTCCGGCGTGCCTGCGTTTCCGGCTGGTTAACAGCCCCTTCCCGGGGCTGTCAGCCGCCCGCCGATACCCCAATATCGGCGGAAAAGCTGGAATTGCGGCACATGCATGCATTCGCGCGTGAACTTTCTACCAATGTGGCCGTCCAGCAACAAGTCACAGGGTGTTTCGCTGTGTTACACCGCAAGCCATTGTTTCTAAAAGAGTTTTCAGACGATCCCCAAGCTGTGAAACAGCGGTTAAGATTCCAATCACTATGAGACGATTACGGGTATATTTCGAATTCAACTAAACTTTAGGTTTTATCGGGCAAAACCTCTGCACGTCTCAGGACCAAGAGGTCGTTGCCATGATTACGTTCTTTCGAAACATGTCGCTTCTGATGAAGATGTCGGCATTCACCGCCCTGGGGGGCATTGTTCTCGGCGGCATTGTGCTGTTTGCCAATCTGCAGATCCGCACCATCGGTGTGGAAATCGCCGCGATCACCCAGCAGGACATTCCCCTGACCAACATGGTGACCAAGGTCACCGTGCACCAGCTTGAACAGGCCGTTGCCGTCGAACAGGCGCTTGCCGCCGGCTATGCCGCCGATACCGGTCATGCCGACGCCAAGGCGCTGACCAAGGCGATCACCCACTTCGAAGAAATCTCCCCGAAGATCAACAAGGAGATCATCGAAGCGGAAAAGATCGCCAATGCGGCAGCGGACACCGCCCACTCGGCGGAAGCCAAGGCGGAATTCGCAAAGGTCTACAAGA
>Ga0256829_1002583_pt1 | contig 13381 bp, 9 predicted proteins | sample 131447metaG_FD_185979 | JGI IMG/M metagenome (GOLD analysis project Ga0256829, IMG submission 185979) | Hydrothermal vent microbial communities from Lau Basin, Pacific Ocean - 131-447 | ecosystem: Environmental > Aquatic > Marine > Hydrothermal vents | place: Pacific Ocean: Lau Basin | collected...
AAAAGCTCAATGTTTTCAAGGCCTTATGTTTGGTTGCGGGGGCTGGATTTGAACCAACGACCTTCGGGTTATGAGCCCGACGAGCTACCACTGCTCCACCCCGCGTCAACTTCTAACTATCCAATACTTAGAACTTTTATCTTCTCTGGATTCCTTTCGGTTTCTCTATAATGGCACAGGTTTGTGCCAAGTGTTGTGCCAGAGTTGCGTATCGCTGCTTCCCGAAAACAACCCGACGAGCTGCGAACGAGGAGAACAGTATCGCCGAGACGCTTATTGTCAACAGCTAATCTCACAGGAGTCTCCTCATTTTTTTACTCCCACACTGTCGGAAGTAGCGGCTTGGGCAGGGTTGGCTGTTTTTGTGGTATTGGTTGTTTGGGTTTTCGTAGCCAGGGGGCGATCGCATTTTTGCCTTGTGCGAACATTATTTGCCACCCTTTGAATTGCCATAACATCTCAACGTGAATGCAATGGAAAAAGCGGCGAAGAAACTCGTTATTTTATCAGTAGCTTGGATGCATCCAAACCCAGGAACTTGGGAAAAGTCGCGCGATCTCACTGGGGCATTGAGAACTGTCTGCATTGGGTGCTTGGTTGCGCATTTGATGAGGATTCCAACGTATGCGCAAAGGAAACAGCGCTGCCAAATGGATAAAACGGTGGTAACTCATGAGTAGCAGGCGATAATGAGCATGTTTTGTTACTCGAGAGGTACCATGTTTTTACCCATGCGTATCTCTGCGCGTGTAGTTGCGCAGTTGTTGATGTGTGAATCGGGGCTGGCTTTGCTGGTGGCGGGATGGTTAGATTCATGCGTGTGACGGAGGATCGATGGACGAACAGGGTGTGAGTGAAGAGATATTCAGTGCCGGCGTGGCCTATCTGGCGATGATGCAGGCGCGTTATCGGCGTGATCCGGCATCGGTGTCGGCGGCTTGGGCGGACTATTTGGCGGGGCTGGATGGTGCTGACATTGATGGCGTCAGTGATGAACGGCAGTTGGCGGAGCAGCTGAAGCCGGCAGTACGTGCGCAGACGCGTGTGCAGGCGCAAGCGCCGCAATCAGCCGGTGATATTGAGTATCCCTCGCGCGCCTTCTATCTGATTCACGGTTATCGCGTGCATGGTCATCTACATGCCGATCTCGATCCGCTTAAACTCGATCCGCGCCCGCCCAGCCCTGAGCTGGAACTGGGCTATTACGGCCTCTCCGAGCGCGATTTGGATCAGTTGTTTCCGACGGCTGATCTGGCCGGTGATCCCCAGATGCGGCTGCGCGATATTTTGGCGCTGCTGGAGGAGACCTACTGCGGCCATATCGGCCCCGAGTTCATGCATATCACCGATTCGGCGCGGCGTCACTGGATTCAGAACCGGCTGGAGCAGGTGCGCTCCAAGCCCGATTATGATGCTTCGATGCGCAAACATATCTTCGGCCGCATCATGCATGCCGAGGAGTTCGAGCGCTTTTTGCATACCCGCTATGTGGGGCAGAAGCGCTTTTCACTGGAGGGGGGCGAGAGCCTGATTCCGATGCTCGATACGTTGGTGCAGCGCGCCGGTACGCAGGGCACCAAGGAGATCATTCTCGGTATGGCGCACCGCGGGCGGCTCAATGTGCTGGCCAATATCATGGGTAAATCGCTCTCCGATATCTTCTCCGAATTTGAGGGGGCGCAGCTGCAGGAGTCGGCGCAGGGGCAGGGGGATGTGAAGTATCACCTCGGCTTCTCCTCCGACGTGCGCACAGCCGGGGGGACGGTGCATCTGTCGCTCGGCTTCAATCCGTCGCATCTGGAGATTATCACGCCGGTGGCGATGGGCAGTGTGCGGGCGCGCCAGTGCCGCCGCAAAGACAAGAGCAAGCGCGAAGTGATGAATGTGCTGGTGCATGGCGATGCTGCCTTTGCCGGTCAGGGGGTGGTGGCGGAATCGTTGGAGCTCTCCAAGCTGCGCGGCTTTCGCATCGGCGGCACGATCCATATCGTGGTCAATAATCAGATCGGCTTCACTGTCAATCCGCACGATGCCCGTTCGACCACCTACTGCACCGACATCGCCAAGATTGTGCAGGCGCCGATTCTGCATGTGAACGGCGACGATCCGGAGGCGTGTTGTCTGGCGGTGGAGATTGCGGTCGAGTACCGCAACACCTTCCATGAAGATGTGGTGATCGATCTGATCTGCTACCGCCGCCACGGCCACAACGAGGCCGATTCGCCGGAGGTGACGCAGCCGGTGATGTATCGCCGCATCGCCGAGCACCCGACGGTGGAAACGGTCTATCGTGATCGCCTGATCGCCGATGGTGTATTGAGCGAGCAGGACAGCGCCAGTATGGTGAAGACCTATCGCGACTGTCTGGAGAAGATGCGCCGCACCCGCGAACAGCCGAAACAAATCAATAGCCTGCAGGGACGCTGGGATGGTTTCCTCAAGGATGGCGACGATGAGCCGGAGACCGGCGTCAACGCGGTAATTCTCAGCGAGCTGGCGCACCGCGTGCATCTGCTGCCGCCCGGTTTCGACCTCCACCCGCGCATCGAGAAGATCTATGAGCAGCGGATGCAGATGATGCTCGGCCAGCAGCCGGTCGATTGGGGTTGTGCCGAGACGATGGCCTATGCGACGCTGGTCAACGAGGGGGGGTGGGTGCGCCTCTCCGGCGAAGATTCGGGACGCGGCACCTTCTTCCACCGCCACGCGCGGGTCTATGACCAGAAAACGGGCAAGTCGATGATGCCGTTGCGGCAGGTGGAGAATGGTTCGCTCTCCCACTTTATTGTCATCGATAGCATGCTCTCGGAGATGGCGGTGCTCGGTTATGAGTATGGCTATTCGGTGGCCGAGCCGCGCGCGCTGGTGATCTGGGAGGCGCAGTATGGCGATTTCGCCAATGTGGCACAGGTGGTGATCGATCAGTTTATTGCCGCTGGCGAGACCAAGTGGAATCGCATGTCCGGTCTCGTACTCTGGCTGCCGCATGGCTACGAGGGGCAGGGGGCGGAGCACTCCTCGGCGCGTCTGGAGCGCTATCTGCAGCTCTGCGCCGAGGAGAATATGCAGGTGGTCTGTCCGACCACGCCGGCGCAGCTCTTTCATCTGCTGCGTCGTCAGCTGATGAGCCGCGTGCGCAAGCCGCTGATTCTGATGGCGCCGAAGAGTATGTTGCGCAACAAACTCTCCTTTTCGGCGCTGGAGGATTTCACTGCGGGGCGCTTCCAGCCGGTGCTTGCTGAGCGTGAATTGAGCGATGCTGCGCGGGTGCGGCGGGTGCTGCTCTGTTCCGGTAAAGTCTATTACGATCTACTGCTGGAGCGGCGCAAACGAGAGATCGACGATGTGGCGATGATTCGCATTGAGCGGCTTTACCCGTTTCCGGTCGAAGAGATCCAAGCGGCGCTGGCACCATTCTATGATGTGGATGAGGTGGTTTGGGTGCAGGAGGAGCCGGAGAATCAGGGCGCGTGGCTCGCCTTGAGCAGCCCGATCCGGCGGGTGTTGGCGGAGAATCAGAAGATTCATGCAGTGACCCGGCCAGCGTCGGCGGCGCCGGCGGTCGGCTCGGCCAAGCGGCATAAGGCGGAGCAGGCGGAACTGGTGGCGCGGGCACTGTCGGAAGAGCGGTTAAAGACCAATTGAAGAGCATTTGAAGAGTAGTTGGGGAGTGAGTGATGGCGGAAATCGAGATTAAAGTACCGAGTCTGGGCGAGTCGGAGACCGAGGCGACGCTGGTGTCGTGGCTGAAGCAGGTGGGCGACACCGTCGAGGTCGATGATGTGCTGGCCGAGGTAGAGAGCGACAAGATCACCATGGAGATCACGGCGCTCGATCGCGGTGTGTTGACCCGCGTGCTCAAGCAGGCGGATGATCTGGTCGAGCCGGATGAGGTGATCGGATATATCGATGATGCGCTGGCGCCGCCGCGCGAAGATGAATCGGCCGAAGCGGTCGAATCAGAAGTTCAAGCGGATGTGGCTGAAGATGACGTCGAAGCCGCGCCGGCACCGGTTGCAGAGGCAGAGCCGGAATCGGCCGAAGCGGTTGCACCGCCAGCGGCAGAGACGATTGTAGCTGCCGATCGGCAAGCGGTGCGCCAGCCGATGAGCCGCCTGCGCAGACGGATCGCCGAGCGGTTGAAGGCGTCGCAGAACACGGCGGCGATGTTGACCACCTTCAACGAGGTCAATCTGCAGGCGGTGATGGAGCTGCGCAGTCGTTACGGGGCGGCGTTTCAGCAGCAGCATGGGGTGAAACTCGGCTTTATGTCTTTCTTCGTGCGCGCGGTGTCGCAGGCGCTGGCGGCGTATCCGATGCTCAACGCCTATATCGATGGCGACGATGTGGTCTATCACAATTATGTCGATGTCGGCATCGCGGTCAGTGCCGAGAAGGGGTTGGTGGTGCCGGTGTTGCGTGATGCGCAGCAGCTCAGCCTCGCCGAGATCGAGCTGGGCATTGCCGATCTGGCTCGCCGTGCGCGCGAGGGCGGGCTGTCACCCGATGATCTGAAGGGGGGGACGTTTTCGATCACCAATGGTGGCATCTTCGGCTCGATGCTCTCCACGCCGATCCTCAATCCGCCGCAGAGCGGTATCCTCGGCATGCACAATATCCAGAAACGGCCGGTGGTGGAGGGTGATGCCATTGTCATCCGTCCGATGATGTATCTGGCGCTCACCTACGATCACCGCCTGATCGACGGCGCCGATGCGGTGCGTTTCCTCGTAACGGTCAAAGAGGCGCTGGAGTTTCCCGGCCGCGCGCTGCTCGATCTGTGACGCAGGGCGTGGTTGTAGGAGAAGAGAGCGCGCGCCTGATCACCTTTGAGGGGGTGGATGGCTGCGGCAAGAGTACGCAGCTGCGGCTGGCCGCTGAGCGGTTAAGGGCGGCCGGTGAAGCGGTGGTGACCACCTTTGAGCCGGGTGATACGGCGCTGGGGCGGGAGTTGCGGCGTCTGCTGCTCGATGGCGAGTTCGTGCCGGTGCCGGAAGCCGAGTTGCTGCTGTTTCTGGCCGATCGGGCGCAACATGTGCGTGAAGTGATTGCGTCGGCACTGGCGCGCGGCGCGTGGGTGTTGTGTGACCGCTACTCCGATTCGACGCTCGCCTATCAGCTGGCGGCGCGCCAGTTGGCCGACCAACAAATCCCACTGCATGCGCTACTGAACTTCGCCGAGTGCGGTGTGCGGCCGGGCTTGACGCTCTGGTTCGATCTCAGTGTGGAGCAAGCGGCTGCCCGCATGCGCCAGCGCGAATCTTCGGGCGAGGCACCGACACGGCTGGATGATGAACAGGCCGCGTTTCATCAGCGGGTGGCGGCGGCATTTGCGCAGCAGTGGCAGGCTGAGCCTGAGCGGATTGCCCGTATCGATGCCGATCGCCCGATTGCCGATGTGCATGGTGATGTCTGTGCGGCACTTGCACGGCGTTTGCCTCTGTCTGCTGTGGCGGCGCAGTGATGGAGGTGGTCGGGCATGCGGCGACTTTAGCGCGCTTTCGCAGCGCCATGGCCGCGCAGACGCTGCACCATGCGTGGTTGCTCTACGGGGTGAAGGGTATCGGCAAGCGCACGCTGGCTGAGAAGTTGGCGGCGATGCTGTTGTGCGAGGAGCAGCGCGATTGTGGGCAGTGCCACGCCTGCAAGATGCTGGCGGCTGGTGCGCATCCCGATCTCTGCCGCAGCGGCGTGCTTGAGGGGAAGCGTGATGTGAGCATTCAGCAGGTGCGCGAGCTGCTCGGTTTTCTGGCGCTCAGTTCGGCGGAAGGTGGGCGGCGGGTGGTGCTCTTGGATGATGCCGAGCGGATGAATCAGCAGGCAGCCAATGCACTGCTTAAAGGGTTAGAGGAGCCGACAGCGGAGAGCGTGCTGTTGATTGTTTGCGCTGATATTGAGCGGCTGCCGGCGACAGTGCGCTCGCGCTGCATGCTGGAGAGTTGTGCGCCACTCGACGATCAGCAGGTGCGGTATGTGTTGAGCACACAGCAACCGGCCATTGATGCCGCTTATCTCGATCTCGCCGTGTCGCTGGCTGATGGCGCCCCGGGTCTTGTGCAGTGCATGCAGGATAAACAGATCGCACAGGCGTTACAGACGTGGGGGGAGCTGGTGGCTGATCTTGCCCATGCCGATGTGGGCAGGATCGAGGCGTGGATTCGCAGTCAGATTAAGCTGGTGCCGCATGCATTGCTGGTTCGCAGCGTTGTGCAACCGCTTGCGCCTGCGCTGCAACAGCAGCATGGCGATTATGCCCGTCACGCGGCGCTGCTGCAGGCGTTGGAGGGTGTGCTGCGTTGGCCGGGTGATGTGGTGCGTCACACGCTGCGTGCCGGTCCTTCGCTGTTGGCGCAGCTGCTGAAGTTGCGCGCAGCGCTGTTGGCTTGAGGGCAACTATTCATCTCATCCCATGGTTTGCCCGCTAGCTGCGTTGAACATGCTCATGTGCAACAGCACACTGCGCGTGTTCGCCTTGCTATCGAACAAACCACGGGCGATCTGAACAGTGCCAGTAAATGGCTGAATAGCGACTCAGGGATTGGAGTGGATGGTGTGTGTCATTAGCTGAAGCGCTGGCGGGCGCGTTGTGCGGCAGCTTCGCCGCGTTGGACGGCGAGTTCGATGGTGGCGGGCAGCTCTCCGGGTTGCGGCATTTCGGCCGCATCGATGATGGATGCGGGCAGGGGTGGCTGTGGCGCTTGTGGGCGCACCAGAGCGGTGGCGCGCTGCTCTGTGATGATGCGATAGTGGTGTGGTTTGCAGCTGTTTGTAGTGTGACCATTGCCGCGATGACATATCGCATGGAGTTCACGGTTGACCTGTTGCAGCAGTGCGCTGTGGTCGCGCGCAGCTGTGTCAGCACTGATGACGACACAGATATGCTGCGCAGGGCTGCGCTGCGTCGGGTTGCCTGTTGCTGCGGTGTGCATGGCAGTGAGGTCGAAGAACCAGTGGCCGCGTGTGCCGATGCCGCCGACCAGTGGCGCGGGGAGCGGGTGCGGCTCTCTGTACCAGAGATGGATGTTGGTGATCGGGCTGGTGGGGGTCGCAGAGCCGGGCTGGTGGAGGATTTTATCCCGCGCATGGGCGGGGAGGGCGAGAATGGCGGCGTCGAAGCGTGCTGCGCTGGCATGCTGTTCCGCAGCGCCGATGAGATGAACCTGCGAGTTGTCGGCGTCGAGGCGATGAATGCGGTGACGCAGTTTCAATTGTACGCCCAGCGCGGTCGCCCGCTGCTGTAACGGTGCAATCAGGGCTTGCGCCAGTGGTGCGGTGAACCAGCCGAGTCGGGCATGGTTGCGGCAGCTGAAACTCTCTGACAATACACGCGCAAACGATGCGGCATTGGCGCTGCTGCCCGGTTCGTTCATGGCACCGAGACAGAGCGGTTCGAGCAGGTCGCGCTGCAGCGCTGCCGGTATTTGGAGCGGTGTGAGCCAGCTTGTGACACTGGTCTGTGGCTCGATGCGGCCGCGCATGGCGCGCGCCAGCTTGAGCATGGCGATGGCTGAATCGGCGTGGTGTGCCGGCAGCGCGGCAGCGGCGTGGAGCAGCGCCATGGGGAAGGGGAGCCAGCGGCTCGGGCGGAAGTGGAAGTGGCCGCGATCCTCTGCCCAGAGCGGCAGATCGAGCGTCGGCTGCCAGTGGATGGCCGTTTGATCGGTGGCCTCCTGCAGTAGCGCGATGGTGCGGTGGTAGGCGCCGACCAACAGGTGCGGGCCGTTGTCGCAACAGACGCCGGTGGTGCGATCGACAAAACTGCGCGTGCGGCCGCCGAGTGTGGGCGCTGCCTCAAATAGGGTGACGTCGGCGCCATCTTCAGCCAATCGAATAGCGGCTGTCAGCCCGGCCAGTCCGCCGCCGATGACGGCAATCGCGGCGATCTTAGAACTCCAGTCTGATTGCTTGCGCGCGTGTCGCAGCGCGGCGCTCATAGCGCCAGCAGCGCCAGGCAATCCAGATCTTGCGCAGCGGCAGTATCTGAACGGGGTGTTGCCACACATCATACTGCACCGCAGCAAGGCGCGGCAGGTAGGCGTGGTAGATGGCCGCCATCACCAACGATGGCCGCAGGCTGGCGCGATCTTCATTCGGCAGGCTGGCCAGCGCGCGCTGATAGGCGGACTCGGCCTGTTGCGCATAATCGCGCAGCAGCGCCTGCATCGCTTCGCTGCAATGGCCGTTTTTGAAATCCTGATCACTCACCCGATAGCGGGCGCGATCCTCCTGCGGCAGATAGATGCGGCCGAGTCTGGCATCTTCGGCGACGTCGCGGAGGATATTGGTCAACTGTAGCGCCTCGCCGAGCAGGGTGGCAAACTGGCGCGATTGGCGATTCTGATAACCGAACACCTCAATGCTCATCAACCCCACCACACCGGCGACGCGGTAGCAGTAGAGGGATAGATCGGCGCGTTTAACGATCGGTTGGCGGTTGATATCCATCAGCATGCCGTCGAGCAGCTCGACCAGCAGCTCCTCATCGAGTGAAAAGTGTGTTTTCGCCCACTGCAGCTCTCTGCCGACCGGATGCTGCGGCTTGTCGGCAAAGGCGCGCGCCAGCTCCTCGCGCCAGAAAGCCAGCTTGGCCAGCGCCACCTCCTGTTCGCGGATATTGTCGGCGACATCATCGACTTCGCGGCAGAAGGCATAGAGCGCCATCATGGCGCGGCGCTGATTTTCGGGCAGGAACAGAAAGGCGTAGAAGAATGAGGAGCCGGAGCCCCGGGTCTTTTGGCGGCAATACTCTTGCGGGGTCATGGCTGCTCCGGGCGGGGTGGAAAGAGGGTAAGCCTGAGGATCGGCAGCGCCAGTCGGCGCCACTGCGCTTTGTGCAGGGTAGGTCGGCGGGTCAGCGGTGTTTCGTTGGCGGCGATCAGGTCGAGCATGGCGCGTCCGCCGGCGATAGTGGCGGCTATCTGCAGCCGCAGGCGGAGGGGGAGCATGGCCAATAGCGGCGTACCGCTCTCCAGTAGCTGGCGCGTCTCCTCAACAGCACGCATCAGCAGCGGGCGGCACTGGGCATCGCTGACCTGCTGTTGCAGCAGCGCATCGGGATCGATGCCGGCATCCTGCAGCCAGCTGGCCGGCAGGTAACAGCGGCCGCGTGGCAGGTCGATGCTGAGATCCTGCCAGAAATTGATCAGCTGGAGCGCGGTGCAGATGGCATCGGCATGGTGCATCGCCTGAGCATCGTGGATGCCGTGCAGCTGCAGCATCAGCCGGCCGATCGGGTTGGCGGAGTGTTTGCAGTAAAAACGGAGTTCGTCGAGACTGGAGTAGGCGTGGATGGAGACATCCATGCGGAAGGCGGTGAGCAGGTTGTCGAGCTCGTTGATATCGAGATGGAAGGTGCGAATGGCGTCGCCGAGGGCGAGGAAGATCGGTTGATCGACGCGGTCACCATCTGCACAGCGCTCCAGCAGCGTCGCCCAGGCATCGAGCTGCTTGAGGCGTGTCTCCGGTGCGGCATCACCCTCGTCGGCGAGGTCGTCGGCGTGGCGGGCGTAGGCGTAGATGGCAGCGATGGCCGGCCGCACGCGCGCTGGCAGCAGGCGCGAGGCGGTAGGGAAGTTTTCATAGTGATTGCGTGCGATATCGATACAGTGTTGGTACGCTTGCGCAAGCGGCATGGCGTGTGAGGCAGGGGAGGTCATGCCGGACGATTGCATGGCCGGAATGGTGGCAAGCTGTTTGGGGATGCGCAACTGTTGGGCGGTCACGTGGGTGCAAGGAGTGGGAGATGAAGAGCAATGAACGGGTGATTGTGGTCGGTGGCGGCATTATCGGCTGCCTCACGGCGCTCTATCTGCATCGCTTGGGTGCCAGGCCGGTGGTGCTGGAGCGTGGCACGGTCGGGCAGGAGTCCTCATGGGCGGGTGCCGGCATTCTCTGCCCGATCCATCCATGGCTCTATCCCGATAGTTTTACCCATCTGATCAACTACAGTCTGGCGCTCTATCCCGATCTACACCGGGAGCTGGTTGCGACGACCGGCATCGACAGTCAGTGGCGTAACAACGGTTTGATGATCCCGTTTTTTGCCGATGATCGTGTGCACCATCGTGATGCGGCGCTGCGCTGGTCAGCGCGTTTTCAGTGGCCGGTGGAGCAGCTTGATCGTCAGCAGTGTTGTACGCAGGAGCCGACCATCAGTCCCGATGTGGAGGGGGCGCTGCGTTGGCCGGAGGTGGGGCAGGTGCGTAATCCGCGTCTGTTGACGGCGGTGCGCAAGGCGATGGCGCTGGAGGGGGTGCCGATTCGTGAACAATCTCCTGTGGCCGGCTTGCAGTTCGGTGGCCGTGGCGAAGTGCGCGGCGTGGTGCTGGCGGGTGGCGAGGTGATTGAGGCGGAGATGGTGCTGTTGGCGGCGGGGAGCTGGAGTGGTGAGTTGGGGGCGGCGTCAGGGCTTTCGTTGCCGATTGAGCCGGTGAAGGGGCAGATTGTGCTGATCAAGGATGAGCCGGAGCGGGTGCGCCATATCATCAAGCATGATAACGCTTATCTGGTGCCGCGTGTCGATGGTCATATTCTGGTCGGTGCGAGCATGGAACGGGTCGGTTTTCAGCGCGGTACGACCCGGGAGACAATCGATGCGCTGCTGGCTGCGACTTGGCGGATGCATCCGGCACTGAAGCAGGCGCGCATTGTTCGGGAGTGGATGGGCTTTCGTCCGGGGACACCCGACGGCATGCCCTACCTCGGTCCGGTACGCGAGCATGCCGGCCTCTGGGTCTCCAGTGGTCACTACCGGAATGGCGTTGCATTGGCGCCGGGCAGCGCCGAACTGATCAGCCGATGGATGATGGGAGTTCAGCCTGAGGTTGATCTGCACGATTTTCGTGTCGATCGCCCCCTCCAGCCGCGTGCTGCCATCGGTTTGCCTGAAAAAACTAACGCGACTTGAATAGCGACTCAGGTCGCGTTACTTGAGTGTTTATGGTTGGTCTCTATCGGCTAGCATCTGCTGCACCCGCTGCGGGTCGTCGGTGGGTAGATTGCACTGGAAGTTTTCGCAGACATAGGCGGTCACCTTTCCATGCATCGCCTTCTGCCCCTTGGTGAAGGGCGCCAGCGATTCGATCTCGGCGTCGTGCCATAGTACCACCTGATTCGGCCGATATTCGCCATCGATCACCTTGCGCATCGCCCGCGCCGCATCGCTATCTCGATCACCGACCAATACAATCTCTTTGCTCGGTGTGGTCGCCAGCAGCAGTGCCGAGAGCAGGTGCAGCACACCAGCCGGCGCCCGTTCGGCGATGCCGGCAAAGTGCTCGGCCACTGCGGATGCCTCCTTGGCCAAGGCCGCATCGCCGGTCAGGCGGGAGAGGCGCAGCAGATTGTGCATCGCCACCGCATTGCCGGAGGGCAGCGCGTTATCAAACACCTCCATCGGCCGTGCTATCAGCTCCGACTGGTCACTGACCTGATAAAAACCGCCCTCTGCCCCCTTGAAGCGATCCAGCATCATGCGATTGAGCGCCAGCGCCTCGCGCAGCCAGCGCGCATCGAAGCTCGCCTCATAGAGCTCGCACAGCCCCCACACCAGATAGGTGTAATCCTCCAGCTGCCCCGCCACCGCCGCGTCACCCTTGCGCCAGCGGTGCAGCAGATCGCCGTGATCGTCGCGCAGGTTGTGCAGAATAAACGTCGCCGCCTGTGTCGCCGCCTGCAGATAGCGCGGTTCATGCAGCAGTCGTCCGGCCATCGCCAGTGCGGCAATGGTCAGACCGTTCCAGTCGGTGAGCACCTTATCATCGCGAAACGGGCGCACGCGTTGGTCGCGCAGCGCCAACAGTTTCTGCCGCTCATCGGCAAAGTTCGCCGGATCGAAGCTGCCGGTGCGGTGGAGGATATTGGCGCCTGTTTTGCGGTGCGTCGCCTCATCGGCAAAATTGCCCTCGGCCTGCACGCCGTAGGCAGCCATGAACGCCTCGGCGCGTTTGCCGAGTGCAGCGCGCAGCTCATCGGCGCGCCAGAGATAAAATTTCCCCTCCTCGCCCTCCGAATCGGCATCTTCGGCGGCATAAAAACCACCCGCCGGATCGCGCATGTCGCGTAGCAGATAGTCAGCAATATCGCGCGCAGTGGCGGCAAATGAGGCGTCGCCGGTCGCCTGCCACCCCTCGAGATAGGCCATCATCAACATCGCCTGATCGTAGAGCATCTTCTCAAAGTGGGGCAGCAGCCAGGTCGCATCGGTCGCATAACGGTGAAAACCGCCACCCAGCTGATCGTGAATGCCGCCGCGCTGCATCGCGGTGAGGCTCTTGGCCACCATTGTCATCGCCTGCGGCTCTCGCTTCAGCTTGCCGTAGCGCAGCAGAAAGAGCAGCCGCTGCGCGGTGGGGAACTTCGGCGCATCGCCAAAGCCGCCGTGCGTCACATCGAAGCGGGCGGCGGTATCCCGGTAGGCGCGCGTGATCCATGCGGGATTGACCGCGCCCGGTGCCGAGGGTGCGATATTGTTTACCACCGCAGCGCGGATCGACTCGGCGGACTCCTCAATCCGCTGCCGATCCTGCTGCCACATCTGGCCGATGCGATTGGCCAGCTCGATCAAACCGATGCGGCCGAAGCGGCTCTCCTTGGGTAGGTAGGTGGCGGCATAAAAAGGCTTTTTGTCGGGAGTGAGCAGCAGATTGAGTGGCCAACCGCCAGAGCCATTGATCATCTGCGCCGCCTGCATGTAGATCGCGTCGATATCGGGGCGCTCCTCGCGATCGACCTTGATAGCGATGAAATATCGGTTGATCACCTCCGCCACCGCCGGATCTTCAAACGACTCATGCTCCATCACATGGCACCAGTGACAGGTTGAGTAGCCGATCGAGAGGAAGACCGGCTTGTTCTGCATGCGCGCCAGCGCAAAGGCATCCTCACTCCACGGCAACCAATGCACCGGATTGTGCGCATGCTGCAGCAGATAGGGGCTCGATTCGTGGATCAGGGCGTTGGTGTATGCGGGGGCGTCTGTGTTCATCGGTTCAGCTCCAGCCTGCGCAGGTACGGTTGTCATCCACAGAAACCCGAGGGCAGTCAGCCACCGCCTTGCACAGCACAACCATCGCTCCACCCTGTCGCAGCCCATCGCTATCGCCTCCATTGCTGATTTCGCAGCACTGATCCACACTATCCATATTCACCACCATTCGCGCCTTGTGCGGCGCATCTTCAATCCCGCAGCATGCCTGTTTTGCACCACGCCGCAATCGTGTCAGCTGCGGCAGAAGAGATGCGGCGGTTGGCGGGTGCAATTTCACCTTGCAAAACAAGCCCGATTTCATAGGTTTGGCGGGAAATGCAGCGAGCTCCGTGTTTTCTTGCACAGCAGAGCGCGCACGCGCAACGGCCGTGATCACGAACTGCCACCGGAAAT
>Ga0256829_1002584_pt1 | contig 13381 bp, 16 predicted proteins | sample 131447metaG_FD_185979 | JGI IMG/M metagenome (GOLD analysis project Ga0256829, IMG submission 185979) | Hydrothermal vent microbial communities from Lau Basin, Pacific Ocean - 131-447 | ecosystem: Environmental > Aquatic > Marine > Hydrothermal vents | place: Pacific Ocean: Lau Basin | collected...
ATTATGATTTCTTATAACTACCTTACCTACAGTCTCTTTCCACTCTTTTGAATTTTTTGTAGCTGTCATTTTTTTAATACCTTTGATGCCTGCTTCACTTTGCATAAATAATCGCTGGTGTTTACTTCTCACTTCCATTTTTTCTTGAAACTCAACAGCAGGTATTAGATCAGATTCATTTATTCTGCCTAATTTTATATCCATATTGTGCATAGCACAAAATGCAAATAACTGACTTGAATTATTAATAGCTTCAGTAATCAACCAATGTGCATAATAGTGATCTGAATAAAGTAAATGTGTTCCGTTCCAATCATTTTCTTTTAAGTTTTTGTATTGAGGGAAGCAATCTTTAGCTTTTGGTAGTATATGGTGATAAGATGTTTTACTATATCCATCTTCATTTATAATTCTTTCATTTTGATTATTTGTTATGCAGTATGATATATACTCATTTAATCTATCCATAGATTTTATTTTGATATCAGAGTTCAAGAACTCGTTGAGTATTTGTTGGTGTAAATTTGTGGTCATAGTAGACTCCTATAATTTTATTATAAGAGTGTCAAGCGGACTGTTTCTTATGTATATAGAGTCCCGCTAAAGAGCTATATACACATAAGAAACCTCTTATATACTTTATTTATACATCAAATCTACAGAAAAGTAACCATTTTAATATATTTTTACCTTAATTATTAAATCTTTTGACGGATTTCTTATGTATTCCTCTAAGTCTTCAAGACTCTTGAAATGATATGATTTTTCAAGAAATCCGTTAATATCTTCAAACTCTATACTTAAAGTCTTTCGATTTACAACAAATTTAGAATAATTATACATTTATTGTATTTAACTTCAAACCTGGTTGTAGCCCTACTTTAATTGTCATTGTTCCTTTATTTGTTGGTATTTTATGGTTTTCTGAACATATTATTGAGTTACCGGATTTGGTTTTTATTTCAAAACATTCTTGATCCTCAGAATCTATAACTTCAATAACAGTTTTATTGTTTACTAATTTGTTTCCAACTTTAATATCTTTTACTGGTATTTTTCCATTTTCTGTATGAATTAATGTATTTTGATCTAAACAGCGATTCAATTGGCTAGCACTTACTATTGGTATTTTTCTTTTTTTAGCAATACTTCTTGTTTCCTCAACAATACTTTTGATATATGAATATAAACCAGCATTTGGTGTTATTAAATCTGATTTCATAATTCCTAAATAATCTAAGTAAATAATATCAAATTCTATACCCATTTCTGTTTTATAATTATCTAATAAAGCATCTAGCATTAGTGGACTAAATGTTCCCGTTGGATAATCTTTAATGAAAAATTTGCCGAGAGTATTTTCTTTACTAAACTTTTCGTGCGCAATACGAATAGTATCAGGGCTTATTGATGTAAGCTTATTAATAGGCAATCCTAAAGCATTAGCATGAACACGCTTCATAATTTCCTTGTCTTCCATTTCCATAGATACTAATAAAACATTTTTGCCTTCCTTAATATTACCTGAAACTAAATCTGTCATTAATAACGATTTTCCAATACCAGACGCTGCCATAATAATACTCAAGGTTCCAGGTAAAAATCCTGTACCAAGTCTTTTATTTAACTCTAAATGTTGCGTAAGAATACCAATGAGTTTATTTTGGTAATATTCTATCATAGCCTCTATGTCATCAAAATCTAGACCTAAATCAGCCCCTTCTAAAGATATTTTACTCATCTCTTCCATGAGAAGTTTGGATTTTAGAACCTTGTCCTCATTCTTTTCTGTTAATGCATCACTTCCGATTATTAGCGCCTCTGTAAAAATACTATCCTTTATAAATGAAGTGGTAGTTTTTAATAAAAACTCCATATTGGTAGATACTTCTGCATTATTAATCGAGTGTATATCTTCTGCCAAAGCTTTTCTTAATTCTATATTAGGTACTTCTCTAATCACCATTGCAACTTCTGTTATAGTAGGTATAACTTTATAATCTATATAATGACTTTTTATTAATTGAAATATTTTTCCACAGCTTTGGCTAGAAAAATATTTTGGTTCTATTACTGTGATAACCTTGCCAAAAAACTTACTATTTTCTAGCATATTTTTTAGAAGCGTGTGTTCAAACATTTTTATCCTTTATTTTATTTAGTATATTATACTTTAATTTTAATTAATCTAATATACATTCCTAGTAAATGTAGTTTTTTATGTCTATTAAGATTAAGATTGAGTTTTGAGCATCTGTTGTTGCCTAGAGGGGTTTCTTTTGTTGTTTTCATTAATGCTTGTGATAATGATACTATAAATTTTCTTTCTACTCCAGAAAAAATCACCGTATTATTTCTCACTATATCATATTTCGTTGAGTCTGTTTTAGCAGCCCTTAATTTTTCCATAGCAGGTTTCCAAACATTTTCTTGCCATTCTTTAGAACTTTTAGTTTCTAATTCTTTTCTTTTAGCTTTTTTACCTACTGTTTCTTTCCACTCTTTAGACAATCTAGTGTCACTTATATTTTTAGATTTTATTTGACCTGTTGTTTCTAGCCATTCTTTAGAGTGTACAGTTTCTTTGTATTTTTCTATCGATTTTCTACCAACAGTTTCTTTCCACTCTTTTGAACCTTTAGTTTCTTTTTGCTTTTTGTTACATTCAGATGATGCTCCGCCGTCTATTCCTGTTTCAGGTTTTTGATTAGCCCATACTTTTTTACCTTTTCTGTCACCAGATTTATTCAACTCTTCAACTATGTTCCATTCTTCACTTAGTTTCAATGCTATTGGTTTTACATAATCAGCGTCTTTAGGATTTGTCGAATATGTACCATATACTTCCATAGTTACATCATCTCCGTGAACATTAAGATGGTCCTTCCAATAAACTCCACTACCGTGGTAATACTTTTGGAGATCTTCTTGATTATGATATCTTAATGTTTTACCAAAATATTTAAGACCTGTTTTGTTATGAGTTGCTATGTAAAGTATTACTTGGTTAGATGTAGTCATTGTAGACTCCTATAAATTGTATTATAAGAGTGTCTAGCGGACTACTATTCTTATGATACAAAGAGTCCGCTAAGAGCAATGTACCATAAGAATAATCTCTTATATACTTTATTTATACACTTCTTAATTATAAAATTTGTATTTAATAGTAAATCTTCAACTTTAGAGTAGAATGTTACAGAAAGTAACATTTCACTCAAAAACTCTGGTTTAAATAGTTTAAGTTTATTTCTGGAATTTAATTTGATATTTTAGATATATTTTATGGTTTATTGATATTAATAATATTAATAATTTCCTGCACCTTGCCCATAAGTTTTTCAAAATTTGAATTTTCGACTTTTAATGAAAAAGCATTTAGATGTCCTATATCAAGCTTACCCATTATTGCTAATTTTATTTTTTCTTTTTCTTTATCAGATAAACAATCAATGGTACTAAATCTTATTCTAATAATTCCATATGAATTCACAATCAGTGCTACTTTATTTTTATCTTTATTAAAAGTTTCGTATAAAGCTTGATTTATAAAATCATCAGTAAATATCATACTCGTAAAACCATCATTTACAAACAAACCTCTATCTTTCAATGATTGTAATTTCGTTTTGCATTCAAATTGATGTTGTTTTACATATCCTACAAAAGACGAAGGTAGTTTATAATCATTATTTATGATTTCACAAGCAATTTTGTCGAAGGATTTAGTTTTCATTTCGTTATAAAACCAATCATTTAATTCTAAACTAATAAGAAACAAATCGGAGGATTCCTTCCAAATATCAAAGATATTTATCATATTGCTTAAATTAATCAAATGTTTATCTTGTATTTTGAATGCTTTATTCATAATCATGGTTGCGGAATATTCAATATTATGTATGTATTTGAATGTAATGTTATCAAAAAAACCATCTTCATATACATGATGATCAAAATACATTATATTGATACCCATTTCATCTTGCACGACTCTTTGTAATTCTAATAAATCTGACTTATTGCTTGTAAAGGCAATATCTGAAATTACTAACATTTTAATATGGTGCTTTCTAATATATTCCAATACTTCATGTACTTTTTCCGATAAATCTTTATAATTTGTATGAAATGTGGTTTTTTTGGTATTTGGTGTGATGTAATGTAAATTTAACATACTTCCTAGCGCGTCTAAATCTGCGTGCGTTAAATGTACGATTTCTTCTTTAAATGAGTGCTTAGAGTTCAATTCTATCCTTTTCTATATTTATAATTACACCAGTGGCGCAATCAAAATAACTATTAATAATAATATTATGAATATTATAAAAGGAAAATGTAATAAAATAAATGTAAAAAAACCTTTATGAATCTTATTTACATTTTTTATTTTTTCTTTAACCTTTGATATCATATATTTTTTCTATACGATCAAATTCTTCATCAGTTAAAAATTCTCGGTATTCTTTTGCTTTTTCCCTTGAAATTTTGTAATATTTACATAATGAATCTAAATGGTTTTCCTTTGGTTGAGATTTCAACATTTTAGGAAAAACACCTTTTCCAGCAAATATTTTTTTAATCATTTTATATTGTATGTCTATAGGAATTTCCTTGTAATACATATTAAAAATATTAGCAGGTGCAATAGTAATAGGATGACCACCTAAAAATCTGCAAAACATAAAACTCGGAATTTTTTCTAGATCCGAATCTGCTGGTAATGGTCCTTTTTTAAGGGCTGTAAATATAAGATTAAATGCGTTTACTTTTGCCATTAATAACTCACCCGTAATTTAATAAACTCTTCAAGACACAAATTACGAATATAATTACTAATCAATTGAGCATCCACTTTTTTTTGTAAAAACTTCGACCATTCTTTACGCCTATCTGACTGTTTTAAGAATCCTTCATACTTAAAATGCTTTATTTCATATGCTTGAAAAGCATATCTTGTAGCTAAGCATATATTTTTTGTTTTTTCGTCTATCATTTTTATCCTTTGTTTTAATATTTTTTATCTGCTGATTTGGTCCCAAGAAACAAATTCTAAAATATCTACACCATTTTCTGCTTGCGCTTGAACTACAATACCATTTGGTTTAATATGATCAATTAAAAATTGTTCTTTACCTGCTGACCCAACTGTAACTATTGTATTTCCTGTGATTTTGAATGTTTTATTTTCCAATGTATATCCTTTGTTTGTTTATGTAGTATTATAACATATCATTTATAAATATATACTTAAATTTACCAATCTTCATCTAAAGACTCTGTTTCTTTCATGATTTATTTATTACATAATATCCTATTAAATGGCTTTTATTTAGTCTAATCAAATTTGTTTTTGATTGAATAGTGCTTCCTAGAGGTTTTTCTTTTGATGTTTTTAATAATGGTTCTGATATTTTTGCTACTTCTAATCTAATAAGATTTGTATATAATAGTAAATTTGTATCAGTATAAACATCATATAAACCATATTTCTTTATACTATTTTGTTTTTTTGATTCCTTAATTTTTTTTACTTTTTCTATACCAACACTTTCTATCCACTCTTTAGAATTTAGTGTATTAGATTGTTTTTTTCTTTGTTCTACACCAACTTCGTCTTTCCACTTTTTGCTTGATTTAGTAGTTGAAATTTTTTTACCTGTCTTTTCAAAAATGGATACTCCGTTTTCATCTGTTTTTTTCATAGATATTAATCGTTTATTATTTCGTTCTTTGACCTTTTCTGGATTATCTCTATACCATTGGGAGTGTTCTACACTTCTTTCTTCCATTTTTTCTTGAAACTCTTCTGGCGATATTAGATCGGATTCAATTATTCTGCCTAATTTTATATCCATATTGTGCATTTTACAGAATGCTTCCAACTGCCCATAATTAGAAATTGCTTCTGTTAATAACCAATGAGCATAATAGTGCTCAGAATAATATAAATGTGTGCCGTTCCATTTATTAACTTTTAAGTTTTTGAATTCCGGAAAACAACTATCCGCTTTAGGTAGTATATGATGGTATGATGTTTTACCTTTGATAGGTTCATTTTGATTATTTTCAATGCAGTATAATATATACTCATTTAATCTATCTAAAGATTTTATTTTGATATTAGAGTTTAGGAACTTATTAAGAATTTGTTGATGTAAATTTGATGTATGTGTAGTCATTGTAGACTCCTATATTTTTAATTATAAGAGTGCTTCCGGCTGTTTTAAATGTGTATATGAGCCGGAATAGAGCATATACACATTTAAAACCTCTTATGTATATTATTTATACACTTTATAGTCAAAAATGTTGTATTTATACATAATATCATCAACTTTTTGATTAAGTGTAACTACAAGTAACACTTCGGATAAGTACTTAATCATATAAGGTTTAAGTTCTTTTCTAATGTTCACTTGATCCTGTATAACAAGGGAGGACATATTTATAACTATATTCATTTTACCAGTCCTCATCTAATGATTCTGTAGTTTTTGTAATATTCCACTCAAGAGCATTTGTCATAAGCTGAAGAGGAGAAAGAAAGAACTTAGTAAAACAAAGTTCATAATCAAAACACTTACATTCTTTGATAATTTTTTCAAATTTATTGTCGCTCCAAGCTATAACATTTGAGTTGAAAATGTTAGGCTCTATAAGATATGCTAAACGCACTTTATTTCCAGCTTCTAATAATTGGATTTCATTCTCTATATTATGTTTTTTGATATATTCATTATGAACCAAAACACTTCTAGCACCGATAGGAATTCCTTTGTCGCCAGGTATATAATCAATATTTGATACACCTTGAACTTTAGCAATATCAGATAATGGTTGATTGTTAAATTCTATTTTTACTTTATCTTTCCATTCTATCATAGATTCGACATCACTATCTAAAATAATATTTAATGATTCCTTTAATTTTTTCTTGACAAATGAAGGGGTTCCAGAACGAATTATATCGAGTCCCATTACCTTCATTTTAGGTTCCTTATATCTAACACCTTCAGAATCTATAACTCTTGCAAAATATTTCTTCTTTGCTGTCCAAACTCCACAATTATGAACTAGCGTTCCATTTGCATAAAAATTGTGATTATCTTCTACTTCAATATCATAAACAATTTTTTGTTCTTCCTTATACTCGTATGGCTCTACAGTAAAACCTTTCATAAATATTCCTTAAATAGTTTTTTATCGTAATTTTCTGATATGTTCATTCTTTTTTTAATGTTATCAATTTTTGGAATAACTTCCAAATTTCTGTAATCACCAATAATTTCTGGTGGTATTTTTTTGTGAAAACCAACCATAATAGGCACTAAATGATCTAAATTCCAATTATATTTGTCTCTCTTCTCTATATTTGGTATATTATATTTCTTAATACTTTGGATAGTAAATCTATTAACAGCTACTCTATATTTGTGCTTATCTGTGTGTAATTTAGTAGACTTTTCTGACCGTTTGAGTTTATTTTGATATATAATACTTCTATCACAAATATAACGAAATTTTTGTTTTATTATTTTGTTTGTTGTTTTTCTTCTAATATAATAGTTGCACTTCAAATGTTTAATATTTTTTAATTTTTTTCTAATTAGTTGTCTTGTAACTGGAGTCTTACTATTAATATCAACATAAAAATATTTATTTAATTTATGTTTTTTTAGAAATTTTAGTATTTTAGGTTTAGTATATTTTTTACATATTTTCATAAATAAATATAACTTATAAAAATAATTTCCCTTTTTTATAATTTTATTTACTCTATTGACCAAAACCAGTTCTTTTTTATGTTTATTTTTTAATTTGATACTACTGATCCTCTTCCCTGCTGCTTCTTTAGAGGATTTAGATCTACAAGATGAAGGGTTCATATAAACACCTCCAAATAATTCCTTGTTTTCTTTTGTAGTGCTACCAAAATTATGATACACTACATCGTCGTCTTTTGTAATGTCTTTAGCTTCTTTGTATAATATTTTATTATTTACATTAATAGCGATTTTATGATCTTCTGTAACTACTATGCTCTTATTATTTGGAGATGTGAGTTTTACCATTTTTTTAGATGTAATTTTTTTCTGAATGTTAGATACTTTTTTAAGTTCTAAACCGTTTTTGCCATAACTCCCTATCATAATATCTTCATTGATAGTATTCACAAAGTCTTCCGATTTGGTTGTTGTGTTTATTCCGTACATTTTTGCTAAACTAGATATGCTTAAAGTTTTAGTAACCCCATTTATAGAAATTCTTAAAGGTGTTTTAGGTGATAAACAATCGGAAATAATTTCCCTCTCAGAACCTATTACACCTATATTATATGCATTCAACTCTTCACCAAAAGTGTCTATACTTTTTTGTACAAATTTATCCACGACTTGTTCATAAAAATTATTACAAAAATCCGCTTTTTCATTTTTTGTAGCATTTGGTTTGTTTTTAAATGCTTTTTCAACAAATGGTGCTACTGTAAAATAATTTGAATCTGTATCACCATAAAAAACATAAGGAATTTCTCTAGGAATCATTTCTTGTAATCCATTTTCTATTTCTTTCGCCATTGATTGTATAAAATATCTGCCATTACCTGTAATAGCTCTGGCCATATGCTGATTAAACAGCGGAAAGAATTTATTTGCTAAAGCACCATATAATGAGTTCATTAGTAACTTTTTAACAAGTTGTGATGTGTTAAAAATTACATTTTGATAATTTGCTATTTTTTGTATTTCAATTAAGTCTTCTGTACTTAGAGTTTCTAATTCTTCTTTTGAATATTCTAATGGGTCTTTATATTTTGTCATTTAGTTCCTTTCTTATATATTTATTATAATATTATTTTTATTAATATTTAACTATGATAGGTTTTTTTGATATTATAATTATCATTGATACTTGAAGCATTTATATACGAAATACCATTTTCTTTATACATACCTCTTGATAAATGTATATGACCAAATATATGAATTTTTAATTTATCAAGCTCATCCATACGATCTGCTAATGTTCTAGAACCAACATTTATTTTATTTCCATAATCATTAACCGTATCTAATATTCCATAAGAAGGTCCGTGTGATACTAATATATTAGTATCGTCAGGTATTTTATCCCATACAATATCGAGTAAATAATCATCTTTCATATATGCCCAATTAAAATACACGGGTGTCCATGGTGTCCCATATATTTTAATACCATCAATGATAACTTCGTCATCAATTAAACCTATAATATCATATTTTTTACAAGCTCTGTAAAACAAATCTTCATTTTTTTGTACACATAATTCGTGATTTCCAGGAATTAAAATATGATTTTTGAATGGTGTTTTACTATACCATTCCATAAATTCAAATAATTGGGGTAAATTATGAGAAAAATCACCAGAATGGATAATAGTATCCACATCTTCATATATTTCTGATGAAAAATTTAATTTTTCGTGTTTATTATGTGTATCAGATATAAATGCTATTTTCATATTTAATTTACTTCTCTTTGCTTTAGTATTTCTTTAATTTCTAAAGACTTTTTCTCATATGTAAACATTATTTTTTTATCCTGTTTTCTCGTACTATAAATATCTGTAACCATTTCCGGCACAAGACCTAATTTATCTTTAGTAAATATCGCACCGTTAATACCCATTGAATAATTATATTTTTTAAGAAGATATGATAGTTGTTTTTTAACATTTGGAGGCACATTAAATCTGTTTTGCTCCTCTTCATCATTATAATATTTTAATATAATTGTTTTAATATCTGTAGGTAATTTATGAATAGGTATAAAAGTTTCTGGACTCAAATTAAATCCCACCATACCAAGTAAAGGATACATAGAGTTTACATCTGATGACATAATCCATTCGTGTCTACCTACCTGTGGTGTTGCTACAAATCCACCTTTAATATCAACTTCTTCGTTTTCATCTATATGAGTTTTTGGTATTATTTTATTATCTAACAATGCTTTATTAGCAATAAATTTTGCCCAAGGTTTAACAGTACCCATAGAATCCGATATTTGAACGCCCATTTTTTCCGCAATCATAATCATTAATGTTGATAAACTTTTAGCATCATCTATTTCTTTAGGTAATACAGTATCTATAGCACCATAATAAACAAAATCAGAATGTGCTAACTCTTTTACTTCATCCAAATTACCTGCTATTGCTTCTTTATATATCTTTGAATTTTTTTGTTTTTCCGTTGGGTTTAGTGGAATTACATATTTTCCTGTATAAAAATCATCAAACGCAGCATATTCAGAATGGTTTACCTTTTTCTTACCTAATATTAATTCTGCAGTATAATTCAAATTATATGATGGTTGCTCACCAAATGTAAACTTTTGATAAATTTCTAAAAGGTCCATAAAAAAATGACCGTTAGATGTTAATTCAAAAATAGTTTTATGTCCAAAATTTTTCTCTTTTAATTTTACATCACCATAATTTGATAGTTTATTTGTATCCATTCCTAATAATTTCATACGATTAAAAATATAAGGAAAGTCAAAACCATTACCATTCCAAGCATAAATAATTAGTGGATTTAATGATTTGAATGTATGTAAGAATTTTTCAATCATATCTTTTTCATCTTTACACTGAATATATTTAATATTATATTCAACTTTGTAATCTTTTTCATGAACCCAAGGTCTTACGCCAAATAATATAATCACATCTAATGTGCTATCAAATATTTGAAACATTGATATAGGTTCTAAAGTTTTGGTAGGAACAGGAAAGCCTGTATTTCTTTCAAAGTATTTTGAAGTTTCTAATTTTTCCCATCTTTGTGTGTCTTCATTAAAATATTCATACTCATTAGCTCCACTTTCATAAAATTTATTTTGTATATCTTTTATACTTACTTCTATTTCATCTGATTTTTTTCTGATTTTTATTGTTTTAGCAGTTTTTTCTGGGTTTTTATAACTTTTGCCAACTCTCGTTTCTATATCTAAATACCATGTTCTAGGTTTTTTATTAAAAGTGTCTTTTTGGTGTTCATTCCAATATTTTTCTCTAATATTTCTGTATATTGAGTCAGAAAAACCCCAATGATTTCTACCATCTTTAGCATTTCCTTGTTTTCTTGTTAATTTCACAGTATTATCAAGAATACTTTCATATTTTCCTCTAGAATCTTCTTCAAACCATTCTGCTGAAAAAGTAATAGGTCTGGATATGGATTTTTCTAATTCCGTATTATATACTCGTTCATACGGTATATAATTTTTAGTCCATGCACTTTCAAATAACTCAGCCATTTACTTCCTTTATTTTATTATAACTTTTCTTTTATTAATGTATTATAGGAATTAACCCTGTCATAAGAATTCTTATTTCATCTTTATTTAATGTTGCATTAATTTTAAGATGAGTAAAAGATCGTCCTTTCAACTCATTAATAAAATCATGTTCTTTTTTCATTTTTTTATATGGAACAACTAAAATCTTTTCCATCGGGTTAATTACTTTCTCTATAGTCCGTCCACTTGCTTCATCACTAATCAATAAAGTGTATTTCATTTATTTTTCCTTGACAATAGTATCAATTAATCCTAACTTTTTAGCTTCTTTTGCTGATAAATATTTGTCTCTTTCTGTCATTTTAATTACTTCATCTAAAGATAGCTTGGATCTTTCTGATATCTTTTTCATCATAACATCTTGTAAAAATAAAGACTCGTCTAACTGAATTTTCTGATCTATAACCGTTCCACCCGTGCCAGAACTTACAGAATGTAACATAATTCTTGTATTTTTCAATGATTTTCTTTCACCAGTTCCACATAACAACAACATAGCTGCCATACTAGCGCAAGAACCTATACCTACTGTTTGAACTTTTCTTTTCATAGAATCAATAGTATCTATAATAGCCATTCCTGCTGTTACACTACCGCCTGGTGAATTGATATATAATTTTATATCGCTATCATCATTTAATGTATCTAAATAAATTAATTGTGAAATAATAAGATACGATATATCATCATTAATTTCATCAAATAATGTTATTATATTTTTTTCAAATAATTTAGTAGGTATTGAAAATACTTTTTTATTTCTTCCTACTGTTTCTATTATATCAGGCATTACCATCATTTTATGTCCTTTTACGGGTTATTAAAACCCTATTTTTTTATTAAATTTTTTAAGTTTTGAAACGGATTCGTCGTATAAATATTTTTCAATTTTAATATCTTTGTTCAAATGTTTTTCTATTTCTGAACCCAAATCAGCTTGTAACACTTCTCCCTCAAACATAAATGTTTTTTTAGATAGACCCGCACTCACCCATACATTCAATGCTTCTTTATTTGTTAATTTTCTTAATTCTAATATATCAAAAAGTCTACCTTTTCTAAGTATAGCTGTATCAATATCTTCAAATGGTTGATTTGTTGTTATAATAAAATTAGTTTTATTTTGTTCGATACCATCTGTGAAACTTAAAAACTGTGATAAAAATTTATTTCTATCTACATCTTCTGATGTTTGAATTTCTTGGTTTCTGGAAGTTAAAAAATAATCTAAATCATCTAAAATAACTAAATCATAATCTTTAGAAGCAAGTGTTCTCCAAAATTCATCTTGTGCAAGAAGTTCTGTAGATTTTATATATGCTACTTGCACAAAATCATTAAGTAAATCCAAATCTTTTTCGTGCGGTAACATATCCGTATGCTCTAATGAAAATTTAAGTAATTGTGATGATAATGATGTTTTACCAGTTCCAGATTCACCACATAAAATAAGAATATTTTCCTTATTAGAATATAACTGTTCAAACATAATATTTGTATTAATATATGGTGTAAATAAATTATTAACATATTCGAAATCATCAGTTTTATAAACTTTTAATGTAGCATCTATCTGACCTTTGCTGCTAAAATAATTATCCATATATAAATCTACATCACCGGAAGTGGGTTCATATTTAGTTAATAACTTGAATATTTTTTGATTAATTTTTTGAGTTTTGCAATATGTACTAATATACATATTTTTAGTTTCCCAAACAACATCCATGGTAAAATCTTCACATTTCCAAACTTCAAAATTATTATCATTTGATTTATAATCTAATATTTTTATATTAAATTTTTCTATAAGTTCATTTTTAAGTGTTTTAATATTTTTAGATTCTAGTCTAAATTCATCTATAGGATATACATATCCTTCATCAAACATTGTTTGATATTGGACAGTTTGGTTTATAGACAACATTTCATTTGTTGGTGATAATGTCATTCTTGATTTCATATATTTCCTTATATTTTTATGAATGCATAATTTCTGTAAGAGCAGCGGATAAATTTAGATTTTTATCTC
>Ga0256829_1002585_pt1 | contig 13375 bp, 13 predicted proteins | sample 131447metaG_FD_185979 | JGI IMG/M metagenome (GOLD analysis project Ga0256829, IMG submission 185979) | Hydrothermal vent microbial communities from Lau Basin, Pacific Ocean - 131-447 | ecosystem: Environmental > Aquatic > Marine > Hydrothermal vents | place: Pacific Ocean: Lau Basin | collected...
TGTTTCTTAAAGAGTACAATCAATATACCCAAACCTACGGCCACTTCTGATGCTGCTATCGCAATAACAAAAAAAGCAAACATTTGACCTGTTAAATCATGATAATAGTGTGAAATAGCTGCAAATGCTATATTGACTGCATTGAGCATCACTTCTGTTGCGAAAAAAAGCATTAAAAGGTTTCTTCTTCTAAGTACTCCTACCAATCCTATTGAAAAGATTATCGCAGATACTATAAGGTAGTGAGACAAACCTATCATTTTTCATCCTTTACTACTAAAATTTCATCATCAACTGACGTATCTTTGGTAAGTGAGTTATCCATCTTCTTACCTGCAAGAATAATACCTGCAATCATGGCAACCAGAAGCATGACTGCTGCCACTTCAAATGGTACAAGATATTTGGTAAAGAGAACTATACCTACATCTTGTGCATTACCAATACCATCATGTATTGGGTAGAGTGCAGTGACTGCATCTGAATGAATAGGTGCTGCAAATATCAGTACCAGTACCAATGCTGAAAGACCACCTAACAAAAAGACAAGTGCCGCACTGGTATTTTTCTCTTTGATGTCTCTTGTTGCATCAAAAAACATCATTGCAAAAGAGTAGAGTGCCATCACAGCACCTACATATACAATCAGTTGTACCACACCAAGAAAGTCTGCTCCCAAGATAAAGAAAAAACCTGAAATCAGCACCATTGCAGAAGCAAGTGATGTCATGGCATAGAGTACATTTTTACTCATTACTGTTATTAAAAACAGTCCTATTGTTAAAGCCGAAAATAGGTAAAAGGCTACGGTTTCATACATTCTACTTCTCCCTAGTACGCTAATGGCGTTTGTTTAATATTTTCATCAGCATTTGGAGACACTGCACCAAATCCATCATACTCTTGTTGAAGGTTTAATTTGTCGATAGGAGTTAACATATCTTCAAACAATGAGAAACCTGCACGTTGTTCTGATGCATTCTCATAACGAGAACCATGTACAATCGCAAGCTCAGGACATACTTCTGCACAATAGCCACAAAAGATACAACGTCCAAAGTTAATCGTATATTCACTGACCTCTTTACGCTGATTTTCATCATAACGTGTATCCATAGCAATACAGTTTGAAATACATATTTTTTCACAAAGGCCACAACCAATACATCTGTAATGACCCGACTCCAACAATCGCAACATATCATGTATCGCTCTATATCTTGGAGAGATAGGCAGTTTTTCAAGCGGATACTTTACTGTATGCATCTCATTTTTAAAGAGTGCCTGTAACATTCTTTTCATCACAACACTAAGACCTACAAAAAGTTCACCTTTAAGCGACCGTTTTACCACTTGTGTAAATTTATCCATACTACTCTTGGGACTATGTCCCAAATCAAGTGTCTTGTAAGACTGTGCACCTACATTTCTGTTTTTAAATTGTTCTAAACTCATACCTACTCCTTATCCCATCATCACAATTGCTGTAATGACAATGTTTACAACGGCTAATGGCATTAACACTTTCCAACACAGCCACATCAACTGATCTGGTCTTACATGTGGCCAAGCTGCTCTTACCCACAACATCAAGAAGAAGAAGAATGCAATCTTTGCCATAATAAAGAACCAACCCAAAGCTCCTGCGGCATCATATCCACCTAAAAATACGATTGATGCAATCACTGAGACTGTAATCATGTTGGCATACTCACCAATGAAGAACATCCCCCATCTCATTCCTGAATACTCAGTCGCATACCCAGATACAACTTCTGCTTCATGCTCAAGAAGGTCAAATGGCGTTCTGTTTGTCTCTGCAAATCCTGCAATAAGGAAAAGTACAAAGGCTACAGGTTGTTTCCATATAATCCAATCTGCTATACCACCTGCTTGATAATTGTTAAAATCAACAAAGGAGAGTGAACCAACCAACATAATAGGTGCTAAGATAGAAAGCCCAGTCACTACTTCATAGGAGAGAAACTGTACTGCTGTTCTTGCTGCTCCGATAATACCCCATTTATTTGCTTGTGACATACCAGCTAGCAGTGGACCGTAAAGTCCTGCTGCCATCATACCAAGCACAAACAAAATACCGATGTTCAAATCAGATGCGATAGAAGGTACAAATGTACCTCCAAGTAAAGGAATAAACTCTGGAACTGTAAAGTCAGGGAAAACAGGCACTGACGAAAGTGCAATAAATGCTGTCGCTGCTGTAATCACTGGCGCAATTTTAAAGATAAATGCATTCGCATTTTGAGGCACAATGTCTTCTTTAGTAAAGAGTTTAATACCATCTGCTGCAATCTGTAGTAAACCGTATGGTCCTACGTGCATTGGTCCAAGACGTCTTTGCATAAACGCAAGTACTTTTCTTTCAATATAGGTACCAAACCCTGCGATGGCAGAAATCACAGCCAAAATAATAACGGCTTTGATAATGACACCGACAGGTGTTACCTGTGGTAAATTTTCTACGAGTGTTGTTGTCATATTACACCTTTCTCAATGTTACTGTTTTGTAGCGTGACGCACCAAAGAGGTCATACACACCTTCAGCCGCTCTAAAATCTGGCACTTTGACGATGTCACCTGTGATTTTCTCATCGGCTACGACATCTAAAGTAATGCTTCCATTGTCAAAGACAACTTCAACCCTATCACCTAGATTCTCTGCTTTTTCTTTACTTGCATAAAGTGAGAATGTTTCAAAAATCTCATGAGATTTGTCCGTAAAATCATTGAACTGACGAGCAGGATTACATCTGTATGCGATCTCTCCGTCAAGTACAGCATCTTCATCACATTTTTCTACTTCTGGAAGTTCTGTTTCTACATTGCTTGTGTCAAGTCTGTATCCACGGTTGTCTGTACCATCATTTTCAAAGCTATTTGGTAAATCATCAAAAGCAATCGCCTTAAATCCTCTATCTGTTGGAAGTTTTTCTGTCCAGTCAATAGTAAGTTCAGGTGCACCAACAAGTTCTTTCATAAGGTCGTTGAGTTCATAACCATTGTATGCAACTGCTGCATTGGTAGGAAGTACACGCTTGTTAATACTTGTAAGCGTACCTTCTTGTTGATTCATAGCAGGCATGTCCAAGTCTCCTGTTCCAAGTGCAGAAAGTTTAAAGTCACCATTTTCGTTATATCCAACAGTGTAACCACTCTGTGCATCATCAAGCTCACAAAGTAGTGCTACACCCAATGCATTTGACTTAGGAGGTGTCATCACTACATCAATGTCACATGTCGCTTCAACAAGTGCTACAAGTTTAGCTATATTTTCTGCTTTATTGTGATAATAGAGGTCTTCACCAAGCATCATGGAGAAATGCTCCTTTTTCTTCATCATCTTCTCAAATGCAGCATCAAATTTAGATGTATCTCCACCAAGTAGGTCTACAAGACCGTTGGTAACAACAGTAATCTCTTTGTCAACCATCTCAGTTACTTTTTTAGATACTTCTTCCTCTTCGCCAGTCTCTTCGTTAAGCACCATCTCTTTAACCGTTTTGACTTCTTTCTCTTTAATCGTCTTGGTCTCAGACTTTTTAAAGCTGTCGATATAAGATTTGACATCTTCAGGAAGTTTTTCTTTGTCTGCAAACAAATCAAGTACCAAATAGAGTGCTGCTTCTTCGAGTCCAACCTTATGGGTAAAGACCTCTACGCTCTTACCAAATGTAGGGATAAGTGTATCGCCTACTGGGTGGAAGTAAAGTCCCGCACCTTTATTGAGTTTTTGCACATTGTTAAAAGCGTATTTCATTGCAGGAGAATCATTTCTAAGCGCACAACCAATAGAAATAATAAAATCAGAGTTTTTCATGATAGTATCGGTATCTGTTGTCCAAAGAGAATTTCCAGAGGCTGCTTCATAGTGATTTAAGAAAGTTTGGAAGGCTTTGACTTCAGGGTTGTAAAGTTTTACGCCCATTTTCTCTTTGAGTGTTTGAAGCATCAATGCTTCTTCGTTTGTAATCATAGCGTTAAAACGAATAGTCTCTGCTTTTTTCAGTGCTTCAACTGCCTTCACAAAGGCTACTTTATCTTTTGAAGCTGTAGTATTTTGGAAATCGTAAGCAAAACGTGCAGATCCGTCAAGTGAAACATAATTCCATTCATTGGTTATTCTGTAGATTTTCTCTGTTCTGTCTTCAATAGATGTAGGCTTCACTTCATAATAGATCTGTGCACCATCACTTGTATGTGCTGCTACTGCTGGTATCCTTTTTAAATCCCATGCATTAGAGGAATAGACAAAATCACGTGAAACAAGTGCACCCACAGGACATACAGCAGTACACTCTCCGCAATCAGAACAGTTTGTCTCACCTGTTCCATTGCTCGGTGCTATTAGAGATTTTTGAAGTTTATTCCACATAGAGTAGGCATCTTTTGGCATAGAGTCTTTGTAGCTCTTATCTAAGTCTGCCCCACCACGTTTGACAGTGGTAATCGCTGCATCACCAATCATATCTTTACACACAGTTGTACATCTTTCACAGACGATACATAGGCCTGGATCATAATGTAACACCGATGACCAGTTTGTTGTCTCCCGCTTGGTATCTGGAATCATATAGCTTTGAGAATCAACATTTAACTCTAACGTATAGTTTTGAAGCTCGCACTCTCCTGATTTGTCACATACTCCACACTGAAGAGGATGATTGACATCATACACTTCCATAATCGCACGACGCTCTTCAAGAATATTTGGTGTATGTACAGTAATCTCCATACCTTCCTTGACTTTAGCGTTACATGCATACACCTGTTTTCCATCTGCTTCAACCAGACAAATACGACATGCCAATGTAGGCGAACATCTTGTCAGGTAACATATAGCTGGGATGAAAACATTATTGGCACGCGCAGCATTAAGGATGTATTCACCCTCTTTTGCTTTAAACTCAGTGCCGTCAATAGTGATAGAAATCATATTATCTACCGTTTGTACTTCACTCATACTAGCTTCCTCTCTTATTTTCTTGCATAATTTTTACTTTACTAAATCTGTAAGAGGATACCAAAGGGGTACTTAAGCCCATATCATATATAGGGTTAAGTGCAATGGTTCCTTTCAGAGATGTATCAATCTTAAACACACGTTTAAACGTCAATCCATTAATAGTAAAGGAGACACTTTCTCCATCACTCAATTTTGTGGCTGTTGCAAACTGAGAAGAACCACGCAAATATGGCTCCTCTTTTAGCGGTTCACACATGTTTGTAAAGGCTGAAAACTGCTCTTTTGGATTACATGTATAAACAACTGCTCCATCAAAACCATCAAATTCATCCACCTCTTCCAAGTGCTCCTCTACAGGTACGTTGCATTCTTGTAACAAGTAGCCTCTATGTTCATTACCTATGGTATCAAAATAGTCTGGAAGTGCATCAAATTCTATGGCTTCAAAACCTTTTGTTTTAGGTAATACTTTGGTATATTCTATGGTATATTCTGCATCCAAACCTAATGCATTGGCAATATCGTTGAGGACATATCCATTATAAGATTGTGCTACATTCATAGGCACCACACGTTTGTCATTGGTTGTAAGTGTACCCTCTTGCTGATTGAGTGCTGGCATATCCAAATCGCCATTACCAAGTGCAGACAATACAAAATCGGCTTCAATATTATATCCCACACTATTTCCTGTAGCTTCATCATCCAAATCACAAATAAGTGAAACGCCCATAGCATTACCTGCTGGTGGTACACAAACTACATTAAAGTCAGTATATTTTTCTACTAGAGCAACAAGTTTGGCTATCTGCTGGGCTCGTGGGTGAGCATACAAGTCTGCCCCAACTACCAAAGAGAAACCCTCTTTTTTAAGGAGTGATTTTCTAAGAAGTTCCAACTCCTCTTCTCCTACATTTGACTCAGCAGAGAGGTTACCTATATCTAAGTCATCCAAAAATGTTTTAACATTTTCTGGTACATCTACACTGCGAAGCAGTGTCTCTACAAGTAATGCTGCCACACCCTCTTCACTTCCTGGCTCATACTTCATAAACTGTGTGACAATATTTTTCATCTCTACATCTTCTATTGGATGCATATAGGCTACTCTGGCTCTATGCCATTTTGATGCCATATTGATATGGTACTTGATTACAGGAGCATCATCGTTTATTTTGGTACCAAAAACAATAATTGCCCTAGATTCAGAGATACCCTTAAGCGTTCCTCTATAGAGATGATTCCCTGTAACAGTTGCATAAGCCTGCATAAATTTCTGATAGGCTCGGGCTTCAGGTGAAATCAGCCTTGCTCCTGTGCATTCTTTTATTTTTTGTAAAATATAGGCTTCTTCATTGCTGATTTGTGGTGCAAAAAGAATACTCTGAGCATTTTTGACAGCTTCAACTGCTTGGGCAAATGCTTTTGTATCTTTGACTACATTTTTGTTGGCATAGTCATATCCATATCGTCCTGCTCCACACAGTGTGCTAAATTCTGCTTCATTACTGATACGGTAAATTTTGTCATGTCGTACTTCATAATTCATCTGACAGCCAGAACCACAATGTGGACATGCTGAAGGAATCTTTTGAAGTTCCCAAGCATTGGCAGTATATTTGAAATGTGTATCTACCAAAGCCCCTACAGGACATACTGCTGCGGCTTCACCTAATGATGCATAGTTTTTATCTTGTTTCACATTCAGTATGGTAGAAGAGTACCCACCAAAATGAAGTTGAAGTGCTTCATCTCCTGTGATTTCAGTAGAGACACGCACACACTTTTCACACATAATACAAAGTGCAGCATCATAACTCACATATCCCCAGTTCTGTACAGGTCTATGTGGTTCTTTGGTAGTAAAGGGCTGATTAGCAACATTAAACTCCATCGTTTTGTTTTGCAAATCACACTCACCACTCTGATCACATACTCCACACTCCAAGGGATGGTTGACATTGTAGAGCTTCATGACATTTTGGCGTTCAAGATAAATCTCACTGTTGTTTGTTGTAATAACAGCACCATCGGTGGCTTTTTCTTGACAAGACAAAATAGCCCCATCTACACCCTCAACATTAACAATACACATACGACAAGAAGCAATAGGCTTCACTTTGCTCAAATAACACATCGTTGGAATATATATATCATTTTCACGTGCCACTTCAAGGATGGTTTTTCCAAAGGTACTTTTACATACTTGACCATCTATACTAAGTGTTATCTCTTTTCCTGTATTGATTGAATTATGTGCACCCATACTACACCGCCACCATAGATATATAATAACAACGCATACAACGTTCAGCCTCAGAGATAGCCTCTTCTCCTGTAAAACCTAAATTGACCTCTTTCTGGTTTGTTTTACGCTCTTGGGTTTCCAGTTTTTGGCTTACTGCCCGTGGGATACCAGGCATCCATCCTGTAATTTTTTCATTTTTGTCATACACTTTTAGTTTACTCAAATGGTCTTCCATAATCTCATCATCCGTAAGCGTACATTTACCATCATAAATATATCTACTTATCACAGAAGATGCACGTCTGGCTTGCCCTACAGCATTGACAATGGTCATAGGACCATATTCACAATCACCCGCTGCAAAAAGTCCTGAACGTGATGTCATATAGTCTTTACCGTTCGTCAAAAGCGTATTCCATGAAGTGAGTTCTACCTCCCACTCTTCAGGAATAAGCTGTAGGTCTGCGGACTGAGATACAGCAGGAATAAGGTAATCACACTCTATCTCAAAATCTTCACCTTCTATTTTCACAAGTTGTGCTCTACCACCATCAGGATCAGGTACAAGTTCAAAACGATTTACTTTTAACTTTGTAATCTTTTCACCATCATCAAAAATCTCTTCAATGGCTGAGTGAAAAATAAACTCAACACCCTCTTCTACAGTTTCATGGTACTCTTCGTAGGTGGTATTGCGTATAATCGTTTTTTCATCACGACGGTAAAGCATAATGACCTTCTTCGCACCCTCGCGTATGGCACAACGTACCACATCCATAGAGGTAAATCCACCACCGACACACACAACCACTTTATCTTTAAGTTCATTGGATGCTGGTGCACCTATTTGATATTTATGCCATAGGTTTACCTTATCAAGCATCGCTATCGCACCCCAATATCCACCCATTTGAGGGTTTTCATTTTTCGCACGTACTTTCTTGGAGAGTCTTGTTCCAAAAGCCAATAGTGTCGCATCATACTCCGCATCTATCTCTTTAAGACGTGCCGCATCTACCCTATGATTGTTGGTAATACTCACTGTTGGCATCTCAAGGACAAAGTCAATATCTCTGTTATACTTATCTACTGGCATTCTGTACTCTGGAACACCCACTGCTACCTCTCCGCCATTCACTGGAAGCTCTTCAAATATATCTACCTGAATACCCTCTAACGCTAAGTAATATGCCGCTGTAAGTCCTGCAGGACCTGCACCAATGATAGCAACTTTTTTACCATCGTTTCTAGGTGGTTTAGGCTCATGTGGATGTAACCAAGGTACTTCATGGTCTGTCTCATAGTCTGCACCAATACGCTTAAGCTCCATAATAGAGATAGGCTCATCAAGATTTGTACGACGACATGCATCTTCACAAGGATGTGGACAAACACGTCCACAGGTATGTGCAAGTGGCATAGTCTGTCTTGTCGCCTGAAGCGATTCGGTAAATACCATATCTCTAACACCCTCAATATAAGCAGGTATGTCCACATGTGCTGGACACATATCTGTACACGGTGCTGTTACTTTAGCGATATACGAAGTGTCACCATTATAATGTTTGGAAGGAATTTGTCCATCAATACAGGCATCAAACTGATCTTTATAGTGTTCCATCAAATCTAAAATAGGTTTGGGCACAGTCTTACCAATCTCACACTTGGAGGTTACCATCATAGTCTGGCTTATCTCTTTTAAGTGTGCAATGTCATCATGACTTCCTTCACCACGCGCAATTTTGTCAAGCAGGTCATAGAGGATTCTACCACCCCATCTACCAGGTGCACATCGTCCACATGCTTCCGAATACTCTTGGTATTGAGCAGCATACTGGTTGGCGAGTTCAACTGCATCTATATCTTCATCAAAAATGGCTACACCATCCCAACCTATAAATGCTTTTGAAGCTCTGTCACCATGATATGTTTCGGGTAGTTTAAAACCCGTTTCAACCCACTCATCAGAGGGTTTATCACGGTTGTCGATAAACTCGTCTCTCCAAGTGGAAAATATTACGCCTGACACTACTCAGCCTTCACTTTTTCAGCAGCTTCATCTGCTTGGGCTTCTACCTCTTTTTGTGCATTAGCAAATGCCTCTGCACGCTCATTGCGTATCTCTTCACTTACTTTTTTGACTACAATAGTCCAATCAACTTCATTGAACTTCAATGAGTTCATCAAATCATGCCCTGATTCTTTAATGACATCTGCAGATTTTTGAATAGAAGAAAAATCTCCTACTTCAAACAAAAAAATACCTACTTCTCCTACTTGCAAACCTTGGTCTATCAGTTCAAGCATTCTGTCATAAAAATCGTCTTTTAAGTGTCTTAAATCGTAACGTTTCATTATCTATCCACCTCTCCAAATACGATGTTTGTTGAACCAATAATGGTAACAACATCTGCAATGTATGTACCTACCAAAATCTCCTGAAGCAATCCTGTGTGGAAGAAGCTTGGTGCTCTACATTTGAGTCTGTAAGCATACGGTTCACCCTCTGATTTGATATAAAAACCAAGTTCACCTTTAGGTGACTCTGTCGGTACATAGACTTCACCACGCGGTGGTCTCATCCCTTGAGTGACAAGTACAAAGTGTTGCATAAGTGCATAGTTTTGCGTCATAATCTCTTCTTTAGGTGCTGAGATATACTGAGGAGCGTGAGCCATAAGTTGTGGTTCAGTCTCTTTATACATAGGAATAAGCTGTCTTAAAATACGGATGGACTGTCTCATCTCTTCCATATAGAGTCTGTATCGTCCATAAGAGTCACATCTGTCTGTCACAGGCACATCAAAATCGAGTTCAGAGTAGAGTTCATAAGGCTCCTCTTTTCTAATATCATATTTCACACCAGAACCTCTAAGCATAGGTCCTGTACAACCCCAGTTAAGTGCATCTTCAGCAGAAATAACCCCTACATCTTCCAAACGCATCTTCCAGATACGGTTTTGGGTCAAAAGTGCTTCGTATGTATGTTCTAATTCATGCTCCACTTTATCACAGAAAGCTGCAACATTCTCTAGCCATCCTGCAGGTAAGTCTAGTGGTACACCACCAATACGTACTGCTGAGTGCGTCAATCTTGCTCCACAGTAGTCTTCCATCAAGTCCATAGCAAATTCACGTTCACGGAAGGCATAAAGAAAGACTGACATCGCACCAACATCCAATGCATGCGTTGCAATAAAGAAAAGGTGAGAAATCACACGGTTCAGCTCAAGTAACATGGTTCTAATCACTTGTGCACGTCTTGGTGCTTCTATACCAAGAAGTTTTTCAACTGCCAATGCATAGGCATAGTTGTTGGAAGTTGACGCGATATAGTCAAGTCTATCCGTTGTTGGTAAAAACTCATTGTATGTCATATTTTCAGCCATTTTCTCAATACCGCGGTGTAGGTAACCGATATCTGGATAGGCTTTAACTACCTGCTCACCTTCAAGCTCAAGCACAAGTCTTAACTGACCGTGTGCAGAAGGGTGTTGAGGACCGAAGTTGATTACCATTGTATTGTCATCACGCTCAAAATTGAGGTTTTCAAAAAACGGCGTTAGTTTATTGGATACTTGCATACTCTCCCCTATCTTCTTTCATCTAACTGTTTAGATGATTTTTTATTGTAATTTACCAAGAATGTGTCACTATATTCAATTGCTTTTTCCTCTTCACCATTATATTCGGCACCAAACGGTACTTCATATCCAATGCGAGAGAAACGTTTTGTATCTTCAATATCAATCTTCGCAGGGTCTCTGTTTTCAGGTCCGATAATATCTCTGTACTCTTTACCAAAAATTTTATCTACTTCATACCATGAAGCAAACTCGTCTCCATGTAAAGGATAGGTTTTAAGCAATGGATGCCCTTCCCAGTCATCAGGCATAATAATACGCTTAAGGAAAGGGTGATTGTTTACCTTAATGCCAAACATATCATACATTTCACGTTCTGCAAAGTTTGCAGAATTAAACAATGGCACAATACTCTCAATTGCAGCCCCTTGTGCCAAACGACATACCACTCTTACTCTTTTCGCTTCTGTTACATTAAGAAGTTGCCAAAAAAGTTCAAACTCATTATCTTTTGCCAAATAGTCCACTGCTGACTGCTCAGAACATTGCGTATAGCCACACTCCTCTTTGAGTGTTTTAATGACCTTAAAATTATCTTCAGGATTAATCTGAAGTACTAGGTGTCCAACCTCAACATAAGACTCTTTTACATCTACCCCTACAGCTTTTACCACAGTTGCAAAATGTGCATCATTTACCTCTTCTCTAGGTACACGTGGTACCACATGAAATCTATCTGTATAGTAGGCTTTTTTCTGAACGTTATCTTTTGGTACATATTTACGCATTATATTAACCTCGCTCTTCTACCTGTTTGATTTGTTAAATCCTGTTTGGTATTTTTCTTCATATTTGCAGACTCTTTTCTTATCTTCTTTTGAAGCATCATAAGTGCATACTGAAGTGTTTCAGGTCTAGGAGCACATCCTGGCAAATAAATATCTACAGGGATAATTCTATCTACTCCTTGTACGGTTGCATAGGTGTTAAACATTCCACCAGTGTTTGCACATGAACCCATAGAGATAACCCATTTAGGCTCAGTCATTTGGTCGTATAGACGTCTTGCAAACTCAGAGTGCTTTTTAGAAAGCGTACCTGCAAGTATCATTACGTCTGCTTGTCTAGGACTTGCTCTAAAGATAGTTCCCATTCTATCGAAGTCATAACGTGATGCTCCAGAAGCCATCATCTCAATCGCACAACAGGCGAGTCCATAGGTAAGCGGCCAAAGTGAATTTGAACGCCCCCAGTTTACGAGTTTGTCAACCGAAGTCAATGCTATCGGCAATCCAGCTGTACTGGCATAATTTACTTGATGCTGTGCCATTCAAGTGCTCCTTTCTTCCATGCATATACGAAACCAATTGTAAGTAATACTATAAATAATAACATCTCTGCAAAACCAAACCATCCAAGCAATTTAAAGTCAATTGCCCAGGGGAACATAAAGATAATCTCTACATCAAACAATATAAACAGAAGTGCTATCAAGTAGAACTGTGCTGAAATAGTGTTTGGCTGTTTAGTAACCTCTGGTCCACATTCGTAGATACTTAGCTTAAGCTTTTCTGTGTCAAGCCGTGCTAGCTTGCGCGATACAAAACGCGCTAAAAACAGTGTTGCAGGAAACGCCACAGCTGTTAACGCGAATAAAACAAATACACCAAAATACGGATGTTCTGTAATTACATGAGTCATATTAATCCCTTAATTTTTTTCATCAATTCTCCATTTACTACTGGTAATATGTAGAGAATTCTCAGAATATTAGTTTCATACTAGCCAAAAGATAGTTAAAAGATTTTTGACTTATGAGGCTTTTATTGATTAGTTTTTGCGATGTAACCAAGTGAAACAAAGGAAAAGGGGTTACAATGTCAAAAAATTATTGGGTGTTTGAAAAGATATGAAAAAAGTTACAAATATACTGTATTGGGTTGCTATGGTTGGACTGTTTTTTTGGTTTGCCTACACAAAGGGGTGGATTTTAGCCAATTTCGAGTCTATCGATGCTAAAACAGCCCTTACTTTACTGGAAAATGATAACAATGTCTCTTTGCTTGATGTACGCACCATTCCAGAGTACAAAGAGGGACATCTACGTGATGCCACTCTCATCCCAGTAGATGTGTTGGAAAACAATCTTAACAAGCTAAAAAATGTAAAAAATAAAAAAATTATCGTCTATTGTAGAAGCGGTAGTCGCTCTGTAATTGCTTCACGTATCTTAGAAAAAAACGGCTTTACCCCACTCAATGTAAAAGGTGGGATGATACAGCTCATGGGCGCTAAAGCGGAGATAGTAAAATAACTTTCTATTCCCACTGAACTGTGGGTTCTATGTGTTTTTGTGCGCAGTCAGATAAATAGGAATTAATCAGGTTCTGATATGGAATTCCTACTTTTTTTGATAAGATTTTAAAGTAATTAATTGTATCAACTTCTATGTTGATTGAAATTTGTTTTTTTACTTTTTGTGCATACGGGTTTTGAATAGAATTACTAAAATCATACTCTTTTCTCATAGTTAAGAACTCCTTATCATTATTTTATTCA
>Ga0256829_1002586_pt1 | contig 13364 bp, 7 predicted proteins | sample 131447metaG_FD_185979 | JGI IMG/M metagenome (GOLD analysis project Ga0256829, IMG submission 185979) | Hydrothermal vent microbial communities from Lau Basin, Pacific Ocean - 131-447 | ecosystem: Environmental > Aquatic > Marine > Hydrothermal vents | place: Pacific Ocean: Lau Basin | collected...
CGTGGTCGGCTCGAGCGGGTCGCCGTCGGTGTTGCACAAGACCGGCGGCCGGGGGTTGAGGTGCGCGTCGCGCAGCGTGAAATAGACCCCGCGCAGCCTGGCCGCGCGCTCGCGCAATACCTCGCGGTCCAGGTGCGGACGGTCCCGGGCAAGCTCTTCGCGCAAATCGGCGATGCGCAGCAGGTCGCGCGCCGGCAGCGCGATCGGCGCAAGACCGGCCACGAGCGACATGCCCTCGACGGTGACGAGACTCGCGTAGAGGATCTCGCCCTTGCGCAGGATCTTCGAGGCGCTGCGCTCCAGAACCTCCCGGTCCCCGCCGAGGAGCAGGTCCCGCAACGAGATCGCCCGCCCGGGCTCCACCCCGGTCACGAGATAGAACCCGAAGGGCTGCGCGCAGGCCTCCTCGATAAACCGCCGCTGCAGGTCATCGAGCTGCGCGCCGTGGTGCTCGAGATAGTCGATGGCGATCGGCCGGGCCGGTGCGGCCGGGCCCGCCGCGTCCGGGATCCAATGAAACAGCATCCATGGCAGGAAGAACCCGGCCGCCTCGGGGGCGAAGGCCGAGTCGATCGGATCGTCGCAATCGTGCGCGAACACCGCCCAGGCCTCGGCGAAGGCCTCGGGTCCGTAGCGGCGCGAGGCATGGCGCAGCAGGAGCGCATTGAGCGCATCGACCGCTTTGCGAAGGCGCTTCCACTCGAGTGAGGCCGGGGGCGGGAGCTCTTTGGCGAGACAGCAGCGCTTGTACTTCTTGCCGCTGCCGCAGGGACAGGGGTCGTTTCGGCCGGGTTTCATGGCAGAGGTCCGAGAAAGAGGGTTCGAGGCATCGGGGGTCTCGCCGGTGCGCGGCGACTGCGTTTCCCATCATAGGATGGATCGCCTGCGGATCGGAAGGGGGCGGGGGAAGGATGCGGCCCGCGCGGTGATTCGAGAGGGTGATTCCGACGGGTGATTCCGGGCGGTGATTCCGAAGGGTGATTCCAGCGGGTGATTCCGGCGGGCGGTCGTGGCGCGCGGCCGCCTCGCGGCGAGCGGCGTCGGCCTTCTCGCCGCCGCGTCCTGGAACGGCGCCGATCCGGCGGCCGAAGCAGGTTTTGGAGCGGCGACGCCGGCGGGTGGTGGGGCATGGTTGGTTTTGGTGGGTCATTTCCGGTCGGTTTGAAAAAGCTGTTCACCCCGCCGCCGGCTTTGCGGCCCGACCGCGCGCTCCGAACCCGGTTCGCGAAGACTCCGGAGCCGTCAGACGAAGGGCGGGCACAGATCTTCGCCGGGGGCCTCCGACCGAGGCGGTCATTTCCCGCACGCGCATCGAAATCGGTCCGAACAGACCCACCAGAACCAACCATGCCCCACCACCTGCTCCCGTGAGAGGCGTCGCCGGGGCGCGCGATCCGCGGACGGCGAGAGTGAAACCGTGCTTGGGCCTTCCGTCCCGATCATTCGTGCATCCTGCACCTGTGCGTCCGGCGCGGCTGCGAATCGAACCTCTTGCACCCGACGCGATGCGCAACCGCATGCTCCGTGCGATCTGCACTCGCTTGCATCGGGCCGCATGCATTTTTTTCGAATTCATGTCTTCTCTAATTTTGCGCTGCACCTAGTAGACCATGAGGACGGATACACTGCGTGTTCTCGACGATGCCAGCTCCGCGGCTTGGTGGCGGAGACGATGTGGTAGGTGAAGAAGATGGCGGCCGCAGACTGCGGCCGCCATCGCCGCGCGGGTCGGAAAATTCGCGCACCTTGCATCGCGCCGCAGCGTGTATATATAGTACTGATCGAGAGACCGCGATCGCGGTCGTGATGATGATCCTGCCGGCGGTGCAATACGGCTGCCGGTACGGCCAAGAGGGCCCGTACGGGTCCGTGAGGGGAACTCCGATAGGAGCTGAGGACGGCGTGCCGTGTCCGGTGGACGCGTGCGTGCGCCGTGATGGATGACGTGCGCCCGGGGCGCACGAAGGAGGCAACCCATGTATCACTCTCACTCGACGGAGGATCATCGTCATGACCGACCACATCGCCGCCGCGGACGGCACATCCGCACCCACTGTCGCGCAGACTGAGGATCCCGCTGCGCGCATCGATACGCTCATCGCCTCGTTCCTCGCCGCGGTCCGGCAAAAAATCGGATCCGCACCTGCGCCCGACGAGGTCGTCCCGGGCGCGATCATCCGGTACGACACCCCCGACGACCGTCCTGGCCGCAAGACCGGCTGGGCGATCTTCCGGGTGTTGCCCTCCGGCATCGCCTGCGGCCGGTACGGCGAGCACCGGTACGGTCGCCGCGGCCGATGGATCTCGACCGACGTCGCGGCGCTGGCGCCGGAACAGGCCGCGCAGCTGCAGGCCGAGCTCGAGGCGCAGGCGCGCGCATGGCGTGAGGAGCGCGAGCGTGCGCAGCGCGAGGCCGCGGAGGATGCCGCGCGCAGGTGGGCGGCCGCGCCGCCGGCCGCGGACGATCACCCGTACCTGCGCGCCCACGGCGTGCGCGCGCACGGGCTGCGGCGGGAAGGCGCGCAGCTGATCGTTCCCGTGCGCGACATCGAGGGTCATCTGTGGTCGGTGCAACGGATTCCTGCGGAGCCAGGCGGCCGCAAGCGGTTCCTGTCCGGCGGGCGCGTGCAGGGGTGCATGTGCTGGATCGACGATGCGGTGCCGCGCGACGGCGATCCGATCATCGTGGCCGAGGGTTGGGCGACGGCCGCGGCCGTGCGGGAGGCCACGCGTGCGTGCGTCGCGGCGACGTTCTCGGCGCGTAACCTCGCGCGGGTCACCCGACTCCTCCGCGAGCGGTATCCGTCGTCGCGCATCATCGTCGCCGGCGACCGTGACGCGAACGGCGTCGGTCAGCGTGCGGCCTACGCCGCCGCGCGCGCGGTCCGGGGATGGGTCGCGATCCCCTCGGCGGAGGATCTCGCGGCGCTCGGCCGCGCGCAGGACTCGGCGGAGCCGGTCGGCGACGCGGACTGGGCGGACGTCTATGGAAATCTCGGCGCCGACGCCGTCGTCGACGGGATCCGCGCGGCGCGGTTCGGCGTGGCCGGCGGCGACCGGCGGCTGCGGCCGAGCGTCGTCGTGCGTGCCGGCGAGCGGTCGGGCGCAGTCGAGCTCGCCCGCGAACTCCTGCGCACCTCCGGTCTGCCGCTGTTCTTGCGTGACCGGCAGGTCGTGCGTATCGCGCGCGCCGCGACGGACCCGGACGGGGTCCCGGTCATCGCGCCGGTGACGATCCCATGGGTCCAGACGCGGCTCGCGGAGCTCGCCGAATGGCGGAAACCGGTCGAGCGCCGCGGCGACGTCGTGTTGCAGCCGCTCGACCCGCCGCGGCCGATCGTCGAGGCGATCCTCGACGCGCCCGACGAGCTGCATCTGCGCCCGCTGCACGGGATCGCGACCGCGCCGATCATCGCGATGGACGGATCGGTGGAGACGACTCCGGGCTATCACGCGGACACGGGGCTGTGGCTGCACCTGCCCGATCCCGACGCGTGGCGCGCGGCGCTCGCTGCGCATCCCACGCGGGAGGATGCGCGACGGGCGGTGGATAGGTTCCGCGAGCTGTTGCGGCATTTCCCGTTTGCGTCGGAGGTCGATTTCGGCGTCGTGATGTCGGCGGTCGTCACCGCCGTGCTGCGGCCGGTCCTGCCGACCGCGCCGGCGTTCGCGCTCGACGCGCCGGCCGCCGGCACCGGCAAGACGCTGCTGGCGGAGACCATCGGGATGATCGGCACCGGCGCCATACCGGCCGTAACCGAGATCCCGACGCGCGACGAGGACGAGGGGCGCAAGCGCATCGATGCGGCGATGCTCGCGGGCGCGCCGGTCATACTGATCGACAACGTCGAGGGCACGCTCGGCTCGGCGGCGCTCTGCCAGGCGCTCACGCAGACGTCGCGCCGGATCCGTCCGCTGGGCCGGTCGGAGGAGATCCGTGTCCCGTCGCGCGGTGTGTGGATGATCACGGGGAACAACCTCGGGCTGCGCGGGGATCTCACGCGACGCGTCCTGCTCGCGCGGCTCGATGCGCGGATCGATCGACCGGAGCGTCGCCGGATCGACCAGGACCTGCAGGCCGAGGTGCGTGCGCGGCGCGTGGAGCTCGCGGCTGCGCTGATCGATCTCGTGCGTGCCTATCTGCTCGCGGGCTGCCCGCCGGTGACACTGGCGGCCGGGCGCGATCTCGGCTCGTTCCGCGCGTGGTTGCGGACGGTGCGCGCGGCGGTCGTGTGGGCCGGATGCGCCGATCCGGTCGAGGCGGCGGAGCGCGTGCAGGCGGACGATCCGGTGCGCCGGACGCTGGAGGCCGTGCTGCGGGTGCTGTGGTACACGTTCCGCGGGCGCCCGGTCACGGTGCGGGAGATCCTCGGCGCGGCCGAGCCGGATGCGGACCTCGCCGCGGCCCTCGAACAGGCCGTCGACCTGCGCGGGCCGCGCACCAGTCGGCGGCTCGCGGCATGGTTGCGCCAACATCGGGATCGGATCGTCGGGACGCTGCAGCTCGTGCAGGCGCCGGGCCGGGCCGGTGTGTCGCGGTGGGCGGTGGTGTCGACCCTCACCGCCGAGGCAGCCCCGGCCCAGGAGTGCCGGGAGGCTGGGGCGGGTGACGATCGAGGGACCGGGGCCGATGCGGAGGACGCCGAGGTGCCGGTCGACGGGACACGGGTGGTGGTGTGACGGTGCCGGCGGCGGGGTGGTGGATCCCGGTGGGTTCTGGTTGGTCGTTTTGGGTCGATTCCCGCGACCCGTTCGCCGCGCCGCCGCCCACTTCCCTCGGATCGCAACCGCCCGGGGCCGCAGCGCCGGGAGGACCGTGCGGGTTGCGGTCATGGATCGAATGCGCCGAGCGGTAATTTTCCGCGCGCGTTCGGAATCGACGGAAACGGACCAACCGGAACCCACCATAACCCACCGCCTGGGCCTCAATTTGTATCGGAGAAGGAGATGCGCATGGACGCGATGAATGAAAACCCCGCCGCGGTGCTGGCCGCGGCGATGCGCGCGCGGGTGTGGCTGCGCGCCCTGCCGGACGGGGAGCTCGAACTGTCGGCCCTCGACACCGGCGGGCGGATCCCGCCGGAGCTGGTCGAGGCGGTGCGCCGCCACAAGGCTCCGCTGCTGGATCTGCTGAGTCCGGCGCCGCCGGCGCCGGAGCCTTCGGCACCCGTGTCCGAGGCACCCGTGCCCGAGGCACTCGCGGCGAAGATCCCGCGGGCAAAGGGCTGGGCCGATCCGGCGGACGGGTGGCGGATCGAGGCCTTGGCCGCCGCGGCCTGGAAAGTCGTCGACGTCGAGACGACCGGCCTGACGCCGGCGTCCAGGAAGGTGCGGGTCAACGCAAAACAGCGCGGGGCCGGCGCGGACCCTGCGCTCCGGGTGCGGGTCCTCTCGGCCACCTGGCCGGGGGAAGGCGGGTTGCGCACCGAGGCCTGGGACCTGGACACGGCGGGCGAGGAGCCGCGCAGACGCATCGCCGCCGCGGCCTGCTCGGGCATCCTGATCGGTCACAACCTCGCGTTCGATCTGTCCTGGCTGTTTCGCCTGGTCCCGGATGCCGATCCGACCGCGGTGCTCGATACGCTGCTGGTCGGCCGGCTCGTGCGCCCGACGCTCGCCGCGGACCTCCAGGTCCTGGCCGCCTCGGACGAGACGGCGAGGGACATCGCACGGCGGGGCGGAGGCTGGTCGCTCGAGGCCATGGCGTATCTGCTGCTCGGTGAGCGGCCGGACAAGAGTTTGCAGAAGCCGGGCCACTGGGTCGGCCCCGCACCGCTGCCGGACGGGCATTACCAGTATGTGACCGGCGATGCGACCCTCCCGCTTCGGCTCCTGCTTCGGATGTTGGGAGCCGACGATGCGTCCGATCCGCTCATCGCCTGGCGCGGATGGCTCGGGACCGTGGGCGGGAAGCAGCCGGATCTCGTCGATCACGCGAGGGTCTACGAGCGCTTGCCGATCCACCTGGCCAGGATGACGCTGCGGGGGATTCCGGTCGGCAGGGACCGCCTGGAGGCGTATCTGCACAAGACGCTCACCGAGGCCCGGGCGGCGGCGAAGCGCGTGGCAGCGACGGCCCCGGAGCTTTCCGATGTTGTCGTCGAGCGGATCGCCGATCCGTGCAAAGGGCTCGACGCCGAAAGCCGCGCCGCGATCGCCGACGCCTTCGAAGCCCGCGGGGTCGCTCTCTCCAGGAGCGAGAAGAAGGGGCTTCGGCGCATCGGCGAGAAGGATCTTCGAGGGGCTCGGGCCGACCGCGGTGCGTCGGCCCCGCTCTTCCAGGCGCTCGTCGCAGCCAGTCGCGCAACCAAGCGCGCGGCGATGGCGGGCGCCCTTCGCGACACCGTCCTTCGCGGCGGCGGGTTCGACGCGGCGGGTTTCGGGCGCATCCGGGCCTTGTTCTCGCCGACGACCTCCACGGGCAGGCTCTCTTCGCAAGAGCCCAACGGGCAGAACTTCCCGCGGGATCCGGACTTTCGCGCCATCGTCCACGCACCGCCCGGGAAGCGGATCATCTCCTGCGATTATTCCGCATTGGATGTTCGGGTCGGCGCGGCGCTCGGGATCCGGGAGCAGCGGCGTATTGCCATCGCCCTGGGATCCGAACCTCGCGGCACATACTGGTACGGGGACGGCGGGCTTTCCGAGCTGCGGGAGGCCGTCGTCGATCGAGTCCACGAAGTCGATGAGGCGGCGGTGCAGGCGGCGCGCAAGGGGCTCGATGAGGCCTACCGGTTCGGCAAAGAGCGCGGGCGATGGAGCGCCTATCGGGCGGCGTTGCGACGCCATCGCATCGACCGCCTGGCCCTCGCGCTGCGCCGGCTCCTGACCCTCTACGGGGGCGGGGACTTCGATGCGGCATGGCGGGAATTCAGCGCCCTGACCGCCGCGAGCGCCGGGGCCTGGCTCGGGGAGTCCGCCTTCCGGCGCGCGTTCCGGCTCGGGGTCGACGTGCATACCTACACGACCCTGAAGCTGCAGGGGAAGGACCCGGACGCGCTCGCCGCCGGCCTCGAGGGCGAAGATCTGCGGAATCGGTTCGAGACTCTGAAGGCCGAACTCGGCGAGGCCCGCCAGCGGGGCAAGATCGCCAACCTCTCGCTCCTCTATGGCATGTCGGCTCCGTCTTTCCGGTCCCACGCGGCCAAGGTCTACGGGATCCACATGAGCGCCGAGGAGGCGGAGGACACCGTGAACCGCTGGCTCGCGGCCTACCCCGAGATCGATCTGCTCGCCGCGGGCACGGCGCTGCGCGAGACCGTCTTCCGGGACGGCCGGGACGGGCGGCCCTACTTCGCGAATTCCCTCCTCGGGACAAGCAGCAGCGGGGTGATCGAGATCTACGACCCCAAGCGCGGGAAGGTCCGGGCGCAGCCCGTATGGTACGACACGACGCTCGACCGAAGACCGATCTGCGCCGTCGGGCTCCACGCGGCGATCAACTACCCGGACCAGGGCTCCGGGGCGGATCTGTTGCACAGAGTCTTCCATGTCCTCGAGACCGAACATCCGGATCTCTACGACTGCATCGTCGACCAGATCCACGACGAGATCCTGTTCGAGGTGCCGGAGGCCGAAGCCGAGGGATACGCGGTGCGGATCCGTGAAGTGCTGGAGCGGGAAGGGAACCGGATGCTCGGCCCCTACGGGGTGCCGATGGAGGCGGGCGTGCAGGTGGGGGAGGTCTGGGCGCACTGAGCGGCGGGGATGAAGGTTCCGGAGGGGGTCGCCCCCGGGCGGCCTGGAGGGGAGGCGGCAGCCGGCCGATAACCTCTAATTTTGCGCTGCACCTAGTGGGGGGTGGGTTCCACTGAACCATAGGAGGCGACCCCCATGAACCAGCAACTCCAGCCGGATGATTTTGCAACGATTGCCGCCCTGGCCCGGCAGCATCGGTTTCCGATCCCGGGTGCCGAGACCAGGATCTTCCGCGGCAGGGAGCGCGTGCGAGTCCGCGATACGGAGATCCGCCGCACCGCGGAGGAGTGGATCCGCCGCGATCGTGCACCGCGGCCGGGTGAGCCGCCGGACGAGGGCGGGCGGTGGAGCGAGGCGCAGACGGAGCCTGCGGCCTCGCGCACCGAATGGAATCGCCGCGGGCGGAAGGTGCGCCCCGGCGCGGCCCCGGCCGGGGAGTGCGGGGGGCGCGTCGGCGATCGCTACCGGGTCTGGGACGTCTATCGGGAATCGGACACGATCCCGAAACAGGTGCGCCGCATCGCGCCGCCGAAGCGGCTCGACGATGTTCTGCTCAGCATCTTCACGATGAACCGCTCGGCGAAGCGGTGGCGCGATGCGGCACGGACGTATTATGAGGCCGGCATGCACGGGTTCGCCCAATCGAGTCGGTGGAAGAAGGAAGAGGCCTATCGGCTGAAGGACCGGGGGATCCTGTACGCGATCGCGCACGAGCTGCTCCGGTTCGAGGGCATGCACGGCGGGTTCGGGCTCTGGGCCGGAGGCGGGTACCGGTTCCATGCGCGATTCGTGCCCCTCGACACGGTCGTCGACGGTTCGGAACGGGGGACGTTCGTGGTCGACGCCAAGCCCAGGACCTCGCGGGAGCCGCGCGTCATGGATGCGAAGGAGACGTTGCGCGCGCTGCCGGAGTACACGCCGGCGGAACTCGGCCTCAAGGAGATCCCGCCGGAGCGCCCGTACGAGAGCCGCCGCTACGATGAGTGGGACGAGGAGGACCTCGAGGCGCTCGAGGAGGAACTCGAGGCGCTCAAGGAGGAGACGATGGAACCGCCGGTGGTCGGCCCTTGAGTGAGCATTGGGGGGGGCGTGGGGCGGGGCGTCGCGGCAGGCGGCGGGGACCTCGCCCCGCGCGGCCGGGGCGGGCAAATGCCGCGGGTCATCGGGGCTCGGCCCTCTCCGCGACACCGGGAGACTGATAGTGACCTCTCGGCGCGCCGCTGTCCAGCCCCGCCTGCGCTCACCTTCGAGGCGGTTGCCGCCGGATCCCGTGTGCGGCTTGCTTCGCGGGTGTTGCGGGCGGGGCGCGGCCGGCACGGGGGCCGTTTCCGAAACGAGGCCCCCGGGAAGGGGGGCTCTAATTTTCCGGCGCACCTAGTACGGGTCGGGTGAAACGGATCCGAGGAGGTGTACTGTGGAATGGGTCATCGGGGGGATTTTCGTCGGACTGCTGGTCTTCGGCGTTGCGGTGCTCGCGGCGCCCGCGCCGCCGCTGCCGCGGCTCGGGCCGGAGGCGTTCCGCAAGGCCGCCGCAGGCACGCGGGGTCGATTCGAGGGGAAGGTGCAGAAGCTCATCCATCGCAATGCCGGGAACGGGTTCGTGGTCTTCGTCCTCTACGACCCGGTGGATCGACACGGGATCGTGGCCGTCGTGCAGGAGGGCGGCGGATGGATCGAGCAGGGGATGTCCGTCACCGGCGTCGCTGCGGCCGTGCGCCATCCGCGTTACGGGCGCCAGATCCGGGTGCTGCACATCGCGCGCGGGCCGCTGCCCGGCTCTGTTGGCTCGCCGATGGGAGCGGCGAGCCCGTCCCGCGTGGATTCGGCCGCCAAAGGTTGAGCCGGGCGCCCGCTCGCGTCCTGAGCTGCCCGGCCCGGGGAAAGTGGGATCGTTGAAGGGTATTGACACTTCTCCGACCGAGGTCTATGTTGTGCATCACCTTCGGCATAAGCACAATATCTTGTGCTTTGATGGGAACCCGGTGAAATTCCGGGACTGACGCGCAGCGGTGAGGGGGAACGAGGTGCACGCGGGGGCCGGTGTTCGAGGGGGCTCCCAGGCACTGCTCCGGACGGGGTGGGAAGCCGTGCATCGAGGCCTGTCGGACCGGATCGAGGTCCGAACCGCCCCCGAGTCCGAAGACCGGCCGGAGGGCGAGTCGGCCCGCCGTTGCGCCGTGAACGGTGCGCGGCGTAGGGGGTTGGCTCGGCGATTGTCCCAGGCCTTCGCGACTGAGGCCCCCGGGTGAGACGCCTGCGTGCTGCCTGCGCGTGGCGCTTCTTTCCCCCGACCCCCGGCGCGGGCCTGGGCCGCCCGAACCCGACGCAGGAGGTGCCCCGTGACGCCAGTCAGCGATCCCGATTCTTCTCCGGTTGAGGCGGTTGCGACTGCTGCGTTCGCGCGATGGCGGGTCCTTCGCCGCGATGGAAGCGAGGTGGCGTTCGACGTCGGGCGCATCGAGCGGGCGATGCGCCGGGCCTTCCTCGCCGTGGAAGGGGCGGGGCCGGACGAGGCGGCGACGGTGCAGGAGTTGGCGGCGCGGGTGTGCGCGGCGCTGCGCGCCCGCTCGCCGGGAGGCGGTGCGCGGGCGATCTCGATCGAGGAGATCCAGGATCAGGTCGAGCTTGTCCTGATGCGCGCGGGCCACTACCGCGTGGCGCGCGCCTACGCCGTCTACCGCGAGCAGCACCGCCGGCTGCGTGCCGATCGCACGACGCTCGTGGACGTGGAAGCCTCCGTCCGGGAGTATCTGAGCCGCAGCGACTGGCGGGTCCATGCCAACGCCAATCAGGGCTACTCGCTGGGCGGGTTGATCCTGAACGTCTCGGGCAAGGTGATCGCCAACTACTGGCTCAGCCATGTGTATCCGCCCGAGGTGGGCGAGGCGCACCGCAACGCGGATCTGCACATCCACGATCTCGACATGCTCTCCGGCTACTGCGCGGGGTGGTCGCTGCGCACGCTGCTCGCCGAGGGCCTGAACGGCGTGCCGGGGAAGGTGGAGGCGGCGCCGCCGCGGCATCTGTCGAGCGCCGTGGGCCAGATGGTGAATTTCCTGGGTACGCTGCAGAACGAGTGGGCGGGGGCGCAGGCCTTCAGTTCCTTCGACACCTATCTGGCGCCCTATGTGCGCAAGGACGCGCTGTCCTACGAGTCGGTGCGCCAGCATATCCAGGAGCTGGTCTTCAATCTCAATGTCCCTTCGCGCTGGGGCACGCAGACGCCGTTCACCAACCTCACCTTCGACTGGGTCTGCCCCGAGGATCTGCGGGGACAGCGCCCGGTGATCGGCGGCGAGGAGATGCCTTTCACCTACGGCGAGCTGGGCGCCGAGATGGATCTCATCAACCGTGCCTACATCGAGGTGATGACACGCGGCGATGCCAGGGGGCGGGTGTTCACCTTCCCCATCCCCACCTACAACATCACTGCGGATTTTCCGTGGGACTCGGAGAATGCCACGCGGCTGTTCGGGATGACGGCCAAGTACGGGCTGCCATACTTCCAGAATTTCCTCAATTCCGATCTCCAACCGCACATGGTCCGCTCGATGTGCTGCCGGCTGCAGCTCGATTTGCGCGAGCTTCTCAAGCGCGGCAACGGACTGTTCGGGTCCGCCGAACAGACCGGGTCCATCGGCGTGGTCACGATCAACTGCGCGCGGCTCGGGTACCTGTACCGGGGCGACGAGAACTCGCTGTACCGCAGACTCGACGCGCTGCTCGAGATCGGCAAGGAGAGCCTCGAGATCAAGCGCAAGGTCGTCCAGGGGTTGATCGACGAGGGCCTGTTTCCCTACACGAAGCGCTATCTCGGCACACTGCGCAACCACTTCTCCACCCTGGGGGTGAACGGCGTCAACGAGATGATCCGAAACTTCACCGCCGACGAGCACGACATCACCACCGCGTGGGGGCACGAGTTCGCCTGCCGGCTTCTGGATCATGTACGCGCGCGCATCGTCGGTTTTCAGGAGGAGACCGGCCACCTCTACAACCTGGAGGCGACGCCCGCGGAGGGCACGACCTACCGCTTCGCCAAGGAGGACCGCAAACGCTACCCGGACATCCTGCAGGCCGGCACGGCGGACAAGCCCTATTACACCAACTCGACGCAACTTCCGGTGGGGTTCACGGACGACCCCTTCGAGGCCCTGGAGCGCCAGGAGGCGCTGCAGCGGAGGTACACCGGCGGCACCGTGCTGCACCTCTACATGGCCGAGCGGCTCTCGAGTGCGCAGGCGTGCAAGCGGCTCGTGCGCCGGGCCCTCGAGCGGTTCCGGCTGCCTTACCTCACGGTGACGCCCACCTTCTCGATCTGCCCGCGCCACGGCTACCTCGCGGGCGAGCATCGGTTCTGTCCGCGCTGCGACGAGGAGATCCTCGCGCGCAAGCGCGCCGCGACGACGGAGCAGGCCGCGGCATCGGCCTGATGTGCAACCCACCCGACTGCTGGAGGACCGCTGAAATGACCCAACTGACCGAAACGCCCGAGATGCATGAGCCCCGGGCCCTGCTGACGGATGCGGAGCGCCAGCCCTGCGAGATCTGGACGCGCGTGATGGGCTACCACCGCCCGGTGTCGGAGTTCAATCCCGGCAAGCAGTCCGAACACGCCGAGCGGCGGCACTTCCTGGAGGCGCGGGCCGAGGCGGCGCTGTCCGGGGCGGAGGCGGCGCGGTGCAGGAGCTGCGCCTAGGCGGACTCGTCCCGCTGACCACCATCGACTTCCCCGGGCGCCTGGCGGCGGTGGTCTTCTGCCAGGGATGTCCGTGGCGCTGCGGCTACTGCCAGAACCCGCACCTGCTACCTGTCTCAACCGGTCGGGAGGTCGGGTGGGGGCGGGTGCGGGATTTTCTGGAGCGCCGGCGGGGGCTGCTCGACGCGGTCGTGTTCAGCGGCGGGGAGCCCACGGCGCAGCCGGCCCTCGAGGTGGCCCTCGCGCAGGTGAAGGCCCTGGGGTTTGAGGTCGGGTTGCACACGGCGGGGATCTATCCGCAGCGTCTGGCGCGGCTGCTCGAGCGCCCTTCTTCGGCGGGTCCGCGGGTCGACTGGATCGGCCTCGACGCCAAAGGGCCGCTCGAACGCTACGCCGCGATTACGGGGGTGCGCGGGGCGGGCGCACGGTTTCGCCGGAGCCTCGACTTGGTGCTCGAGAGCGGTATCGCCTACGAAGTGCGCACGACGCTGTACGACGGGGCGACGCCGCAGGAGCTGATCGGGTGGGCCCGCTGGCTCGCCGATTGCGGGGTCCGACGGTACGCGTGGCAGGCGCGCCGTGGGGCGGATCGGCGGGACGATCGGCCCGGAGGGCTTGACGAGATAGCGCCCTGGCGCCGGGCAAGCCGGGAACTCGTGCCGTGGTTCGAGCACTTCGAGTTCCGGACCGCGGTGTGAGTCCGGGCGTGGGCGCAGCCGCGATCCGCCGCCTGAGAAGAAGCAGCGACATAGTAGGGGCGGGGCCGCGTGCGGGGCGCCTCGGTGGGCAGGTCGTGCGCGGACGGGGCCGATGCGCTAGGCTTTCGGGGGTGGCACGGAGCCCGTGCCCGCCAAGCGGGGATCGTCGGAGATGATCGCGGCTGCAGCGCTCGAACCGGGGTATTCGCTGGGGGAGGAGATCGCCCACAGCGTGACCCATGGGATCGGCCTGGCGCTGGCGGTGGCGG
>Ga0256829_1002587_pt1 | contig 13356 bp, 12 predicted proteins | sample 131447metaG_FD_185979 | JGI IMG/M metagenome (GOLD analysis project Ga0256829, IMG submission 185979) | Hydrothermal vent microbial communities from Lau Basin, Pacific Ocean - 131-447 | ecosystem: Environmental > Aquatic > Marine > Hydrothermal vents | place: Pacific Ocean: Lau Basin | collected...
TAAAACTTTGAATCTTGCACAAAAATTACAAAATTGAATATAAAGGAACTTAAAAATATGTAAAATATAACTTTATAGCCAAACTTGGTGCTTCTGGATTCAAAAAAAGATGAGTTTTTTCTGACTGTTGGTGTGTGAGGTGTGTTATGGAATTATTTGGGATAACTTACTCTCTAATTTTTTAACTATGCTTTTTAACTCTTTAGGTTCATAATTATTTATTTTCATCTAATATCTTTTCTATTTCATATAAGGCATTTTGATTTTTGAGGCGAAACTTTAACTCTATTCTTCTTGATGCTTCTTTATCTTCAGTACCATTTTGCACAACCCTATCTAAATATGATCGTCCGCTGGCAGTCAAATATTTTTGTAAGTTATATTCTTTAGCTATTGGTAAAGAAAGCAAATAAGTCATAACCGATAGAGCTCTATCTTGAGATAATTTTAAGTTATAAAGGTAGCCTCCATCACTATCCGTATGTCCTTCTATTACAATATTATCTATATTTGGTTTGATTGCTTCATCACTTAAAAGAGCACTTATATAACTACTAAACTGTGTCTTTAACTGTTCTTTAGCACTCTCTTTTAATTTGCTACTTCCTTTATCAAAAAGTACTTTTGAACTAAGTTTTAAAGTACCATCTTTACTTATTTTAACTTTACTTCCCAAAGTATTTTTCAGCTCATCAATTACTCTTAATCTTATACCAGTTAAGTATTTTATTTTTTCTCGTTTACTCTGTAGCTCTTTTAGTAAACCTTCGTATTTACTCTGTTTCTCATCTAAGGCTGTAAGTAATTTTAGTAACTTCTCCTGTGTTAGATTTAGTTCTTCACTCTTTTTGGTTAAATTTGCAGATAGTATTAAAACTTTCTCTTTATAATCTTGTATTTTTTTATCTTTTTGCTCTAATGTCGTATTGCTCTCATTTAATAAGTTTTGTAAAATAACAACTTTACCATTTAACTTATCAAGTTTAGAGTTTTTAGCTAATAGTAATTGATTAAGTTTCTTTAATTCATTCTCTTTAAGCTTTAGGGCATCTTTCGTTATTGCTAAAATACCTTTTGTACTATTTAACTCTTTTACTCTATTAGCAAGCAAGGCTCTTAATTTAAAAATATCGTCTTGCTGTAGTTTTATAGTAGCTAGTTGTTTTGCTATTTTGCTATCTTGTTTAATAACTTTTACATTTAACTTATTTAAATTATTTTCTTTCTTTTTTAAATCTTGTATTGTATCTTTTAAAGCAGTTTTTTGTTTATGTAAATCTTCTCGTAAATGTATAGATTTAGATACAATTGCACCAATTAAGAGTATAAAAACAAAGAGCAAACCTGCCATTAAATCAGCATAAGATATCCAAAAATTGCTATCATTTCTATTTTGGTTATTTTTAAACACAACTTACTCTTTTATCTTGCTTATACTCTCTACCATAGTAGAGATATGCTCTACAGCAGTTGCTAACTCATGATCCACCTTTTTTAATGAATTATCTAAGCCATTATCAAAACTCTCTAAAAGCTTTTGCAACTCTTTTGCATTTCTATTAAATTCACTTAAATTATTTTCCAAAGATATTTTAGCATCTACATTGTTTTGTACTATATTTAGTTTTTCAATACTGTTTGTTAATGCTTTTGTACTATTTTTAAGTGCATTTTCTACCTCTCCTAAACCAATTTTTGTATTATCTATAATTTTTTCATAGCTAGTTAAATGTTCTCTATTTACATCTTTTATAAAATCTAAATTAAAAGTCTCTTTCAAAGCTCTTATTAATTCGTTATCAAGTATTGCTTTTTGATTATATTTAAACTTTAAAAGTTCTCGTTCACTCCAAATATATTTTGTATATATATCTTCTAAAGATAGAGTTAATTGCTCTATACTCGAAAGTCCTAATCGTTCAAAAAATGTCCACCATAATGATAAAAATATACCGAATATAGAAGCGTAAAATGCAGTACCAACACCTGACAGAAGCGTCGATATTTCTGAATCTAACTCTTTTGAACTACTAACTGTAAAGTCTGGCATAGAGATAGCAATGGCAATAAAAGTACCTAAAATACCAAGCATTGGGAATGTACTAGATGCTACTTTCGCAAAGTTATTATTTCTTACATTCTTAAAATAATCGTCTAAAAAATCACGAACACTAAGTACAGATTTTGTTTTACCCTCTATTGTTAGTGCAGTTTTTTCTAAATTTTTCTCTAACTCATTTCTAGTAACACTAAATTGACTCTTAATTTTACAAACAGATATAAATGCATTATGTGGTATAAATAGTAAAAAAATAAGAAAAATTACAACAATTATATAAAATGTATGAGTACTTATGTGAGTAAGGTCAATAATTCCAAAATAGTTAACTCCTAAAAAGAGTACAAATAAAAAAGGTACAAACGCTATAGTTACAAATCTGCCAAAACAATTACTACTTCCACTATCCATATTATGCCTTTAGAAATAAATTATAACTATTCTAGCAAATTTTAGTTAATTAAGCAATATATTATAGGGTCTTTTTATCTTTTCTACTAAAGAAGCAATACTTACCGCCCTTCCCTCTCGTGCAAACTCTTTACCGCCTAAAAAAACTATAGTTGTAGGAATTGAAAATACACTAAAGTTTGCAGCAATCTCTTGTGATTTTTTTGCATCTATATATATTTGCTTTATCTTAGGGAAATTATTTTCAAAAGCCTCTTTTATCTTTGGCTTTAGAGCATCGCAAACAGCACAATTATCACCCCAAAAGTATAACATTACTCCATCTTCTTTCTCAATTAAATCTTTTATCTCTTCTAAAGTCATTTATAATCCTCCAACAATAAACCATCAACTATTAACTATTAACCAATTAACCATTAACAGCTTCGTTTAAACGAAGCTAGGAGCATCATTAGCAAACAAAATTAAATCGCCAGCTCTTGTGTTTTTTACTAAGAAACTCTCAAACTCTGATTTATCTTTTAAATGCATAAGTTTTTCACTATCTACATACTCTTTAAATATATCGTAATTTAAATCGCCTGTTACAACAACTAAATCAAAAACTTCGTTTGCTCTTTTTGCTACTTGTATATTTAACTTATCATCAACCTCTACAAGACCTGGAGTTATTACAACTTTTCTACCATCATATGTAGAAGCTAAATCAAAAGATGATAGCATACCATCTATATTACCATTAAAGCTATCATCAATAATAAGCTTACCACCTGCTTCTATCTTTTGTAATCTATGCTCTACTGGTTGTAACTCTTGCAAAGCATCTTTAATCTGCTCTTCTGAGACACCCAACTCTGTTGCAACTTTTATTGCTGCTGCTATGTTTACAGCATTGAAATTACCTAAAATATTAGCACAGTAGTAGTTATCTTCTAAGCTAAAACAAACACCATCTAGTGTTGCTTTTATATCTTTTATGTCGTGCCCAAAAAGCTCTATTTTAGGATTGCTAGATTTAACATTTGCACTTATATGTACCCAAGCGTGCTCTAATCTGTTGCTTTTTGTAATCTCCATTTTTGTATTTCTAATACGCTCTAGCGATTTAAAATACTCTATATGTGCTGGTCCAATAGTTCCAACTACTGCATATTGTGGGTTTACTACTTTTGTAATATCTAATATATCACCAACCTCTCTAGCCCCCATCTCTACTACATAAACTTCGGCATCGTCTGGTAAATCTACATTTATATCTTTTATAACACCACCAAGAGTATTTACCGAGCGAGGAGTAGCATAGACATTATACTTTTTAGATAGAAGATGTGCAATAAAGTTTTTCATACTTGTTTTACCGTAACTTGCTGTTACACCTACAATTTTTAAATCTTTCTTTGCATCTAACTTATCAATAGCTTGATGTCTAAAACCTGCAAAAAGAATCTTCTCTATAATTAGAGATACAATCCAAGCTAGCAAAATTGGCACAAGCACAAGCGTAGTTTTAGTAACAAAAAATGTAAATAGTGCAAAACCTATTAGCAGTGCAAAAAATCTTTTTACCCTACCTGTAAATACTAAAGATTTATCCTGTTTTTTATACCAAAAATATAGAGCAATAGCATAAATGATTAGCAAAACAGGCTGATAAATTTTTAAATTAGCAAAGCTCAAAGCTTCATAAGCTGCAAATGGAACTAAAAAGTAAAATATATTCCAAAGTGGCTTAGTATGGTGAAAAATTGCTCTATTTAACCTATAACTATACCACTGCATAGTTGTCATAAAGTAGTATCCTATAAGTAGTACAAATAGTATATATGTAATTAAAATCGCTATACTGTTATTTAATATTTCAGTCATTTAAATCCTTCAGCTCAAGAGCAATCTGCTCGCTTATATATTTAGAATTATTTAAAAAGAAAAAGTGGTCGCCTGCTAACTCATAAAGTTTACTATTTGCTATTATACTTTGTATCTTTTTAGCAGTCCAAAGTGGTGTTGCTGTATCATCTATACCCCAAAATAGCAGAGCCTTACCATTTATATTATGAAAATTTTGCTCAAAATCTTCATCTACCACATTTTTAAATGTTTCATACATTGCATGGTTCATCTCTTTAGCATCGCTAGATACAAATAGTTTTCTAATTTTTTGTACACCAAATGGTTTAAGCAGTTTAAATATAGCTATTTTAGCTCTTACACTAAATGGTTTAGGTACTAAAACCCCTGCACTAGAGAGCAGTATCAAACAATCTGGCTTTAAAAGTGTTGCAACTTTACCACCAAATGAGTGCCCAGCAATAGCTTGTGGTGTTGCAGCAATTTTTTCTAAAAATAGTTTAACAATATATGCATAATCTTGGGTGGTTAATACCATATTTTCGTTAGGTGACTGCCCAAAGCCTGGCATATCTAAGTATATATGCTTAAACTCATTTAAGTAGCTACCAAAAGCTTGTTGCATTATCTCTTTGTTACTTCCCCAACCATGCAAAAAAAGAATACTCTGCTCTTTTGTTGGGTTTTTAATTATATAAGAGAGAGATAAGTTCTCCCTATTATACTCTACCTCAGTTATTGCCATACTCTCTATTTCCTCGTTTCAACCATTTTAGTAGGAACTCTAAGTTTTGTTATTTTATCAAAACCATAAATATCTGTATAGAAATTAACTACACCATTTTCAACATATGCTGTTAAATACACAATATGTACAGGAATTTGCTGAGTTAGCCCAACATACTCTGTTTTTTTAGCTTTAAGAATTTTTCCAACTTCTTCAAATTTTTGTTTAGTGTAAAAAGTCGATAGATGCCCTAAAAGTTTTAAAGGCTTTTCTAATCTAATACAACCATGGCTATAAGCTCTTAATTGACGCAAGAATAACCCTTTAGAATCAGTATCATGCATATATACCGAAAACCTATTAGGGAACATAAACTTAACACTTCCCAATGCATTATGGCTTGATGCTTGTTCTATTATTTTATATGGTAAATCTTTTTTAGCCCACTCTGGTGTTAAATATTTTTTCCAATCTATGCTTGATGGATCAACGGTTGGAGAATCTGGTGCATAATCTCTCTTTACAACCATATTATGGCGTTTCAGGTAACTTTTATCTCTAATAATTCCTGGTATCACCTCTTTTCTTGCAATATTATCTGGTACATTCCATCTTGGGTGTACTGTAATATATTTCATCATACTACTAAATATCGGTGTTTGCCAAGTCTGTCTTCCAACAACAACTTTAAACTCCATACTTTTTTTACCATTTTCAAAGAATCTAAATTTATACTCTGGGACATTTATAAGCACATATGTATTCCAACCAGTAGGTTTGAGTAATTTAACTCTTTCAATATTTTGTTTAATTTTATATTTTTGAACAGGTGATACTGCTGCATTATATGCATCTATCAAAGGAAAGAACTGAGGCATATGAGGTACATATGTATCTAAAATAGAGCTAACTGTTGCACCACTTTTTAGTTTAGCCATAATATCACTACTACTTACATATTCTTTGTAAATTTCATAATGTGTTTTTATATTTTTAGACTCTTTAGCTCTAATACCCGCCTTTAATGTAGGTATATCTATACAACTATTTGCTAAATTTTCACTATATTTCACTAATAATTTATCTAAAATTTTATCATCTTTTGTCTGCTCATACTGTGCAATCATAGGATGTAAATCACATACAGAAGAGTACTTATCCTCTTGTAAAATTTGCAAAAATTCACTCTTTTGTTCATCACTCCAGTTTGTACTACCTAGAATAGTCCCTATACCATTACAGCCAGATATTACAAACGCAGTAACAATACTAACTGCTAATGAATATTTAAATTTCATACTAACCCCTTAATTAATCGTATCTATTTTACCTAAATTTACAAAAAAAAAGCTTTTTTAAATTAAAAAATATTAATAATTGTAATTTTTATTGCTTAAGAGATATCGTTTAAATAGCTAGCACAAACTTTCGCACTACTAAATGCCCACTGAAAATTAAATCCCCCTAGTCTTCCTGTAACATTTAAAACTTCTCCAATAAAAAAGAGATTATTTACCTTTTTACTCATTAAGCTATCACTATCTACTTCGAAAGTATCGACTCCACCCTTTGTTACTTCTGCTTTTGTATAACCAAAATTTCCTGCTGGAGCAAATCTATAACTCTTTAGAGTTTCCAATTTTTTCCACTCATCTTTAGATAATCTATTTGCATTTTTATCTTTTATCTCTACTTTTTTCAACAATGCCATAGCTACTCTTTTAGGAAGTGGCAATAGATTAGATAGCATTTTGTTACTACTCTTTAACGCTTTTATTTCAATATTTGGTAAAAAATCTACCTCTAAAAAACCTTTCTCCCAAAACAGAGATGCATTTAAAACAACTGGTCCACTAATACCTTTATGAGCAAAAAGCATAGAGCCTTTAAACTCTTTACCCTCTACTTTTATAGCAACCTCTACACTAACGCCACTCAACTCTTTAAAAAATGCTTCACTAGGTTGCAGAGTAAAACCAACCAATGCCGGTTTAGTATCTACAATAGTATGCCCAAAACTCTTTGCTATTTCGTAACCTATAGAGCTTGCACCAATTTTTGCAAAACTTAAACCACCACTTGCAACTATTAAGTTTTTTGCTTTAAATTTACCACTATTTGTAGTAACTTCAAAAATATCACTCTCTTTTATTACACATAATACTTCGCAATTTAATTTTGTTCTAACATCTTTAATTTCTCGCTTTAAAATAGCTAATAAATCACTAGAGCTACTCTTGCAAAAATACTCTGTATTGTTTTTTATACTATACTCTAATCCTCTATTTTTAAAGTATTTAAGAAGCCATTGGCTATTATATTTTTTAATATAGTTCTTTATAAAATTACATTCTGCTAAATAATCTCTACAACTAATATTTTTATTTGTAAAGTTGCATCTTCCTCCACCAGATATTGCAATTTTAGCTCCTAGTTGGCTATTGTGCTCTATTAATAGGGTAGATTTTTTATTATTTAAATTGGCAGCTAGCATTAATCCGCTAGCACCCCCACCAATTATGATATTCTTATATACCATTACAATCTTTGCATCTTTTTAAGACCTATTTTTACAAGCTCTTGTACTGTTCCACTCTCGCCATTAAGTGCTTTTTTGATTGCCTCTTTCTTAAAGCCCAAAGACTCTAGTGCCATTGTCGCTTCTAACATATCATTACCTGCACTACCCTGCTCCCCATCACCACTTACTATAAAGTCTGCAAGCTCTACCAAAATTCTACTAGCAGCTTTTGGTCCAATACCAGGAACACGCTTTAACATTCCTACATCTTTAGCACTTACAATTTTTGCAAATATTTCTGGTGTAAATGTTGAACAAACTGCCAAACCAACTTTTGGACCAACACCATTAATTTTAAGAAGTGTATCGAACATCTTTTTCTCATCTTTACTAACAAAACCAAACAGCAAATTTGCATCTTCACGAATTATTTGCGTAACAAACAGTTTTGCTACATCGCCACTAATTGTATTAGAGCTATTAACTGAAACATTTACTTCGTAAGTTAAACCATTTATAAAAATATGCAAAAGTGTCGGCTCTTTATATACTATTTTACCCTCTATTCCTACTATCAAGACATATCCTTTAGCCCAAGTTTGTAAAATATCAAACTCAGGTTATAACTTTTTTAGTATTTTATAGTTATAATTCTTGCAAAAAGATGAATTGGTAAGCTATGCGTATAAAATCGATATTTTCAAACAGTGGCGGTATATTTTTCTCTAGAATATTTGGTTTTATTCGCGATTTAACTATGGCTTCTATTTTAGGTGCAAATGTCTATAGCGATATTTTTGCCGTTGCTTTTAAGCTACCAAACCTATTTAGAAGAATCTTTGCAGAGGGTGCATTTACTCAAAGTTTTATGCCATCTTTTATTGCTGCAAGATACAAAACAATCTTTAGTGCGAAAGTTTTTACAACACTTTTAGCTTCGATTATTATACTATCTATCATTGTAAATATCTTTCCATATCAAATTACAAAACTATTAGCACCAGGTTTTAAAGATAGTACATTAATCCTTGCTGCTAAATATGTTGCAATTCAATTTTGGTATCTGCCTCTAATTTTTATGGTTACATATTTAGGGGCACTTTTGCAATATAAAGAGCATTTTGCCACAACAGCATTTGCTACAACCTTGCTAAATATTGCTCTTATTATCGCTATGCTCCTATATAAAGACTCAAGTAAAGAAGAGATACTAATGGCTCTAAGTTGGGGTGTAATAGCTGGTGGTATTTTGCAAGTTTTGGTTCATTTAATTGTGGCAAAAAGATTAAGAATTTTAAGAGTAGTTAAATTTGGATTTAGCAATTTTAAAGCAAAAAGTGAAGAAGTAAGCAAAGATACACAACGCTTCTTCAAAAACTTCTTTCCAGCTATTTGGGGTAACTCTACTCTACAAATTATGTCGTTTTTAGATACTTGGCTGGCATCTTTTCTAGTTTCTGGCTCTATTAGTTACTTATATTATGCAAACCGTATATTCCAACTACCACTTGCACTATTTGCCATTGCTCTATCTATTGCGATATTTCCAACCGTATCAAAAAAGATAAAAGCAAAAGAGGAGGCACAAGCCCTCAGAGAGTTTAAAAGAGGCTTTTGGATTTTGCTATATCTTTTAACCGCATCTACAGTCGGTGGCATAATATTCTCTAAAGAGATAATTTGGCTACTATTTGAACGCGGTGCATTTACTAGAGAAAACACTATAGATGTTGCTCTAGTTTTGCAAATGTATCTAATTGGGCTTATACCTTATGGTTTAAATAAACTCTTTGCTTTATGGCTATATGCGAACCATCAGCAGGGCAAAGCAGCTAAAATTGCTACAATTTCACTCATAACTTATGCGATTTTTGCTTTTTTACTTATAAAACCATTAGGTGCACAGGGTTTAGCTCTTGCTGGCTCTTTAACTGGATTAGTAAGCTTTTTCTTAACAATTAAACATTTTGGAGTAGATAGAATGGTAAATATTGTCGATAAAAGTAGAACTTTTAAGTTTTCAGCAATTTTATCTGCTTTTACACTGTTACTTTTATCTATCAACATTCTATGGATACATATATAAATTTTGACACAACTATTTACTTTAATTTTTTTTTAAGATATAATTTAAATTGTAAAGGGTGTAGCAATTACCCCTTTAAATAAAAAATTAAAGGATACACTATGAACACAAGTATAGTAGGAAAAAATTTAGAGCTTACTGAGCCTATTAAGAATTACGCAGAGTCTGCTTTTGAAGCAATTAAGAAATATAACTTAGACATTATTTCTGCAAGTATGGTTCTATCAGATAATAAAAAAGGGTTTTTCAGCGTTGAATTTGTAATTAATGTAAAAGATAAGCATACAGTAGTAATTACACAAAGAGAAAAAGACTTATATGCAGCTATTGATTTAGCACTAGATAGAGCTAAAAAGAATTTAAGAAGATATGCTGACAAAATTAAAGATAACAATCACGAAGGTATCAAAGGACTAGATAATGGCGAAGCTCCACTTCCAGAAAGAGATGAAGATGGCGAAGAGATAATCCCATTAGAGCCAAAATTATACAAGCCTTTAGATTTCGAAGAGGCAAAATTAATGCTAGACGAATCAGAAGAAAACTTCTTTGTATTCTACGACATCGACGGAAATATGAGAGTTATTACAAAATTAGACGACGAACACTACGGACTATACTAGCCCAACCAATTCCCGCACCCCGCGGGAACCCCTACCAAAAACAATCAACAATCTACAATCTACTATCAACCATCAACCATCTACTATTAACCAACTTTTCTAATAAATAAAACCTTCAGATAATTCCCCTCTAAAAAGTTCTCATTTACTCTAAAATCTTTAGGCAGAGAGAAACTCTCTTCTATTTTATACTTTATACCCAAATCTCTAAATGCTTTATCTACAAATGTTCTAAATTTCATCATACCAAAATTTGCAGCATTTGTAGAAGCAACTATTACACCACCTCTGTTAGTAATCGCAATAATCTCTTTAAGCAGTTTAGTATAATCTTTACTCGCACTAAATGTACGCTTTTTTGACCTAGCAAAACTTGGTGGATCAACTACTACCATATCGTAACTAAACCCCTTTCTAAGTGCATATTTAAAGTAATCAAAGACATCTGCAACTACAATTTTTTGTTTATCTAAATCTATACCATTTACGCTAAATTGCTCTTTAGTTTTTGGCAAAGAGCGTTTTGCCAAATCTACACTTGTTGTCTCTTTTGCTCCACCAAGTGCTGCATATACCGAAAATGCCCCTGTATAAGAGAATGTATTTAAAAAGACTCGACCTTTGGCATATCTGTCGCGTATAGTTTTTCGTACATCTTTTTGGTCTAAAAAGACCCCAACCATTGCACCATCGTCTAAATATACAGCAAAGTTTACACCATTCTCTTTAACAATTAATGGCTCAGGAGCTTTTTTACCCTCTACAAAGTCGCTCTGCGCCCCAACATACTGCCCTTTTGCATCAAATCTGCGTTTTTGATAAATTCCTTTAAACTCTAAACTTTTCCTTAGAGCTTGCAAAATTGTATCTTTAAACTCAAAGATTCCCAAACTGTACCAAGTTACAACTAAAAAACCATCGTAATAATCTACAGTTAAGCCCCCTACTCCATCGCCTTCGCCATTAAATAGTCTAAATGCTGTTGTATCTTTGCTTTTAAAAAACCCTGCTCTATACTCTATGGCATCTTTAAATTTAGCTTTAAAAAACTCTACATCTATCGGCTCACTCTCTTTATAACTTAGAACCCAACCTTTGCCTTTGTTTTGCTCTCCATAGTAGGCTTTTGCTATAAACTTGCCTCTGGTGCTATAGAGTTTTAAAATCGAGCCTTGCTTTTTTACACCACTCCAATCTTCTATAAATTCACCCAAAATTAGAGGGTAACCATCTTTTAGTTTATCTTCAAACTCTCTTTTTACTACAACTTTTAACTCTTTTGGCATTTTTTACTCTCCAACAAATCGTATAGTTTTACAATATTATGATACTTCTCATCTAACTCTAAATCTATCAAATCATCTTTTAACTCTAATATATTTTTAGCTCTCATAACTAAATCTCGACCAAATAACATATATAAAGCATCTTTAAAATTATCAAAATCTAAGCCCTCATTTTGCATCTTTATAAGTTCAGAAATTACTAAATGCTCTTTCTTATCGCTAAATTCTAGCAAAGAGATAGCCATATCAAAATCGCCATTTCGCAAATATTGTTGAGCTTTAAACTCTAACATACTAAAGCTATTTTTAAATACTACACCTATATATTTTGCCATATCTATACTATCATCTAAATGCTCGCATTCTTGCAGTATCACTTCGGCTTCATACTCTTTATAATTTAGCACCATATCTCGTAAGAATTTTGCTCGGTTTTTATTTTCGTAAAGTAGCTCATCTATCTCATAAACTTCGCTAAAATTTGGCACAACAATTTGGCAAGTATAAAAGCCCAAATAGTCGTAATCTCGTATATATACTTCTCTATTTTGCTCTGTAATTATATTAAGCAGATAGTTATACTCATCCTCTATGCCACTACCGCTGTAATTAAACTCGCTATACTCAAAACTCTTAGCACTGCTTAAAAACTGTAGACCCATTTTACCATTGCTATCTATAAAATGCGACTCTAAATTAAAACTACTTGCAACTTGCTCACTATCGAAAGTTGGTACTTCAAAGCCCGTTAGAGAGTTTAAATCTCTACCCTGCATAAGCTCGGTTAATGTACGCTCTAATGCCACTTGCAAAATAGGGTGTGCCCCAAACGAGACAAACAAAGAGCCATCGGCTTTGTTTATTAAGGCAATAGCAACTACAGGATAGATACCACCAAGCGATGCATCTAAAACCAAAACTTCAAAACCTGCCTCTTTTAGCTTACTAACACCACTACTCACTACATCATACTGCTCTATTACAGTAGCTGGAAACTCTGGCAGGGCATACCCATTTTTAATAATTTCAAACTTTACATACCGCTCTATTATCTCACTAAGTGCCTGAACTCTTGCCTCTAGCTTTGTATTGCCAGCTGCTAAGCCATTACTTACATACAAATTTTGTAATACATTTACAGGAAAGTTCTCTACTTCTGATGTTATGGCATTTACAAATGGTAGGGCTACTACTCTGTCATAATAGTCACTATTAAAATCTATAAAATCTTCAAAGCTAAGCTCGCCATTTGGGTTATATATCGCCTCTAATTTAGGGCTTAGGTAACTCTCTTTACTAAGTAGTATTTCATCTGCATAATGTTTTCTATTTGGCAAATAAAAGTCGATAAAGAAGTTATTGCTCTGTAATCTTTCGATAAACTCCCCCAAAGCACTAGCTCTGCACGACTTTTTGCACACACCTTTACCATTAGAGTAAACATACTCTGGGGCATCTTTGTAAGCTAAATTTACAGAGTAACAGTTAGGCACAGGATTTAGCAAGCTACTAAAAATAGTATTACAATCAAGCTCTTGCAAAATAGCTTCCATTCGCTTGATAGATGTCTCTAGTGGTGCCTCTTTAGATAGATAATTCATTTTCTCACTTTTTGATTTTTTGGTGTGGTAAGGGTACAACACACAACACTCTTAATAATTCGGTCGGTAAAGCGCAATGCCAATAAATTAAGCTTTTAAATGTGCAGTGAGGGCACTGCACCCTACAGTAAAGTCAATTTTATCGTAGGGTGTGGTACCCTTACCACACCAAAAGATTCTTAATTCAATAGCAT
>Ga0256829_1002588_pt1 | contig 13354 bp, 14 predicted proteins | sample 131447metaG_FD_185979 | JGI IMG/M metagenome (GOLD analysis project Ga0256829, IMG submission 185979) | Hydrothermal vent microbial communities from Lau Basin, Pacific Ocean - 131-447 | ecosystem: Environmental > Aquatic > Marine > Hydrothermal vents | place: Pacific Ocean: Lau Basin | collected...
CCAAAAAGGTAATGTAAGTGATGATACTGGATCTTTAAAACCCCAAACTTCATTCGAATTTAAACCTTTATATTTAAAATACAAAGGGCTAGAAACAACAGATTTTAAAAACTGAACAAAACTATTGAATTCATCCTCATTCTCTTTTGAGTAGATTTTCTCTAAATTATATGGGTTATCCCAACTTGATCCTGTTTGGTTTAATAACCAATCATTTAACTTTAAAAAAAAGTCTGCTTCAGCATGACTTCCTAATTTATTTCCAGTAAACAAGCCTAGTTTTTTTAGTAAATCTGATAACATAGATGTTCCTGACCTATGCATCCCTATTATAATTATTGGAGAGATTTTTTTATTGTTCATTTAGAGCGCTATTTTTAATAAAGAATAAAGGTACTACTGAGAGTTTTGAGTAACAAATATAACTAGAATATAGATTTTGAAATGCAACACTTATTGCGATAGCTATTGAAGCACCAATAGTTCCATATAAGGGTATTAACACGACGCTTAATATTAAGCTAATAATAAGAGAAAACAACAAGCTATAAAGCAAAAATTTTTCCAACCTTGCAGACATCAAAATATATCCTACAGAGCCAGTTATAGCATTAAAGAATTGACCCCAAACTAATATTATTAATAAAATACCACCAGACTTAAACTCATCTCCAAAGACTCCCATTACTTGATTAGAAAAAAATGTTAAAAATAATACTAAAGGAATAGAAACAAAGGACATTATGAAAGAGCTTTTTTTTGCTAATTTACCTAGTGTTATAAAATCTTTTTTAATTATGTTGCTTACGAACTCTGGAGCCATAGCACTATTAATAGAAGGAAGAATAAAACTTACTATTAAAGAAATTTTAGTTGCTACTCCATAAATTCCCACATCCTTAGCGTCTAAAAAATAGCCTAAAATAACAGCTATTACGTTTGTTGAAATTATACTAACTGAAGAAATAGTCCAAAACGTTTTAGATGATTTAAAAAGTTTTTTTCTTTTTATTGAAAAGTTTTCTTTTAAAGAATCAAAGTTTATTTTTAAATATCTATTAATTGTATAAGCTGAAAAAATAAATATAAACCAAAAAGCTAATATATATCCTAATATAAAACTTGAAGCTTCCTTTAAGATAAACATATAAAATATAAAGCCGATAAGTAATGCTAAAAAGTTAGGAGCAAAACCTTGTAAAAATGAAGCTATTTTTATTTTTGACAAACCCTTAAGGCTTTCACTATTATATTGCAGTAATATAAATGGAATAAACCCTAAAGAATAATACTTTAGGGATATTGCCATGTTTTCATCTTTGTAAAAATTTAAAGCTAACCAATCAGATGATAAATACAAAAATAATACAATAAACAACATTATTGGAAGCATAAACCTATAAGAACTAAGTAATAAGGCACTTATTTTTGTTATTTTATGCTTCGATACATATTCTGATGTTTTTATTAGTAGTAAGTTTTCTAAACCAAAACATCCAACAATAGTAATTATAGAAAAAACTGCTAAACCTTGGTAAAAAATACCATAACCATATGAACCACATAATTTAGCTACAATAAAATTTAATAACAATGTAAAAATAATTCCAAAAGATCTAAATATTAAAGAACCTCCAATATTAGAGTAAATTTTTTTTAACATAATTATTAAATTTAAACAATCATTCCCGCAGCTACAGTCTCATTAGTAGTATCATCTACCAAAATAATACTTCCCGTTGTCCTGTTTTCTCTGTATGAGTCTATCATTAACGGTTTTGTAGTTCTTATTTTTACTTTAGAGATATCGTTCATCTTTAAGTCTTTATCCTCACTGTTACGCTCTAAAATATTAATATCTATTTTATAAACCACTTCTTTGATCATTGCTTTTTGATCATTAGAAGTATGTTTTATAGTATATTTTGCTCTAGGCTTTGCTGGACTATTATTTAACCAACAGAGCATCACCTCGATATCTTGTGAAGGTTCTGGTTTGTTATTAGAACGTACAATCATATCACCTCGACTAATATCAATATCATCTTCTAATGTTATTGATACAGACATTGGTGCGTAGGCTTCACTAACTTCTCCATCAAAGGTGTCTATGCTTTTAATTTTTGAAGTAAAGCCAGAAGGCATTACAGTTACCTCATCATCTTTTCTAAAAATACCACTAGCAACACGACCTGCATAACCACGATAATCTCTAAAATCTTCACTTTGTGGTCTTAAAACAGTTTGCACAGGAAAACGTGCATCTACTTTATTTACATCGCTACTAATATGCATCGTCTCTAAAGTATGTAATAATGGTGCGCCTTGATACCAAGACATATGTTCAGAACGGTTAACCACATTATCTCCTAATAATGCTGAAATTGGTATAAATCTTACATCCTTAACTAGCATTTTAGATGAAATACTCTCAAACTGAGAAACAATGTTATTATAAGCATCTTCAGAAAAATCTACTAAATCCATCTTATTAATACATACGATAATATGTGGGATTTGTAGTAACGAAGCTATAAACGCATGTCTTTTTGTTTGCTCTATGACACCATGTCTAGCATCTACTAAAATTATAGCTACATTTGCTGTTGATGCGCCTGTAACCATATTACGTGTATATTGAATATGTCCTGGTGTATCTGCTATGATAAACTTACGTTTTGGTGTTGTAAAATACCTGTAAGCAACATCTATGGTTATCCCTTGCTCTCTTTCATCTCTTAATCCATCTGTAAATAACGCTAAGTCAACACCTTCATGTCCTTTTTTCTTACTTGTGCTTTCTATCGCTTCTAATTGATCTTCAAAAATAGATTTTGAATCGTATAATAATCGACCAATTAGTGTGCTTTTTCCGTCGTCTACACTTCCTGCAGTTGTAAATCTTAATAATTGATTATTGTCTAACATAATTTATGCTTTAGGCTTTAGGTACTAAGCTTTAAGCCGTTTGTCTAAAGTAAATAGTTTTCGTTTTATGATATTTATTTTTTGACTCATTTCATCCGAAACTTCTTCTGATATATAGTTTAAATCTTTTGATAAAATGAAAAAATATTCTAATTCGTGTGCTGATCCTAAGCAAATCTGGATAAATCGTGAAAACTCTTTATCTGACTTCCTGCCACAACCTTCACTAAAATTTGAAGGTAAACTATATGCTGCTCTTTGCATTTGAGAAATGATTTGATATTTTTCGTTTATTGGAAATGATTTTTTTAGGTCATAAACTTCTAAGGTAAGCTTATGACTTAATCGCCACACTTCATATTTTTTAAAATCTCTCAAATTTAAATATTTATTTTTCGCATAAAGCCTATCTCCTATTATCTCAACTCTAAAAATATCCTTCTCTTTTTCTATCTTCCATTGCAGATTCTGAACGCTTATCGTCACTTCTGTTACCTCTTTCGGTTTGCCTCATTGCTGCTACTTCTGTAGCTATCTTCTCTACAGTATCTGCGTCAGATTCTATTCCTCCTGTTATGGTAATGTCTCCTAAGGTTCTAAATCGTATTTTTTTAGTTACTACTTCTTCACCTTCATCTAAAATTAAAAATTCAGATTTTGGTATCCAAGAGTTACTTCTCCAAACCACTTCTCTTTCGTGAGCAAAGTATAGTGATGGAATTGAGATGTTTTCTCTTTTAATATAATTCCACACATCCATTTCTGTCCAGTTACTTATTGGGAATGCTCTAAAGTGCTCGCCCTCAAAATGCTTTCCGTTAAAGATGTTCCATAATTCTGGTCGTTGATTTTTTGGATCCCATTGTCCAAAATCGTCTCGATGTGAGAAAAAACGTTCTTTTGCTCTTGCTTTTTCTTCATCACGTCTTCCTCCTCCTATTGCACAATCTATTTTATTAGCTTCAATAGCATCTAAAAGTGTTGTAATTTGTAGTGCGTTACGAGTTGCATTTTTTCCTTTTTCTTCAGCAACTCTACCTTGGTCAATAGACTCTTGAACAGATCCAACAATTAAATTAGCGCCTAATTCTTTAATTAAATTATCTCTAAATTGAATAGTTTCAGGGAAATTATGTCCTGTATCTACATGCATTAAAGAAAATGGTATTTTGCTTGGGTAAAACGCTTTTCTAGCTAAATGTGTAACGACTATTGAATCTTTACCACCAGAGAAAAGAATGACTGGATTTTCAAACTGTGCCCAAACTTCTCGCAATACAAATATTGCTTCACTTTCTAATTCATCTAAATAGTTTAAGTAATACTTACTCATTGTCCAGTTTTAATTTTGGTGTTATGTGGTTAATAATTTTGTTAACCGCTTCTTTTACAGATACTTCTTCTGTTTTAATTTCTATATCAGGTTGTTCTGGTGCTTCGTAAGGCGCCGATATACCTGTCATGTTTTTTATCTCTCCTGCACGTGCTTTTTTATAAAGTCCTTTAACGTCTCTACGTTCACATTCTTCAACACTAGTGTTGATAAAAACCTCGACAAAATTACTGTTTTTAACGATATTCTTGACGTTTTCTCTATCTTTTTTATAGGGTGAAACAAATGCAGCTAAGACAACTAAACCTGCATCAATCATTAAGTTAGAGATCTCGGCTATTCTTCTTATGTTTTCAGTTCTATCTTCAGGTGAAAATGTTAAATCATTATTGATTCCTTTTCTAATATTATCACCATCAAGTGTGTAGGTTTTTATTCCTTTTTCAAAAAGTTGCTGTTCTACAAGGTTTGCTATTGTCGATTTACCAGATCCTGATAGACCAGTAAACCAAATCAAAAACGAATTGTGATTGTTTTTAGACTTTCTGTCCTCACGACTTACCTGATAATCGTGTTGTATAATGTTTTTACTTATATCTAATTTATTTCCTTCTTTCATCTAATCCATAATTTATTTTATACCACGTTCTTTCATGTAAATAGTATAATAGCATTTTTGTAATCACTTCTGCAAAACCTATTTTAAGACCTGTTAATGGGTTACCTGAAATAAACCAAGCAATTATCATCGTGTCTAAGGTACCTATAAAACGCCAAGTAATGGTTTTAGCAATATGTCTTTTACGGCTTTCTAATATTTTACCGTCTTTTGATAGGTTAATTTTAAACCAAGTCCTTTCATGCAGATAATACAAAATCATTTTTGTAATCACTTCTGAAAAGCCAATTTTAAGTCCTGTCATTGGATTACCAGATATAATCCATGACAAAATTATGGTATCTAAAGTACCAACAATACGCCAAGTGATAGTTTTGGCAAGGTGCCTTTTATATGAGCTATCTTTCATTTTATTTAGACACTACAAACCAAGGGTTTAACAAATTTTCTTTGTTATAAAGTAATGGTTTATTGGTTTCTTTAGAAATTACAGAAATACCAACAGCATTACAGATAGCTTGTCCTGCAGCAGTGTCCCATTCCATAGTTGGTGCAAAACGTGGGTAAACATCTGCTTTACCTTCTGCGACTAAACAGAATTTTAAAGAACTTCCTTTTGATACTATGTGTACCTCTTTACCTTGTTGTTTTAAATCTTCTACATAATCAAGTGTTTCTTGACTCATATGAGAACGACTTCCAACAACTTCAACTAATATTGAATCTTCTTGTTTTGGTATCAGTTGAGTTGCTGAATTTAAAACTTCATCTATTGAAACATCATGAATATTTAATTCTGCTTTAAAAGCTTGTTTGCTTTCTACATCTGCAACATAAATGGTTTTAATTGAAGGTACATAAATGACTCCTAATTTTGGAATACCATCTTCGGCTAATGCTATGTTTACAGTAAACTCTCCATTACGTTTTATAAACTCTTTGGTACCATCTACAGGATCTACAATCCAGCATTGATTCCAGTGTTTTCTTTCGTTATAATCTGTCTGTTTATTTTCTTCTGAAATAATTGGAATTTCTGTGGGAATTAAAAACGAACTAATAATGTCATTCGCTCTTTTATCTGCTTCCGTTAAAGGCGATTTATCGTCTTTGTATTCTACTTCAATTTCAGAATTATAAACCTTCATTATTTCCTTTCCGGCATGTAATGAAGCTTTTATTGCTGTTTCTAAGTTTTTTGAAATGCTAAATGCTTTCATTATTATCTATATAATATTTTATCGTGTGTTTTATACCTTCTGAAAATGAGAACTCAGGAGTGTAATCAAAATTAGTTCTGGCTTTAGATATATCTGCCAAAGAGTGTTTTACATCGCCTTGTCTTTCTGGTCCGTTAGTTACTTTGGAGGACGTTGAAATGTTTAAAGCTGAAAGTCCGTTTTTAATGGCTTCAACTAACTCATTTAAATTAGTGTTATCTCCAAAAGCAACGTTATATACTTGATTAACTGCGTTTGGGTTATCTGTTAAAGCTGCTTTTATATTGGCTTGAACTACATTTTCTATGTATGTAAAATCTCTTGAGTGTTTTCCGTCACCGTTGATAATAACCTCTTCATTATTTAAAAAACGACCGATAAATTTTGGGATTACTGCAGCGTAAGCTCCGTTTGGATCTTGTCTTTGTCCAAACACATTGAAATATCTTAAGCCAATAGTTTCTAAACCATAAGTTTTATAGAAAACATCTGCATACAGTTCATTAACATATTTAGTAACTGCATATGGTGATAATGGTTTACCTATGTTGTCTTCTACCTTTGGAAGTTGTTTACTATCTCCGTATGTACTAGACGAAGCGGCATACACCATTCGTTTTACGGTTGAAGAGTCTTTAGCAGCCACCAACATGTTTAAAAAACCAGAAATGTTGACTTCGTTAGAAGTTATTGGATCATTAATTGATCGTGGTACAGAGCCTAAAGCTGCTTGATGTAAGACGTAATCTACATCTTGCATTGCTTGTTTACAAGTGTCTAAATCTCTAATATCGCCTTCTATAAAATCGCAATTAGGTTGTTTGATAAAATCGCTAATGTTGGAAAGTTTTCCTGTTGCAAGATTATCTAAAATAACGACTTTTTTAGCGTTATTTTTAAGTAAATATTCTACTAGATTTGAGCCAATAAAACCTGCGCCACCTGTGATTAAAAGGGTGAGATTTTTTAATTCTTTATTATGAAAGTTAGTGTTGTACATAATTATAGGCGTTTATCAATTATAGAAACATTTAATGTTCCTTTTACATCATAAATCACAGCTTTTTCCTTTTTAAATTTTGCTAAATCTAACTTGTTAAACTCATTATGCGATACTACGTGAATGACACCATCGTACTTATGTGTAATGTCAGAAACTAAACTAATATTGTATTCTTCTTTAACTTCTTTTGTATCTGCCCAAGGATCATAAACATCCACATCCATATTAAAGCCTTTTAGTGCTTTATATACATCTATTGCTTTTGTATTTCTTATATCAGGACAGTTTTCTTTAAATGTTATTCCTAACATTAAAACTTTCGCGTTTTTAACCTCTATTCCTTTGTTAAGCATAAGTTTTACAAAATCTGACGCTACAAATTCTCCCATAGAATCATTAAGACGTCTTCCTGCCAAAATTATCTCTGGATGGTAACCAACTTCTTGTGCTTTTTGAGCTAAATAATAAGGGTCTACACCTATACAGTGTCCACCAACCAAGCCTGGTTTAAAAGGAAGAAAATTCCACTTTGTAGAGGCTGCTTCTAGTACAGCTTGTGTATCTATGTCTAATTTATTAAAGATTTTAGCAAGCTCATTTACAAAAGCAATATTTATATCTCTTTGTGCATTTTCAATAACCTTTGCAGCTTCAGCTATTTTTATGGATGGGGCTAAATGTGTTCCTGCTGTGATAATAGAAGAATATAAGTTGTTTACTATTTCAGCTGTTTTTGGAGTAGAACCTGAAGTTACTTTTTTAATTTTTGTAATTGTATGTTTTTTATCGCCTGGATTAATTCTTTCCGGTGAATATCCACATGTAAAATCTTTATTAAAAGTAAGCCCACTAACCTCTTCTAAAATAGGAGCACAAACATCTTCTGTGACACCTGGATAAACTGTAGATTCATAAATAACTATATCCTCCACTTTTAAAAACTCTCCAATAGTTTGAGAAGATTTGATTAAAGGAGTTAATAAGGGTCTATTGTTAATGTCTACAGGAGTTGGAACGGTAACTATGTATATATTACAGTTTGCTAAATCTTCTTTATTATCGGTTATTTTTAAACCTATTTTTTCTTTATTCAATACAGATTTCAGGTCTTCTTCTGTTACTTCCAAAGTCTCATCTATACCTTTATTTAGCTCAGAAACTCTAGTCTTATTTATATCAAAGCCGATAACATTATATTTTTTAGAAAACTCAACAGCAAGTGGCAAACCCACATAGCCTAAACCTATTACAGCTATTTTAAACTCCATTTAACTATTTTTTTCAAAAGTAATTTCTTTTAAACACTTCTCTAAGCTTTTTTCCCATTTTATTGGTTCTAAATTTAAAAGAGAATGTATTTTACTAGTATTTAATACACTATATTTTGGTCGTGTTGCAAGTGTTTTAAATGTTTTTGAGTCGGTTTTGTAAAGGTTAATATTTGCTTTTGATTGCTTAAATATTTCTTTTGCAAAATCATACCATGTGATTTCTCCTTGGTTTGAATAATGATATATTCCAAACTTTTTAGATTGACTGTCTATGATTTTTAAAATAACTGCTGCTAGGTCTTTTGCATACGTTGGACAACCTGTTTGATCATCAACAACACTTAATTCTTCTCTTTCTTTAGATAGTCTCAACATGGTTTTTACAAAATTACCTGCAAACTCAGAATACAACCATGATGTACGAATAATGAAATGTTGAGGTAGGTTAGATATTATTGCTAATTCTCCATCTCGTTTTGTTTGTCCATAAACGGAAATGGGATTTGTAGAATCACCTTCTCTATAAGGTGTTTTTGCTTCTCCATCAAAAACAAAATCTGTAGAAATATGTATTAGTACTACGTCTTTATTTTTACAAGTTATTGCTAGGTTTTTAGCGCCTGTAACATTAACTTTTTTTGCTAATTCTTGCTCTTCTTCAGCTTTATCTACTGCTGTGTAAGCTGCGCAGTTAATACAGTAATCAAAATGGTTTTTACTAAAATAATCTTCAACTTCATTTATATTAGAAATATCTAAATCATTACTTCCTAAAAAAACAAAATCTAACGAAGGATAATCGTTAGATATTGATTGTATACATTGAGCTAATTGCCCTTTTCCTCCTGTTACTAAAACTTTTATCATTGAGAAAATTGCTTTATTGTTGGTAGTACTTTGTCTTTTTCTGATATCATCAATTCCTCTTCATTTAACAACCAATCTATGTTTAAATCTAAGTCATTATATATAATTCCTTCTTCGGCTTCTTTGTTATATAAATTATCACATTTATAGTTGAAAACTGCTGTTTCACTTAAAACTACGAAACCGTGTAAAAATCCTCTTGGAACAAATAATTGCTTCTTATTTTCTGAAGATAATTTTACTGATACATGTTGTAAATATGTTGGCGAATCTTTTCTAAAATCTACAGCTACATCTAGCACTTCACCTTGTGTGACTCTTACTAATTTAGCTTGAGCAAACTTACCTTTTTGACTATGTAATCCTCTTAACACACCACGTGATGAAAAAGACTCATTATCTTGAACAAAATTTACATTTTGATTAATTAGGTTATCAAAAGTTTGCTTATTATAACTTTCGAAAAAATAACCTCTAGAATCACCAAAAACAGTAGGCTCTATAATGTAACAGTCTTTTAATTTTGTTTCTAATGCAACCATTATTCTTCTTTTACTAAGCTAATTAAGTGTTTACCATAGCCGCTCTTTAAAAGTGGTGTTGCAAGGTCTATTAGTTGTTGTTTAGAAATAAAACCACTAGTATAAGCAGCTTCTTCTATTGCGCCTATTTTTAATCCTTGTCTTTCTTCAATAACTTGAACAAATTGAGAGGCTTGCATTAAAGATTTAAAAGTACCTGTATCTAACCATGCAGTACCTTTATCTAGTATACTTACTTGCAGCTTTCCTTGTTCTAGATAAGCTTTATTAACGTCGGTGATTTCTAATTCGCCTCTATGACTTGGTTTTATATTTTTAGCAATATTTACTACATCATTATCATAAAAATATATTCCAGGAACCGCGTAATTTGATTTAGGGTTTTCTGGCTTTTCTTCAATAGAAAGTGCTTTTCCTTCTTTATCAAAATTAACTACGCCATAACGTTCTGGATCTGTGACGTGATAAGCGTAAACAATGCCTCCATCAGGATCATTATTTGCTTTTAATAAATCTGCAAGTCCTGTTCCGTAAAAAATATTATCTCCTAATATTAAGGCTACTTTGTCTTCTCCAATAAATTCTTCTCCAATAATAAATGCTTCTGCTAACCCGTTTGGCGCATCTTGTACGGCATATTCAAATTTACAACCTAAGTGACTTCCGTCTCCTAATAATTGTTTAAAAAGAGGAAGATGTTCTGGTGTTGATATAATTAAAATTTCACTTATTCCCGCTTGCATTAATGTTGAAAGCGGATAATAAATCATTGGTTTGTCATAAATAGGCATTAACTGCTTACTTAAAACTTTTGTTAACGGATGAAGTCTTGTTCCTGATCCTCCTGCTAGTATAATTCCCTTCATTATTCAGTATATTTTGTGAGGTACCAATCTATAGTTTTTTTAATACCTGTTTCAAAGTTTTCGTCTGCTTTCCACCCTAATTCATTTTCAATTTTAGAAGCATCTATTGCGTATCTAAAATCATGACCTGGTCTGTCTGTTACAAAAGTAATTTGATCTTTGTATGATTTGTCTGAAGGCTTTATTTCATCTAAAATAGAACAAATAGCATCTACAATGTAAAGGTTATTCCTTTCGTTTCTTCCTCCAATATTATAAGTTTCTCCTGCTTTTCCTGTTTGAAATACTAAATCGATACCTTTACAATGATCTAAAACATATAACCAATCTCTTATGTTTTTTCCATCACCATAAATAGGAATATTTTCTCCTGAAAGTGCTTTTCTGATAATGGTTGGTATAAGCTTCTCATCATGCTGTTTTGGACCGTAATTGTTAGAGCAATTTGTGGTTACAACATTCATTCCGTAGGTATGAAAGTAACTTCTAATAATAAAATCTGAAGACGCTTTTGATGCACTATACGGACTATTTGGTGCATAAGGTGTGTTTTCTGTAAATAAACCCGTTTCACCTAAGGTACCATAAACCTCATCTGTAGATATATGGTGAAACCTATTGTTTTCACAACCTGATTTAAATTTAAACGGCGCATCCATCCAATAGGATTTTGCAACATTTATTAAGTTAAAAGTACCTGTTATATTGGTATCTATAAAAGCGCCAGGATTTTTTATTGAGTTATCTACGTGTGACTCTGCCGCAAAATGAATAACCCCATCAAATTGATGTTTATCAAACAGAGACTCTATTAATTTTCTATCACAGATATCACCTTCTACAAATGTATAATTAGGATTGTTCTCAACTTCTTTTAAATTAGAAAGCTCTCCTGCATAGGTGAGCTTGTCTATATTAACAACCTTAGTATTAGGATTAGCTTCTATAAAATAAGGAACAAAGTTTGAACCTATAAAACCCGCTCCTCCAGTAATAAGAATAGATTTATTCTTCATAATTCAGAGTAAATGTTATAACTTTTTTAGATATAAAAAATAGTATTAGTAATAGAAATGCTAAAACAGGAAATATTATAGAGTATTTTTCTTTCCAACTTTTTGTTGTATTACCAACTCTTTGAAAACTAGAAATTAACTCGAAGATAACATCCTGTTCTATCTTTTCTTCCTCAAGCATTTTGATTTCATTTCTGATACGTTGTTCTTCTTTTAACAAGTCAAATTCTCTTGTTTTTGAATTGTCATTTGATGTTATTGTGAACTCACCAAGTGTAACATTTTGTTTTTTATTATTTGCCTCAGTCCTAACAACATCTATATAAAACTGTTTTAATGAGTCTACTTGTATTAATTGATCTAATAAGTTTTGCTTTTTGATCTCTATTAAAGTATCTCTCCTTTTCATTTCCTTGCTAGTATAATCATTTGTAAACGATGATAAAATACCTTCTTCAAGATCTTTAAATACATTCGATTTATATGCAGAAGCTTTAATTAAAAAATACTTCCCCGCATAAACACTTCTATTTTCTAAGAATTGTTCAAAAGAATATTCTTGTGCTCGTACTGAATCCAATTGATTAATAAACTCTTCATACTGTAATAACCTATCATTTTCAGATTCAGGTCCAGGCTCAATAGCAAACCCTTTAACCTCACTTATAACATCATCACTTACATTAAAAATTTGCTTTAGAGTTTCTTTTTCTTCATTTGCAATAAGCGCATTAAAGTAATTTATGTTTGTTACTAATTGATATTTAGAATTAAAGTAAGGCTCTACCAACATTTCAGTACTGTAAATAGTTGGCCTTGATTTTTCTAAAGCATAACCTACTATAGCTGCTATAAGCAAAACTCCTAAAACTATTTTCCAGCTTTTAAAAAGTGTTTTTAAGGCATAAATAATTGAAGAGAAAATAGTTTTAAGAATGCCTTTAAAGAAATCTATAACTTTGTTTATTGCATTTCCAATTAGATTAAAAAAAACAATTAAGTCTACTTCTTCGTTTTGTTTTTGATTGTTTGGTAATTCTTTACTCATAGCTTTTTAAGTAAATATTTGTTGTAATATTTTACGTGTTATTAAATATGTTGGCTTTACTCCAGAAGTACCTAAACCTCCTGATGCTAATGTACTTCCTGTTTCTAACGGATTATCACTTGCGTAATAAGCGTATCTTACCTTTACATCTGGATTAATACTTCGTCTTACTTTAGATGCTGCTTGTATAGCTTTTTGATAATGCGCACCTTCCATTTCTAACCCAATAACACTCCATGTTGAATTAAAAAAGAATTTAAGTATATCTTTATTTTGAAGTGATGTACCAAGAACTGTTATCATAGATCCTTCATAAACATCTACACCTTGTCCTTCTAAATCTGTTTTTGATAATTCGTTTTCAAATGGATAGTTATCTGCTGTACCTTCAAAGATATGGGCAGAAGGTATCATAATATCTCCTTTACCGCCTTCTAAAATTCCTGCTTTACCCATTATTGATACAGACTCAATGTTTAAAAACACTTTATCTCCGTTATTATCAAATGGTTTTAAAAACTCATCAATAGTCTCATACGCTTGTTCTCCAAACGCATAGTCCATGACAAATAGCACAGGTGCTTCTGTATTTTTGGTTGGTTTTGGCAAGTTTAAATCTGTTTTAGAAAGATCTATTTTTG
>Ga0256829_1002589_pt1 | contig 13353 bp, 8 predicted proteins | sample 131447metaG_FD_185979 | JGI IMG/M metagenome (GOLD analysis project Ga0256829, IMG submission 185979) | Hydrothermal vent microbial communities from Lau Basin, Pacific Ocean - 131-447 | ecosystem: Environmental > Aquatic > Marine > Hydrothermal vents | place: Pacific Ocean: Lau Basin | collected...
CCTGTGATACGAGCAGAACCCTTTATACTACCGCCAATTCTTAACATCTTTGGTAGAGTATAATAAGTCCAAGATATAAATGGTGTGATACCACTATCTCTTAGTGTTCTCCATGCAGGGGCCATAGGCTTAGAGTAGTCTGGCATAATAGCTAATGCTCCCTCTCTTGACTTCTCTACACTCCAACCATGCTCTCTAAGATGTGAGTACATAGCAAGTTTACTCACACTGTCTCCACCCTGATAGCCCCTTGTTAATTTTTCATCCACTTTCTTAAAAAATGATTTGTTTACAGAATGTGTCTCTGACTCACCCACACGTATATCTTCAAGCCTACTTGTATTCATAAGACCTTGTTCTTCTGCCTCAAGATAATACTTCATATCGCCTTTAAGTGAGACAAGTTCTGCTTTCTCTGAACTCGACAATGCACCGATTACCTCTTTGTCTAAGAGTTCGGTTAATCGTGGTGCTTTTGACATTTTGATGAGTGACTTTCCAACTCCACCCACAACGTCCAAGGTACTCATACCAGAACCGTGCATTAAGAATGGGTTAGCCAAGGCATTGTTTACGTGAGTAGGTATGTTCCATACAGTCATAGCTTTTTTAACGGTACTTAGATATTTCATCCAAAGTGCTTTTGCTTCTGCTGCAACATCTCCCTCTCTTTGTATAATAGAGTCTGCTAATGCACCAATATCATCTGCTACGTCTTTTCTTACATACTGACCAGATAAAGCACCCCAACGTGGTGACATATCAAGTTGTACGAAACCTTGCTGATTAAGTACTTCTTTAGTAGCCAACTTAGCTTCTGACTTTGGTACAATTCCACCCTCTAATTTTGCTACCTCTTGTAGCAACTTTCCGTGTTCCACCATTTGGGCCATTTTCATAAACGTCTCTGGTACAGTAATTGAAGCATCAACTATTTCACCCATAGCCTCACGTTCTGCCTTAATCCAATCTCTCTCAAGTGTAACTTTTCCTGCGAGTACACTCTTTTTTATCCCTCCATCTTTTTTATCTAAACCTAGAAGAGACTCGTCCAACTCACCATCTGCTACACGTCTATCATACTCTGCTTGTGATATAGTCTCTGTATGTCCTCTTTTCTTCATTATAGGCATACCAAAGTTTCCACCTGTGACACTATGGATAAGATTTTTTTCGTCCTCTCCAAAATGCTTTTCATAAAGTCTCTTTAAGTATCTATCTCCCCACGCATCAATCTGCTCATCATCAAATACATCAAGTTTTTTAAGTTCATCTTGCAAATCTTTGGTAGTCTGTCTAATATTATCTCCAATCTGCCTTACTTCTTTAGATACAGAGGAGGGGTGAACATCACCCACGATATACTCTTGTATATCTTTTCTCATCTGCTCTGGCAACTTACCAAGTATTCTACCCATATGCTGTGCTTGTATAGCTACTTTATGCTTACCTGCTGTAGCATTTGCACGTAGTTTATGATAACCCCCAGAAAATGAGTCAAGGAATGATGCTTTAAAGCTTGACTTCAATCCTTGTGATAAGTCCGTCCACTCTTTGGCATCATCTTTATTTAATATTTTTTCTAAATGGTCTAAGTTTTTATTTGAATTTTCTGATAATTGTATAAATCCATCTCTCATATTTGGAATTTTGGAATTTTGTGGTATACTTGTACTAGACCTAGAGGCATAGTTATCAGTAATTAGGGAAATTTCATACCCTTTCTTTGTCTCTAGGTTTCTGTCACTATAAAAAGTTATTACTTTTTCATCACCATTTTTTTCAGTACCTACGATTGCCCTATAGCGAACCCCATTATCATTGAGTTCATAAACATTTTTTCCATAATTTTCATAAACTTTACCCTCTCTGATAACCTTTCCAATATCTAGCAACTCTTCTGTTGTAACTTCTCCCACTTTTCCATCGCCAAGATGTTTTTTGATGTGTACTGCTCCCTCCTTTCTATTTCCGTACAGGAATTTTATAATTCCATCGCTGTCTGCTTTCCTAACTTCAGTTGAATTTTTACCATTAAAAGTTACGTTGTAAATACCTCTTTTTTCTTTTTGGGATTTAGACTTCACTGGACTCATCTCTGCCTTATTACGTGAAAAGTCAAGCGTTGCATCTTTAGGGTCTATCCCTGTAGTATCAAAGTCCTTTAGTCTGCCATCAAGCTCTGCCATAAATGCACTATTGTATGCCTCATCGCTATGTTCTCCTGCACCAAGTGTTTCAGAGTTGTTGTATGGCTCTATAATCCCTCTCTCTTCTGCATTTAATCCATGTCTTGCCTGCACCTCTCTAGCTTCTATCTCTCCTGCAATCTTCTTGTAGTTATTGTATGCTTCTGCTGAACGATTATCTTTTAAATAGTCAAGGTCACTTCTATAGTTCATGGCATCAAGTTCTGACAAGTCACCTCTTTTTTCAAGGCTGTAAATCTTACTATTGACTTGCATTAACATATCATCAAAGTTACCACCACCTGCAAAGCCCTCTTTATTTTGTACCCAGTGCTGGACCTCATGCAAAATTGAACTTGCCATCTCATCTTTATTTTTGAACTTGTTAGATAGTGTGATAACATTTTCACCGTCAAATGTAGCGTGTGCTTCCATATTTTTATCAAACTTCACGATAACATTTTCCAACTGTGGATAGTTGCTAAACAGTTCATCGTGCCTCATAAGCTTACCAAGCGTTGTATGCCCTTTTTGAGACAATTCAACTACTGCATTAGGGTTTACTTCTGCTACGCTATCATCTATCTCAAATCTTTTCTGTCCGTCATACTTTCCTGCATGAGTAGTTTTACCCTCAAAGCCTTTAGCTTTCTTACCTGCAAATACCCCAAGCTGTACGTCCTCTGTAGGCATTTTATCGCCCACTTTAATATCGTTATCCATCACCCAACTTCTAACTTTTTCAAAGGCTTTAGGGTTCGCTTTTCTTAATGCTCTCAATCCACTTACTCCAAGTGTACCTGCTACCATACCTTGTATAAATCTATCTGCCATTTGCTCTGACAAGTCTTTGTTTGGGTCATAGCTACCGTCAAATAGTTCACTCCCTGCATTGACTGTACCTGCTCCAAAACCACCTGCTAAGTTGTGTCCTGCGTTTGAGAATAGTGCCTGTCCTGTTTCACTGTCTATAAGGTCGCCATTTTCATCTATGCGTGTTTCTTGTATTGGTGCTTCTTGTGCATTCCAATTAGGGTCATTCTCCAATCTGTCAATATCGTCACGTAGTTTTGCTTCAATCTCTGGGGTTATATTACCCTTATCAATTTTCTTAACATCTGCCTTGCTTAGGTTAAATCCTTGATGATAATTTTTCTCACCCTTAGCAGTAGACCTTGCGTATGTTCCATCTGGTTTTATGAATATTGAGGAGCTTCCCCCAACTCTGTCATGGTAAGTTTGAGATGCGTACCTATCTCTTGCTAAGTCTATCGCTTCTTTAGCTCTAGGGTGTGCAAAAATATCATCGTTTAGTACTGTAGCATTACTCTTTTCTCTAACAAGTTCTGGTTGTGGAGTAAGCATAAAGCTACCCTTTTGGTCTAACCCATTTGTGCTAACATTCTCTGGTTTGCCATACGTTACAAAGTTTGGTACATTTCCCTCGCTAACTTGTGATATTTCATTCTTAATAGGTAGCCTACTACTACGTCCTGTATGCTCTTTTATTAATGCTTGATACTCCTCACTAAGTTTGGTTGCTTTGGCTTTGGAAAAGCCTAATTTTTCTGGTGTATTAATAAGTACATCAATAGCCTTATCTGCGACTTCCTTACCATCACCCACAAGATGTTTAACATCTTTGATAGCATTAGTAACTTTCCCATCGGTGAGTCCTGCGATAACACCATTGAGTACAGATACAATGCCTGTACTCATAGCATCTTCTTGACTCTTCTGTGCATCTGTTAAATCATCATTACCATAGTTCTTAGCTTTGGACGTTGCATATCCTACACCTGCACCTGCCACCACCGACTTACCAACTCTTGCTAGTTTTCTGCCTTTGTTTATGACACCTGCTGGTGTTAGGTTTACTGGGTCTAATATCATCTCTCCTGCTAAATGAGTATACTTATTGTCTTCTGTCTCTATCTCATTTTGCTTTCTTTGGGTATTCCAGTATTTAGCATTGTCCTCAAAAAAAGTTGTTTGGTACTTTTTAGGTAGAATAGCTTTAGATAGTTTCCCTAGCCCCTTATTTATAGATGCTCCATACTCATCTATGTTGTGAGTAAATCCCTTTCCAAATGAGACTGCATCACTGTATGAGAAAGGCAGTACTGTAGCTAAGGCATCGTCTGGTTTATGGTATGCTTTTTTATTTGCTTCTGCTTCTGCTATCTGTGTTTTTGATAAGCCGTTGCGTGGGTCTGTTGGGTTTGTCCTCTCTTCTAATGGTTTAATATCTGCAAAGGGGTTAGTTTTAGCCTGTTTTCTTTCTTCAAGAGGCACAACATCTACAAAGGGGTTAGACTTCTTTTGCTCACGTTCTTCTAATGGTTTAATATCTGCAAAGGGGTTAGACATTTTATTTCCCCATCCTACTCATAATATCTGATATTGGATATGTCCTCTTCTTCTCTCCATCTTCATAAACAAAATTATCTCCTACCCTCTTCATGTGTGACAAATCCAATCCTGCTCCTGTTGCAAATGCGTGCATAGCATTGTTTGCATCCTCTACCGAATAACTACTTTGCTTAGGCTGTTGAGGGGTTTGGGTGGTTGGTTGTGATTGTGGAGCATAATCATCATCAAAAAACTCTCTAAATGCCTTAACTGGATTTTGCGACCATGGAGTATTCTCTTTTTTAAGCGTAGGCATTTTACCTGTTTCAAGATACATAAGTCTTGCTTGTTCTAAATTTCTATCACCTATCTCATCATACTCTTCTGGGCTAAGTTTTGCCTTGAATGAATTAGCATCTGGGAACATTTTAGCCCTAAATAAGTAATCCTCTTTAGCGTTACTACTTGCGTTTGTAACACTCTCCATCTTGTCTCTTGCTATGCTGTTACGCTCTTTGCCTATCGCATTTTGACCCTCATAGTATTTTCCAAGCATTTTATTTCTATTGGCTGTCTCTGCAAGAGTATTGGCTCTTGATGTAGATGTCATATCTTGACCTCTTCTATCTGTAGTATCTGCCATGTGGGCGATATTAGCCCTGCTTGTAGTAGCTCTATTTTGTGAGTCTCCACTTACTAAAGAACCAAGTACCCCTTGTAAAACTCTTTGATTTTGCATTCTAAGCTTTGCGTTATTTCTAGCACCAACTACACTAAGTGCTTCGTTGAACCCCTCTTTTGTGGTAAGGTTATGCTCTATTTTAGGTGCTTTAAAAGTAGGTGCTTGAGACAATGAGTTTATGATAGGATTAATCTGTTTGCTGTACCCTGCATCTGCATTAGTGTATTGAGACTTCCAGCCTTGATTTCCCTGCATAACACCCTCATTACCTTGTACTCTTGACTTGCCAATAGTTGAACTGTGATTTACTATCGCATTTTGTGCTAACGCTACTTTTGGTGTAGCTGTTACACCATTTTTCATTTTCATTTTTCCAAGATTTAATATATCCATTTAACTATCCTCTAAATATAAAGCCACTAAAGTTTAGGACTGTTTTTTTTCCACCTGCAAAGTCATTTATAGACCTAACAGCTATTGTATATGGCATAAGTCCAGATACACCATCTACTCTGCCACTTGTCCATACTCTCCCTATACACCCATAGAGATAAGTACTTGCCTCTCCTATAAGAGGTTTCCACTTTCTAAAGTTAAATGTATGGTAGTATATTCTGCTACCATCTGGTTTGACAACTCTAGCAAAATCACCATACATATCTGAATTTACGAACTCTATTGTATCTCCTTTGTTATGTGGTGGGAGATTGTTTTTAATAAAGAGACCTTGTGTAATCAAGTTATATTTTAGCGTTTTAAGAGGCTTTTGTAACCAATTATCTGTCGCATAGTCATATTTTAACCGTTTTGCATACTTCCAAATAGGTGCTTTAACCACACTTGCTATCCAGCCACGTTTACTATTTTTAAATTTATAGCTACTTGTATCATCTTTTAAAAAAAAGTATGTACTGTTTATCTTAGTACCAAATGGGTACTTTGTAGGTGCAGTAGAGAATAGACCGTTTCGTTTGCAGTACCCACCATTAATCTCCTGTATCATTTCTAGTTTGTTGTTTAAAACATAAGTTTTAGTAGAGATGTTGTTCTCTATGAGGATAAGCCCATCATCTCCAAGCGTTGTATAGTAGTCTGAATAGTTATAAGCAGTAAAGACTTTTCCTAGTAGTGTAAAGCTAACATAAGTACCACCATAAAAGTTTAGTATATATGCACCTTTTACATACCCCACATAACTACTTCCTGAAAGATTTAAACCATTTGGTAATCTTCCAAGAGTAGTCATAGTGAGTTTCTTTAATGAGTAAAATACCGCAAACCTATCTGTTATATTTCCGTTTGCATCTTTGAATATCTTAAATCCAAATAGACCAGCATTATTATAATCATAGTATAAGACATCAACATCATATAGCACGGTGTTGCTTGATGGAATTGTACTCTGTAAGTCGGTACTGTTTATACCTACCCACTCTACAAATACATAGTGCTTTAGTGGATTATATATAACTATAGGGTCTGGTATGTTGCTTTTCCTTTTTGCAGGTTGCCACCCTATCTCCTTTACTCCATCTAAGCTAAAATCTCTTTGTGATATATCATAGGCTTGTGGAGAAATATCACCTTTTATTAGACTGTTTTCTATGAGCTTATCTTCTGTGACCCTATATCTTGACATAGGAACTTTAAAAGACTTTAGCTCTCCCATTAATACCTTAACAAAAGTGCCATTAATAAGCTCTTTTGTTAATAGTTCACTATTTGTATAATCTGGGTGTGGGTAGGGTATGGAGCTATCCGTTTGCATTTGTAATTATACTCTTACTTGCTACATACCAATCGTAACCAGTATATACCATTTTTAATATAGTCATCGTTATATTTGTTGTAGGACTTGAGCTTCCAAGTCCTACTGTAGCATCACCTAGTATAGACTGTGCAGGGTCAAAAGTAATAGCAACAGACCCTGCTGATACGAGCATAAAAGTGTATGTTGTACCCCACCAAGCAGGTACTTGTCCAGCACCATCGTTAAACAGAGTAAAGTGTAGCTCTGCATTTGTAGGAGGATATAGATAAAATATATTATTTTTACTTCCATCAAGGTTAAGTACACCTCCATTTACATCATCAAAAAATACATTATCACCAAATACATTAGCTCCTGCAACACCACCACTAGTAGGCGGTGGTATCAATGTAAGTCCTGTACCTGTAGGATTAACTGCTACTACTTGATTTGGAGTATATGCTACTGGAGTGTCTGTTAGTGCTAAAAATGTACTAGCTCCACCACCTGTAGGTGGTGATATAAGCTCTATTCCATTCTCTAAAGCATTAACGGCAACAACTTTACCAGCATTACCTACGTAGTTGAGTGTATCATCAAAGTTTCTACCATTACTACCTACAAATTGTATAGCAGGAGTCCAAGTAGCTGTATCAATCTTCTTAAAACTTATATAAATATCTCCTGTAACTAAGCTATTGTGCCAAGATACACTATCTGAACTAAATCTAATGTATGCTTCTGCTCCTACACTAACTGCTCCTGCAACTAAATTTGTAAGGTAATCTGCATAAGATTGATTATACATATTTATTATAGAGTCTGCTCTTTGGTCATATTCGCCATACCCCTCCCATAGTAATACTAATGCTTTATATACTATTGCATAGGATAGCCCATCATCAATATCTAGCCTGGTCCCTAATATAGGCTCTGTTGGTACACGCACATAATAATCTTTAGAAATTCTTTTTAGTTCACTTGCTGTACTGCCTGTAGTCTCAATAAGCGTTAATGGAGTTGTCCTTATAGCAGTTTCAGTTAATGCCATATCAAGTGCAGCAAGTTTAGCCTGTTCATCTATAGTATTTAAGGGCGGTTGCGTATCTGAACTTGCTGCCTTTGCGTCCGCTAAAGTTTTTGTTATGTTCTTCGTTACTATTTGAATTGCTTTATCTACTGTCATGTCTCACCTTTTATAATGATGCCGCTTGAATAGTCGCTACTTTCAATGCGGTCTCGTTTTTAGCAGCTTCTATTCTCTCATTAACAATAAGACTTCTAGCTACTGTTTTTGCCTGTTGTTGCCTGTAATAGATGTCTGCATATTTAAGTTTTATTTCTGCATCGCTCAACCTAATCTGCTCTTTTTTGACTGCTATTTCTTGTGTCATCAAATCTAATCTTTTTGTTTCAAGTTCAAGTGACTTGTCTTTAATAGCTAACTCTTTTTGATTAAGGGCTATTTCAGAGGGTATAAGTTGTTCCACTTCAATTTTAGCTTTAGCAACTTTAACGGCAACCTCGTTTTGTCTCGCATTATCCTCGTTTCTCATAGAGGCTATTTTTTGTGTGTTTACTGCGGTATCACTACGTCCTTTATCCTGTGCGATTACTAGTTCGCCTTGCATGTTAAGTAGCTTTTGGTCTTTTATCTCACCCTCTAAAGCCATTCTTACAGATGCGTCAATGGTTTGTGTTATTGCTGTTGTTGTTACATCTGTGATGAACTTCATATATATATTTGCACGTTCATTATCTGTTATGCTTGTATTGGTCTCCAGATACGTTTTTATTGACCCATCTACACTTTTAAGTGTTGATGTAGCATCTGTGATTAGTACACCCATAGTTGTTCTTATAGCTTCTTTATATAGTGTTAAATCCATTTTTATAGCTCCTTTAAAAATATGTTTGGTGAGGTTGCATTTAGAGTTGCCACTCCTAGTATGTTTGTAGGAAGCTGAACATTAGGCAGTGGAACACTCTTGAGTGGTAAAGTTTCAAATGTAGAGTTTAGAGTACCACTAGTAATAGACACTTCATAGTTCATTTTAATTAGACTTTTATTTATGATAAAATAGGTATCTAAGCATTTTATAACTGCTGTATCATACGGTACTTGAGTGAAATAAAATCCATCTACAATATGAGTTAAGTCACCATGACCTACTTCAACTCCACTACCATTATATATCTTGTATGGAACTGTGTAGTTAGCTTCATATCCTATCACAAAAGCAGGTTGTGGGTTGCCTATCTTTTTGACTACTTTTTGTTGAGATACAGTAGCAAGTAAGTATCCATTAAGTTGTGGTGCAACACCTACGTACTTATCAAATTCACCAAGACTCTGTTTAGTGTACGGTATATCTACAACCTCCCCACTACTTACATCTAACCCACGCATAGTTATAGGTTTAGAGGTTGGGTTGCTAGCAAGTAGAGTGAACTCTCTACCTCTAGTGATATTTGTTGTATCTATTCTTACTATCATGCAGCAACAATATTATAATTTGATGCTTTATTAAAGTATTTTTTGTCGTATATCTTTAATAGGCTACGGCTACTGTTGCTACTGGTGCATTAGCGTCTACTGATGCTATTATAGCTGTATCTACTACTTTCACTCTCTGCTCTACAAATACACCGTATAGACTACTCTCTATAGATACAATATATTCTCCTGCTGTTGTGATAGATATTGTGGGTGTAGTGTATTGTCCAAGATTTCCAACTTGTGTAAGTGTAGAACCAGACGATACATTTGCTCTAAGTGGTGTATTTAGATAGACTGTTGAACCAACGATACTCTGAATATACGCATATTTTCCTGTTGAATACTTTATTACATCACCTGCTACAAGAGTAGATGTGTTAGATACTGTTAGTTTCTTATCACCAAAAATAGCAGAGGCTGTTGTGGTTGCTGTATGTGGTGTAGCAACTGCTTCAACTGCTTCAACTGCACCACCTGCTACAGATGTTTTAGTAGATAAGTTATTTATATCTGCATACGTTACTTTAAAGTCTGTAGTACTTGCACCAAACAATGTCTTTTTTGTTGAGAGAACAACCTTAAAGTTTTCTCCTATATTTCTTGTAATCAAAATTAACTCCTTGTGTTTTTATATTTTTTCTTATGGCTATAATGCACTCAAATTAGCATCTACTAATCTTCCTGCACCATATCCAAAACTATAACCATTTACAGAAAATGGCTCTACCTCTACAAATGAACTACCCACAACTAATTTTTGACTCATATCATTAGTATAGATATAATCTATCAAGTCTGTTCCATCAAGTTTAACAACATCTATCTCCCTAAGAGTATCATCTGGCATAATCTCTTTCATTACACCACCAACCATAACAAAATTAGTCTCATCATTTATAGGAGGAGTTGGCACACGGTCTGGTTCATTAGTGCGTATTGATTTTCCATGTGCAGATACACGCATGTATGCACGGTCTTTAGCACTAACAACATACCCAACTTTTCCAATTCCTGCCCAGTTGCTTATATTATCCACTCTATGTAGTTGAATGTACCCATAGTGTGCAGGAGAAAACCTAGCACTATAATCTACTTTTGGAGAGCTACCTACAGGTATTGTTTTAGATATTGATATATCGTCTACTCTACCCATTTTTCTATATATAGTGCCAAATCCTGTAATTGGTATTTGTTTATTATTTAGAACAATAGAGGTGGTTCCACCTAGACCTGTAACAGGGCGTGAGCCAACATATCCAACAATAGGCTTATCTCCTACGTCACCTAGTGTTACTATATTGTCACCATATTTTCCCTCAAATACCGCTACTATATCCGCACCTAGTCCTAATAGAGGTACAAGTTGAGATGTACCTACTCCTGACTTGTAGTAGGGTACTGCTGTTGCTGAAGTGAGTCCATTTGGAATAGTGTAGTATGAATGTTTTGTAACTCGTGCTACATTTTTTTTGATATTACTATGAAAAATATTGTTTTGTAAAACACTTACAATTACACAAATTCCATTATCATATCTTATCTTTATACTACTGCCACCTGCTATCTCCATTATGTTAGAGTTTGGATTACGCGTATCTGCATGGTTTTTTATATCTGCTCCTGTGCTTGTAGGACTAAATCCAACACTCACAAGAGGGTTATAGACAAAAGATGTCAAACTACCACCATTCAATACAAATATCTCATCTTTTGCATCTAACTTTACAATCTGCTCTCCAGTTAAGGCTAAACCTTTAACGCTTAGTCTCATTCCTTTATCTCCAAATGCCATCATCTCTCCAATCTAAGGTTCTCATGTATGGTCTCACAACCATATCCATTTTGTACAATCTGTGTAGCTGTTACCTCTTTAACCGAACCTCCACCTGCTTGTGGAAATACTAAAGTCTTAGACCACCCATTAAATCCTATGACTAGTACAGGTTTATTACTCATTGTATGTGGCATACTAAACCACCTCTTTAGACCAAATGGAGATGTTGGAGTAATACCCTCTGCTGTTGTTTCACCTGTAATAGGTTGAACAATCTTACTAGGTAAGTTATCTGTATTTAATCTTATTGAGGAGTTACCTAGTCCAAAGTATGGGGTTACTCTACTACTGTGTTGTGGAAATATAGTAATTTTATTTAAACCATAGTCCCACTGCACAAAGTGATTACCAAAAACTCTTTTCTTTCTTTCTTTTCTTAATGCCATTATGCAAAATCCTTATGTAAAAATGTTCCACCAAAAGTAAATGTATTAAACTGGTTTGTAATATCAGTTCCATCTTTATCTAATGCTTGATAATCTACTGTTATTGAACCGTCTGCATTTAATGTCGGTTTGTATATAACTTGCATTTCTGTTGGTATGGTAGCTTTTATTGGTTTTGGAGACTGTATAGTTCCATAGTCCGCTACCGTTGGTTTTGGTATAGGGTCAGGGTCTCTACGCCCATTGATAGCAGTAGGGTCGTATATAACAGGTGAGTCTATAGTTACCCTATCACTAACATAGGAACAATGATTTCTTGTGTTTATTACTTTATACCATATAGTTATATTAGTTGTATATGGATTTCCTACAATATCACCATTCACTCCCTGATGGTGATAATTTTCTCCATTCCTGACTAAATAATATAGTACAAGTTCACTGTTTGAGTATGTATAATTAATAATTCCAGGTTTTTCTTCAAATACATCACCATATCCTTTTATAGGTAGGGTATCATAGTTTGCAGGTTCAAAAACAATCGCATCACCATCAATATCACTACAAGACAAGGATAAGTATCCTCCTATATCACCCTTTGTACCAAATTCTAGTTTTCCACTATTTCTTGATATTCCACTATTTGATATATTGAGTACTACTGAAGTATAATCGAGCACAAGAGGAGTAGGAGTGTATTGTACTGCTACACCTTGTCCTATGCTAAACAACTTTTTGTAAGAACTAAGCTCTTGAAATAGTGATATATATATTGTTTCTAGCGTACTATAGGCAAAAGAGTTTTCCGTATCTTTTATCTCTGTTAAGTCTGACGAAAATCTGAACTTAGTTTTATACCCATCTCTTAGTACGTTTAACAGATTTGTCAAGAATGTTAAATCTGCTGCTCTAACTTGATATTGTGAAGTGACTACTATAGGGGTATTTCCTATCAATATCTTTAATACTTCTTGTTTAGACGCTAATGAAACTTCATTTACATCTATCTGTCCAAGACACCATAAAAATGCTTTCTTATATATGAGAGAATTATCATAATTAGTCACATCATAATTTGACTCAAAGTAGCCATTATCACCTATCTCTTTTGAAAATGGGCATAACAATAGCATACCAGGTGTTACACTATCTACTTTAATAGTGGTATGAGCTAGAGATAGCTCTTTTTCGACATCAATACGTAATTTATCAAACTCTGTAACTCCTGCATCAATAAGCTCAAATATTGTATCAGCAGGATACCAGTCAAAACCTACGTTTCTAGTACCTATGCCTCTAGTACCTATGATTTTAGTACCATTACCATTATTTACTATATCTCTAAAACCAAATCTAAATGCCATTGAAGTTAGTTGTGCATCAGCAGTTTGGTCATTTAAGATTATCTTATTGACTTTACTCTTTAATGGAGTACCGATAAATGAAAAATCACTAGGAGAGACTATAGCAGCTACACCACTACTATAAAAAGGCACATCAAAATTGAAATAGTTTCTATCTAATATATCTATATACTCTATAGCACCACATGTAAAAAACTGCTCCTTGTAGGCATCTAAAACATATGCCTTAGTGACATCGGTTAGTAGGTTTTTTGGATATTCTGATGTAGCATTATCGATAATTTTTGGTGTTATTA
>Ga0256829_1002590_pt1 | contig 13350 bp, 12 predicted proteins | sample 131447metaG_FD_185979 | JGI IMG/M metagenome (GOLD analysis project Ga0256829, IMG submission 185979) | Hydrothermal vent microbial communities from Lau Basin, Pacific Ocean - 131-447 | ecosystem: Environmental > Aquatic > Marine > Hydrothermal vents | place: Pacific Ocean: Lau Basin | collected...
GAAACACAAAAAGATATAGCCATTGATACCTATGTTAATGAAGTGATACAGGTACTTTTAAATATTTTAAATAACGCTATTGATGAACTTATAGAGATGGAGGTTCAAGAACCAGAACTCTTTGTGTGTGTTTTTGATGAGGAGCAACATGTTCGCATAGAGGTACACGATAATGCGGGAGGCATAGATGAAAAGAACATTGACTCTATATTCGAACCATATTTCAGCACAAAAGGAAAAAACGGTACGGGGCTGGGGCTTTATATGTCTCAGATGATTATGCAGAAGCAGTTTAACTCCATTATCGAGGTTTCATCTGGAAATGGAGAAACCATTTTTACGATTCGAGTTCCAAAAAATGTGTCGTAGTTTTAGATTTATTGGGTTATAATAGACAAAAATTAATTTAGGTGTGTATATGTATATAGAAGATTTGAAGTTTTCGCTTTGGGCAGATTTTATCGAAAGAGAGTATCTTGAAAATGAATTTAAAGAACTGATAGAGAAGAGGGTTATTAATGGAGCGACTTCAAATCCTGCAATATTCAAAAGTGCCATTCTTAGTTCTGCTGCCTATAAAGAACAGCTTGCCTCTTTAGATGAGAAGCTCAGTGCAAAGGAGAAGTATGAAGCAGTTGCAATTTTCGATATTCAAAAAGCTGCCGATGTACTTGCACCTTTATATAGAGCAGGTGATGATGGTTATGTAAGTATTGAAGTGGATCCTTTTTTATGCGATGATGCCGATGCAACAGTAGTAGAGGGGAAACGTCTCTACAAAGCCATAGACAGAGAGAATGTAATGATAAAAGTACCTGCGACCGAAGCAGGTTATGTGGCGATGGAAGAACTGACAGCTGCGGGTATTGCTCTAAATGCAACACTTGTTTTTAAAAAGGAGCAGGCACTTGCATGTATGGCTGCGTTTGAGAGAGGTGCACAAAGAGCTGCCAAGAGTGTTGATACGGTCATCAGTATCTTTGTGAGTCGTGTGGATCGTGCAATAGATTCGATACTCAAAGAAAAGGGAATTGCAACGGCACTTACGGGTATCTACAATACATCTGACATCTATGAAGCAATAGAGGCAAGAGAACTTCCACGTTGTCGTGCACTCTTTGCGAGTACAGGAGTAAAAGATGATAGTCTGCCTCCATACTATTATGTTGAACAGCTTTTGGCATACAATACAGTAAATACTGCACCTGTGGATACCATAAAGGCTTTTGATAAGGATGCAAAAAAGACAAAGGCGTTGCCTATAGAACGTGAAGTAATTACTGCACATATGCAAAAAGTAGCACAAGCAGGTATAGATCTTGATGCACTGCTTGAGAAGCAGATAGCTGATGGACTTGAGGCATTTAAAGATGCATTTAAGGAAATATTGGAGGCATTATGAACGCTGAAGTAGATGTGAGTAAACTTACCTTTGAGCAGCTAAAAAAGGTAAGAGCATACCTCAAAAAGATGATAGAAGTCGGGGGCAGTGACCTTCATGTCAAGGCAAACGCAGTTATTCGTGCGCGTATTAATGGAGAGATAAAACAGTTCTCCGGTGGGATACTCTCCAAAGAGGATGCGCTCACATTTGCAAAAGAGCTTCTTCGGGGACGCTTTGGAGAGTTTGTTGAAAAAAAAGAGCTTGACCTTGTCTACCCCTTTGATGAGAACAACCGTTTTCGTGTCAACATCTTTTTTCAAATGGATGGTGTCTCGGCTGTTTTTCGTGTGATTCCTGTAAAAATTCCAACTTTTGAAGAACTGCATCTACCTCAGGTCGTACGAGACTTCGTGCACAAAGAGCGTGGACTTATTTTGGTCACAGGTGTTACAGGAAGTGGTAAATCAACGACACTCGCAGCATTGATTAACTCTATAAATATGACACAAAAAAAGCATATCATTACTATTGAAGATCCGATTGAATTTGTGCATAAGGACAGAGGCTGTATTATTAACCAGCGCTCGGTAGGACAGGATACGAAATCTTTTGGAGATGCTCTTCGTGCAGCACTGCGTGAAGACCCTGACATCATTCTCGTTGGGGAGATGCGTGATAAAGAGACGGTCAATCTTGCTCTGCATGCGGCCGATACCGGTCATTTGGTCTTCTCGACCCTGCATACTATAGATGCCAAAGAGACGGTCAACCGTATCATAGCGCAGTTTCCAACTGATGAGCAAAATCGTGTGCGTATGTCGCTTGCCGGTGTATTGCAGGGTGTTGTTTCACAGCGTCTGATTCCTACGGTAGATGGCAAACGCCGCGCAGCGATGGAGGTACTTGTCCGTACACCTACTGTTGAGAAACTGATTATGGAAAACAGAGACTATGAGATACGTGACACCATAGAGGCAGGCAAGGAACATTATAAATCACAGAGCTTCGATCAGGCTATTTTAGACCTTTATAATGAGGGTGTTATATCGAAGAAACAGGCAATGGATTATGCAACAAGTGCGTCAGATCTGGAACTTAAGATCAATGGACTCTCAAGTGGAGTGCTCTCTGAAAACTTCACTCCATCCGATGCAGATGGACAAAAAGTGGCAACTCCAGAGATAAATGATGATGACATTTTTGATTTAAAGTAGAAATTAATTCTAAATTAGATAAAATTGCGTCCATTTTAAAATAAAGGACTTCATATGTTAGAAGGTATAGTTAGAGAGAGTATTGGCAAAAAGGGCACTAAAGCACTTCGCCGTGATGGTTATCTAATTGCGAATATTTACGGAAAAGGGCTTGAAAATATCAACGCTGCGTTTAAAGAAAACGAGTATATCCGTGCTGTTCGTAATAAAGACACATTGGCATTTCCAGTTTCAATCAATGGAAAGGAGATGAATGTTGTTGTTCAATCATATGAGTCTCACCCTGTTACAGGAAAACTTTTACACGTAGATCTTATGGTAGCACAACCAGGTGTTGTAACTCACTACATGGTTCCAGTTGAAACTGTAGGTGAAGCTATCGGTCTTAAAAATAAAGGTCTTGTAAACATCGCTAAAAGACGTTTAAGAGTAAAAGCTGCAATTGAAAATCTTCCAAAAGCAATCGTCGTAGACGTAACTGAGATGGATGTTGGAGATGCAAAACTTATCCGTGATATCGAAGCACCTGAAAATGTTACATTTACAGATGCTGATCGTGTATCTGTACTAAGTATTATTAAAGCTAAGTAGTCACAGATGCTGATAGTTGGACTAGGGAACCCTGGTTCCGACTATGAAAATACCCGACATAACATAGGTTTTATGGTCGTTGATGCGCTTATGCATCGCAATATGGCAACAAAACTCTCTTCCTCATCATTTTCCGGTGAACTCTATAAATTTAAAAATCATTTTTTATTAAAACCACTCACATACATGAACCTCTCAGGAGAATCCGTTGTAAAAGTAAAGAATTTTTACAAGATCGAAGATATTGTTGTAATACATGATGATTTAGACCTCCCTTTTGGAGCGCTGCGTTTCAAAAAAGGTGGTGGACACGGTGGGCATAATGGACTCAAATCCATTGACTCGCACATATCAAAAGAGTATATTCGGGTCCGAATTGGCATTGGAAAACCCGAACATAAAGGGGAAGTCGTCTCTTATGTTTTAGGAAACTTCAGCCAAGAAGAGCAAAAAGTGCTGCCTTGTTTGATAGAACGCAGTTGTGAAGCAGTAGAGTATCTGCTTGAACACTCCTTGGAAGAGACACGTACAAAATACTCGCAAAAGGCGGCAAAGCAGTGTTAGCTTTTAACTACATAGCCCTGCATTACATCAAATATTTTCTTATTATTCTTGTTGCACTGAGTCTCTTTTTTGTAGGTTTTGATTATATGGGAAATGTAAACAAGTTACACATTTCTGCAAACTTACTCCTTATTTATCTTGTCTATAAAACTTTTTTTGCCATAGATATGCTGCTACCTCTTTCTCTTGTTTTTGGAATGATCTCTACAAAGATATTTCTTATCCGCTCCAATGCACTTGTCTCATTTTTCTCTTTGGGATACTCAAGAAATGATGTTTTACGTCCTTTTGTAGTGGTCTCTGTCCTTATTACAATGGTGTTTATCTCCTTGCATTCTTGGTCAAATTTTGCCAGAGCAGATGAGTTTTCGAACAATATTCGTAATACATCGCAGTATCTGAACCCTACAAGAGATCTCTTTTTCGCATACAAAGGAAAATATATCTATTTTGAAGAGCTCTTACCTCTCCAGGAAAAGGCTGTGGGTATCCGTGTATTTAGTGTACAAAACCACTCTTTACACTCCATTTTAGAGGCAAAATCGGCTGTGTATAGAGATAATTCATGGTATATTACACGTGCAGATATCATTTCAAAGCCGGATGATATGAGCTTTGACTCTTCTGGAATAGGAGTAAAGGCAGTAAAAGATTTGAAAATTTTAGAGGGATTTCGTCCCAAAATGCTTGACCAGATATATGAAGGAAAAGTGAATTTTACTATTAAAAATGCCATAGATGCTATTTTGCTTTTAGAAAATCAAAATATCGATACACGCAGTATAAAAGGGGCACTTTATAAGATATTTGTCTACCCTTTCTTTGCACCTCTTTTGATTGTCATCATTTTCTTCTTTGTTCCTATGAGTGTACGTTTTTTAAATGTTTCACTTTTTAGTTTCGGTGCGATTCTCTCTACATTACTGATTTGGGGAATACTTTTCTCTCTTATAGAACTCGCGAACAATAAAACAATTTCAAGTGAGGCAGGTGTCATTGCACCGATACTTTTACTCGGTCTTCTTGCCATTTGGCAGTGGAAGCGGCATGTAACACCAAAGATATCTTCTCCTTCATAAGCTACTTCCTTAGCCGCTTATAAGCACATTTTGGCTAAAATCAGGCAAAAAATATTTGGAATTTTAATATGATTGATTTTAAAGCTTTGGCAAAAGAGTATGGCACACCTCTTTATGTTTATGATTTTGACTATATGAGTGAACAGTATACAAAACTCAAAGAGGCATTCCGAGGGAGAAAATCCATTGTTGCGTATGCTGTAAAGGCAAACTCTAATCTGAGTGTCATTAAACATTTTGCAAAGATGGGGAGCGGGGCGGATTGTGTCTCCATTGGTGAAGTGCGTCGTGCTTTTATGGCAGGTATTCCTGCATATAAAATCATCTTCTCCGGTGTTGGAAAGAGTGATGATGAGATTCGTGAAGCAATAGAAAGAGATATTCTCTACATCAACGTTGAGAGTGATGCAGAACTCCAACGTGTTGAAGCTATTGCAAAAGAGCTTGGTAGACAAGCACGTATCAGTATCCGTGTCAATCCAAACATTGATCCACAAACACATCCATACATCTCTACAGGTCTGCATGACAATAAATTTGGAGTAGATCTCTCTACTGCAAAACGTATGTATATTCAGGCAAACAACTCTGCAAACTTAGATCCTGTTGGTATCCATTTTCACATCGGCTCACAACTTACACAACTCCAACCAATTCGTGAAGCGGCAGAGATCGTGGCTGATCTTATCCGTTCACTTCAAGCTATTGACATCGAGCTGAAGTTCTTTGATGTTGGCGGTGGACTCGGTATTAAGTATGATGATGAGGTGACAATAGAGCCCTATGATTATGCGCAGGCTATCCTTGGTACACTTACCGGACTTGATGTGACCATTTTATGTGAGCCGGGAAGATTTTTAACTGCAAACGCAGGCTACTTTGTGACAAAAGTGTTGTATGAAAAACAAAATGGTGAGAAGAAATTTGTGGTGGTTGATGGTGCTATGAATGATCTGTTGCGTCCATCACTTTACAATGCTTACCATGAGATAGAGGCTTTAGTGGATTCTAAAGAGCAGACGAAAGAAGTGGACATTGTCGGTCCTGTATGTGAAAGCGGTGACTTCTTTGCGAAGAATTACCCTCTACCTCCACTCAATGGTGGTGACCTGCTTGTTATAAAGAGTGCCGGTGCCTACGGCTTTGGTATGGGGAGTAACTACAATACGCGCGGAAGAAGTGCAGAAGTTGCAGTAGAGAGTGGCAAAAGCAGACTTATTCGAAGACGTGAGAGTTTTGAAGACCTCATTGCACTAGAGACTGAGTTTTTAGAGGACTAAGTTTGTATTTCATAGATGTTCAGGGCACGCTTATCAGTGATGAAGATAAATCTCCCATCCGTGGAAGCATTGAATTTATAGAGTATCTCAATGCAAATGAGATTCCCTATATGGTCATCACAAATAACACCAAACGCAGCTCTGCTGATTTTCATGCCTACTTGAACTCTATAGGATTTGACTTTAGTTTTGAACGCTATCTTGACCCGCTTATGCTGCTTGAAGCACGGATTGAAAAAGAGGCGGTGGCTGCTTATGGTGCACAGAAGTTCTTAGAGACTCTAGAGGGCATGGGATACCTTCTTGATTATAAAAATCCAAAGAGTGTCCTCATAGCTATAAAAGAGGACTTCACTGCTGATGAGTATGCCCAAATGATAGACTTTTTGCTCAGTGGTGCTAAACTTGTCGGGATGCATGAGACCTCGCTGTATGCAAAAAATGCAAAAAGATACCCCGGAGTGGGGGCGATTTTAAAAATGCTCGAGTTTGCAACATCTTGCTCCTATGAAGTTGTAGGAAAACCGAGTAAAAACTTCTATGAAGAAGCACTGAGACGCTTAAAAGAACAAGATGCCAGTGCTGCGTTTGAGAAGCTTACAATCATAAGTGATGATGTTACCGGTGATCTTGGCGGAGCAAAGGAACTTGGAATGCAGACACTCTTTGTAACAAGTGGGAAGTATAGGAGTGCCGAGGAGATTATTCCCTCTTTAGAAGAGGAGAAGAAACCAGACCTTATCAAAGCAGATATGCAAGCTGTTTTGCAGAGTATAAATGGAGTGAGCGTATGAAAACCTTAGATGAGTGCCGTGTAGCGATAGATAGTATTGACAATGAGATGCTTGAACTACTTAACAAAAGAATGCAGGTAGTTGAACGTGTGGGTGAGATAAAAAAAGAGACCGGCGGCGCTATCTATCGTCCTGAGCGTGAAAAAGCGATCATAGACCGTCTCAACAGACTCAATGAAGAGCAAAAGGGGCTCCTCAACAAGAGTGCTATTGAAGCGATATTTTTAGAGATATTCGCTGTAGCACGTAATCTTGAACTTCCTGAACGCATTGCTTATCTTGGACCAGAGGGCAGCTTTACGCATCAGGCGGCTGAGAGCCGTTTTGGAGCTATGAGTGACTACCTCTCTTTGAACTCCATTGCTTCAGTTTTTAAAACACTTGAAGCAAAACGTGCAAAGTTTGCGGTAGTGCCTATAGAGAATTCACGAGACGGTATTGTTGGTGAGACACTTGATCTACTTGCAAAGAGTTCGGTGAAAATTGTGGCAGAGCTCTATATGCCTATTCATATCTCTTTTGCAACCAAAGCACAGAAGCTTGAAGATATTACAAAAATCTACTCAAAAGATAAAGGTTTTGGACAGTGTAGGGAATTTCTCTCTGAGCACGGCTTCGTTAATGTTGAGCAAATTCCGGTGGAGTCCACAGCAAAAGCAGCCATTTTAGCTGCACAAGATGAACATGCCGCAGCAATATGTTCACACATCGCTGCGAAACTCTATGGTGTGCCGACACTGTTTGAAAATATTGAAGACTCGGTTGATAATACAACCCGTTTCGTCATTTTGAGTGATTTTAAAAATGCCATAAGCGGAGAGGATAAAACCTCTATTTTAGTACGTTTAAAAGATGCAGTTGAAGCAGGTTCTTTGGTGCATTTTTTACAGGATTTTGATCAGGAGAACATCAACCTATCAAAAATCGAGTCGCGCCCATCACGAGATAAAGATGGTTTTGGTTACTGGTTCTACATCGATTTTTATGGGCATATAGATGAAGAGAGAATTCAAAAAATTATACAAAAACATACTGATGAGGTCACTTGGCTTGGAAGTTATGTAAAGGGTGAAGATTGAAATTTAATAAAAAATTAGCAAATATTGAGACCTATGAAGCCGGTAAGCCTATTGAGCTTGTCGTACGAGAGTTTGGGATAGAGCCAAAAGAGATAGTAAAACTTGCATCGAATGAGAATCCATACGGATGTTCTCAAAAAGTACAAGATGCAGTGGGAAGCATTGTGCAAAATATGGCGCTCTATCCTGATGATTCTATGATGAAGCTTAAAGATGCACTGACTAAGAAATATAATATCAAAGATGAAAATCTTATTATCGGCAGTGGAAGCGATCAGGTTATAGAGTTTATTATGCATGCAAAAGCAGATGAAAATGCAAAGATTCTCATAAACAGTGTGACATTTGCTATGTATGAGATCTATGCAAAGCATATTGGTGCTGAGGTTATCCGTACTAAGTCGCGTGAGCATAACTTAGAAGAGTTTTATGAACTTTATAAGCAGGAAAACCCTGACATCATCTTCTTGTGTACCCCGAACAATCCAACAGGTGACGCGCTAAATGCAGCGGATATGATGGAGTTCTTGCAAAAGATAGACAGCGATACGCTTGTCGTGGTCGATGGTGCTTATATGGAATATGCTGTGTTTAAAGATAGTGAAAAAGCCGTAACGCCAAAGGAACTTGTTGAAAAATTTGAAAATGTTATCTATTTGGGAACATTTTCAAAGGCGTATGGGCTTGGCGGTATGCGTGTAGGCTATGGAATATCGCGTGCAAATATCATCAAAGAGCTTTATAAACTTAGACCTCCGTTTAACATCACGACACTCTCACTTGAGGCAGCAAGTGTCGCTTTAGAAGATGAAGAATTTGTAAATAATTGTATCGCTCTGAATTTTGAGCAGATGAAACGCTATGAAGAGTTTGCAAAAGAGCAAAAAATAGATATAATTGAGAGTTATACTAATTTTGTCACACTCATCCTAAACGCAGCGCATGATTCTACGCAAATATCTGATGCTCTTTTGCGTCGAGGGATGATTGTTCGTAATCTGAAAGGTTATGGAATGAACGCTATACGTGTAACAGTGGGAACAAAAGAACAAAACGACCGTTTCTTTTCCCTTTGCTCTGAACTATTATAAATTTTAACATGAGAAGTTGATGGATTTTAAAGTACTTTTTTCGCAGTTATCGGTTTTGTATGCAAAACTTACAAAACAACAAAAGATGATTATAGCAGCTGCTGTTGTCGGTATAGTTGCATTTTTAATATTTTTAGTTGTCTATACTGCAAAAAAGAGTGAAAATGATAACTATAAAGTACTCTTTGATACCTTGAGTTCAAAAGATGCGGCAAAAGTCATAGCGCAACTTGAAAAAGATGGTGTAGCTTACAAAGTAGGCGATAACAATACCATCAGAGTTCCTAAAGATGTTGTTTATAAAGAGCGTATTACCATCGCTGCACAAGGTATTCCTAAAGATACGGGTGTAGGATTTGAGCTTTTTGACAAGCAGGAGTTTGGAGCTACGAGTTTTGATCAAAACATTAAGCAGCTTCGAGCACTTGAGGGAGAACTCTCCCGTACCATTACAGCACTCTCTCCGGTAGAGAGAGCAACAGTAAGTCTGGCACTCCCAAAAGAGACTCTCTTTGTTGAAAAACAGGTGGAGCCGACGGCTTCCGTTATGGTAGAGCTTATAGAGGGAAGAACACTTACGCGTAAGCAAGTACGCGGTATCAAAAATCTTGTAGCGGCTTCCATCCCAAGGCTTAAACCCGAGAATGTGATGATAGTAAGCAGTGATGGGCTTACACTCGGAGATGATGATGAACTCGCACAGATGGATGAACTCTCTCTTGTGCAGCAGCATTACAAGCTTAAAGAGGAACGTAAAAAACAGCAAAAGATCGTTGAAGTCATTGCTCCTTTTGTTGGAGGGAAAAAGAAAGTTGTCGCGCAGGTGAGCATAGAGTTTGACTTTTCCATTAAAAACTCCACTTCAGAGAGTTATGATCCTGAAAATGTTGTTAGAAGTGAACAAACTTTAGAGGAGAAACGTGAAGGTTCTTCTCCAAAAGAGGTTGGCGGTGTACCGGGAACAGTGAGTAATATTGGTCCTGTTCAAGGGCTTAATGCGAAAAAAACGACGCAAAAATATTCCAAGACGACAGGTACAACAAACTATGAGGTAGGAAAAACGGTTAGTACAACAAAAAGCCAGTTTGCACGTATTAAGCGTATTACCGCAGCTGTTGTTGTTGATGGCAAATACAAGACAAAACTCGATAAGGATGGAAATCCTACGGATGAAGTAGAGTATGTGCCACTTGATAAAGCAGATATTGAAGCACTTACTGCACTTGCGAGTCGATCCATTGGAATCGATACGGAACGAGGTGACCAGATAACCCTGCAAAATTTACAGTTTGAAAGAGACAATAGTGCCAAAGCAAACAGTATGGATGAGGCACTAAGCTTTACACAAAAATATATAGCACCATTCTCTGAAGTGTTCAAGTATCTTTTTGTCTTGCTTTTACTCTTTATACTCTACAAAAAAGTCATTGTTCCATTTGCAGATAAAATGCTTGAAGTCTCTAAAGAGGATGAGGAACTTGAAGCACCATCTCTTGAGATTGAGGATGACGAAGAGGATGACTTGGTAGAAAAAGTACAGGCAATGCGTAAAAAAGTTGAAGACCAACTTGGAATGAGTGCAAACTTTGATGAGGATGATCTCAAACATGAAGTCATTCTTGAAAAAGTTAAAACTATGGCAGAAGATGCTCCTGATGAGGTGGCATCCCTTTTACAGGCACTGCTCTCAGAAGAGGCAGAAATTCCTGCTGCTGGCAGTGAAAAGGAGAAGAAATAATGGCTGCATTGACTCCACAGCAACAGGCTGCGTTTGATGAGATGAGTATGGCAGAAAAGATTGCGATACTGCTTTTACAGCTCGGTGAAGATGCAACATCAGCTATCTTTTCACATATGGATGTTGAGGCTATTACCGAAATATCCAAATATATTGCGACAAATACGACGATTGACAAGGCTATCGCAACTGCAGTACTTGAAGAGTTTCATGCTATTTTTCAATCAGGACAGTACATTACATCTGGCGGTATGGAGTATGCACGAGAACTGCTTTACCGTACTCTTGGCTCTGATGAGGCGAAAAAGATTCTTGATAAACTCTCTAAAAGTATGCAAAATACACAAAACTTTGCTTACCTTTCAAAAATCAAGCCGCAACAGCTCTCAGACTTTATTGTCAATGAACATCCACAGACTATTGCTCTTATCTTGGCGCATATGGATCCGACAGAGGCAGCAGATACCATACAGTACTTTCCGGATGAACTTCGTAGTGAAGTGGCAATGCGTATGGCAAAACTCGGTGATATATCTCCATCTGTCATTAAACGTGTCTCAGCTGTGTTAGAATCGAAACTTGAATCACTTGCATCGTATAAAGTTGAAGTTGGTGGGACACGTGCAGTGGCCGATATCTTTAACCGTCTTGGTGCGAAGAACTCTAAAGCGACACTTGCAAATATTGAGCAGGTAGATGAAGAGTTGGCAACGAAAATTAAAGAGATGATGTTTACATTTGAAGATATGGTTTCCCTCGATAAAACTGCTATTACAGAGACACTCAAAGCTGTGGATAAAGCAGAACTGATGATGGCCCTTAAATCTTCTCCAGAAGAGCTCAAAGAGAAATTCTTCTCTGCTATGAGTGAGAGAGCTCGTGAGGCCTTTATTGAAGAGATGCAGTTCCTTGGCGCAGTGAAAATGAAAGATGTTGAAGCGGCTCAGAGAAAAATTGTTGAAGTTGTGAACCAGCTTGCAGAGGCCGGAACAATCCAAATGGGTTCAACCGAAGAGATGATAGAGTAGAGATATGGCAAGTATAATAACAGGCGACTCCATCGAAAAACATACTGTAGATAAGTACAATTTTAAAGTTATAGCACTTGGTGCAGGTAGTGAGGGAGAACAACAACAAAAATATACTCCTGAAAACAATCCCAAAGCAAGGGCTACAGACGTTGATTCAAGTGCTCTTTCACAGAGTTCAAAAGACTCTCTTATAGAGTCTTTGATGCAAAAGACAGATGAGATGTCCTCGAACTTCATAAAACTGCAGATGAAGCTCGAGGCAAAAGAGGAAGAGTTTGAAAATGAGCTGAAAAAAGCAAAAGAGGAAGCTTTTGCAGAAGGGATGAAAGCAGGTGAAGCAAAGGCTATGGAAGAGATAGATAAAAATCTCAATACAAAGCTTGCTTTGCTTGAAGATTCCATTCAAAAACTCGATAAAAGTGCAGAGGAATTCTCTGTAGCCTTAGCCGGAATTAAAAATGAATTGGTAGTTGCCGCACTTGATATTTCTAAGGAAGTAATCAAGATAGAATTAAGCGAAAATTCTGCAGAAGTGGCAAAGATACTCTCTGATGAGCTCATAAAAGAGCTACAGAGTGCCGCGCAGATTGAGATAAAGGTAAACCCTAAAGATCATGCAGCGATTTCTGAACATTTAAGTTCTCTAGAGAATGTAAAAGTACTCTCAGAGAGTGCTGTAAGTGAGGGTGGAGTCGTAGTAATAAGTGATGCAGGGAATATCGATGCGCAGATAGCAAAACGATTTGAGAGAGTTAAAAAGGCAGCTTTAGGTGAGTAAAAGAGTAGATGTAAAAGCAAAGTCACTAAATGAGTTAAAAACACTCTGTAGCGACATACGAAGTGAGATTCTACGTGTTGTAAGTAAAAACGGAGGGCATTTAAGCTCGACTCTGGGTGCTACCGAAATTATAGTTGCGATGCACAAAGTATTTGATTCGAAAAAAGATCCCTTTATATATGATGTGTCACATCAAGCGTATGCACACAAACTTATAACGGGAAGATGGGAAGAGTTTGACACGCTCCGTCAGTTTAACGGAATTTGTGGATATACAAAACCGAGCGAGAGCAGCGATGATTACTTTGTAGCGGGACATAGTTCAACGTCTATCTCTTTAGGTGTTGGTGCTGCAAAAGCGATAGCCCTTAAAAAGGAGCAAAAAGAGCGTGTTCCTGTGGTACTCATAGGAGACGGTTCAATGACTGCGGGTATGGTCTATGAAGCACTCAATGAACTAGGCGATAGAAAGTACCCTATGGTTATCATTCTCAATGATAATGAGATGAGTATAGCTAAACCTATAGGTGCGATGAGTAGAATACTCAGCTCCGCGATGGCTTCACCATTTTACCAGCGTTTCAAGAAGACGACAGAGAATTTTGTAGATAATTTTGGTGATGGTGCGCACTACCTTGCAAAACGCATGGAGGAGTCTTTGAAGCTCATTACTCCGGGTGTTCTCTTTGAAGAGATGGGTATAAACTACATCGGTCCGGTTGATGGA
>Ga0256829_1002591_pt1 | contig 13348 bp, 11 predicted proteins | sample 131447metaG_FD_185979 | JGI IMG/M metagenome (GOLD analysis project Ga0256829, IMG submission 185979) | Hydrothermal vent microbial communities from Lau Basin, Pacific Ocean - 131-447 | ecosystem: Environmental > Aquatic > Marine > Hydrothermal vents | place: Pacific Ocean: Lau Basin | collected...
TGCTGCTCCATCACCTATTCTCAGATAGTCGGGCGCCGGCGCATGATCAAACCCTTTGCTGACCATAAGCTCCAGCCTGTCTTTCTTCCTGTTATAGGAAAATATGTTACCCATCTGAGAATCGGTCAATTTCATCGCAGTTTCAATCAGCAGACTGAGCGTTTCTTTATACGGTCTTCTCTCCAGAATCAGTTCGAAAAAACCTTCTAAAAAATCGAGCAGATCATCTTTTCCTATCTGCATCCCGTATGCCGTTGTTATTTTTTGTCAAAATCTTATTCAGCTGCTCAATTTCTCTTTCCTCCTCAGAAAGTGAAGGCTCAAAATTAAGTCGCTTTTCAATTGCCCTGATGCGTCTCATTGCAAAATTAAGCAACTTACCCTCTATATCAGGAATCTTATGCTCAAGCATGATTTCGCGATCTTTTGTTTTTCTTTTTACTATCTTACCCGGAATACCTACGACAGTGGAATCAGGCGGAATATCTTTTACCACCACCGATCCTGCTCCGATCCTGCTGTCATCGCCAATCATAATATTACCCAGAACCTTTGCACCTGCTCCTATTACAACACGATTACCTATCGTAGGATGCCTTTTTACCTTTTTCGTGCTCGTCCCGCCAAGGGTTACCCCCTGATAAATAGTTACATCGTCGCCTATCTCGGTAGTCTCACCTATCACAACGCCCAATCCGTGATCTATAAAAAATCGTTTTCCTATTTTTGCTCCCGGATGAATCTCGATTCCGGTCAGAAATCTGGAGATATGAGAGATAAATCTGGCAAGAAAATAAAATCCGTTTTGCCACATAGCTGAAGCTATCCTGTGAAAGACAAGGGCATGAAAACCGGGATAACAAAAGATAATCTCCAGCGTGCTTCTTGCTGCCGGGTCGCGTTGAAAAACGGTCTGAATCTCCTCTTTAATCGACAAAATCTTAACCTCTGTGTTGATATTGTCGCAATTATAGTATACGATTAAGGTTTGTCAATGAAACTAAAAGAGGAACTGAAAAAACGGATTTTTCATCAGCTCTATCTGTTTGCAGGAACAGACAGGGCGCTTATAAAAAAGAGAATAGCAAGGGTTTCAAGCGCTCTGGGCATAAGCGCTCCAAAGCCTACAACAATTACCAGCGATGAAAAATGGGAAGAGTTCGTCGCATCTCTTCAAGAGCAATCGCTTTTTTCGAAAATCCGTCTTGATGTTGCAGAACTCTCGTTTAACCCGAAAACGCTTGATTTTAAGATCGGCAAAAACAACTATCTTATTGTAACTGCAAATAAACCGATAAAATTTAAGCTTAAAGATTGCTATATCGAAGAAACAGACAAACTGTTCGGAAAACCCGAATATATAAAATATATCAGATATATCATCTCTACACACAAAAAAAGCGCCTCATCCGGTGTGATTGAAAAAATATATGAAATTTGCGGTAAAGATCTGGCAAAAATAGAATCGGAAACTTTAAAACTCATAACATATATTGGCAAACAGCAGAGCATAAAAATCGAAGATTTGACAATACTGATACAAAAAGAGAGCACCGGATGGATAAATCTATACAGAAGCGATGCGCTTTCTTATAACGACCGATTTTTGAAGGTATTCGAAACAAGTGGCAAACCGGCTCAAGCCGCATTGGGGGCAATCTTCAACTCATTGATAAAAAAGCCAAATTATCCGAATAAGGAAAAATTCAAACGGGCGCTTGAATTAATAAAACAGGCTGATATTGCGACAAAAACAACCGGTGCCGATCTGGAATTTGTTATATTGCGCCAGCTTCTTATTAAACTTTACAGAATTATAAACAATGAAGCAGCCGGGGAAAGTATCAGAGAAATATAGCTATTCTCAGGAAAATCCGTCTTTTAGCATCTCATCGGCTATATCAAGATAATCGGAAACAAGCCTGGTTATCAGAAATTTCCTCTTTACTCTTTCATGAGCAGCATTACCAAGACGTTCGCCAAATTCAGGATTCTTAAGAATTTCAACTATGCCCTCGGCAAACCCGTCCAAATCATCAGGCTTAAAAAGCATCCCGCTTTCTTTATCCACTATCTGAATCGGTATTCCTCCAACCTCGGAAGCAACAACCGGCTTATACTTCCACATAGCCTCGGTAACGGTCAGTCCAAACCCTTCCCTTGTCGATTTTTGAATAATCACCGACGAGCTTTGCTGCAGCACATTAACCAGAATACCGTTATCCTGAACAATCAGCATAATATCTCCGGTATCAATCATACGATTTGCTTTTTGTTTTACCTGCTCATATATCTTCCAGCCTTCAGGGTCATCGCTTGCCATATTGCCGCATAGAATCAGTCTGCAATCCGTCTTTTCTTTGACGCGCTTAAAAACCTCAATCACTCCCAGCGGATCTTTCCATTTATCAAATCTTGAAATCTGTGCGATAATCGGCTTATCGGTTAATATACCGAACTTTTGCAGATATTTTGTTTTACATTCGCATGTAAGCTCCATATTTTTAAGCGAAAGCGGGTCGATTGCAGGATGAACGACCTTTTGTCTGACCGGAAGATCAGCCCGTTTGTATTTTTCACTTGAGACTATCACAAGATTATACCTGAGAATAAACTCCTTCAGAAATTCAAAAAGCGGCGGGTACGGATTTGACAAATCCACATGACAGCGCCATATCCACGGTTGCCGTTTTTTATAGAAGCTGATAATCGGAAGCGGTTGAGGGTCGTGCACCATAACAAGATCATGATGAATTTTATGATAGGAAAAAAAGTTCTGAGCAGCTTCTATATAGTTCTGCTTTTTTATATTGCTAAGTTCAATTGACGCCCCCTGAAGCGCGTTGTGAAACTTTTTTGTAATCTGAAAAAAATCGGGGTTTCCATGTAAAATCGCCCATTCCATATCTGCTCCTGCGTCGTTTAATAGCGGCATCAATCCTCCCAGGAGCTCAGCCACTCCGCCACCCTGATATGTGGAATTGATATTGATTATCTCTTTTCCGTAAAGTCTCCCGGCTTTTTTATAGATAGCTGCAACCTGCTCGTCACCCACAATCCTGCGATAATCTTTGAGCTGTTTTCTCATACAAACCTCCGAAACAAATTTTCATATTCAAAAAAACCTATTCGCCTATTAGCCCTTAAATGTCATCTCCGGTCTATGCACCGATTTTATGCGGCTTCGCTTTTGAAAGCTCCTCCAAAAGTTGCCTAAATTCTCTATAGGATTCAAGGCTATAAACTGCCTTTGTAGCATCATATCCTATTTTTATAGAATATGCTTGTTCCGGAAGTGCGTCAAACAGATCCTCGTCAGTTGCATCATCTCCGACAGCCAGAATAAAATCCCAGTTTTTGTTTTCGATAAATCTAAGCGCCGCACTGCCTTTGTTAACAAAGCTATATTTTATCTCAACAACCTTATTGCCCGATATTGTTGATAATCCGAGATTTCCGACAAGGCTATACAAAGCGCTTTTTAGTTCTCTTGCCCTTAGGCTCCCAAGTTTGGAATCAGACAACCTATAATGCCAGGCAAGCGAAAACTCTTTTTCCTCAATAAACGAACCTGCGGTTCTGTCAGCATAACGCTCAAGTACCGGCAGCACCTCCTGCTTCCATGAATCATCGATCCGGGGATCCTTTTCCCACTCACCTTTTTCTTTTACAAATGCACCATGTTCGGCTATCAAACATACATTAAGTTTGCCAAACCAATTCTCAAGAGTATTTTTGTCTCTTCCACTCACAATCACAACGGTGTTATCTTCTTGATTGGTAAGGCTCTTCAAAAGTATTATCAGTTCTTTATCAGGAGTTGCAAGATACGGTTTCTCCTTAAGCTGTACCAACGTTCCGTCATAATCAAGCAACAGAAGCGCCTTTTCAGACAAACTGTATTCTTTTATAAGTTTTGCCTTGGCAATATCGGTTATTCGTTTTGCTCTCATATAGCTCTGATATCTTTTTACCTCGTTGAGATCATTCAGAAACTCATCTCCCCATCTGTATATATTGAATCTCTTTAAACGTTTTTTTATAATCCCAATCGGTTCCTTTTTGTCTTCCTCATCCAAAATAAGCGCTTTTTTAATGGCATCGGCAACTTCATTTATGTTGTTCGGGTTAACAATCAGCGATTCACCTGTCTCCTTGGATGCTCCGGCAGTTTCGCTGCAGATTAAAACCCCGGTGTTGTTTGTCTTGGATGCAATATACTCTTTTGCAACCAGGTTCATACCGTCCCGAAGCGGTGTTACAAGAGCCACATCGGCTATGTTATATAGCGCAACAAGCAGATTAAACGGTATCGACCTGTAAAGATAATGGATTGGATTCCATCTCAAAGTGCCATATTTCCCATTGATCCTTCCTACATATTTTTCTATGTCATTTTTCATCAGTTGATAATATTTAAGCTGCACCCTCGAGGGAACAACAATCATAATCAAAACAACCTTTTCTCTGAATTCGGGATATTTTTCCAAAAAAAGTTCATAGCACTGCAATCTTTCAGGTATCCCTTTTGTATAATCAAGCCTGTCAATAGAAAGAATAATCTTGAGCCCTTCCGTTCTTTTTCTGATTTTCTCAATCTCATTTTTTATTGCAGATTTTTTAGCGGTGCCATTAAAAAGCTCATAATCAATACCCATCGGATATGAATCAACCTTCGCCACCCTGTTTTTAACAAGCAACTGTCCGAGACGATTTTCCAGACCTGTTATCCTCCTTACTGCATCCAAAAAATAGTTGGCATAATCATAGGTATGAAATCCGATTAAATCGGCACCCAATATTCCTTCCAGAATTTCTCTGCGTTGAGGTAAAAGCCTAAAAATTTCATAAGCGGGAAAAGGAATATGCAGAAAAAATCCAACAGTCGCATTAGCCCATCTTTTTTTTATAAGAGCTGGAAGAAGCATAAGATGATAATCATGAACCCATATAATATCATCTTTATCGGCAATTTCAAAAACGGTCTCGGCAAACAGCTCGTTGACTTTGCAAAAACTCTCATATTGCTTACGGTTATATTCGGTGTATCTGGTAAAATAGTGAAAAAGCGGCCAGATTGTTCTATTGCAAAATCCATAATAAAAATTCTCAACGGCGTTCTTTTTGAGAAAAACCGGTCTGTATCGTAATTTTACAAGCTCTGCTACAATCTCGGCTTTTGACGAACCGGCTTTTTCAGAAGAAATTCCAGGCCAACCTATCCAAACACTGTTTTCCATAGACTTAAACAGTGCACCGACCCCGGTGGTCAATCCACCGGCGCTTTGTCTTATTTTTATACTCTCCTTGATTTTGGCTACACTCACCGGCAGGCGATTTGATACAATTATGACCTTTTTTTTCACATGATTAAGATACATCGCATTATGTTATGCCATTTATTCATATTTTTCAACCGAAAGCACGGATGGAGCAACATTTCTCGTCTTTACTTTCTATCGACCAGACTTAGAAAGTATCAGATGGCTGTAAATTTGAATAATTCTGCTTGCTCATAGCAAATTTACAATTTATATACAAAACGAAAAAATCTATGCTATTATTGAATCGATTATACGGAAGATTTGCTGCAAACGCAAAATATTACATTTTAAATTTTCGGGGGACAAATGAATATTTCAAGGGATTATGCAACAGGGTTATTAAAAAAATATGTCAAGGGTGACTATCTCAGAAAACATAGTCTTGCATCCGGTTTGATAATGGAGCGGCTCGCCAAACGTTTCGGAGAAAACAGTGACCAATGGTATATCACAGGAATTTTGCACGATATCGATTATGAACTGGTTAACGAGGACCCTAAGCAACACGGTGTAAAGGCATCAGAGATACTTGCTGAAGAGGGACTTGAGGAAGATTATATAAAGGCAATAAAGGCTCATAACGGTGAAAATCTCGGTATAACAAGAGAAAGAACAATAGAGCATGCGCTTGCGGCATCTGAGACAGTCACAGGGCTTATCTTCGCAAGTGCGCTTATGATGCCTGATAAAAAGATTGCATCAATCAAAGATAAGTCGCTTAAAAAGAAGTTTAAATCGAAAAGTTTTGCCGCAAAGGTCAATCGGGATATTATCAGGGAGATAGAGAAAACAGGCATTGAACTCTCTGAATTTCTCTCCCTTGCGCTTGAGGTTATGAAACAGAATGAATCGCTTTTAGGAGAAGGCAATGAAAATTAGAAGGGCGCTTATAAGCGTTTCTGATAAATCAGGATTAGACGAACTTGTCGATGCGCTTGCCGGATTTGGCGTTGAGATTATCTCCACCGGTAATACGGCTAAAAAGATTGAGAAGGCTGGTTACAAGGTAACAAATGTTGCCGATTATACCGGTTCCGAGGAGATTATGGGCGGAAGGGTAAAAACGCTTCATCCTAAAATTTTCGGTGGAATTCTTGCAACCGGAAGCAGTAAAGATACCTCTGAGATGCAAAAATATGATATTAAGCCGATTGATCTGGTTGTCGTGAATCTTTATCCGTTCGAGCAGATAGATACCGGCGATGAAGCGCTTGCAATAGAGAACATCGATATCGGAGGTGTTGCCCTTCTGCGAGCTGCTGCAAAAAATTATAGGCGCGTCGCGGTGCTCAATAGTCCTGATCAGTATCATAATTTTGCTGTTGAGCTTGAAAGCAATGATGGTGAGATTTCACTTGAAAAAAGGCGCCAGCTTGCAAAATCGGCATTTGCGACTACGGCATTCTATGATTCGGCTATACTGAACTGGTTCGAAGGAAAAAACCGGTTTGCCGCTAAAAAGTTGCTTCGGCTTGAAAAGGATGCCCGATTAAGATACGGGGAAAATCCTCATCAGGCTGCGTGCCTATACAGAGACAGGGATTTTCAGGGAGCAGGGGTTGCCGATCTGGAGATTCTTGGCGGAAAACAACTCTCATATAACAATGTTGTTGAAATTGATACATTATGGCAAATGATATCAGATTATAAGGATACAAATTTCTGCGTAATATTAAAGCATGCCAATCCGTGCGGAGCTGCAATCGGCGACTCAGCGACAGATGCCTATAATAAGGCGCTCTCAACCGATCCGGTATCGGCATTCGGAGGATTGGTAGGATTCAGCAAACCGATAGAAAAAGAGCTTGCATCCAAACTAACAGAGCGATTTTTTGAAGTTATTGCCGCCCCTGATATCTCCGATGAAGCGCTTGCGATACTTAGAACCAAAAAGAACCTGAGAATCGTGCGATTTCCAAAGACGGTAAATCATACTGAAAGTCTCGATTATAAGCGAGTCAGGGGAGGATTTCTGGTAAGCGATTTTGACCAGAGCGATGAGCGGTTTGAAGACTTTAGGGTTGTAACGAAAATCAAACCAGCTGAATCGCTTGCCGCTGATATTGAATTTAGCTGGAAGATGGCAAAATATACAAAATCCAACGCAATCGTTTATGTTAAAAACAGAGCTTTAATCGGGGTTGGAGCCGGGCAGGTAAGTCGAATCGATTCGGCTAAAATCGCTGCACTAAAAGCCGAACAAAATGGATTTGATCTTACAGGCGCTGTTATGGCTTCAGATGGTTTTTTTCCGTTTCCTGATTCGGTCGAAATTGCGTCAGAGCACAAAATAGCAGCTATCATAACCCCGGGAGGCTCCATAAGAGACAAACTCGTTATTGAAAAAGCCGATGAACTTGGTATTCCGATGATTTTCACCGGAATAAGACATTTCAGGCATTAAGGAGAGAGAATGAATATTCTTGTATTGGGCTCAGGAGGAAGAGAGCATGCAATAGCATGGCGACTTGGAAAATCCAAATCGGTGGATAAACTTTGGTGCGCTCCCGGCAATGCCGGAACAGCTGGGATTACAACCAATATTGATATCGACCCGCTTGACTTTAGAGCAGTTAAAGAGTCGGTTAAAAATTACGGAATCGATCTTGTCGTGGTTGGACCTGAGGCGCCTCTTGCTGCAGGAATTACAGATTATCTTGATGGCAGTTGCCTTGTTTTCGGTCCAAATTCAGACGGAGCAAAGATTGAGTCAAGTAAGCTGTTCTCAAAACGGTTTATGCAAAGAAACGGCATCCCTACCGCAGAGTTTGCCTCATTTGACAATTATGAGGAGGCAAAACGGTTTTTGCAGGAAGCAAGTGGCAGTTGGGTTGTAAAAGCCGATGGTCTTGCTGCGGGTAAAGGTGTTTTTGTGACAGAATCAAAAGAGGATGCAATAGGCGCCCTTAATGCTGTTATGATTGAGAAACGCTTTGGCAACTCCGGCAACAAGGTGGTTATTGAGCGCAGACTTACCGGGCAGGAGGCTTCTTATATCGTCATAACAGATGGTAAAAATTTTGTTCCTATGCTTCCCTCTCAAGATCACAAACCAATCTATGACAATGACAAGGGACCCAATACCGGAGGAATGGGCGCCTATGCGCCTGCAGGGCTGGTTGATAAAGAACTGGAGAAAAGAATCCAAAAAGAAATTATTGAAAAAGCCATTAGCGGATTCGCTCGCGAAGGGATAGATTACAAGGGAGTTCTCTATGCGGGATTGATGATTGAGGATGGTAATCCTTATCTTCTTGAGTTCAACTGCAGATTCGGCGATCCTGAAACGCAACCTCAAATGGCGCTTTTCAAGGGCGATCTGGCAAAGATAATGAGTGATGCGGCAGAAGGCAGACTTTCCGATTACAACGATATCTGGCTTGATAAATATGCGGTTTGCGTTGTTGCTGCCTCAGGCGGATATCCGGGAAGCTACGAAAAAGGCAAGCTGATTACAGGGATAAAAGAGGCGGAATCTGCCGGAGCAGTTGTCTTTCATGCCGGTACCGTTCTGAGATATGGCAAGATATATACGAACGGAGGAAGAGTGCTTGGAGTAACCGCTGTTGCAGATACCCTGAAAGAGGCAAAAAAATCTGCTTACGAGGCAATCTCCAAAATTAATTTTGATCGAATCTATTACAGAAGCGACATTGCGGATAAGGCTCTGAAAAATGAATGATAAGGCGATATCGGTCTCGATTGTAATGGGAAGCCGGTCTGATTTTGAGCTTATGAGGCAATCAGGTGAATTGCTTGATAAAATCAGCATAAATTACGAATATTTTATAAGCTCGATACACCGAACGCCGGAAAGAACGCTCGAGTATGCCAAAAAACTCAAACAACGAAATATTAAGGTTGTTATAGCTGCAGCCGGTATGGCAAATCATCTTTCAGGAATCCTTGCCGCTATGACAATGTTGCCTGTTATTGCGGTTCCGATTGCAGCAAGTTTAGGAGGCGTTGATGCCTTGCTCTCCTCAATCCAGATGCCTCCGGGAACTCCTGTTGCAACGGTTTCAATCAATGGAGCGGTAAATGCTGCATTGCTTGCTGCAAGAATTCTGGCAATTTCAGATACTGCTGTTAGCAAAAGGCTTGATGAATATATAAAAATAAGAAAGTCCGAATATCTCGAAAAATGTAAAATTCCTTAAACCGTGAAAACAATATTGGATGTAAAAAATCTTTCCGTTTCATTTGCAAACAAAGAGGTGCTCCACGACTTCTCTATTACCGTTTCAAAAGGAGAAACGGTAAGTCTGATAGGTGAAACCGGCTCGGGAAAATCGGTTCTGATAAAATCAATTCTTGGGATAAATTATGGCTCAGATACAAAGGGCAGCATCAGTTTTGACGGTAAAGATTTAACACAGCTTGATGATGAACAAAAAAGAGAATTGAGAAGAAAATCAATCTCCTATATTCCTCAGGATCCAGGTGATGCGCTTGATCCGGTTTATAAAATCTCTTATCAGATAAAAGAGATTGCAGGTGATGTTAATGTTGAGAATATAATAAAGGAGTGCGGCGAAGAAAGCTCTGTTCTGGAACTTTATCCTCATCAGCTCTCCGGCGGGAGAAAACAGAGGATACTCATTGCCATGGCACTTGCAGGTAAGCACCTGCTTGTTTTGGCAGATGAACCCACGACCGCTTTGGATAAACCGCTCAAAAAACGGATATTGAATCTGCTTTATCGCTTAAAAAATAAAAAGGGGAATTCGCTTCTTCTTGTTACTCACGACTTTGCATCTTTGCAAGGATCTGATAAGATAGCAGTCATATACAACGGTTATCTTATGGAATATGGAGATTGCAAAGTTATTGAGAACCCTCTTCATCCATATACCCGACTGCTCAGGCAAGCCGCCTCTTATAGCAAATCAGACTATAAGGTGTCAACAGGCAGCTTGCCAAATGGGGCTTGCCCTTTTTTTGACCGTTGCGGATTATCTGACAGGAGATGTGAAAAACTGCCGAAACTCGAAGAGCTATCGGGCAGATTGGTAAGGTGTTATTATGCAACAAAATTTGTACAGGGCGATTGATATTGAAAAACCGATTTACTTTATCGGCATAGGCGGAATAGGGATGAGCGGCATAGCGCAACTGCTTTTCAAAAACGGATACAGCGTGTTGGGTTCGGATATAAAGGAAAGTTTTATTACCAAAAAACTGCGAGCCGACGGAATTCCTGTTTTTATAGGTCATAACAGTAAACAGATTCCTAAAAACGCTCAGGTTGTCTATTCATCCGCAATAAAAAAAGGTAATCCCGAATTTGACTATGCCGTTCGCGAATCGTTTCCGCTTTTAAGACGCGCAGAGCTGCTTTCGTTGGTAATGGAAAACTATTACGGAATCGCAATCTGCGGCTCTCACGGAAAGACCACAACCAGCTCTATGATAGCAAAAATTTTGGAGGATGCGGACTATTCTCCGGTTTCCATAATCGGCGGAATTGTAAAAAAAGCCGAAACAAATCTTATAGCAGGAAGCGGAAAATATCTGGTTGCCGAAGCTGACGAATCTGACGGGTCGTTTGAGATTTTAAAACCGCAATTAGCTGTTATCAGCAATATCGATTTCGAGCATATAGATCATTACGGCAGCTATGAAAGGTTGCTTGAGGCATTTGACCGGTTTTCAAGAAAATCCGCCGGCAAATCGATTGTCAACTGTGATGATAACGGGATAAAAAAGATTTTATCAAAAAAGATGACAACAGTTGGAAAAGATGGCGATTACCGCATTAAAAACGCAGATCTGTTGGCAAAAGGGGCAAAATTTGAACTTGAATGCAGAGACGGCTCTTCTTTGAAAATAAATCTTTCGGTGTTGGGCATGCATAATATTGTCGATGCCGCTCTTGCTGCTGCCAGCGCCAAAGAGCTTGGTGTTGATAATGATGTTATTGAGGACTCATTGAATGAATTTGACGGTGTAAAACGCAGAATTACGCAAATTGGTAATGTTAAAGACATACTGGTAATAGATGATTATGGTCATCACCCAACAGAGATTGACGCAACACTCTCGGCGCTCAAAAGCTATAAGAGAAGACTAATCGTCCTGTTTCAGCCGCACAGATTCACAAGAACCAAACTGCTTTTTGACAAATTTCCCAAAAGCTTTGAATTAGCCGACCAAGTTTATGTAACCGATATCTATTCTGCCGGTGAACAGCCGATTGAAGGTGTTAATGCAGAATCTCTGGCTCGAAAGATAAACGAGGTAACCGGATGCCGCTATATCGGCTCGCTTGAGAAAGCAATAGAGAAAATAAGCGAGCTTGTAGATTCAGGCGATCTGCTTCTCTGTTTGGGAGCAGGCGATATAGGCTCTGCGTCTGAGCGGATATTGGAAAATCTGGAAGTATCCAAGCTGTAGTAGCGGGTTTTGCAAGCTAAACATGTTTCATTTTGCAAATGCAATGAGGATTGAAAAAAAGAATCTGTCAGAGAAAACATCTGTTGGGATAGGACCTGTTGTAGATTGGATCGAAATTAAAAGTATGGAAGATTTGCTTGAGCTTTATAAAAAGAAAAAAAGACTTCCGAAACAGTTTTGGATTGGAAACGGAAGCAATCTCCTGGCATCGGAGAGGGCAAAAAATCTGCTGTTTGTGAATCTATCCGGTGAGTTTGCCAAAATAGAATATGACGGAGAATATCTTGATGCAGGAGCAGGTGTAAAAATATCGTCTTTGCTCGGTTTTTGCACTTGTAACGGGTTATCAGGCCTTGAATGGATGGCGGGAATTCCGGCAACCCTCGGAGGAGCCATCTTTATGAACGCAGGAGCGGGTGGAAAATCGGTGCTTGATTATGTAAAATCGATAAACTGCTTCTCAGATGGCAAAAAGGTATGTTTGAAAGAGTTTGATTTTGCTTATCGCAAAGGGGTGGAAAAGAAGATTTTATCGGCAAAATTTAAACTCGAGAAGAAAGACAAACGGACTGTAATCAATAACATCAGAGCTAACAAGATGCTCCGAATAGCCAGGCAGCCTTCCGGCAAAAGTTTCGGCTCGGTATTCAAAAATCCCGGCAAATTTTATGCCGGCAAACTTATAGAGGAATGCGGCTTAAAAGGCAAAACCATCGGAGATGCGGTCATTTCCGAAAAGCATGCAAATTTTATAATCAATCGCGGTAATGCTACTTTTGAGGATGTTTACAGTCTGATTTCAATGATGAAAGAGGCAGTCTATAAAAAATTCGGAATAATGCTTGAGAAAGAGGTGAAAATTGTCTGATATCATAGGTGTTCTTTACGGAGGATATTCAAACGAAAGAGAGGTATCGTTGAAAACAGGCATTGCCATACACAATTCGCTTCTCAGATCAGGATATAAATCGGTTTTAATCGATTTACATAAACCTGACAAATTGGCAAACTGGAACTTTTTGAAACTGTTAGCTGAAAACGAAATAAAAACGGTTGTAATTGCGATTCACGGAACCCCGGGAGAGGATGGAATTTTGCAGGGATTTCTTGAATTATCCGGCATAAATTATTCCGGCTCTTCGGCTCGGGCTGCAATGCTTTCCATGGATAAAACTTTAACGAAGTTGATTTTTCGCAATGAAAAAATTCCGACTCCCGAATTTATGACTATTCAAAGAAAACAGCCGGTTGATTTTTCATGTTGGAGGCATTATCCGGCTGTTATCAAACCTGCTAACGAGGGCTCAAGTATCGGGGTGGAATTTGCATACAACGAAAAAGAGCTTAACAGGTCAATTGGCAAACTGCTTTCTCTTTATGAAAAGATCATGGTAGAAGAATTTATAGAAGGCGATGAGTTGACCGTAGGTTTTATGGGCAAGCGTTCACTTCCGATAATCAAGATTGTTCCCAAAAACGGATTTTACGATTATCACAATAAATATACCAAAGGCGCTACCGAATATATAATCCCCGCTCCATTGGATAAATTGTCGGCAAAACGCATAATTGAGGTTGCAACAAGAGCAGTTGGTTCTGTTGGTATATCCGGTGTCTCGAGGGTAGAT
>Ga0256829_1002592_pt1 | contig 13339 bp, 14 predicted proteins | sample 131447metaG_FD_185979 | JGI IMG/M metagenome (GOLD analysis project Ga0256829, IMG submission 185979) | Hydrothermal vent microbial communities from Lau Basin, Pacific Ocean - 131-447 | ecosystem: Environmental > Aquatic > Marine > Hydrothermal vents | place: Pacific Ocean: Lau Basin | collected...
GCTTTCCCATAACGATGAATTTTCACCTGCACTTTGGGTAATTTGCTTTCGGGAACCACCGGCACGTTCCGGTTGGCATTATGGCATGAAAACAACACGACCGAAAGAAAAGCTAAAAGAAAAAAAGAAATTGAAAATTGTTTTTTCATAACCAAAACAAATCAGACATTAAAACAAAAAAAGGAACAAAAAAATGCCGGCACAAATGTACCGACATTTTTTTGTTATGATAGCGCTCAAATCTATAAAATTTTCCATCCAAGCGTTACTTCAAATACGTTGGAAGCTCCGGTAACAGAGTGAGATGCCCCATCGTATTTAACAGTACCGTTGAAAAGGTCGTTTATTCCGCCGTAGTATTTAACATCAAGAGCAAACATCAAAATATCAACGCCTACCCCCAACTGATATTGCCACTGGATGTTATTAAAATCCTGGGGAAGAAGATAGTCTTTGGGAGAACCATTTTTAGTGTCAATGGTTTTATCCACAATAAAATTGGCTGTTGCACCGCCAAATACCCTAAGCTTAATAATTTTCAAATTCACAAACTGCCATCCAATACTCAAAGGAACCTGAATAGATTTCAGATTGACATTTTGCTCAACAACAGATGAACTTCCTCCGGTTAAGGGAAATTTAAAAACACTTCCCTGAGTCATATAATTCACTTCAGGCTGAACATAAATCTTTTTCCCGATACGCATAAATACACCTATCAGCATATTGTGTTTTAAGCCATTGGAAATGTCCGATCCTTTATAAGAAAGCTTTGAGGCTGTATAGCCAATTTGCGGCCCGATATGGAACTGGCCATACATAACACCACTCATGAGAACAGCCACTAAAAATAAGGTAATTTTTTTCATAATTAAAAGATTTTAAATGAGTTAACTGTTTTGTTTGTTTGTCAAAAATAAATAAAACTTTTTACCTGTACAAGTTTTTTTCAAAATTCCAATAGTTGCAGCCGTTTATTGAGGCAAAATATTTATCCTGCCTGCAGGTTTTCGGCCCCGGGAATCATTCCTTCCAGTTGGGATGGGTCGTGAATCAAAACGGGAATATGTTGTGGGCAAATCCAATAATTTTTTCCTTTAAAAGAAAGTTGTACCAGAGGAACCTGTTCCGAATCTTTTTTGCAGAAGAGACAATGTTTTTCGTTGTGTTTTTCCATAATATTTAACTTTTTACATTTATTTAAACGGGCAAAAATCGGTATTATTTCTTTACACATGGAAAAAATATTTCTGTTTCTTTATTTCGTTATAACCCTTCAGAAATAAAAAGGACAGTAAAATAAAAACAATGTTCAACAAAATTCTGTAATTTAGCCCCATCATATTATGAATATATTATATCAAATAGGCGAATACGTTATTATGGTACTTCAGGCTTTTAAAAGGCCTGACAAAGGTTTCGTATTCCGGCGTCAGTTGTTGTATGATTTTAAGCGACTGGGAGTAGACTCCATAAGTATTATTTCTATTATTTCCCTTTTTACAGGTGCCATTATCGCCATTCAAATGGCTTATAACATTGATTCTCCATTTATTCCAAAATCGACCATTGGTTTTTCCACACGGCAAATGCTGGTATTAGAGATTTCGCCTACTATTATCAGTCTGATTCTCGCCGGGAAAGTGGGCTCGCGTATTGCTTCCGAAATTGGCACCATGCGTATCACCGAACAAATTGATGCCCTTCGGGTTATGGGAGTTAATCCCCCCAATTTTCTCGTATTACCCAAAATAGTAGCTGCCATGCTCTATTTTCCTGTATTAATTGTATATTCAATTTTTCTCGGTATCCTGGGGGGGTGGATTATGGGTATTATAACAGGCTTAATACCTTCCGCCGATTATATTATTGGCATTCAATCGTGGTTTGATCCTTTTACCCTGACTTATGCCATGATTAAAACAGTTGTGTTTGCTTTTATTATTACTTCCGTTTCTGCCTACAAAGGCTACACCGTAAAGGGAGGTTCGGTAGAAGTGGGGCAAGCCAGTACCGAAGCCATCGTTGTAAGCAGCATTTTAATTATCTTCTCCGATTTAATTCTTACCCAACTTCTGCTCACATGATTGAAGTAAAAAATATATCTAAAAGTTTTGGAAATCAGTTAATTGTCAATAATATAAGCACAACCTTTGAAGAGGGAAAAACAAACCTGATTATCGGGCAAAGTGGTTCGGGGAAAACCGTCCTTATGAAATGTTGTATTGGTTTGTATGATGTGGACAGTGGCGAGGTTGACTTTCATGGCCGGCGTTTTTCCAATATCTCTGATAAAAGAAGAAAGCATATCCGTCAGGAAATGGGAGTGCTGTTTCAGGGTGGTGCCTTGTTCGATTCGCTCACAGTGGAAGACAATATTATGTTCCCGCTCAATATGTTTACTGAAATGGGAATTAAAGAAAAAAAAGAACGGGTGAACTTTGTTCTTGAGAATGTTAACCTTACCGGCAGCAACAATAAGTATCCGGCTGAGCTGAGTGGAGGCATGGTTAAACGCGTAGCCATTGCCCGTGCTATATCACTTATGCCCAAATACTTATTTGCTGATGAACCCAACTCCGGACTAGACCCTAAAACGGCAGAGCGAATTGACGAGCTCCTCTCCAGCCTGACCAAAAAGTTTAACATGACCACCGTTATTAATACCCATGATATGAATTCCGTATTGCAGATTGGAGAAAAAATCTGCTTTATTAATCACGGAAAGCTATGCTGGGAAGGAAATAAAGAAACAATTCTTAAAGCTGATAAAAAAGAGCTTAACGATTTTGTTTTTGCTACAGAGCTTACCCGCAGAATCAAACGTTAACAATAGCAGATGATACAGATTAATTTTCTTTGGCTTCTCGCAATATTGTCTCTTTGACAGATTCCAGGCTCCAGGCATCAGACAAAGAATAAGTTCCAATTTGGGTACGCTTCAAGGCAGTAAGATAGGCTCCGTTTTCAAGACTTTCACCAAAATCACGCACCAGCGACCGGATATAAGTACCTTTGCTGCAACGGACATAAAACCCGGCATCGGGCGGATTGTAATTCACAATGTCGAATTGGTGAATGGTCACCCTTCTTGATTTTAGCTTAACATCTTCCTTTTTTCTAGCCAGATTATAAGCACGCTCTCCTTTTATTTTTATGGCAGAATAGAGAGGAGGAATCTGGTCAATATCGCCCAAAAACAGTCTGCTTTTTTCTTTCAGAATATTTATATCAAGTCTCGAAATATCAAATTGCCGGTCGGGTTCCGTTTCCTTATCATAGGATGGCGTTGTTGCTCCAAGGCACATCTGACCTACATACACTTTATCCATTCCCTGAAACCGGTCAATCTGCTTGGTCATTTTACCGGTACAGATAATTAATAACCCTGTGGCCATGGGATCAAGTGTCCCGGCATGACCAACTTTTAACTTTTTAATTTTATACGTCTTGCAAATAAAGTAACGGAGCGAATTAACCACATCAAAAGATGTCCAGCCTAGTGGCTTATCAACCAAAAGTATTTCGCCATCCCAAAAGTTAAAAGCCATCAGGAAATACTTAAGTTAACGCCAAATGCATAGAGAATAAGGATAACTAACCCAACCACAATACGGTAATAACCAAAAATCTTAAACCCGTGATTTGTCAGATAACTGATAAATGATTTTATGGCAAAAAGGGCGACCACAAAAGCTACTGCATTTCCAAACAAAAGAAATCCAATGTTCCCGGCGTTAATAACATGGTGGTTCTTAAGGTAACTTTCCAGTAATTTATATCCTGATGCAGCAAACATAGTAGGAACAGCAAGAAAGAAAGAAAATTCAGCCGCTGTTTTTCTCGATAGTTTTTGTGTCATACCCCCAATAATGGTCGCTGCCGACCGGGAGGTCCCCGGTATCATAGACAATATCTGGTATAACCCGACAACAAGGGCCTTTTTGTAAGTAACTTCCTGATTTTTGGCCGGATGCTTAAACCACTTATCTACAAAAACCAGAATTATTCCACCTAAAATTAGCATAACGGCCACCACATAAACACTCTGCAGCAGCTCATTAATATAATGAATAAATAACAAGCCGATAACTGCAGAAGGCAGAAAAGCGACAAAGAGTTTGTAATAAAAGCTCAACGATTGAAAAAAGCGCTTCCAATACAAAACTACAACCGAGAGGATGGCACCAAACTGAATGTTGACAATAAAGACCTCGATAAAATCATTACTTTTCATTCCCAGAATACCTTCCATGAGAATCATGTGTCCGGTGGACGATACCGGTAAAAATTCAGTCAGACCTTCAACAATAGAAAGTATAAGGGCGTGAAACCAAGTCATAAATAAGGGTTTAGGTTGTTAATTTTTTGGTCGCTTCATGATGGCATAAATTTCAACACCATAGCCGGCAAGAATCAGGATTGGCGCCAGCGTAAGTCGGCGAAAGTCAAAAATAGCAGGACTGAATTTTGTGGTTGTATCCGAGCCTCCGCCAATCATAAGCAAAAACCCAAGAACCAGTAATGCCAGTCCGATAAACATATAGGTGTAATTCTCTTTTTGAAAGGCAAGTTGCAGGCCTTTTTCTTTACCTGTAATTTTTCCCTGTTTGTTGTGTACCATAACCGGATTAATTTTTGTCAAAAATAATAGAAAATCATGGCGGGCAGACCGTTATTGAGAACTTTTTAAACATTTTTTACAAAAAGACATGTCCGCAATACCCGGAAATATCCTTCCATTACAAATTTTTTCCATTGTATTAAACTCATTATCAACACCTTAATTTTAATTTTAAAATTTTTTCATAAAAAAACTTGTATCTTAAAAATAATTTCTACTTTTGTCCAATCATTTAAACCATTTGGTTAAACCGTATGGATAAGCAAAAAACAAAACACAATACAGAGCAGCAGATACTTGAAGCAGCGCGAACCGTTTTTATCAGGAAAGGTCTCGAGGGTGCCCGCATGCAGGAGATTGCCAACGAAGCCGGTATCAACAAAGCGCTGTTGCATTATTATTTTCGCAGCAAAGAAAGATTGTTTGACCACATATTTGAAAATGCTTTGGCCGGAGTATTTGAGGTAATCAACGAAAATATACACGAAGAAGGCGATGTTTTCGGGTTTATCGAAACATTTGTAGATCATTATCTTACACTCCTGAAAGAGAACCCGTTTATTCCCAATTTTATTTTTAACGAAATCAGTAGCCATCCTGAAAGGATTGACAAATTGAGCAAAAAAATCAAAATAAACATCCCCGGATTTATCCGGATGATGGAGCGCAACATTGCACAAAAAAAGATCATTCCCGTTTCACCCGAACACCTGATCATAGATTTATTAGGTATGTGCATGTTCCCTTATGTGGCCCGGCCGTTGCTCGAAGAGGTGTTTTTCAGTGAGCATCCTGCCGGAGCCGAAAATTTCCTGTGCGAACGGAAGCAACATATTATCGCTTTTTTTAAAAAAGCGCTGAAACCGAATAATTAACGATGGGCCGATCATCATGGAAATTTTTAACCTGCAATAACCCGGAAATGAAATGAGCAGAACGGTACTTATAAAAATAAAAAAAATATGTTAAACATCAAGATACTTTTCGTTGTAATTGCTGCTTTATTGTTTTCAGATTGCCAGACCGGACAAAGAAACAATACGGTTGAAAATTCAGCCATCGAAACAACCAACCGCAATGTTCTCCAGGCTAAAGCAAATGAAATATCAGAAAGTTACCGTCTCATGAAACAAAAATGTTTCATTTGTCATTTGGAAACGCCCGAACCGGCAAAAAGGAACCAAATGATTGCTCCGCCTATGGTACGTGTTCAGCAACATTACAAACCGGCATATCCGGCCAAAGAGGCTTTTGTAAAAGCAGTAGTCGCCTACGTGAAAAACCCCTCAGAAGCAAAAACCCTTATGCCGGGAGCGGTCAAAAGGTTTAAAATCATGCCCAAACTGATTTATGATGACAAAGAACTGCAACTGATTGCCTCTGCCTTGTTTGAAACAAACTTCAATAATCCCGGAACCATGAACCGGGCTGCTATGCAACAGGCAAAACTTCAGCTTAACAACGGAAAAAAATGGAAATTGAAAAAAGAAACCATGCAAAAAGTAAATGCAGTGGTTTCAAAACTTCAGGGCTTTCATTCCGGTAATCTTTCTGAATACCATCAACTGGGAAAAGATGTTTTTAACCTCAGCAAGACCCTTTTGCTGGACAAATCGTACAAAAACGATTTGTACAAACAGTTGCAGGCCTTTTTTCACGGTATTGAAGAGAACATGCATTCCCTTATATCAGCAAAAGATATATCAACAGCGCAACAACAAACGGTTATTTTAAAGAAAAAATTTAACCGGTTTTACCAATATTTCGAATGACAGATTGTCTGAACCAAAAAGATTAAAACAACATGAAAAACAGAAAAATTTTAAAAACGATATTGATGAATATCCCTTCACCCAAAATGGTATTATCGCTATTGATAATCACATTTTTGGCTGTTCCGGTTCACGCGCAGGTATGGACATTGAAGCAGTGCATTGATTCGGCACAAATACACAACCGGAATTTGCAAATCAGCCGGAACAGCATGGAAATGGGAATAGAAAAGGAAAAAGAGGCCAAATCGAACCTAATCCCCAAAGTAAAATTTACGGGCGATTATAAATATCTTATAGACCAGCCTACCCAGCTCATGCCGCAGTCAGCGTTTGGCGGGCCCGAAGGCACCTTCAAAGAGGTAAAATTTGGTGCACCACACAATTTTAATTTAAGTTTACAGGCTGCATTACCCCTGTACAACCCCAACATTTACGGGGCTATAAAAACCACAAAAGCGGCTTCCGAGCTGAACAAACTACAGTATAAAAAAACCAGGGAAGATGTTTATTACAACATTTCCAACCTGTACTACAATACTCAGGTTTTAAAACATCAGCTTACGTTCATAGAGAGCAACCTGGAAAACACATCCAGGTTGCTACAGACCATTAAATTACTGCGCGAACAAAAACTGGCCAAACGCTCCGATGTGGAAAAAATCCAATTGCAGAAAGCACGGTTGCTGACACAGAAAAAAACCGTGGAGAACACACTTATACAGGTCAAAAACCTTTTAAGATTTAACATAGGCATTCCGTTAAGCCGGCCTTTTGAAGTAGAAAGCAATATCCGGTACCGTCCCGAAATCAATTATACGCACAATATTATCGTTGATTTGCAACTGGCCAATACGAAAAAATATTTGCTCACCACCGAATTGAAAACATTGAAAAACTCCCGGATACCTTCCCTTTCGCTTTATGGTAGTTACTCGGAAGTGGGATTTGGATATCGGGGAGCCCCAAAAAACTTTCTGAATTTTTATTCCACATCTCTGGTCGGGCTTCAACTGTCCGTTCCCGTCTTTAACGGTATGGTTACCAAAAGAAAGATTAATCAGAAAAAGTTAGAGATAAAAAATACCGAATTACAGGTTTCACTGCTAAAGGAAAGAAACACCATGGAAATAACAAATGCCAGAAAGCAACGAAACGTGGCATTAACGACCATTAAAAATACACAGGACCAGATCAGGCTGGCCCAATCGGTTTACGACCAGACAGTAATGCAGCAAAAACAAGGGCTTGCCAACCTGACTGATGTCATTATGGCTGACAACGCGCTGAAAGAAGCACAACAAAACAACATTACGTCCATCATAAACTACCTGAAAGCCGATCTGAAACTAAAACAATTAACTGGAAACATAGAATCAATCAGTAAAAAATAAAAACAAAGAAAATTTCAAAAAAATGAATAAGAAAACATTAATCTGGATTGTTGCCATAGTAGCCCTGCTGGCTATTACTGTTCTCCAGCTGAGAAAAAACAAAGAAATTACTTTAAAAAGAGTTTACCATTACGATAAAAATGTTCCGATCAGCATCCATGTGGACACGCTGATGCTGCAAAAGCTGGCACACAAAACCTCTTTTACCGGAACTTTCCTTCCCGAAAGGGAAACGAAGATCACCGCAGCAGTTCCCGGGAAAATTGAATCTGTTCTGGTCAAAGAGGGCGACCGTGTAAAAAAGGGACAGCCTTTAATGCAACTGGACAAGTCCTCGCTCGAACTCCAGCTCAAACAGGCGGAAGTAAATATAAAAGGTTTAAAAGACGATGTGAAACGCTATTCAATATTGAACAAAGCCGATGCTATCCAGGGTGTTAAACTGGAAAAAGCCACCTTGGGGCTGCAGGCCGCCGAACTGCAAAAAGCCATTTTACAGGACAAAATCAACAAAACCACCATCCGGGCACCTTATAACGGCATTATCACCATGAAATTCCGTGAAAAAGGGGAATACGCCGCTCCTGGCATTCCGTTGTTCCAGCTGGTGGACATCTCCACGCTGAAATTTACGATCCATGTTTCGGAAAATGAAGTAATCCTGTTTCAGAAAGGGAAAACCTATCCGGTTTCGCCCAACGTTTTTCCGGGAGATATCCTGAAAGGGAAAGTGAGCATGGTAAGTGCCGAATCCAACAAAATGAGTCACGATTTTCCGGTCCAGTTTACCATGAAAAATACCCCCGGGCTCGAAGTAAAAGCCGGTATGTTCGGAAATATTTACATTGAAAGGGGAGAAAACAAAGAAAGCATTGTAATAGAGGCCTCCGCCATCGTAGGCAGCAACATTCATCCGCAAGTGTACCTGGTGAAAAACGGAAAAGCCTGGTTACAAGACATTACTATCTCAAGCCGGTTTGGAAACAAAGCGGTGGTTTCCAAAGGGTTAAAAGATGGCAACATCATAGTTACTACCGGGTTTATCAACCTGTTTGATGGAGCAAATGTGTTAATTAAGAAATAAATTACTATGAACATAACAGAAATATCCATAAAGCGCCCCTCACTGATCATTGTATTGTTTGGTGTGCTCATTTTGCTCGGAGTTATTGGTTTTAGCAACCTGAGTTACGAGTTGCTCCCCGATTTCAGCCAGCCGGTAGTGGTTATTAAAACCATGTATCCCGGGGCCGAGCCCCACGAAGTGGAAAATACGGTTTCACGTAAAATTGAAGATGCCCTCTCCAACCTCGAAGGAATCGACTACATGGAAACCTACTCATTACCCAATGCTTCGGTTATTGTTGTCAACCTGAAATATGGTACCAACCTGGATAACACCATGCAAAATGCCCAGCGATACATTGACAACATAAAAAACGAATTGCCCGATGAGGTTTTAAGCCCGCAAATGAGCAAGGTTTCGCCCAACGACCTGCCCATCATGTCCATCAGTGCCACCAGCAGTTTGCCGGCCACCGTTTTCTATCAGAAAATGAAAGATAATTTCCTCCCCCAAATCCAGCAGCTGAACGGTGTTGCTGAGATCACCATGCTGGGTGGCGAACAACGGGAGATCCTTGTAAAAGTAGATCAACGGAAATTAAAACTCTATAAAATACCCCTGTTACAGGTAGTGGAAGCCATCAAACAATCAGATGTGGATGTTCCTGCCGGAAAAATAGAGACTGACAAAAAATACCACACCGTCAGGCTGATAGGAAAATTTAAAACGGTACAGCAGATTATGAATGTGCAGGTGGCTATGCCTTCTCCCGGAAATCCTGTTTATGTGAAGGATGTAGCTTCGGTAGTGGATGGTGTAAAAGAGATTACTTCCGTCAGTCGCTACAACGGTGTTAACGGAATTGGAATCCTGTTAAAGAAACAGGGCGATGCCAATGCCGTGGATGTTTCGAGGATGGTGAGGAAAAAGCTGAAACAAATCGAAAAAGAAAACGCAAAAGACCATGTGCAGTTTAAAATTGCCGATGATTCCACCCTGAACACGGTGGCCGCAGTTAATTCGGTGGTAGACGACCTGATTATAGCCGTGATCCTGGTTTCCATTGTTATGTTGCTTTTTTTGCACAGCTACCGTAATTCACTAATCACCCTGGTTTCTATCCCTACTTCGCTGGTTACGGCTTTCGCCGTCATGTGGATTTTGGGATATACGTTGAACCTGATGACGCTGCTGGCCATGTCGCTGATTATCGGTATCCTGGTGGATGACTCCATTGTGATCCTGGAAAACATTCAACGGCACCTCGACATGGGTGAAGACAAACGGAAAGCCGCCCTAAAAGGCCGTATGGAAATCGGCTTTTCTGCTGTTTCCATTACCTTGGTCGATGTCGTGGTTTTCATGCCCATCCTTTTCATTCAGGTTTTTGTGGCCGGCATGCTGAAACAGTTCTCTGTGGTGGTGATTACCTCCACGCTAACCAGTTTGCTGGTAGGGTTTACACTTACTCCCTGGCTGGCTTCGCGTATCGGGAAAAAGGAAGACCTGAAACCCACCAACTTCATGAACCGCTTTTTGCTCTGGTTTGAAAAACAGTTAAAACTTTTCATCGAATGGTACGGCAAACAACTGGAATGGGTTTTGGACCACAAACTCAAGTTTTCGGGGATTATCCTCGTGCTGATAGTCCTTACGGTACTAATTATGAAACAGGGCATTATCGGCGAAGAAATGATGTCCACCGGCGACCAGGGAAAATTCAGCCTGAACCTGGAATTTGACAAAACCACTACGGTACAGCAAAACAACATTATAAGCAAGAAGGTGGAGGATTTTATTTTGCAACAACCGGAAGTGTCCACCCTTTTCAGCAACATTGCCGGTCCCAGTACCGGGATAGGAAGCCTGGGAATCGGTTCGCCTTATATTTCTGAGTTCACCATTCAGCTTAAGCCGTTTAAAGAAAGAAAAGTAACCACCATTTCTTATATGAAAAGCCTGAAAAAGGAACTCGGCAAACGGTTTCCGGGTATCAACTTTTCCATGTCGGAGCTGGGCCTGATCCCCCGCTCGGCACCTATCAAAATCACTATTAGCGGCAGCAACCTGGGCCAGGTCATGAAGACCTCCAAAAGACTGCAGGATGCCATTGAAAAGATACCCGGTGCCGACAACGTACGTTTATCGGTGGAAGCCGGCAACCCCGAGTACAAAGTGATCCCCGACAAAGACAAAATGCAGCGGCTGGGACTGACCACCGGTTATGTGGGAATGACCCTGCGGACCGCTTTTACCGGTAACGACGATGCCGTTTTGGTACAAAAAGGAACAGAATATCCCGTAGAGATACGCCTGGACAATTTCAACCGCCGGAATTATGATGACGTGAAGAACTTGGTCGTGGTTAACCCGATGCATGTTCCGGTAAAAGTTTCGCAGTTTGCCAAAGTGGTTCAGGACAATTCGCCTTCCATGCTGGAGCGGATTAACCGGCAACCAGCTGTTACCCTGACTTCAGAATCTTTCGGAAGGCCTTCGGGAACCCTGGCCAATGATGTGATCAAATACCTGAAAAAACATCCGCTGCCCGAAGGGATTAAATTAACGTGGGAATCGGATGTTAAAACACAAAACGAAAGCTTTGGCGCGTTGAGTTCGGTTATGTTGATTTCTTTCATTCTGATCTACCTCATTATGGTAGCATTGTACGACAACTACATTTATCCATTTGTCGCCCTTTTCGGAATTCCGGCTGCCGTGCTCGGTGCTTTTCTGGCCCTGAACCTCACACTCAACAATATTACGTTGTTTGCTTTACTGGGAATGATCATGCTTATGGGGCTGGTAACAAAAAATGCCATCCTGATTGTTGACTTTACCAACCAGTTGAAAGCCCAGGGTAAACATTATAAAGAAGCCCTGATACTGGCCGGTAAAGAACGTATGCGACCTATTTTGATGACTACTCTGGCCATGACCATCGGCATGTTGCCCATTGCCCTGGCCAAAGGAACGGCCAGCGAATGGAAAAACGGGCTGGCATGGGTTATTATCGGCGGTTTGCTTTCGTCGCTTATGATAACCGTTTACCTTGTCCCCATGATGTATTATCTTGTGGACAGGACAAAGGAAAAGTTTCATATAAAATAGCACGAAAAATGTTGATAATAAAAAAAATAGTGTTTTTAGCAGGAATGGGGGCAGCCCTCTTCCTACTAAGTGCTTTTCAAACGGGCAAAGGCAAAAAGGACAACTCCACTTTTTCGTTAACTGTAAAAGTAAATGACCTGCGAAACAACAAGGGGGATGTCCTTGTTGCCTTGTACAACAAAAAGGGTTCTATTCCCGATGAAAAATTTAAGAACTACTTTCGGATTACGACAGGGAAAATATCCGGTGATTCTTCCGAAGTGATTTTTCGAAACCTTCCTGCCGGCCGATATGCAGTCAGCATATTGCACGATGAGGATCGTAACGGAAAAATAAAAAAAGGGTTTATCCTTCCCAAAGAAGGTGTGGGTTTTTCCAACTATAAAAAAATTAATTTATCCAACCGGCCATCTTTCGGGAAAGCTTCTTTTGAGTTGCAAAAGAACCTGACCGTTTTGGTAAAGATTATATATTTGTAAAGTATGAGCAGAAAAATATATATGGTATTTTTCCTTCTGGTTTTAACTTTACCGGGGACATCGCAAACAAAAAGTAATACCGAAAGTATTGGCCTTCCGGTAATTTCTCAGGTAAACCAGGGGAGCAGCTATATTACTTTTCCTACTGACATTGGAAATATTGAACCCCTTTGGTTTGAAGCCAACATAAATCCGAGCTTTTATCTGCGTCACAGTAAAAACTTTCGGTTAATGGGGGTTATCACCCCTCAGATTATCATCCGTATGTACCAGGAACCCTCTTATCCCGTCCGAACACCCAGTTATATTCCTCAAATTACGTTTTATTACATGTTTTCAAGCAGGAATAATGGGAAAAACCTAAGTTTGTTCGGACGGTTGGCACATCATTCCAACGGACAAGACGGCCCTTTTTATCTTGAAAATGGAGAGATAAATGTAAAATCAGGGGATTTCTCTACTAATTTTTTTGAGCTCGGGCTGATTAAAACCCGTTATAGTAAACGTTTTCATGCCTATCAGTTTTTCAAGACTTCTTTTGAAGTCCATCCGGTAAGCTGGTCAAAGTACGAGCTGAAAGGAATATACAGTACGGTACGTTGGCACAATGCGTTTTCAGTTTTCAGGCTTCCGGCCAAGGGGGGGACAGACAAAGAAAAGAAAGCCAGTATCTCGCTAAAAGGCGAACTAACGTGGATGTTTGGCAAACTGAACAATTGGGATTGGTATTCCCTGAACCGTGTCAACCTGAAACTCACCTTTTACTATCACCCCAAATTCCTGGAAGATGTAGGGCTATTTGTCCAGTATTACCACGGACTCGATTATTACAACATCTATTTCCATCACCAACTGGATGTTCTCCGGTTTGGCATCATGACAGAAAAATTGCG
>Ga0256829_1002593_pt1 | contig 13324 bp, 11 predicted proteins | sample 131447metaG_FD_185979 | JGI IMG/M metagenome (GOLD analysis project Ga0256829, IMG submission 185979) | Hydrothermal vent microbial communities from Lau Basin, Pacific Ocean - 131-447 | ecosystem: Environmental > Aquatic > Marine > Hydrothermal vents | place: Pacific Ocean: Lau Basin | collected...
CGTTTATCTTTGCTGTGGACGGTTATGGCCATGGGGCCCATGTGTCATCTAACAATGAGCGAGGCTGGGAGGTTCATTTGAAACATCAGGCGCCTACGGAAGCATTTGACATGAATACACTAGGCACAGTGGATGACGCAAGCGTGCCTGCGCAGTCAGAATATTATATGACTGACAACGGTTTACCCTTTGCCATTCAAGTCAGTGAAACGTGGCAAGCACCGAGAGAAGAAGTTGATATCACCGAAGCATACAGTGAATTTGCCGATTTTGCTGAATCGAGCGGTGCGACCAACCGGTCTTGGTTCACCAACCCAATCTCTAACAAAGTTATTCCAAAGCAATAGGAGCATGACATGAATAAGTATAGTTTTATATCAATTACCCTAGGTGCCATGCTTCTTACCGCTTGCGGTGGTGGAGGAGGAAGTGAAGGAAGTTCACCTGTGTCTGCGCCCAGTGGCTCGTCGCAGACTAGCACAACGACAACTACGGCGCCACCCACAACAACCCCGCAAGTGCCTGAAGAGGAAGGAGCCGGTGCGCTACTAATAGACACTGACTTTACCTTGTCGGTTGATGTGACAGTGAGTTTAGATATTAACCCAGTCGTTGAGCAAGGCTCGTGCTTAACCGTGTGTAGTTACGACCCACAATACGACAGAGTTAATAGGCAGGCGTGTATTTTTAGGGGGCCTATTGGCGATGATGGCGTACGTGAAGATGTAGTGCTAGCACACATGGATACAGAACTCGTGGCTGAAATATGGCAAACGGTAGAAAATTATCAACCTGCACAATATCGATGGTCTTATGAGCCAAGTTCGGTTGAACAAAAATTCATCGTAAGATAAATCATTTAGCAAGGGCAGAACATCTGCCCTTTTTACTGCAAATTTTATTAAGTATAGATAAATATATATTCGTATATAGAATTATACCTAAGGCGTAACATCAATGTCATAAAAGTATCATTTAATGCAGACCTCACATTGGCTCTTGCTTTCAAGGACAACGCATTGTTCAACTATTCTTCTATTAGCAGGCTGGTAATGACGCCTGTATTGGCGAGCTTGTTCATACTGGTTTTGCTCATTGCTGCCTCTCTCTACAAATCTTTCGCGCTACTTAGCCACTTTGAAACCCTTGAAACTACTCTCATCCAAGCAGAGCGCGATGTTCATAGTGTACTGGGCACGTTTAAAACCCAAGTGCAAGAGTGGAAAAACGTGTTACTTAGAGGTCACAATCAAGAGGACCGAGAAAAATACTGGCAACGTTTTAAAGACAGAGAAGCCGAGATCACCCGACAGTTTAATAGTATGTTGGCAAACAGTAGCCTTGATGAAAGTGCAAAAGCTGATATTCGTCAGTTTCAGCGAGCGCATAAGCTTATGGCCGACAAATATCGTGAAGGCTATAACGCCTTTGTTGCTTCAAGGTTTGATCCTCAAGTGGGTGACAGCTACGTTAGAGGTATAGATAGAGAGCCAGGTAACTTGCTCAAAAGCGTAGCGCAAAAAATTGCTGCCCAATCGGCACAAGCCGTTGATGACCTAAAACGTAATACACGACGAACCTTATGGCTGATATTAGCGCTAGCTATTGTATTGTCTTGTGTTGCGATGACCTATGTGGTTTGGCGTTTACGGGTAAAGGTGATTGTGCCCACTAAACAAATTGCCAAAACCATATCGGCATTGGCAAATAGCCGCTACGACTACTCGCTTACCTATACGAGCAATCACGAGCTGGGTGTATTAGCGGACTCTGCCCGTGCTCTGCAAACTAAATTGAAAGCCTCCGTTGATGAACTTCACGATGTAGAGTCTGAAATGACTCTTGCGAGTGCAACACTCAAACAAGTTGGCGATTCAATCATGAGTGGTGCAGTAGAGCAAAGAGATGCATCAAGGGCTTTAGACTCAAGTACCGATAAGCTGAAAGAAATTGTTCAAAGCCTAGTGACGATCACCGATCAAGTTGCCGTAGCGACCAACAACTCAGAACAAAATGTGGCGAGCTGCTACTCAACATTTGAGCACGCTAATTCAGGGTTTAAGCAACTAGCGAAAACGGTAACTGAGTCGAGTAAGATTGTTACCGACCTTCAGAGCCGTAGCGCAAATATTTTGAAAGTCGTTAATGTGATTAACGAAATTGCCGACCAAACTAATTTGCTGGCGTTAAATGCGGCCATTGAGGCTGCTCGAGCAGGCGAACACGGAAGAGGGTTTGCTGTGGTTGCGGATGAAGTTCGCGCACTTGCAGCAAAAACACAACAGTCTACACGTGAGATTAACGACATTCTGAGTAGTTTCGAAGCTGAAGCTCGGGGCGCTGTAGTCGCGATGACTGAGGGCAAAAGATTGTCTGATGCAAATGCTCAAGAGGCCGCTACAGCCCTTGACACCCTAAACAAGGTGGTAACCGATATCCAAGAAACCTCCAGTGTTGTGGTGGTGCTTAATGAAGCTGCTGACGAACAAGAAGCAGTGCTCCAAAAGGTCGAAGGCATCATCAGTGATGTTGTAAGTTCATCAGAGCGCTATCACGAACTAGCGCAGCAAGACACAATGTCTCAGTCTATGCGTAAAATGGAATTGAATGTTGAACGGGTAGTGAAAAGTCTGAGTGTTGATTAGTTATTTACTGTAATGACCTGATATAGTGAGCGTCACGTATCACAAAGCTTTTGGGCTTTTAATTGAGTTGCGATGACGCCTTTAGTTTTTCATCCCATTTATAGTCAACTACCCCTTCCACCAAGACACAGGTTTCCCATAGAAAAGTACCAAGGGATCCGCGATGCTTTGGTTGCTAAAGGCATCGACAGTGATCGTTTTAGTGCGCCGTCTCCTGTTTCCACCTCGTTGTTGAACGACTATTTTGCACCTGATTACGTGAATGCCTTGGTATCAGGCGTATTGGATGACAAAGCCATGCGGCGCATTGGTTTTCCGTGGTCCGAACATCTTATCAAGCGCTCTTTAACTGCGGTAGCAGGCACAATCCTAACCGCAGAACTTGCAGTTGAGCACGGGCAAGCACTCAATTTAACGGGGGGATATCATCATGCCTTTGCGGATTTTGGATCCGGATTTTGCCTCTTCAATGATCTGTTCTTAGCTGCAAAAACCATGCAGAAGCATAAACATATCGATAATGTTCTGATCATCGACTTAGATGTTCACCAAGGCGACGGCACCGCAAAACTTGCGCAAGATGACAAAAGTATCTTCACACTTTCTATTCACGGTGAGAAAAACTTTCCTCACCGCAAGCAGCAATCCGATTTAGATATTGGCTTGGCGAAGGGAGCTAAGGATGACCAATATCTCGAAACCGTAGAGCAAGCGTTGTTGTTAGCTTCACGGCAATTTCAACCCGACGCGATTATTTACGATGCCGGCGTAGATATACATGAAAATGACGACTTGGGGCATTTGTGTATATCTACCGAAGGCGTGTATCAACGGGATAAAATGGTTTACGATTTTTGTAAATCCCTTGATATACCGGTTGCTGGAGTTATCGGCGGCGGATATCAGAGAGACATAGACGCCCTAGTAGACGTTCATTTACAGCTTTATCGGGCATTCGAGGTTATCGAATAGCTGGGCTATAAAGTGATGGTTTGCCCTTCACTGGCTGCAAATACATCAATAGGCAGCTGCGTAAGCTCAACGTATTCTTTGCAATGTGCCACTACATGGTCGATGTCATCATCGGTTCGCTCTGGGTCGTGGCTATACAACGCCAATCGTTTAGCGTTGCACGCCATCGCCAGCTTTACCGCTTCTTCCGCAACTGAGTGGCCCCAACCAGATTTAGCCGGCATATCTGAAAGCATGTATTGCGCATCGTGAATTAATAAGTCTGCGTCTCGACAAAATTCAACAAAGGTCAGAAAGTCGGTTTCTTTTTTGTATGGAGGGTAAAGCTCGTTATCTGTAACGTAAACCACTTTTTTACCATGCTCTTCAACACTAAAAGCGCTCCCTTTGCCCGGATGGTTCATTGGAATGCGAGAAACTAGCGAATTACCTATGTTGAAACTTTCCTGATCATAAGGAAGTGTGACGAGCTTTATATCTGATGTGAGTGCGGATGCCGGTACGGGAAATACACTGCCTGACATTTGTTTGAGTATTTGATCGTATTCAGGTGCATTGGTTTGACCCGGGTAGATGAATATAGGTCTATTCTCTTGATAAATGGGGGCAAAAAAGGGAAAGCCTTGAATATGATCCCAATGGTTGTGGCTCAATAAAATATAAATTGGTGTATTCTTCTTGATCAGCTCCTGACCAAGTAAACGAATGCCTGTACCAGCGTCAAAGATAATATCTGTGCCGTCATGCAAGACTAGATGGGCACATGCGGTATTCCCTCCATAGCGTATGAAGTCTTTTCCGGGGGTGGGAATTGAGCCTCTTACGCCATAGAAGGATAGTTTCATTATATGCTCGCTTTACAGCGCCGTAATGAAACTAGCAGCATCAGCAATATCGATGAGCTGCTTTTCACCAGTTCGGCGGTTTTTGTACTCTATTTGTTGATTGTCGAGATTGCGCTCTCCAATCACAATACTATGAGGTACACCAATTAATTCCATATCGTTGAACATAACACCTGGGCGTTCTTTTCTGTCGTCAAACAGTACATCTACGCCAGCGGCTTTTAGATCGTCGTAAAGCTTCTCTGCCACTTCTTTAATACGATGGGACTTATGCATATTCATTGGAATAACCGCAACCTTGAACGGAGCGATTGGATCAGGCCACATGATGCCGTATTTGTCGTGGTTTTGTTCAATTGCAGCAGCAACAATACGAGAAACACCAATACCATAGCAACCCATGGTAAGTGTTTGATGTTTGCCTGTTTCGCTGAGCACACCACAGTTCATTGCCTTAGAGTATTTATCGCCAAGTTGGAAAATATGACCAACCTCGATTCCACGTTTAATTTCCAGTGTGCCTTGTCCATCTGGAGAAGCATCACCAGCAATTACGTCTCTTAGGTCTGCCGTTGTAACATCGTCAGCCCAATTTGCATTCTTAAGTAGGGTGTTTTCTTTACCTGCACCACAGGTAAAGTCAGCAAGTGCTGCTGCACTGCTATCTACCACTAGCGGTAGTGAAATATCGAGCGGTTTAGCTATTGACGGGTTAATACCCAAAAGGCTCGTCGCTTTTTCTTCACTAGCAATTACCAGTGGAGAGGCAACACACTCTAGTTTCTCGGCTTTGATGTCGTTAAGGGAATGGGCTTGTTTAAGTGCGAGTACCACCCACTTTTCTTCGCCTTCTTCTGCTTCACCTTTAACCACATAAAGTGAGATCTCGCCAGTAGAGCCATTAGCTTCAATTTCTTCAACAGCAGCACCAGACGGCGCTTGCTTTTCGCCAGCAACAGCTTCAGCCATTTCAACATTGGCGGCGTATTGGCTTTCAGTTGAGAACGCGATGGCATCTTCACCAGACTCGGCTAACACATGGAACTCGTGAGACACACTGCCACCAATTGAACCTGAGTCGGCAATAACTGCGCGGTAATCCAAGCCCATACGGCTGAAGATATTGCAGTAAGCTTGATACATGGCGTCGTAAGTTTTACCTAAGCACTCTTGTTCCATATGAAAGCTGTATGCATCTTTCATGGTAAACTCTCGGCCGCGCATAATTCCGAAGCGAGGGCGAACCTCATCGCGGAATTTAGTCTGAATTTGGTACAGATTTAACGGCAACTGTTTGTAACTACTAATATCATTACGAACTAAGGCAGTGATCACTTCTTCGTGTGTTGGGCCCAGTACAAAATCCCGCTGATGACGGTCTTTAACGCGAAGTAGCTCAGGACCATACTCATCCCAGCGACCTGATTCTTCCCACAAATCCGCAGGTTGAACTACAGGCATAAGTACTTCAATGGCACCTGCTTTGTTCATTTCATCGCGCACTATATCAGCGATTTTGTTGAGTACTCTTAGGCCAGTTGGCAACCAAGTGTATAAGCCTGATGCGAGTTTTCTTATCATGCCAGCACGCAGCATTAGCTGGTGGCTGATAACTTCGGCATCGGCCGGTGTTTCTTTTTGCGTAGCAAGCAAATATTGACTGGTGCGCATTCGAAGCGTTCTTCCTGTAATGAATATTAATAAAACTTGCGTATTCTAATTAACTGCGAGCAAGAGTGCTATACCGATAACGGTTTATCTGGTCTAAAGTCCACAACTTTGATTGACCCATTTTCAACCTTGAAGCCGATATCATATTCATAAAGTGCAACCCGATAGATTTTGTCGTCGTTATCAAGCTTGTGACGATAGGCGGGGCGAGGGTCCTGAGCAAGCACATCAACGAGTAGCTGATCGATATCGGGGTGTTTTTTTCGAGCTACATTCAGCAACTCAGCAAGGTGAGGTTCCAGCAGTACTTGTTTTTTTGGTATTGCACCATAACTTGCGAGATTATCCTCGGCGTCTATGACCTTGTCAGCGTAGGGGACGTATGGTTTTATATCTACAATGGGCGTTCCATCGAGTAGGTCCACGCCTTCTACATTGAGCTGAAGACCGCTTTCGTACTTTTCCCATCCTAGGTTTTTAACCACCGACATACCAATTGCATTGGGTCTGTGTGTGCTGCGAGAGGCAAATACACCCATAGTTTGATTTCCGCCCAAGCGTGGCGCTTTCACAGCAGGCTTCCAGCCATTGTCCTTGGTTTGGTGAAACACGAACAAAAGCCATAGGTGAGTAAATCCCTCTAGCCCTTTAAATACAACAGGGTCACTTAAATCTTCGCGAAGAAATATAGCGCCTTTAGCCTTGGCTAGATTCGGTTGTCTGGGAATGGCAAACTTTTGTTTGAACGGGGTTTTGATATGTCCGATGGGAGAAACTGAAAACTGATTGGCTGACATAGTTTGCTAGATCCTTCAAATCGAACACATAACAGGTGAAAAAAATAAGCGTTTGTAATATTAATCTAATATTGGTGCCATATCTTACAGGCGCTCTAATTAATAAGAGCTCAATACAGGCTTCGGGTACCTATATTGATGTTCCCTGGACCCCATGATACTTTCTGGCCCGTTTATCGGGCCATTTTTTTACTCGAGGCCTTAAGTATTTTGCTGTAACTTTTTCAATTGCGCAGCAAAGTGCGGGCACCCTAACGATTCAGCGCGTGCTATGTTGTGCTGATAAATCTTTTCTGCATCGTCCTCGTTCTTCATGTATTTTTCAATGTCGCTTTCTCGAATTAAATGAAAAAGTGGGTAGGGTGAACGATTGGTATAGTTAGACGGTGAATCTGCGTCTTCGCCAGAGAATACATAATTTGGATGAAAGCTAGCAAGCTGGTAAGTACCACTGTACCCCCAATCTGCCAGTAGCTGTTCTCCTAGTGCGAGTACGTCTAGATAATCATCGAAACTCTGGGTTGCCTCAGAAACGACAACCACTAGTGTGGTGGCCACTTCCGGAGTTTCATCTAGGTGTTTACATTCGTTGTAGAGCACATTAACTATGTTGCCGGCGTCACCGGTTTCAACAACATATCTAATCTTGTTCGGGTGGCGTACGAACTTTGCAAACGGGCAGAAGTTGTTGTGAATAACAACCTCATCTACCCATTGTTCTGTTGCACTTATATAGTGATTTTCACTCATGTAGTTTACGAGTGAAATTTAACGTAGGCTTCTAAGGTGTTTTCAATTAGGCTTGCCACCGTCATAGGACCAACGCCACCTGGCACAGGTGTAATCCAACCAGCGCGATCTTTAGCGTTGTCAAAGTCGATGTCTCCTACCAACGAACCATCGTTAATTCTGTTTATGCCAACATCAATAACAATCGCCCCAGGTTTAATCCAGTCACCTGGTATGAAGTTAGGTTTCCCAACCGCTACTACTAACAAGTCGGCACGCATAACATGTGCTCTAAGGTCTTGAGTAAACTTATGACAAGTGGTTACAGTGCAGCCTGCTAGCAGTAATTCTAGACTCATAGGACGGCCAACAATATTTGACGCGCCTACGATAACCGCATCTAACCCTTTGATGGGACGCTTGGTAGACTCAATCATTTTCATGATGCCTTTTGGCGTACAAGGGCGAAGAGCCGGAATACGCTGCGCTAGCCTACCTATATTATACGGGTGGAAACCGTCGACATCTTTGTGTGGCTGAATACGCTCCAACACCTTTTCAGCATTTAGGCCTGCTGGGAGCGGGAGTTGAACAAGAATACCATCAATTTCTTTATTGTCGTTCAGCTCGTCAATAAGAGAAAGTAAGTCTTCTTCAGAAGTATCAGCGGGTAAATCGTATGACTTAGATACAAACCCTACTTCATCACAGGCTTTACGTTTGTTCGATACGTAAACTTGTGATGCAGCATCACTCCCTACTAACACTACTGCTAAGCCCGGAGGGCGTTTTCCCGAAGCTTTGAGCCCTTCTACATAGGTTGCTACATCAGAGCGAACCTGCTTAGCTATTTGTTTACCATCAATTAAATGCGCAGTCATAGTCAGAAATTATTATTCAAAGGAAATGTCTATCCTTATATTGTTTCATAAAATGGACAATATTGACCACTCTAATTGCACACAGCTTGAGCTAATGTTGTGGTAGGCCCCGAGGTTTTTAATTCGGTATAAGTTTTTCACTAACCCAATTAGCTGCGAACGTTTTTCGCCGCTTAATGCATTAAAGGGAAAAAGTTGTCTTAATCGAATGATATATGCACAAATGGCGCGAAAATGCAGCGCATTGTGCGTAATGTGAGCGGTTGTTTTTTTTATTTAAAAAAGTGTTTGACGAGGTGAGGGCAAGTCAGTAATATTCGCACCCCGTAACGGAGCCGAAGCAAATACGCTAAAGTTCGCAGTTACACAGTCGGTGAGTGGCGCAGCTTGGTAGCGCACTTGTTTTGGGTACAAGGGGTCGCAGGTTCAAATCCTGTCTCACCGACCACTTTGCTAAACGAAGATTCGTTAAGCGTCCGTAGCTCAGCTGGATAGAGCAACGGCCTTCTAAGCCGTGGGTCGCAGGTTCGAATCCTGCCGGACGCGCCATGCGGGTCAGGCGGATGCCTGACTAGGATAAAGCGAAACTTTACACTTTGGTATATAAACAATCTATATACTAAGGTTAGCAAACACCTCTATGGTGGGCGTAGCTCAGTTGGTAGAGCCCCGGATTGTGATTCCGGTTGTCGTGGGTTCAAGTCCCATCGTCCACCCCACTTTTTGCGGAAGTGGTGGAATTGGTAGACACGCTGGATTTAGGTTCCAGTGCTTCACGGCGTGAGAGTTCAAGTCTCTCCTTCCGCACCATTATCTCTTAGCTTGTATAAAAGCATCTGATCGGTGAGTGGCGCAGCTTGGTAGCGCACTTGTTTTGGGTACAAGGGGTCGCAGGTTCAAATCCTGTCTCACCGACCATTCTTAATTTTTTACGTTTATTTACTGCATTTTGTCATTTTTTGCTGCTAAATCGCGGCCCTTCGCGACAAACTTCTTTTTCCCTCTCGACTCTGTAAAAAAGCGGCTGTATACTACCGCGTCTTTTTTTAACTAGTGCGCTGGTATAAGCGCCTAAAACGACCTCTAACCCGAAGATATTCGCCAGTGTTGGTAAAGCGGGAAAGGGGACTAAAAACAAACGCCCTCGTAGGCGTAGAGTTGAGGTAACATAATGCAAGTTTCAGTCGAGACGACCCAGGGTTTAGAACGCCGTCTTACTATCACAGTACCAGCTGACACTGTTGATTCAGCAGTTAAATCACGCCTACAGCAATTGGCTAAAACTCAGCGTATCAATGGTTTCCGTCCGGGCAAAGTTCCAGTAAGCGTAATCAAGAAGCGTTTTGGTCAAGCTGTTCGTCAAGAAGTTGCTGGCGATGTTATGCAGCAAAACTTCTATCAAGCAGTGATTCAGGAAAAAATCCAACCTGCTGGCATGCCAAAGTTTGAATTGACCAAAGACGCAGACGGTCAAGATCTAGAATTCGTAGCATCTTTTGAAATCTACCCAGAAGTAGAAGTTAAAGGTGTTGCCGACATCGAAATCGAGAAGCCAGTTGTTGAAATCACTGATGCTGATCTAGACAACATGATGGAAACGCTTCAAAAGCAACACGCTACTTGGAAAGAAGTTAAGCGTAAAGCGAAGAAAACTGACAAAGTTATCATCGACTTCGTTGGTAGCGTAGACGGTGAAGAATTCGAAGGCGGTAAAGCTGAAGATTTCGCTTTAGAGCTTGGTAAAGGCCGTATGATTCCTGGTTTCGAAAAGCCACTTGTTGGCGCGAAAGCTGGTGAAGAAGTGACTATCGAAGTAACTTTCCCTGAAGATTACCACGCAGAAAACCTAAAAGGTAAAGACGCGGTATTCCAAGCGACAGTTAAAAAAGTTGAAGGCGAGTCGCTTCCAAAAGTAGACGAAGAATTTGCTAAGCTGTTCGGTGTTGAAGAAGGTGGTGTTGACGCGCTTAAAGCTGAAGTTCAGAAGAACATGCAGCGCGAGCTAGACCAAACGCTTAAATCGCAAGTAAAAGAAGATGTGATTGCTAAGCTTGTAGAAGCGAATGAAATCGATATTCCTCAAGCGCTTATCGACCAAGAAGTGAATGCACTTCGCGAACAAGCTAAACAGCGTTTCAGTCAGCAAGGCGGTGGTCAAAACTTGCCAGAACTTCCAGCAGATCTGTTCACTGACAATGCAAAACGCCGTGTATCTATTGGCTTGTTGCTTGGTGAAGTTATCAAGACCAACGAGCTGAAAGCTGACGAAGCTAAAGTAACTGAAATGATCGAAACCGCTGCTTCAGCGTACGAAGATCCAAGTGAAGTTGTTGAATACTACAACAACAACCAAGAACTTATGCAGCAAATGCAAAACGTTGCACTTGAAGAGCAAGCCATTGAGTGGGTTCTTGAGCAAGCTAAAGTAACCGAAGTTACTAAAGCTTTTGACGAGGTAATGAACAAACAGGCGTAAATTTTAAACGTCTGATTGACTTAACCTGTCAGCAACTGCTTAAATGCTCGGAGCCTTCCGAGCATTTTTGTTTTTAACGCTAGATTATCAAGGTAGCTATGACTAATACTCCGTTTGACCCGATGAATGCACTTGTTCCTATGGTTGTTGAGCAAACCGCCAAAGGTGAACGTTCTTTTGACATCTATTCTCGCTTACTGAAAGAAAACGTAATTTTTCTTGTAGGACAAGTTGAAGATCACATGGCAAACCTTATTGTCGCGCAGATGTTGTTCCTTGAAGCAGAAAATCCAGAGAAAGATATTTATCTTTACATTAATTCGCCAGGTGGTTCAGTGACTGCGGGTATGGCGATTTATGACACGATGAAATTTATCAAGCCCGATGTAAGTACCGTTTGCATAGGTCAAGCAGCAAGCATGGGGGCGTTTTTGTTGTCAGGTGGCACCAAAGGTAAGCGTTATTGTTTGCCCAATTCTCGTGTGATGATTCACCAACCTTTAGGTGGCTTCCAAGGCCAGGCATCTGATTTTGAGATTCACGCTAAAGAAATCTTAAGTATCAAAGAAAAGCTAAACCGACTTATGGCAGAGCACACTGGGCAAGACTATGAAAAAGTAGCTCACGATACAGATCGTGATAACTTCCTTAGCGCAATGGAAGCTAAAGAATATGGCCTTGTTGACCAAGTGTTAACAAATCGATCTGACGCAGCCACAAGTAAGTAGTATAGTAATAGTAAGCCTGAATTTAGTGCACGGCACATTTTGGTTTTCAATTCAGGCATGGCAGAGGCAAAAGTATGAGTGATAAACAAAGCGGTGACAGTGATAATAAGCTGCTGTACTGCTCGTTTTGTGGCAAAAGCCAGCACGAAGTAAGAAAGTTAATTGCAGGCCCGTCGGTGTTTATTTGTGACGAGTGTGTAGAGTTATGTAATGACATTATTCGCGAAGAAATTAAGGAAATTGCGCCTAAGCAAAAGCAAGACGCGTTGCCTAAACCTAGCGAAATTCACACCCATCTCGACGATTATGTCATCGGGCAAGAGCACGCTAAAAAAGTGTTGTCGGTTGCAGTTTATAATCACTACAAGCGTTTGAGAAACGGTGACGTTCACGATGGCGTTGAATTAGGGAAAAGTAATATCTTACTTATTGGCCCTACAGGTAGTGGTAAGACGCTACTTGCCGAGACGTTGGCACGTTTGTTAGATGTACCTTTTACTATGGCTGATGCCACTACACTAACTGAAGCTGGTTACGTGGGTGAAGATGTTGAAAACATCATCCAGAAGCTGCTGCAAAAGTGTGACTACGACGTAGAAAAAGCCCAACGAGGCATTGTCTATATCGATGAGATTGACAAAATATCTCGTAAATCAGACAACCCTTCTATTACCAGAGATGTTTCCGGTGAAGGTGTACAGCAAGCGCTACTTAAGCTTATAGAAGGTACTGTAGCTTCTGTTCCTCCTCAAGGTGGCAGAAAACACCCGCAGCAAGAGTTTTTGCAGGTAGATACCTCTAAAATCCTGTTTATTTGCGGTGGTGCTTTTGCTGGGTTAGATAAAGTTATTGAACAACGAGCGCAGAAAGATACTGGTATTGGTTTTGGTGCAACGGTTAAGTCTACAGACAATACCAAAGCCATTAGTGAACTGTTCAAGCAAGTTGAGCCAGAAGATTTAGTGAAGTACGGACTTATCCCTGAGTTCATCGGTCGACTGCCTGTGGTAACGAGTTTGGAAGAGCTTAACGAAGATGCTCTTATTCAGATTCTTCAAGAGCCTAAAAACGCTATCACTAAGCAATACGGCGCTTTGTTTTCTATGGAAGACGTAGAGCTTGAATTCCGCGACGATGCCTTACACGCAATTGCTAAGAAAGCAATGCAGCGTAAAACGGGTGCTCGTGGGTTGCGTTCAATTGTTGAAGCTGTACTTCTTGACACCATGTACGAGTTACCTTCTATGGAAGATGTAAGTAAAGTGGTAATCGATGAGACAGTAATTAAAGGTGAGTCAAATCCCATTTTGATTTACGACAGTGCAGAAAAAAAAGCTGCATCTGAGTAAATACTTTTTGAAAGGCCCTTCGGGGCCTTTTTTCGTTGTATTTCCTCATAACACCCTCTAGTCTGTATTCATTGTAAGAATGCGTCACTGCACAATAGATTTAGGCTTTAGTATTTTGTTTGTTAAGTTTTATTTGAACTTTGTGCTTGTATCCCCATATAAATCCACATTAGGAACTAATAGAGAGCACGTATGACAGTTGAGCGTGAAAATCGTATTGAAATCCCCGTA
>Ga0256829_1002594_pt1 | contig 13321 bp, 11 predicted proteins | sample 131447metaG_FD_185979 | JGI IMG/M metagenome (GOLD analysis project Ga0256829, IMG submission 185979) | Hydrothermal vent microbial communities from Lau Basin, Pacific Ocean - 131-447 | ecosystem: Environmental > Aquatic > Marine > Hydrothermal vents | place: Pacific Ocean: Lau Basin | collected...
AGGTCTTTTTGACTCAAAAGGCAAAGAGATATACTCAAACCTAGAAGACTCAAATGTTCTTTTTTCAAAAAAGTCATACAAAAACAATAAGCACGAATACCACATAAGAAAACTAGATAATCCAATTTTGGGAGTCTCTTATATAGTTGTAGAAAATGATGGCAACAAAAATGAGAAGATAAAATTGATAACTATCATAGTCTCCACTATCGTAGCATCTGCATTTTTTGTTCTTTTGATAGGGTATCTGCTTAGTAAGATTTTACTAAAACCGATAAGGGAGAGGATAGAAAAACTAAATCGTTTCATAAGAGATAGTTCACACGAGATAAATACTCCCATCTCGGCGCTCATGATGAGTGTATCTTCTATAAAAAATCCAAAAGAGATAAGTCCAAGAGTACTAAATCATATATCGGTAAGTGCAAAGCTGATTTCTCAAATCTACAATACACTCTCTTTTGTGGCATTTAATGAGATAGATGAAATCTATGATGAAGAGTTTGATTTGAAAGATTTGGTTGAGCAGAGTGTAAGATTTTTTGATGAAATTGCAAAAAGCAAAGGAAACAGTATTAAGTGTTCTTTGCAAAGTACCCCAGTTTTCTTAGATAAGACAAGGATGAACAAAGTAGTCAACAACCTCATCTCAAATGCTCTTAAATACTCCTACCCAAAAACAGCGATAGAGATAGTGCTAAAAGAACATACTTTGTGTATCATAAATAGAGGTGATGGTATAAACAAGGATGATCAAGAAGCGATTTTCAAACGATTTGAGCGAAGAAATAGAGACCAAGGAGGTTTTGGAATAGGACTAGATATCGTCAAAAGTGTTTGTGATGAATACAATATCCAGATCAAAGTAGAGTCAATTCCAAATGAAAAAACTACATTTTTCCTTACATTTCCAAAGAGATAAAGTTAGTGCCATCATGTACCAGACTTAAGCATACCAGCGATAAGAGAAATGTGCAATTGCGAGGCACAAAGTCACGGGAGCTACTAGTAGCTTCAAGACTTTGTAACGAAGCAAGTGTGCGTTTCTCTTATCGTCCTTCGGATAAGTCATAAAGAAGCAATCTGCAAAGCATCTAGCATTTTGACTCTACTAGTAGAGCCTTTATGCTATCTACTTCACATCTTACATCTTTATGGCTTACTGGTATGCTTAAGTCTGGTACATGATGGCACTATATGCTACAAAGAACATTATAAAAGCGGTAAAGATATCAAACAGTTTCCAAGTCAAAGGCTTTTTAAACAGTGGTATTAAAACTCTGCTCCCATAAGCCAAAGAGAAAAACCAGATAAAAGATGCACTTATGGCACCAAATATGAAAAAATTTTGTTTTATGCCTTCAAAATGGCTCCCAATAGAGCCTATGAGCATCAGCGTGTCTAAATATACATGTGGGTTTAGAAGTGAAATTGCAACAGTTGTCATGATAGTTTGAACTAGACTTTTCTTATCTTTTAAAAGCGAGATTTGTAGCTTTTGAGTGGTAAATACATTTTTCAAAGCGATAAAGCCATACAGTACCAAAAATACTATCCCAAACCAAGTGATATATATAAAAAAAGAGGGGTAAAGCTCTAAAATTTTTCCTACTCCCTTGACTCCAGCTGTTATGAGGGTGGCATCAAGGAAAAAACATATGGATGCTATGATAAAAGTATGCTCTTTTAGTAAGCCTTTTTTGAGTACATAGATATTTTGAGCTCCAATTGCAACAATTAGACCAAAACTAACTAAAAAACCTTGTAAAAATGTACTGATGACACAACCTTGTGTGAAAAAGAGGTGGTGGCTTGAGACAGAATTGAACTGCCGACACGGTGATTTTCAGTCACCTGCTCTACCGACTGAGCTATCAAGCCACTTATATCTCACTACTTCTTGCTCTCTCAAAAGTTGAGTTAGTTACTTGGCGGAGTAATAATTTGAGAATGAAATTATAGCTTAATAACTTTAATCTTGGCTTATCCTCAAAAACCGTAAAAAATGACTAAGTTGACTATTTTATTTTTTTAGATATCTCTCTAAATTTATCTTTTATTACTCCGCCGACTTAATACATCAACTTTTGATGTATTAAGTCGGCGGAGTAATAAGTGCCAACTCTTTAAACATATCTCCTCTTGCCACATAAGAGCTAAACTGATCCAAACTAGCAGCAGCAGGAGATAGGAGAGCTATTTTGTTTTTTGTATGAATTTTTTGTATCTCTTCCATCGCAGTTTCAAGAGTATATGAGGCCGTAACTTTTTTTTCTATCTTGTTGCAAAAATCCACTATCTTATCCGTGTTTGAGCCTATGGCAAATACTTGTACGCTTAGAGGCTTTAACATCTCAAATAGTGGAGTCAAATCCACTCCTTTGTCGTCTCCTCCTAGGATTAGTATCAAGTTTTTATCTTTGTATCTTTTGATAGCCTCCAAAGTGGCATCCAAGTTAGTGCCTTTTGAGTCATTTACCCAAGTTCTGCCTCTTTTGTCTTTTAAAACTTCGAGTTTGTGAGCATCGGTTTTAAAGGCGTTAAATTTTTCATAATCAACCTTGCCTAAAAGAATCTTTTGCGCACTTAACGCAAGAGTGGCGTCGAGTAAAAATGGAGCTTGAAATTCTACTCTTTTTATATCGATATCTAGCTTTTTAGCCAAATCAAACTCATCTTTATATACTATTTTTTTAGCTAAAGTCTCTATATATTTATATTTTTCTGGGATTATTGCTACACTGCCTTCACTCATCCTGTATAGTGGTGTAAGTTTTGCTTTTTCATACTCTTCAAAACTTCCATGCCAGCTTAAATGGTCAGGTTTTACGGGTAAAAGCAGGTAAATATCTGGTGTTGCAACTTTTGTGTGAAAGAGCATATATGAGCTTGTTTCAAGTATCCACATTGTAGCTTTTTTGTCTAAATTTGCAAGTGGATTTCCTATGTTTCCTCCACACTCACACCCTTTGTCTTTGAAGATAAAATCCAACATTTGGGTGGTGGTGGTTTTACCATTAGTCCCACTCACCCATATAGAAAAAGGCATATCTTTTTGAAAAAAATCATACTCACTAAGGAGATTTGTAGATTTTTTTATAAGAGGGTGATTTCGCGGAAAACTAGGGCTTGGTATCTGTATATCAGAGTTTTTTGCATCAAACATGTGAGGCGGAAGCAGTTCGTTACCAAACTCATCAAAACTTTTTTTATCAAAATGGTCATCAAAGATTTGACAGTTTTTATATCTTTTGGCTATCGCTTTTGTAGTTTTTCCGTATCCAAATAGTGCAATCATCTGATCTTAAGAGCTGTCAGTGCTATGATATTTGAGATAAGAGCCATGATCCAAAATCTTACTATTATCTTATTTTCAGCCCATCCCTTTATCTCAAAATGGTGATGAATTGGAGCCATCAAAAAGACTCTCTTTTTTCTGGTTTTAAAACTCCCTACTTGCAAAATCACAGAGAGAGTCTCGAGCACAAAAACAAAGCCTATTAAAAAGAGCAAGATCTCGTTTTTAGAGATTATAGCCATATATCCTATAAAAGCTCCCAAGCTCAAACTCCCGCTATCTCCCATAAATACATCCGCAGGGTAGCAGTTGTACCAAAGAAATCCAACAAGCGAGCCTATAAGGGCAGCTGCTATTATCACTACTTCACCTATACCACTTATCTTTGGAAGAAGTAGATATCCGCTAAGTATAGCATGTCCACTAATATACACAAAAACACCAAGAGTAAGCATAGAGAGTGCACTAGGCACAGTCGCTAGCCCATCTAGCCCATCAGTTAGGTTGACTGCGTTGCTTGATGAAACCATGACAAGTGTCCAAAAGACCACAGAAAACCAGCCTAAGTTTAGCACAGGATGTTTGTAAAAAGGTACATATAAATCTTGATTTAGTATCGTGTTACTATATAAAAAATATGCTATAACAAGTGCAGAGGCAAGCTGCATGAGTAGTTTTGATTTTGGACTCAAGCCAGAGGTGTTGTTTTTACCTACTACTTTTGATATATCATCTTTTATGCCGATAATCCCAAATAGTGCGATAACTCCAAAGCCGATTAGTGCAAAGATATTTGTCAGATTTATGCAAAACAGGATAGCGATTAATGCTGAAAAAACTATAACTAAACCCCCCATTGTAGGAGTTTTACCTTTTGCTTGATGAGTTTGAGGAGCCAAAGAGTATATAGGTTGATTTGCATTTTTGCTCTTTGCCCATCTTATGAATTTTGGCATTAAGTACATACTTAGGATGAATGAGATAAAAAAGGCTATACCTGAGCGGACTGTGATGTATTGAAAGATATTGATATGAGTTGTTTGGTAGAGCCAATATAGCATTAAAAATCCATTTATATTTTATTGAAAGTATTATTTTAGTAAAATATTGCTTATAAGACGGTAATTTAAAGGAAAAAAGTGAAAAAAGATATTCAAAAGACTGTTTTGGTTATCACAGATGGTATCGGTTACAATCCAAGCTCATTTGCAAATGCTTTTGCAAATGCTAAAAAACCTACCTATGATAAACTCTTTAAAGAGACTCCAAATTCACTTATAAAAACTTCAGGCTTAGCTGTTGGTTTGCCAGAAGGGCAGATGGGCAATAGCGAAGTAGGGCACATGTGTATAGGTGCGGGGCGAGTCATGTACCAAAATCTAGTCAAAATATCTCTCGCGATTAAAAATGATACTCTAAAAGAGAATCAAGCTCTAAAAGATATACTAAAAGTGCAGGGTGATATACATATTATAGGTCTTGTCAGTGATGGCGGAGTCCACTCTCATATAGAGCATATTATAGCACTTGCAAAGATAGCTAAGAGAGTAGGAAAAAGAGTCTATTTGCATGCAATAACTGACGGAAGAGATGTGAGCCCGACTTCTGGTATAGACTTTATGAAACAACTAGAAAATATTTGTGATGAAGATATAAAAATAGCTTCTGTTTGTGGCAGATTTTATGCGATGGACAGAGACAATAGATGGGATAGAGTACAAAGAGCATATGGAGCAATCGTCAAAGCGGAACTAAAAACAGATAAAAGTGTAGAGGATTATATAAAAGACTCTTACGACAAAGGCGTAACAGATGAGTTTATAGAGCCTGCAAGTTTTGCGCCATATGTCGGTATGAATAGAGATGATGGGGTGATATTTGCAAATTTTAGAAATGATAGAATGAGAGAGATTTCAAAAGCGATAGGTTTTGAAAGATTTGATGAGTTTGAGAGAAAAAATGGTGGATTTAAATCCATAACTATGACAAGCTACGATAGTTCATACCCCTTTGAAGTGATGTTTGCTTCAACTCCTCCTAAAAACACACTAGCAGATGTGATTTCTAGCAGTAATTTATCGCAATTTCATACTGCCGAGACTGAAAAGTATGCACATGTGACATTTTTTCTAAATGGTGGTATTGAAGAGCCAGATAGTGGAGAAAGCAGAGTTCTCATACCAAGTCCAAAAGTCTCTACTTATGATTTAAAACCACAGATGAGCAGTGAACAGGTAGGAGATGCAGTTTTAACGGCGATTAACTCAGGATATGATTTTATAGTGGTAAATTTTGCAAATGGCGATATGGTAGGGCATACAGGGAATTATGATGCAGCCATAAAGGCTGTAGAAGCGGTTGATAAACAGCTAGGCAGAATCATACAAAAATGTGATGAAAAAGAGTATGCTTTTATACTCACAAGCGACCACGGAAACTGTGAGCAAATGTCTAATGAAAAAGGTGAAATGCTGACAAATCATACAACATTTGAAGTATTTTGTTTTGTTAGAGCAAAAGGTGTGAAAAAGGTAGAAAATGGCGGCTTAAACAACATAGCCCCAACAGTTTTGAAATTGATGGGCTTAAAAATCCCAAAAGAGATGGATGAACCATTGATATAAAGGAATAAGTATGAAATTTACAGGTAAAAATGTTTTAGTAACAGGTGCTGCAAGTGGTATCGGTAAGCAGATTGCTATCACTTTGGCAAACAAAGGACTTAAAGTTTGGATAAATTATCGTTCTCGCCCACAAGAAGCAGATAGTGTAAAAAATAAGATAGAAAAGTCTGGAGGAGTCGCAGCTGTTATCGGCTTTGATGTGGCAGATGAAAAGGCTTTTATTGAGGGAATTAAAACTATAATAGAGAGTGATGGTGAACTCTCATATCTAGTAAATAATGCTGGAATTACAAATGATAAACTAGCCATTAGAATGAAACTAGAAGATTTTGAATCAGTCATAAAAGTCAATCTAACTTCAGCTTTTGTTGGTTGTAGAGAAGCTCTGAAAGTGATGAATAAAAAGAGATTTGGAAGTATTGTAAATATCGCTTCAATAATAGGTGAAACTGGCAATGTAGGTCAAGTAAATTATAGTGCTAGCAAGGGTGGATTGATAGCTATGACAAAAAGTTTTGCCCTTGAAGCAAGTAGCAGGGGCATCAGATGCAATGCCATAACACCAGGCTTTATAGAGACAGATATGACGCAAAATCTTGGTGATGAAGTGAAGAAAGGCTATACAGATAAAATTCCGCTTAAAAGGTTTGGAACACCAGAAGATATAGCCCAGTCAGTTGCATTTTTGCTTAGTGACAATGCCTCATATATCACAGGAGTTGCCTTAAAAGTAAATGGCGGTATGTACATGTAGCCTATTTTAAAGTTAATTTAGGTAAAATGGTGAAAATTTTTTAAAGGAGTTAGTGATGGCACTAATTGAAGAAGTAAAAGAAGTTGTTGTTGAGCAATTAAATGTAAATCCTGAAGAAGTAAAAGAAGAGTCAAAATTTGTTGAAGATTTAGGCGCTGATTCATTGGATGTTGTAGAGTTGGTTATGGCATTGGAAGAAAAATTTGATATAGAAATTCCTGATACAGATGCTGAGAAAATAATCACAGTGAACGATGCTATAAAATACATTGAAGAGCACAAATAAAAATATAATTAATTTTTCGCACTAGGCATATATTGTCTAGTGCATTTTTTGAGTGAAAACTAAGGAGTAATTTTGAGAAGAGTAGTTGTTACAGGTTTAGGCATGATTAATTCAGTCGGTTTAGATAAAGAGAGTTCTTTTAAGGCTATAGTTGAAGGAAAATGTGGCATTAAAAGGATTAGTTCATTTGATACAACTAACCATTCGGTAAAAATTGCTGGTGAGATAGAGGGATTTGATCCTAAAACTGTTATGAATCCAAAAGATGTTAAAAAAGCAGATAGGTTTATTCAATTGGGTATAAAAGCAGCTGCCGAAGCGATGGAAGATGCAAAATTTGACTCATTTGATGCAGATAGATTTGGAGTTAGCTCAGCTTCTGGTATCGGTGGACTCATAGCTATAGAAAAGAACTCTTTGGTTTGTGACGACAGAGGTCCAAGAAGAATATCTCCATTTTTTATCCCCTCAGCTCTAGTAAATATGCTTGGAGGTTTTGTTGCAATTGAGCACAAAATTAAAGGTCCAAATATATCTTCAGTAACTGCGTGTGCAGCTGGAACTCATGCTATAAGTGCAGCTGCCAAGACTATCATGATAGGTGGAGCTGATAAGATGCTTGTAGTTGGAGCAGAAGCTGCTATTTGCGCTGTTGGAGTTGGAGGATTTTCATCTATGAAAGCACTTTCAACTAGAAATGATGACCCAACTCATGCCTCTAGACCATTTGATAAAGATAGAGATGGCTTTATCATTGGAGAAGGAGCAGGTGCGCTGATACTAGAGTCTCATGAAGATGCAGTAGCCAGAGATGCCCACATATATGGAGAGCTTGTTGGTTTTGGTGAAAGTGGTGATGCTTACCATATAACCACTCCTGAATTAGGTGGTGCATATCGCTCTATGAAAGCAGCATATGAGATGGCAGGATGTCCAAATATCGACTATATAAATGCGCATGGAACAAGTACGGCAGCAAATGATAAAAATGAGACTGCTGCAGTTAAGATGCTTTTTGAAAAAGATATTCCTTTGATGAGTTCTACAAAAGGTCAGATAGGACACTGTTTGGGAGCAGCAGGAGCTATAGAAGCTGTTATATCATTGATGGCTATAAGAGATCAGATTTTACCTCCTACTATAAACTATGAAACTCCAGATCCTGATTGTGATTTGGACTATATACCAAATAGGGCTAGAAAAGCAGATGTAAATATCGTCATGAGTAACTCTTTTGGCTTTGGTGGAACAAACGGATCAGTTATCTTTAAAAAGCTCTAGGGAGAGTAAATGGCTACATATCTAGACTTTGAAAAAAGTATAAAAAACTTAGATGAAGATATATCAGATGCCAAGATAAAAGGCGATATATCAGCCGTTGAGATTTTACAAAAGAACCTTAAAAAAGAGATAGCAAAAGTATATAAAAACCTAAATGATTATCAAAAATTACAACTTGCTCGTCATCCTGATCGTCCATATACGATGGACTATGTCAGGCTTATTTTAGAAGATGCTCACCAAATACATGGAGACAGAGCGTTTAGAGATGACCAAGCAATCCTCGCATTTTTAGGCTATATAGGTGGGAAAAAAGTTATACTTATCGGTCAGCAAAAGGGACGAGGGACAAAAAATAAGTTAAAAAGAAACTTTGGCATGCCTCATCCTGAGGGATACAGAAAAGCTCTGCGTATCGCCAAAATGGCAGAAAAATTTGATATACCTATACTTTTTCTCATAGATACTCCAGGTGCATTTCCAGGTCTTGAAGCCGAAGAGAGAGGACAGAGTGAAGCGATAGCTAGAAACTTGTTTGAATTAAGTGATGTAAAGACAAAAATGCTCTCTGTCGTTATCGGAGAGGGCGGAAGTGGTGGAGCTTTGGCGCTTGGTGTTGCAGATAAAATAGTGATGATGAGATACTCTGTTTTTTCTGTTATATCTCCAGAGGGGTGTGCAGCGATTCTTTGGAATGACCCGCTTAAGCAAGAGAGTGCTACGAAGGCCATGAAGATAACATCCGAGGACTTATACAAGATGAAGTTGGTTGATGATGTTCTCGATGAGCCGATTATTGGAGCTCACAGAGATAAAGTGGCTGCCGCAAATGTTATAAAAGAGTATTTCTTAAATTTTATAGATGAGATGGATAAGATAAGCCCAGAAGAGAGAGTTAAAAGAAGAGTCGAAAAAATATTGTCCGTCGGTGCTTATAAAGATACTTCTAGCCCGATTTAAATCGGGCTAGAATATTTACACTAATGTAAATCTTTCCATAGTGATTTTTTCCACAATAGTGCTAGTATTGTAAATATTACAAAGAAGCCTATCACCTTTATACCTAATGATTCACGAGCTGGTTTGCTCGGATCTCCAGTCTCTTCTAGGTATGACATAACTTTTTCATATCCCTCTTTTGTCAGACCAACTCTTGGCATTGCAGTACCTTTTAGTTGGCTTTGAGGATTTTCTACGAAAGTTTTCATAAAGCCTTCACTTCTTGCTCTTATCATGATAGAGAGGTCAGGAGGAAGTTTGCCCATATATTTTGCTAGGTAAGATTGGTACTCTGCAAATTTTGTTTTAAATTTTAGAAGATCAACGTCCTGATTTGTAACAATATTTGATTTGGTTTTTGGAACAAAGCCTATTTGAGTCCATTTCCCATATCTGTTTGCATGACACCTACCGCAACTTGCAGTATAAGCCTCTTTTGGAGTTATCTCTTTTGAAGCTATAGATTTAAGGTAAGCTACCATATCAGCTACTTCTTGATCTCTATCTCCGCCTGCACCAGCAAAACTTGGCATAGGAAAAAATCTAGTCTTTCCATCAAACTTATGCTCTAACTTCATAGCTTTCACAGGATTTTTAATCATTTCAGCCAAAAATCTCTCATCAAGCATTGCTCCTACATTACTAAGGTCAGGTGGATTTACACCAAAGCTTGAGGCAGCTGCATTTGGATCCATTGGGGCTAGAATACCTTTGGATTTTATACTGTGGCATCCAAGGCATGCGCCTGCTCCCTTGATAAGGGCTTCACCTCTTTTTACATCTCCAACTTTTGATAGGGTTGGTAAATCACTATACGCAAAATTTTTATCTTCTACATGTTTGTGCATTTTGCTGTGCGCAAAAGGCTCCACTCCCCAATATGTGAGAAGTGCAAAAAATACAACTATTAACAGTATCCTTAACTCTTTCATTATCTGCCCCCTATCGGTTTTTCTAACTTGGTGACTATCGGTAGTGATATCCACAGCAATATAAAGAAGCTTGCAGCAATTGTGCCATACGTTGTATATACTCCAACAGGTGGTAGTTTACCAAGTATTGTAAGAGTAATCATTGTGATAAGCAGTAACCAAAACCATATCTTAAATATGCCTCTTTTACTTGCTGGCGCAACATTTGGACTTCTGTCTAAAAACGGAAGAAGCAGATAGATTACTTGTGCAAAACCAAAAGCAATAAGACCTGGATTTTTTGGAAATGGTCTTAGAACTTCGTAGCTCCACAAGAAGTACCACTCAGGGTAGATGTGAGTAGGAGTTTTTAGCCCATTTGCAGGATCAAAATTAACTGGATCCATAGCAAATTCATAGTGATAAAATACCAAATAAGAGAAGAAAATCATATAGCACCCTAAGATTAAGATATCTTTACTTAAGAAGTCAAATTGAAATCTTATGACTTTAGAGTGTTTTGTATCTCCAGAAAGATACTTTTCACTCTCCTCTTTAAAGTCAATCTCTTCACCATCTTGATTGTTAACATGTGGAACTCTAAGAGATGCAAAGTGAAGCAAAATCAAAGCCATTATAGCCAATGGAAGAAGCAGAACATGAAGCATAAAAAATCTTGTCAAGTATGCATCTCCCGGAACATAACCACCTCTTATCCACTCAACTAATCCATTTAGATTTAAAGCCCCTAGACTAAAGATGTTTGTGATAACCATACCTGCCCAGTAACTCATCTGCCCCCATGGAAGCATATATCCGCTAAAAGCTTCAGCAGAAAAGGTGACAAAAAGAAGCATACCAGAGATCCAAATCATCTCTCTACCCTTTTTATAACTACCATAATATATACCTGTAAACATGTGTATATATATGATAAGAAATACAACAGAGGCAGCTACGCCATGAATATGTCTCCAGAGCCAACCATAACCGACTTGACTCATGATAGTATAGTTTACACTATCAAATGCCAATTTTGTATCTGGTTTGTAATACATCAGTAGAAAAATACCAGAAATAACCAGCATACCAAAAGTGACTGCCAAAATCATACCCATTGCCCATAAAAAATTTATATTTTTAGGTATCCAATACTCTGTTGCTAAAGCCTTCTTAACAGCATCAACTGCTAGTCTTTGGTTTAGCCAATCATGGATACTTGTTGCTTTTGTAAAATGTGCCATCGATCCTCCCTTATACTGTTAAGCCAGCGGCTTTCATTTTTTTGAATGTTTCACCCTCTTCACCAAGAACCACCTTTGTTCCATCTACTTTAAAAGGTGGAATATGTAAAGGTATCGGAGGAGGAGCTTTTAACACACGACCTGCTGTATCAAACTGTCCACCGTGACAAGCACAGATAAATTTCTTCTTTTTTGGGTAATAAGAAGGAATACAACCAAGATGAGTACAAAGACCGATCGTGATAAGAAATCTATCTTTGCCTATTATAATATCTCTATCATCTTTTTTCATGTCAGCTGTTTTTTTCAAGATAAATATAGGTTTACCTCTCCATTTTTCTATATTTAAGACATTTGGTTGTGCACCGCTCACATCTATAGTTGTAAATCCTGCAGATTTGATACTTGGAAGTGGATCCCAAGTTCGTTTAGCCGCACCAAGAACCGCTATACCACCAAGAGTAGTAAAGCCACCAAGGGCAAGACCCAAGAAGTCTCTTCTCTCATTTTTTACTGCCATCTCTATCCTTTCAATTTCAGTTTACCTATTCTATCTAATTTTATTTTAAATTAGTATAAGCCATTATCGTACATAGAAATTTTAGCTAAATAGTATCCTTATACTGCAACAAGTCTAGTGGAATAAAAACTATTTTTTTGTTTGAAATTCAAATATAGCACCAACGCTTTTTGATGTTTTGTCTGCTATGATGTTGGCATTCCAAATCATATCACCAACTACACATGTTGGCAGTATAACCTCACCTTCGTATGTATTTTTTTTGATTTTTTTTAGAGATTTTTCTATGAGACCCATATTCATGTTTACTGCAAAAACTTTTAGAGATAGAGTTTTTGTCTTTATGCCCTGAGTCGTTACTGTCAGTTTGATAGGTTTTTTAAGTGGTATCTCTTTTGGGTTTATACTAAGGCTTATAATACTTCCATCTTTTAGCTTGACGCTACATGTTGATTTATGTAGATCGCAATCTCTGTTTTGTTTGACAAAACTTGTGCTTCCAACATACCATCTATAGATATCGCTTGAACTTATCAAAAAATACGCCAAAATTGCAGAAAGCGCAATAACTTCGAGTGCAAGTAGTTTATAAATTTTTTTTATTTTCATCCTATCATTGTAGCGTTTAAGGATTAAATTCATATTAAAACCAATATCATATTTTATCATATTTTTGACAGCTTACTTAAAGTTATAGCTCGGTAAAATACTAAAAAACAAATAAGGTTTGATAATCTGATGGCAATAATAACAGTCGATGGCAAAGAGTTTAATGTCAAAGAGAATGCACTGCTTATTGATGAGCTTTTGGCAAATGATATAGATGTACCCCATTTCTGTTATCATCCAGCTCTTGGAAAAGATGGCAATTGCAGGATGTGTATGGTAGAAATTGAGGGACAAAAAAGACCTCAGATAGCTTGCGATACACAGGTACAAGAGGGCATGATTATCCGTACAAAAGGTGAAAATATTGCTAGAGTAAAGAGACAAATGTTAGAGCTCGAACTCGTAAATCACCCGATAGATTGTCCTATTTGTGACCAAGCTGGTGAGTGTTCCTTGCAAAATTTTTATATGCAAACTGGTCTATATGACAGCAGAGTTGATGTCGAAAAAAACAGAAAACAAAAACATGTAGATTTGGGTGCAAATGTTATGCTTGACCAAGAGAGATGTGTGCTTTGTACAAGGTGTGTAAGGTTTACATCAAACATAACAAAAACTCATGAATTAGGTGTCGTTGTTAGAAATGACCACTCCTTTATATCCACATTTCCAGGCACTAAACTATCAAATCCGTATGCTATGAATGTTATAGATTTATGTCCTGTGGGGGCTTTGACTAGTAAAGATTTTAGATTTCACCAAAGAGTTTGGTTTTTAAAGCCACAAGAGGCGATA